>Ga0194119_10004366_pt1 | contig 21910 bp, 17 predicted proteins | sample TA2MahC100mmetaG_FD_148620 | JGI IMG/M metagenome (GOLD analysis project Ga0194119, IMG submission 148620) | Freshwater microbial communities from Lake Tanganyika, Tanzania - TA2015018 Mahale Deep Cast 100m | ecosystem: Environmental > Aquatic > Freshwater > Lake | place: Tanzania: Lake...
GGTATTTTTTAAGGCTTTCATGGCGTCTCTATTTGGTTTAATTACTAGTTTCGCATGGAGGTAAATTTTCCCTTTTTAAAGCTCAATTGAATCGATTGAATTACAGAATCGAAGCTTTCTCTCATTCGGTACTTTTAACTTGATGCTTGGGTCTGGTGAATAGCTAAGGCGGAACTCGCCCTGGTTATCTTTCCAATAAATTTCTGGACCGATGAACTTTTCTTTGCAACAAGCCAACTTGTTCTCCCGATTGGAGCAATCAAGGCCAAGTGAGGTCTTTGCGCCATTCACGCAATCTTTGACCGTTGCGGTCATAGCAAACGCCACTCTTGAAGGGGTGCCGATCCTGGTGACTTCTCCAGCCCCACTGATCTGCCACAAAACAGCCATGTTGAACCTATTTTTTAAGTTAGCTTTTGCTTTTTCAAGATCGTAAGACTCCAACGTTTTCCAATAATCTTCATGGGTGATCAAGCCCGAAAATAAGTACCCTGTTTTTGGATTGCCAATAAGAAAGTCCTTGCCTATCGAACGCTTGGTAACCTGTATGTCCGCATTACCGCATACATTGACTTTACGAATCTTGTACTCCCGCAAGGTATCAGCCCATTTGAATTCTCCAAGGTTGATAGTCTTGCTAGCTGAGAATGCTATAGCTGGATAGATGACAGACACAATAGAGCCGATTACGGTCGATGCCACCAAAGTCAGCGCCCATGAATACAAAGAAGCGACGAGTTTCATTTCCATCTCCTCAACTAAAGAATTCAGTGACCCTAACAGATAACACGAATAGTTTCAGTGAATTCTCTTGATAGGTAAGTGCCAATTAACCAAGAAAGTTTGATCTTTTCAGCTAGCAGTATTAACTACCCAAAAAAAGATACCTGCACCCTTTGAATACGCTTTTTAAGAGGCTGGTCCGAACTATTTTTTCGTAAATTGCAAAGACTTATAGAGGACCAAGGTTATAAGATTTGATAAATTTTTCTTGGAGTTTCATTTGATAATTCACCGTACAGGTATGAAACAGTACGCGCGGTTGGCGTTTACTCTAAGATAAAGAATTCAACTCGGCGATTCTCTCTTCGACCTGCTTCTGTAGCGTTAGAGGCCATGGGTTTTCGTTTCCCGTAGCCTTGAGTCGTTAAAATTTCTTCACCTACTCCTTGTGAAATTAAGTAGCTTTTTACGGCATTGGCTCGGGCTAAGGATAATCTTAAATTGAAGTCTTCATTGGCGGTTGAATCGGTGTGGCCCGCAATTAATAGTTTTTTGACTTCATTCTTTTTGATGACATCGGCAATTTCATCTAACAAAGCATAACTTGAGGAAAGAAGATCGGCTTTTCCCACTTTGAAATTAATTCGCTTCTTAATTACAAACTTTCTATCTACGACATTCACATCCTTGGTGGTGTAGTAGTGTTTCCTCTCGGTGGTGTGAAGTCCAAAGGTGTAGCTGACTTGACCGATGACTTGATAGCCAGGAGAGAAGGGAACTCCAGAAGTGACCGATCGATTAATCCCCACATCCGCCCCTAACAAAACGGCTAAACTTTTGTTGTTTAGGGGGGTTATTCTAGCTCCGACAGTTAGTTTTGATGGGGAGCGGCCAAATCCGAGAGTGGAGTTGGTGTGCGCAGTATGGATGAACTCCATGAAGGGAATAAAGTTTTGAATTTTAAATTCGACTCCGAGTCCCAAAGTGAATGTGTGATATCGACTGAAGTTAAAGTAGGCCTCCGGATCTAATGGGCCGGATTTCGTCGTTCTAAGCTGAGGCATATGGTAGAGAACGTTCGCATGAAGAAAAAGAGGCAGATTTGACGATTTAAAGAAACCCAATGTCGATGCTACTCCCAGACCAGCGCTGAGTGTGGTTCCTGACGGGGCAAGATCGTTAAAGTTTGATGCGATTAAGAAATTTCCTATCGGAGAAAGTGTTAAATCCGGAGTTACTTCTAGAGAATAGAGAGCGGAAAAGTTAAAATCTCCTAAAGAGGAAATGAGTCTTTGCGGCTCGCCGAATGTTGTCGACGAGTTACGACGTTGAACCGAGAGGGTCAATTTAGGTGTCGGGGCATAGCCTACGAAAAGATTTTCAGCAATAGTATTGGCTTTGAGATTGCCATACCCAAAATTAGGGGCATCTGAAATTGAATAAAACTCACCCCCAATCCCAAAAGCAAGTGCCCCTTCAGGCAAGCTTTCAGCAGAACGGATGCGGAAAAGTCCTGCTTGTCCCCAGTTGGAAGGATAGATGAAATCAGACCTTCGTGAGATTTCGACCGTTGTACTTTCAGTTTCACCTTCCTCAGTTGTAGAAACCTCAATCGGTTTTTCTGAAGGGGTGGGCGTGTTCTGCAGTTTATCTAACTCCGATGGGTTGGCTGATTCGGTGGTTTCAGGGCGCGCCTTAGGTGTTTTGGGCTTTTTACGAGGAGCTCCATAACCTAGAGAACAGAGGAGGAGAATTGTGATGAAAATTGTATATTTTGTAGTCACAGATTGAAGTGGGATTAGTTATTGGATTTCTTTCCTTATTTTAGCACAGGTGTCCTATTTCAAGAGGGATCAATTTGGGAAATTTGGCCACAAAAGAACGCGGCGCATTATTTCGCGGTATAATCAAGACATGAAACAGAGAATTTTAAATAAAGCGGTATTGGCTTTAACTCTCATTACCCTGGGTTGGGGAACATTCACCTTATGGAAGTTTAAAAAATCGGTGGACGGTCTAAAAACTCTCCCTGACCTCTATGGAGCCCATCATGAGACCTCAAAGGAACATACTCCCGTTCAAATGAAAGTAGCTAAAAACTCAGGACATGGTGAACCCGAAAAAGCAGTAGAAGGGCATGGAGAGGCAAGTCCCGCTAAGGGAGAACACGGAGAGGCGACAAAAACTGAAGGGGGGCACGGTTCGAGTGAAACAGAAAGAACCCCGGCGAGTGTCGTTTCAAAAGGGATTCCGCTTTTTAGTGTTGATGAGCTTTTTGTCAACGTGAACTCCGAGAAGGGGGCCCACCTCATGGCCGTGAAGTTGGAGTTAGAGTTATTTGAAGATTCCGAGAAGGGTTTGATTAAAAGAAACCAATCGGGAATTAAAGATCGGATTATTGAGCTCTCTAGGGGCTTTGAATATGAACGGTTGAATAGTTTAGGGGGAAAACTCTACTTTAAAGAATTGGTGGTTTCGGAAATCAATAAATTTTTGGGGCAGGCTCTGATCAAGAACGCACACATTAGTTCTTTCTATCTTCAATAATACGGCGTTATTGCCGTAGAGGTGTTTCTGAGAGTATGATTCCCTATTATGCTAGGTTCGTACCGAAGAACAAAAATTGTAGGCACTGTTGGGCCGGCCGTTAGTTCAAAAGAATGGCTGGAAAAGTTAATTGTTGAGGGGGTAGACGTCGTTCGCCTTAATTTTTCCCACGGAAATCATAACGAATTTTCTCGAATTATCAGTGACATTAGGGAGATTGAAAAAGTGGTGGGCCGTCCCATTGGTATTATGGCTGATATTCAAGGCCCCAAATTGCGAATTGGAAGGCTCGAAAATGGGGAAATCGAATTAAAAGTGGGTAGTCAGGTTATTATTACTTCGGAAAACATCACCGGATCGATCGACCCCAAAACAGGGATAGCTCTGGTTCCTACTAGCTACAAGGAATTTAATCGAGACGTTTTGCCTGGTCATATGATTTTATTGGATGATGGTCTAATGACTTTAAAGGCTTTAGAGAAGACTCCAAAAGGGCTGCTATGCTCAGTAATCAACGGGGGCATCCTAAAGCAAAACAAAGGAATCAATTCTCCCGAAGCCTCTTTTTCGGCTAGAGCGATAACTGAGAAAGATTATGCGGATATTCTTTTTTGCGTTGAGCGAGGAGTAGAGTTTATCGCGCTTTCGTTTGTTCGCAGCGCTCAAGAAGTCAGACACTTGAAGAATTTTATCACCGAACGAGGTAAGAAAATTTTGGTGATATCTAAAATTGAAAAGAGAGAAGCTTTAGCTAATTTAGATGAGATCATCGATGCTTCGGACGGTATTTTGGTGGCTAGAGGCGATTTGGCCGTCGAGGTTGGAAACGAGAGAGTTCCGGTTCTGCAGAAAAAGATCGTTCGTCGGTGTAATCTAAGAGGAAAATCGGTCATTATCGCGACCCAAATGCTCATGTCGATGGTCGACAACCCTCGCCCGACTCGAGCTGAGGCCTCTGACGTGGCCAACGGAATTGTCGACGAAACAGATGCTTTGATGTTGTCCAATGAAACCGCTGTCGGAAAGTATCCGGTTGAATCGGTTCATATGATGAAAAGAATTATTGAAGAAATGGAGTGTGAGCCCTTTCCGCAACCCATTCTTTACAATGAGTGGTTATTGCCGCCCGAAGGACAATTAGCGGTTGCATTATTGCAAAGCGCAGTGCGATTAGCCTCTATCGTAAAGGCAAGATTAATTGTTGTTGTGACTCAATCGGGTCAGTCTGCATTATTAACCTCCAAGTGTCGTCCCAACAATCGAGTTTTGGCTATCACCGGAAATATTGAAACCTACCGACAACTTTCCATGAAATGGGGAGTTGAAGGGTTATTTATGGAGGACATGGCGACTTTGATGACCCAAACCTCCATGTTTGAAGCGATTGGTCAGAGGCTTCTCGCTAAGGGGCTTTGTAACACGGGTGATAAACTTGTTATTACTGCAGGGCTTCCAAGAGCTGCTCACGGATCCACCAATACTATAAAAGTTCATCAAGTTTAAAAGAGAACAAAATTGAGACGATCGTTAATTCGGGCTATAATGAAAGTCAGGTCAGAGTTTTCCCATCTGAATCTGTTTCGTTTTCCTTCTAATTTTCTCAAATTAACTTTAGGTGTTATGAACTCTCAATATCGCCTTTTTGTGCGTTTGCCTCTTTGGGTTTGTCTTGGTTTATTATGTTTCATGGGGACTTTTTCCAAACGAGGTTTGTTGGATTGGCGTCGCATGATCGAGCAAAACGATAAGCTGGAACAAAAAATTTCCGAAATGGCCCAGCAAAGGGTTTTCATGGAGAGACAAATTGAAAGTTTTAAAAGAAACAAAGACGAGCAAGAACGAGTTGTTCGTCAAGTTTTAGGGTATATTAAGCCCCATGAAACCGTCATTGAGTTTCAATAATCTATTGGCATTTATATGAGTTCTTTAAAGTTTGTCGTTTCAGCTCCAACTAGAGCCGATCTTGCCGGCGGGACTTTAGACCTCTGGCCTCTTCACTGTGTTTTAGGAAATACTAAAACCATTAATGTTTCCATCGATCTTAAAGCCGTTTGCCATTTTGAGTTTACAGAGGCTGCCACCAGGCTCGTTGAAGTTCAAAAATCCCAAGGGTCGGCCTATACTTTTACCAATCCGCAATTAGGAAATGAGCTGGAAAATGTGCCCAAAGAAGTTAAATTTCCTGTGGCTATCGTTAGCAGGTTCTTGTCTCAATATCCCATTCAGCGAGACTTCCATTTAAAGATCAAGTTTGATACCCAAGCTCCGGTAGGAAGCGGGTTAGGAGGGTCCTCTACTTTGTGTGTGGCCTTGCTTAAAGGATTAGGTCATTTAGTCGGACAATTTAAACATGAAGGTTGGCAATGGGACATGATGGCGTGGGCGAGAGATGTTGAAGCCGAATATCTCAAAACCCCCACGGGAACTCAGGACTATCTGGGTGCTCTTTTTGGAAGTCTAAGTTGTTTTAATTATCAGATAGGCCAAATCAAGCATCAATCCTACTCCGAAAAGGTTGTTCAGGAATTAGAGTCTCGCATGTTAGTTCTCTTCTCAGGGGAAATGCATCACAGTGGTCTAAGTAATTGGGAAGTTTTCAAAAAGGCTTTAGAAGGAGACTCCCGAGTTCTCTTAGGCCTTAAAGCGATTAAAGAGATTGCCGAGACTCTAGATGAAGAGCTTAAAAAAACTTCTGTCGATTGGAAGAGGATTGGCTTTTTACTGAGTGAAGAGTGGAGAACCAGGAAAGAGACTTTGGGAGTTGATACCGAAAGACTTGATCAAATCATCAAATTTCTTACTTCTCAAAAAGTTGATGGAGTGAAAGTGTGCGGAGCGGCTCAAGGGGGAAGTTTATTAGTTTTGGTCGACCCTTCCTTAAAAAGATCCCTCACCGAGGCTTGTACAGCTCAGAAAATTCAAGTTTTGCCGACTAGAATCTCATTGGTCGGAGTCGATCTAAAAGCTCTTCCTCGCTAGGTAAATCGGTTGAATCTTGAGTCTTCTTTTGCCAGACTCACCTTCATGGCCAATTATGATGTGATTGTTTTAGGGTTGGGTGGGATGGGGAGTAGTACATCCTACCAATTAGCTAAGCAGGGTCTTCATGTTTTGGGCATCGAGCAGTTTAGTGAAGCTCATGCTTTGGGTTCCTCCCATGGAAAAACACGTCTCATTCGTAAAGCGTATTTTGAACATCCCGATTATGTTCCGCTTCTTCAAAAAAGTTATGAGCTTTGGCATGAGATCGAAGAGTTCTCCCAGGAAAAACTCCTGCACATTACCGGTTTAACTGTTTTTGGAAATCCAGATAGTCAAATCATCAAGGGGATTAAATCTTCTAGAGACGCTTTTAATTTACCTGTGAATGAAATTTCCTCTGCGGAAGCACAAAGATGGAATAAGACATTTATGGTTCCTCAAGGTTTTGTAGGGCTTGAAGAGCCCGGTGCCGGATTTCTTGAAGTCGAAAAGTGTATCGTTGCCTATTTGAAAGTGGCTCGTCGATTAGGAGCGAAACTCAAGTTTCAAGAGCCTTGTTTAAGTTGGGGGGCTGACTCTTCAGGAGTTTGGGTTCAAACGGCCAAAGAAAAGTATTCAGCTAAGAAATTGGTGATGACTGTCGGAGCTTGGACATCTCAAGTCATTGAGGAGCTAAAACTGAAGCTTGAAATTCGCCGTGTGCCCCAGTTTTGGTTTCAAGGAAAAAATTCTTTTGATGTGAGTGAAATTCAAACCTGTTTTGCGTTTGATATGCCTTATGGATTCATTTATGGGTTCCCCCGATTTTCCAATTCAAGGGACATTAAAGTAGCTATTCACAAACCTGGAGCCAGAGTTTCGGATCCCAATCAAATAGATCGTCAATTGACTTCATTGGATCATCAATGGGTAAGTCAGTTTTTAGCTGACGTTTTACCGGACTTGGATCCGATACCCACGGAAGGCTCGGTTTGCATGTACACCATGACCCCGGATGAGCACTTTGTCATCGATCAACACCCTAGATTTGATCATGTTTTTCTCGCTGCAGGTTTTTCAGGCCACGGATTTAAGTTTGCTCCTGTGGTAGGAAAGATGGCTTCAGATTGGGCAGTTGGCTCTAAAGATCTAGAATTAAAGCACTTTCTTCGATTTAGACCAAATCTCTTTTAAGATCGTCCTAACCAATCCCTAACTGTTTCCCAATTGAAAATGCGCACTAATAATATTAAAAACTTGTTTTAAGCAATTGCGCGCGTTGGAGGAATCTTATGTTTGGCGGTTTTATTCCTAAAGAAGGTCGGTTCTTCGAGCTTTTTAAAAATCAGTCTAAACTAATCACTGAAGCTGCAGGGGAGTTTAGAGCGTTGCTGGCCCATTTAGATGAAGTAGAAAAAAGGGTAAGAAATATAAAAGATATTGAGCATAAGGGGGATGAAATTATCCATACTACTATGGATCTTCTCCATAAGACCTTTATCACTCCTTTAGACCGAGAAGACATTCACGAGCTCTCTAGCAAACTGGATGATGTTCTTGATTTTATTGATGCTGCTGCTCAACGGGTGCTCTTATACGAAATTAAGCAAATGCCGAACGAGGGGCGAGAGTTAGCAGAGGTTTGTGTTCAGGCGGTTCAAAAAGTTGAAATAGCTATCGGTTATCTTGATAATTTGAAAGATCCCAGTGCAATAAAAAATATTTGTGTCGATATTAATCGTCTTGAGAATGAAGCTGATTATATTTTGAGAGGGGCTGTGGCGAAGTTATTCAGAGATGAAAACGATATTAAAAACTTAATTAAGTTTAAAGAGGTTTACGAAATTTTAGAAACGGTGACAGATCGCTGTGAAGATGTAGCTAATATTATCGACGGCATCGTTTTGGAGTACGCTTAATAGAAAGTGAGTCTTTTGTGGGAACTCTAGTCATTGTTACCATTGTTCTGGCTCTAATTTTTGATTTTATTAATGGCTTTCATGATGCCGCAAACTCCATTGCGACGGTTGTTTCAACAAGAGTTCTAAAACCTCAATGGGCTGTTGCTTGGGCCGCTTTTTTTAACTTTATTGCATTCGCGCTTTTCGATGTACATGTGGCTAAGACCATCGGCAAAGGAGTCATCAACCCCGCTATTGTGGACCCCATGCTTATTTTCGCAGCTCTTTTAGGGGCGATTATTTGGAATCTTATCACTTGGTACTATGGGCTTCCCTCAAGTTCCTCTCATGCTTTGATAGGTGGGTTAAGCGGTGCTGCTGTGGCTAAAGTAGGAGTCTCCGGAGTTATTGCCTCCGGATTTTTTAAAATTGGATCTTCGATTGTTTTATCGCCGATGCTGGGAATGTTACTTGGCTTTGTTTTTATGGCTTTAGTTTCAAGGGCTCTTTTTAGAGCGGCTCCAAGAAAAGTGGATGGTTGGTTTAGAAAATTACAATTGGTTTCGGCCTCCTTATACAGCATTGGTCACGGGGGAAATGACGCACAAAAGACGATGGGGATTATTGCTGTTCTTCTGTTTTCTGTAGGAAAACTGGGTACCGGAGATAAGTTTGAAATTCCTCTTTGGATTGTATTGACTTGTCATGCGGCTATGGGGCTTGGCACTCTATTTGGGGGATGGCGAATTGTGGAAACTATGGGAATGAAAATAACCAAGCTTCGACCTGTAGGGGGCTTTTGCGCCGAAACAGCCGGAGCCATTACTCTGTTTTTCGCCACCGGACTTGGGATACCGGTTTCTACGACTCATACAATCACGGGATCTATTATTGGTGTAGGAGCGGTTAATAAAGTTTCGGCCGTTCGTTGGGGAATCGCTGAGAAAATCATTTGGGCTTGGATTTTGACTATTCCTGCTTCGGGTTTTGTGGCTGCAATGACATTTTGGATTGGAATTCATTTTTCGAGATAGGTGAAACTCCCACTCGATTGATTCGCTCGATCTTATAAAATTAAAATATAGCTGGTGAAAGTCGTTTGTCTTATTCGAACCCCCATTTATTACGTTGCGTAGCAAGATAGCGTGAGGTAAGAAAATGGAACCAACCAGTCTTTCTTTAACGGGGCGTAGCGCAGTTGGCTAGCGCATCTGCTTTGGGAGCAGAGGGTCGTGGGTTCAAGTCCCGCCGCCCCGAATCGCTTTTTTAGGGTCCATACCAGACACATAGGTAACAAATCAAAGCTATCAATAAGTGATGATCTCGACATTCACGCCTTCACTCGACTTTTTAGGTGTCACTTTTGCGTGCTTATAACGAGGAGTAGACCACCAAGGCCCCTCAAGTTTAATGCCATATCGGATTCCCAATTTATGTAACTGAGTCATCATTCGCCATATGCGAGAGGCCGAGTACTGTAAAGTTTCCAGGCTCCCAGCCCCGTGGCCTGAATTTTCCTCACCGGCAGCGGTTATGCCGTCAGTTGTAGCGGCCGCCCACACAGCTTGTGCGAGTTGAATTCTCAAATTCTCATCGGTTTCGAGGAATCCCGATTTTCCCTCTCTAAAAAGCGAGATTGGAAGTATGGGTTGGTGGTTTATCAGGGTGTTTGATTTAACTATCTCGTCACGGGCAGACCAGTTCATCAGCCCTCCATAAACTGAATCTATTCCGATTAAAAAGCGAACAGAAGCGTCAATTAAACCACCCTGGGGCAACAGGTTCTCGCCAAGAGCGATAAGAAAGTTTTCTCCGGCTTTTTGTTCTAATCCCGGCATGGCTTCATCTAGATTAGCTCCAACCAAGCAAGCGAATAAAACAATTCGAGCACCGGGAGCCATACTCCGTCTAGCTGTCTCTTTTATTTTATCTGAATGGGTACTAAGCCATTGAGCATCGATCCAACCGTCTAGCTGAGCTGTTTCTTGAGTTTCATCAGTTGCAGAAGCCGCAACATCTCCTGTGTAGAGTTTTCCAGGAATACCGTGAGTCATGATCCGAAGATATTTTATGGGGCCGTGAATTCGGGCATGCTCTTGGAGTTTGTTAAGAAAGTCCTCACGCGAGGAGAAATCATAGACAAAGTGTTTCTCACCATATTTTTGAGTTTCAACCAATTGAGAATCGACAGAGTGTGACCCCGAATAGAGCAAATCAGCCGAGTCAAATCCTATGAAGGTAACTGCACTTTCTCCCTGGGCAAGTTCGGGATACTCTTGTTGGCTTCTATTATGAGAGAAGTAACCAAAATCGGTTCCCGCATAGAAGTACATCATCGCTTCGCTTGCCATGATATAGTCGTAAGCCAAATATCCGGCAGCCGGGAGAAGACTCGTAACCCCCGCAAGAGGCTTACCGATAACGGGAGCTAGATGATTAAATGCCCGGATCGCAGCTTCATGAGGGAACACCATGTTTCTAAATCGCCTCAACAAGATATTAATTGGGTTGGTATCCGAGACCATTTTAGCGTAATGCTCCCCGCCCGCAGCCATACCTTTTCGATACTCTCCAAATTCTACCGCGCCCAGTAGGAAAGCTTGAGCAATATGTCCCAGCGCCTGGCGACGAACATCCTCAGCCTTAGTCATATAGCCTTGAGCGCGCAGGGAGGCCGCAATGTGTTCGGCAAATGTTAATTGATAAGCACCAAAAGCCGCATGTCCCACAATGGCTAGTTGAGAAGCTTCATGCATCCAGCCTGCAGTTTGGTTTCGGCCATTTTGGATCGCTCGACCGAACCAAGTCTGAGCATCCACCGGCCCTGGAATCGGTCTAGGTAACATCATGATAATCGTTAGGGCGTCAAGAGCCGAAGAGGGGTTGATAAGTCCTTTAACTCCATCATGATGGTATCGATCCGAAATATTCAGTACGGAAGTGACAACCAATGTTGTCTTCCCCACGACCTGCAGTCCAAGAACTATACTGTGCAAAGTTGCAGGCATCGCTGCAGCCGATCCGCCCCCCGAGAAAGGAACGGAAATAGCTTCAGCCAAAAGCAGAGCCGAATGGGCATAGATAGTAACCATTTGTCGATTTACAAAAGCTCGAACCCAAGCCTCAGAAGTTTGATCTTGAATCAACCGATGAACTTCTTGAAGTTCTCTGGGAGATAGAAATGTTCCACTAGTTTTTCCGACTCTGTGTAGTGCTGTTGTCAAAACTGAGACCAAACCATTAGCAGTTCGGGACTTCGATACCGAAGCTTCAAGCGTCCACATCGCTAACATCTTTATCTGCTCTTTGGCTTGCCAACTTCTCTCGAGTTCTTCAGGTGAAGAGGTGAGTCGAGTTCGGATTGCAAAACCTCGCAAAATCATATCCAGTTGAGTGAGTGTGGCCAAAGACTGGGAGGTCCAAACCATAATTAAGTTGTCAATGATTCCACTGGAACTCTCAATCTCTTTGCGAACTCGCGGGATGGCCGAACGAAGGGCCTGTGTCGTTTCGTAAAGTTCTGATCTCATCTGATCCGACGCCAAATCGACAAGAACATTGGTTTCCAAAGCTTCAGGCGTCCCCGGCTGAATATCAGCATGACTCTTTTTTAAAGAAGAATGCCACGTTTGTACGGCCCCCTCCAAACTCACTGTTGAAGGAGAAATGCGCTGAACCTCACTGATCAAACGCTTGTCAAAATTTTCAAACCAAGTGGAGTCGACTCCTGAGAGGCTTCCAGAGTCCATGGCTCTAAGAGCAACTAAATTGATTTCGCTCAAAAGATCGTCGATTGATCTTAAAGCGGCTAATGATGAGTCTTTGGTAACTCCGTTCTCTAAAGAAACTTTAGATTGTTGCGCCCTTCTCACATAATTCTTTGCTCGAAGAGCAATACTTGCAGTCATATCTCTGCGTGCTACGAGAGCGGCTAATTGAGACACCGTTTCCACTTGGGCACTAATGCGAGCAGTTTCCGAAGCCAGAAGAGAAGGTATTTTGTAAAAATCGGCCGCCCGTTCGGCAAATTGAGAGATCGCGGAAAGGGATTCTTCTAGTCGAATCCTTTCCATAGGAGAATCGAGCAATCGATAAGATTGGGCCGTTTGGATCATTGAAGTCGCAGCGAAAAAGCCGACAGCATTCTTAGCCTGATTATCTCTATCCGAAAAGAGCCTGTTAATGGGTTCAATCTTTTCTTTAGTAACACCATATTTTCTAGGAAGTTCATTTAGGGCCCGAAGCATGGTGTTTAGGGATTTTTCATCACTTGCTGCTTGCTGAATTAAGCATTGAGCTACCGCCGCCATAACTCCGGGGTTGATTTCAGAAGAGTTCTGAGGCTTTTGTGTCTGTGCTGAATTTTTACCCAAGACATCTAGGACTTCATCAAAAGCTGCACATTCTTGAGAATTTTTCGTGGAGTTACCGGTTTGTAATTCGGCTTGGGATACCCACGATAGTGTGAAACCAAACCCCAAAAAAACCATTCTAATAAACTTGTGCAAACTTCCCCCTGACCTGCAATTGAGGTTGATTTATAGCAATAACGACTCGATGGGTCAAACAAAGGATTGGTTTGTCGAAAACTAATATTTTTGAGTAATTTCAGATGTTTTGGTGATGGAACGAAGCTTCTGGGATTTTCATGGAACGTAAAACCGCAACGAACCTCTTGTGGTATAATAAAGTAATCGATCACTTTCTAGTTTAATGCCAACTAAAACAATTACTTATGCAAATTCAAATAGATTACGCCATTTTCCCGAGCTGGATGGTATTCGGGGAATCGCGATTTTATTAGTTCTCTTTTATCATCTATATGAAAACTGAGGCCCTTTTGTTTGCTTGAATATTTTCTTTCTGGCCAATGTTCTTGCTTGCGTTATAACTTTAGTAAGTCCCTGCTTGCGGGCTTTTACTTTTTTGGGGCCTGCTTTAGCTTCAATCGCTAATTTTCTTGGCGGCTTTGATGGTTTTGCTTATGGAGCAATATTAGTTTTGGCCTGTGAAAGTTCTCAGTTTTCTGAGCAAAGTCTGAAAAAGTATTCGATGGGGTGTTATTTTTCTTTCGGATTTGCGTGCCTCCAATTTGGTTTGGCTTTGCTGGGAACCTACATAGTCTCATGGTTTCTACATCGGTACATTGAACTGCCTTTTTTAAAATTGAAAAATAAAAACACTATTCTTTTTGAGACAGCTATTCATCCGCAATATTAAGTAGCCCTTTTTTTAGCTCCTCCGTTGGTGGGTTTTTCCCAATCCAAGTAGAGAGTAAGGCCTTTCCCCAGTCTCCCCCAGGCATACTTCCTCGAGTGATTCGATTCAGTTTAAATTCAGTTTTATCTTTTGAAAAAAGATACTCGAAAAGATCGCCTTCTTTAGCATTCGGCATTATAGCTTTCAGCTGGGAGAGTTCGAGTTTGAACTGCGAAGAATTGCTTTCAAAGGCTTTATCCCAGGCTTCGTTGATTTGTTCCTTAGAGACATCCCTAAAAAACTTCATCATTAAAGTTTTGGGCTCCTTTGAGCTGAGAATTTTATCCGGATCTTTTGCAACTTCATTTAGATAAAGGGCCGCCGCATATACTTTTACTTTAAAAACGGTAGCTTTGCGAAGACCTAGCCCATTGAGCTTCAGAGTTTGGTTATCGAGTAATACTGAATCTGGAAATTCAATGCCTTCAGTTTTTACTCCCAGACTTTGTCCATTCGAGATTAAGTTAAGAATCAATCCTAAGTTTAAAATAAGTAACTTCATGCACCACCTTTTGAAGTTAGATGTATACATCGAGAGAGTACTGTTAAAAAATGAAATTTGATTAAAAGTTCGACTACTAAGTAAGTCATTAAAACCAATCGAAAAAAAATGCTTATCTAGCGGACTCTATGTCATCATTAGCGTGGTATTTAGTTTCTTTATTGTTTCCTGTGGAGGGAGTGAGTCTCTGATCCCAATAGAGGATTCATCCATCAGGGCTTTGCCAACATCAGCTGGCAGTAATATCAAGAGCGAAAGCTTCTTTTTTGGGTACAGCTTTTCCTATCACTGAAGCCTCCAAAAAACCGGCGTTATGTATATGGTCCAAAGCCTTTTCTGATTGAGATTCCGGGATTGAGATTAGTAATCCACCTGAAGTTTGAGGATCAAATAAAATTTTTGTTTTCCACTCCGGCCAAAACTCTTGTTGAGATTTGTCTAGACTCCAATTGATTTTTTCTTGGGTGTACTTGGCATTCGTGGTGTGCGCTCGGGTGAGAAATCCGTTCTTGAGACATTCACTAGCACCCGAAAGCCAAGGTAAGGAACTCAAATCCAAAACAAAGGAACAACCACTGGCTGTAGCCATTTGCATAGCATGTCCAGCCAAACCGAAACCCGTAATATCCGTTGCGCTATGAACATCGATTGATTGTAAGGGATCAATAATATCGTTTATAGTCGTCATGCTTTTAATCGCACTTCGGATCCAATCGTTTTGGGCTTCATTTTTTTTAAGAGCTGCCGTAATGGTTCCGGTTCCCAGACCTTTTGTAAGAATCAAGACATCGCCGGGCTTTGTTCCGGCGTTTGTCCAGGCTTTTGATTTTTCGACAAAACCAGAAACTGAAAATCCTAGTTTTAGGGTTTCATCGTCAATAGTGTGTCCTCCGGCCAAAGTTGTCTCAGCTTTGCTGAGAATTGAGAGAGCACCATCCATCAGGGGGCGAATGAGATCTAAGCTTAACTCACTACCAGGAAAGGCAAGAATGGTCATCGCCGTTGCTGGTTTCCCTCCCATGGCATAGACATCACTGATAGAATTTGCGGCAGCAATGGCTCCGAAATCAAAGGGGTCGTCTACAATAGGGGTGAAAAAATCAAGTGTTTGGATTAAGTACCGGCCATCGTGCAGGTCCCACAAACAAGCATCATCCATAGTCTCATGACCTACGGCGAGTTCTTTTCTTCGAAAAATGGATAACCCTTTTAAGACCTCTCTCAATTCGCCAGCGGGCAACTTCGCCGCGCACCCACCTTTTTTTACGGTTTGGGTTAAACGAATATTCGTATCGGAATTAAACATGATTTTTCCTTTCTACCAGGGTTTTATTCAACCATTCTTTCATTTCAAGAGCATTTCCTTTGAAAGTAACTTTTTGCTCAGACCGAGTTAAAGCATAAGAGTAGGCTTTGTCGTAGTATTGGACCAAAAGTAATTCGATCCAAGGGCTTTGTCTCTCCAGATCAAGAGGAGACGTACCTCCCTCTTCGAGAAGTTTTAGCGCTCGGGCCGTCTCTTTTCCACCCAGCCTTTTTTCGAGAGCTTTAAGATTTTGTCCTAAGATTTCCCAAAGCCGTGGAATGGGGCATTGAGCTTTAATAGGTTCTTCAATATACTCCTTGAAGATAAAAGAAATTCTTTCATGCATCGGAGCTTCTAAAATAATAAGAGGGGCCTGCTTCATTTGTAATCGAAAATTTTGAGGGATAAATACCTTTCCAATTAAAGAGCTTTCGTTTTCAAGGACAACGGGTCCTTTAGCTTCAAAAAGCCCCAGCCCCAGGGAGTTTTCAAAGGTTTGTTGACGGGGCTGCTCGACCACTTTTCCTAAATCAGCAAGTAAACCTCCAAAGGAGCTACCACGATGTTTAGCCATACTTTCTAAATCGATGATTTGCCTGCCGGGAAAGTTTTTATCAACGGCAAGTTCTTGGAGCAGCCGAGTTTTACCCGAGCCGGTCATTCCTCCTAAAATCAACATGGGTCTTTGGGCAGCAATCTCAATGAGAAGTTGGCGACGGATCGCTTTGTATCCTCCGGCAATCTGAACAATGTTAAGTTTATTCCCCACGGTCTCTTCAAGCCAACCTGAAGCGAAACGAGATCTAAGTCCACCGCGCCAACAAGTAACGGCCACTGAGGATTCCAAATGCTTCAACCAGTGTTCAATTCTCTTTTGTTTGTGGGGAGCTACTAACGCCAATCCTAAAGCAATAGCGGCCTCTTGGCCCTTTTGTTTGTAAGTGAGGCCGACTTGATGTCGTTCTTCATTGTTGAGAATCGGAGCCGTGATGGAATCTGGAAGATGTCCCTCAAGAAATTCTCCTTCGGATCTCACGTCCAGAAGTGGCCAACTTCTGCGGTTTTTTAACCAATCCTGCGGAGAAATTTTAGGAACTTTAATGGTGGCTATTAGCTTTTCCTTTAAAGAATCCATAATGGTTAAGGCTTATCCTGTGAGGAGTCTCATGTCTATCCAAATGAACTTGTTCTAGCATTAGGGGATTAGAAAAAATTATCATTTTAATTGTGTTAGTTTTATGGGGAATAACTTTTGATTTCGGCTTTTTGTCCTTCGACCTAGCTCCTACTGATGCTTTCCAGACACCCCATGGAACCGTTAAATTAGTTCCAGGCGCTAATCAAGTCGTTGTTCGAGTGAATTTCGAAAATCAATCTGAGACGCTGAGCCGGCCGTTAATTAGGCAACGAAATAAAAAAGGCCTACTCTTTGCGAGTAGACCCTCTTTAGTAAGGACTTTCCTAATTTCTTAACGGCAAAGTTTTTGAAGCGATTTAGCGAATTCTGCTCCAAGTGAGACGACGCGATTATTGTCTTTGTCACAAACCTGCATCATGGGATTACAGGCTAACGCTGCTTGGGCAAAAACAATCCCAGTGGTGTTGTCGACAGCAATTTGTTTAATTCCTGAAAACTCATCAGCAGAGATTGCAATAACTTCCTTCAGAACCGATTTGTTTTCAGTGGAGTTAAGATCGAAAACTTCAATCGTGTTGTTGGTGTCGTTGCCGGCCAAAAGACAGTGCCCGCTCACGATAACGCTGCGAGTGTAGCCTTGAGTCGGTATTTCTCGTTTAACCTCTCCTGAGTTGGTGTCGACAAGCATTAATTTGTTTTGAGCTTTAGCAATCGTTATTAAAGTGTTGGTTTGTGGCAACACTTTAAGGGAGCTGAATTGCCCCTCTTTTGTGCTCAAAAGAACTCGTTTGGCTTCAGTGCGAGGATCGACTTCCACAATACTAGCACGAGGTGAGCCCATACCCTCTGATGATATAAGAAGGATTTTGTTGTTATGAATTGCTCCGGCAACCGGCATTCTAACTCTGGTGCTCATGTAATGAGGAGTCGAAAACGAGGTATAAAAGATTGTTTGGGCGGGAAGGTTAAAATCTTGATTAGTATCTTGAGGATTTCCTCCCATGTCGGCAAAGAAATGGCGTCCATTTAAAGTTCCAATCCAAAAGTTGATAAAACCATCCATTGCAACTTGAGTGGTTCGTTTTTGAATTTTTCCATTTTCAAATTTGGCGAATGTGTACTCGGTTAGATTCGAGCCTGGGTTAATTCCGGTCATAACGACAGTTCCGTTGGCCCCTTCTTTTAGGGAACTTACGCTGTGGGTTAAGGAAACTTTATCAATCAATTTGCCCTGCGGAGTGTAGACTTCGATTCGATATTCGGCATTAAATTGGCGGCGGGAGTGGCCGATCCAAAATACTCCATTTTGCGAAATCATCGAAGCATAAGGTTCCCCTCGATCCAATAGTGTTACTGTGTCGTTCGAGAAGCCCGACTGACCTAGAAAAAGAGCAAACACTAAGGCCAAATGAATACGGTTAAATAATTTTTCCATGAATACCCCCATAGATAAGTTAGTTCTGAAGTGAGTATCTATTGAGGAATTATTCGTGGCAATAAGAGATTAGGATTTTTGGGGGATGAGTTTGAAGAATAGGTAATAAAACATACCTGCCCTCTTTTAAGTGCGTTTCTTAAGAGGTTGGTCCGATATATTTCTTCCTTAATTGCAAAGGCTTATAGAAGCCTTAATCTCTATCTATTTTGGAATTTCGATGAACCTTATAATTTCATCTATATGTTATGGATTAGTCTTTCTCTGTCTCATTCAAATGAAGAAGCTTGAAGAGCTTGGGCAACCTAAAAAACACGCAAGTCATTGAAATTATTGGTTGCGGGGGGAGGATTTGAACCTCCGACCTTCGGGTTATGAGCCCGACGAGCTACCAGGCTGCTCCACCCCGCGACAATGCAGAGAGCACACCCTAGTTCTTTTAAGTCCCTATGTCAATTCACAGTGGGGGGTTCGTTGGAATTACTCGGATCAATCAGGGGCATTTCCATCAAAACTTCTTCACCGACAAGGGCAATCCCAGTCTCTTGTGAGGGCACTGCAATTTCACTGTGAGTGATTTCCTCGTAAGTCACAGTATTTTTCTTTTTTCGAGGTCTAGGATGGGATTGTAAAGCTGCCACTGCGTTTTGGTTTTCTTCTGCAATTTCAGCGTGTACCGGAGACTCGTGAATCTCTCCCGTTCCTTTTTTAGCGGAATCTAACATCGTTTCAAGCTGAGCTAACTCGACTTTGTCTTGCTCGGTAAGGTCTTCTGCGGCTTCCCCTTGAGCTACTAAGAATTTATCCAATCCCTCTTCGAGTGTTTTGATTGGATCGACAGTGTCTCCCTGAAGCTGTTCTAACTCAGTCAAAGGAGGCAACTCAGTAAGGCTTGAGAGACCGAGAACCTCTAAAAATCGGGGAGTCGTTGCATACTGCACAGGCCGTCCTGGAACCTCAGCTTTCCCGGCCATTTTAACTAGTCCACGCTCAATCAATGTTCTCATGAGGTGCGAACTATCTATTCCTCTTATTTGATCAACCTCGGCGCGGGTAATGGGCTGCCGATAGGCAAGAATAGCCAACACCTCAAGTGCTGACCGCCCTAAACGGAAAGGTTTTGTTTCTAAAAATTTGCGGATGATTTCAGCGTTTTCGGGTTTGGTGACGAAATGAAATCCTCCTTGGGCTTCCCGAAGTTCAAACCCAAAGCCAGAGCTAAGGTACCTTTCTCTAATAGCACTTAGTGCTTCAGATAAAGTTTCTTCTTTCGGACCCTCTTCGCCAAAAACCTCCTTAAGCCTCCCAACAGAGACGGGTCGGTCCGATGCAAAAAGAATCGATTCAATCGCCGAGGTCACTTTTTCTAATTCCATACATCTCCTAATAAGAGTCTAACATACCCACATTGAGGTCATTGAGGTTCTTCACACCACGTATTTGGATGTGTCCGAAGTTTTCATGTTGAATAATCTCTACGAACTTTAGCCGCGCCAATTCTAGAACCGCCAGAAAGGCTACTACAACATCTAAAATTCTTTTCTCTCCTTGTTGAGGAATAAGATCGGTGAAAGAGATGACCTCATGTTGTGCTAAAAATTGTCCTACTTGAACTACTTTATCTCTAATGGAAACCGGATCGGTGGTGATAGTTAATGCAGGTTTCGTAGTACGATTGGTAGCAATTTTTAAACAGACCAACAGTTGAAAAGGATCTACCGGATCAATCGGAGCATCTAAGAGAGATTCTACCGGCATCATCGATTCGATCGCACTGGGCGGACGCACATAGATGTCCCGACCCAACCATCTTAAATCATCAATTTGGTCGGCCGCTTTTTTAAAACGCTCATATTCGATTAGTTGTTGCACTAGCGGCATTCGAGGATCGTTTTCTTCGGATGCCCCTTCTTCTTTAGGCAATAGGACTAAAGATTTAAGTAATGTGAGAGTTGCCGCCATTACCATAAACTCACCGGCAATATTCACATCAATACTTTTCATTAACTCCAAATGCTGAAGATAACTTTTGCAGATATCTGCAATGGGAATGTCGTAAATGTTGAGTTGATCTTTTCGAATTAAGTGGAGAAGAAGATCCAGCGGCCCTTCGAAATTTGGTAAAAGAATTCGATAGTCGTCCTTAATCTCCCCATCTTTTTTGGGCAGAACTGTAGAATCATTTATCGCTTTGTCTAAAGAGAGTTTACCATCTACTTCAGGTGTAAAGGGAGCTGCTGTTGCCATTACATTTTATATATCACTAAAGAATCCATTTGACGAAAGGATAAAGTAATTAACTCTGCGCGTTTTTTTGTTTTTGACACGTGGCGAATCCAGTTTTCTTTTTTTACTTAACGGCCTCTGAGGGCTGCAATTCTCTCGTCTAAACTTGGATGAGTTGAAAGAAGAGATAAAAATCCTTTGCGACCGCTGATTTTCAAAGTGGCAACAGAAGGATGACTATCGTCGATGGCTTCATAGCGAGATTTGAGAGCCTCCAAAGCAGAAATCATTTTATCTCGTCCCGCGAATTGGGCGCTCCCGGCATCAGCTCTGAACTCTCTTCGGCGAGAGAAATAGCAAACGACAAACATTCCTAATAAGCTAAATAAAATTTCAAAAACATAGCTGCATAGATAGTAAGACCAACCTACCGAACGACTCTCTTCTCTATTTCTATTTCCATCAAGGTAGCTGCTTAAGATCCAAGCAGCGATTCGAGCAAAAAACATGACAAAAGTATTCACAATCCCTTGTATCAAAGTCATGGTCACCATATCCCCATTTGCAATGTGAGCGATTTCATGACCCAAAACCCCTTCTACCGCTTGAGGGTTCATTGAATTCAGTAAGCCGGTCGAAACCGCAACTAAAGCTCGAGATTTCGATGGGCCAGTTGCAAAAGCATTAACTTCGGGACTTTGATAGATCCCAACCTCAGGCATAACTGTCAGTCCTGCTCTTTGAGAAAGCCGGTGAACTAAATTAACAAGATCTTTCTCTTCACCCCTGGCACCTGCCGGGTCGATCACTTGAACTCCCATCATCATTTTTGCCATCATTCTGGAAATGGCGAGTGAGATGAAGGCTCCCGTAAAACCTACGACACTGCACATGGCGAGAAGGGCCTGATAGTCGATCCCCGAGCGGGTTAAGTAAGGCCTAACTCCTAAAAGGTTCAGCACTAAAGAGATAGTAGTGACCACTAAAATATTAACGATCACAAATAAGAAGATTCGCTTGATCATACCCATGGTAAAAACCTCCTAAAAAGTTCTGCTTACCATTATAGTAATGATTTTAAAGACGTCTACTGACAAGGTTTAAATCTGTAACATTATGTAATTTCAAGTTATTTCAGGTTGGTCTTACGCTTTGCGAAATTATTTTCGTGCTAAAAAACCTAAAGGCTGCTAAGGTGCCGAAAAATTCGAGTTGAAGACTTGTGAAAGCGGGTCGCCTGGTGAGCAATACTGACACTCTCTCTTAATTGAGCAATCCTCACTACTATTCGATTGAAAATAAAACTTTATATATTTCGGGTTTCATCGAACTCGTCAGAGGTTCCGTGTGCTCAAAAGAAGGTGCTGTGAATACATTTAATACATTTAACGATCTTCAGCTTCCGCAAGCTTTAGCAAAGTCTTTAGGCAAGATGAATTTTTTGGCTCCAACTCCTATTCAACAACGTTCGATTCCGTTCGCTCTTGAAGGAAAAGATATTTTAGGAACGGCGCAAACAGGTACCGGTAAAACCGGAGCTTTTGGAATTCCGCTTTTAACTAATTTATATTCTGAGCCTACCAAGCAAGCTTTGATATTGTGTCCGACCCGCGAACTTGCCGCTCAAATCAATCAAGTCCTAAGGCAAATGGGAAAAGGACTCGGTATGTACGGAAGTTTAGTGGTGGGCGGAGAGTCGTTTAGAAGGCAACGAGATGAGCTTGAGCGAGGAGCCGATTATATCGTGGCTACTCCGGGAAGACTTAATGATCACTTGCAAGAAGGAACTGTCGATTTAAGCGGGGTCAACTTCTTGGTTTTGGACGAAGTAGACAGAATGTTGGACATGGGATTTGCTCCTCAGATTAAAGAGATCATGAAACATGTTTCAAAAGAACGGCAAACTCTACTT
>Ga0194119_10004369_pt1 | contig 21901 bp, 20 predicted proteins | sample TA2MahC100mmetaG_FD_148620 | JGI IMG/M metagenome (GOLD analysis project Ga0194119, IMG submission 148620) | Freshwater microbial communities from Lake Tanganyika, Tanzania - TA2015018 Mahale Deep Cast 100m | ecosystem: Environmental > Aquatic > Freshwater > Lake | place: Tanzania: Lake...
CCGCCACCACCAGATCCGCCACCGCCACCACCAGATCCACCAACACCATATGGTGGTCCACCTGATCCACCTCCACCACTTGACACACCACCAATAACTACTATGGTATTACCCATGCCGTTGCCATGTACTGTACAAAAATATCTTAAACTGCTTGGAGTGTTATACCGTATATCGATCACTGTTTGTGCGCCAATTTGCCCGGGAGTACCTGATGTCTTCACACCTGTTTCGTAAAGAGATCCGTCATCGGTTTTAAACTTTAGTGGATGACCAGTATTAGTTGCATCACTTTGGTTAAATATATAATAGCCGTTAAGAACAAAACTAAGAATTGGTTTGTTCACTCCGTCTATTGCATATATATGGCCACTGCCGGTGGGATTTGGCACACTGGTCACAATAAACGTTTGCGAAATTCTAGACGAGACGCCGCCAACCGTATCCCGTGCTACACGTTGATTGCTAGGAACCCGAGGTAGTCTTGTTCCTAAATGACTAATGCCGCTTGAAGCCAAATATTCTTGTTGTGTGGTCAAATTTTTATTTACAAGATCAGTTGACAATTGATTAGTACCTGTACCAAACAGTGTATCAGTGAAAAGTTTACTGTTAGATTGTATCATGTTGATTGTAGTGCATTAGTTGAACTATTACCAAGATAACCGCTTAGGGTCGGTGCTTTAAAAAAATCTGATGTTAAATTATTAGCTGTTTGCTCACCAGCAGGAAACTGAAATTTAGCCAATGGTGTTTTAGCCAACGAATTTACCTGTTGCACCAGTGTATTTGTACCAGTCTGAAACGTTGTAAGTGTATTTTGGAACTCAGGGCCCTTGAAGAAAGATTTCGCTTTTCCAAACCCTTCCTGTAGTGCCTGAGTTGTTTCAGCACTTGCCAAAGACTTAGTTCTTTCATTAAAACCATCTACTACCGATTGCCAGCTGTTTGTTGAAATCAGATTAGAAGTGCTTGCCACTAAATTATCACCTGCTTCTTTTGCCACGTTAACTACCTTGTTGAGATCAGCACCCTGTATTATCCCTTGAGCATCTGCAAACACGCCCGAAATTCCTGCGCCAATTCCCACTGTTGGAATATTGTTTAGAGCTTTTTTTATGCCACCTGTAATTTCAGCCACTTTGCCTGTGATGTTTAATCCGTTACTGGCAACACTCCCTGGTGCTGCTGTGGTATTCAATGGTAGCGCAGATTCAAATGCCGGGCCTTGATTGGCACCTCGATAAGGTACAAAAGTCTGATTAAATGCTGCACCAAAATTTACCTGACCAGTACTAGAACTACTTCGTAAGATATTTGTAAATGCCTGTGTAAGTTCGCCTTTTGCCAAGTTCATTAAATCAACATTTTTGTTTTTTTCATAACCACGAATTAACTTGAATGCCGCGCCACCCCAGTTATTACCATATCCATCTTGAATCACGTCGTCTAAGACATTTACAATACCGCCGGGGCCTAAAATACTATTGGTGCCACCACCTGCTGGTGTTAACGGGCTTGGCGATTTGTCATATAAAAGATCAGCAAATCCTTTTGCTATTGTGGTTCTGCCGGTAGCATACAAAACAGTTTCGTACGAAATAGTCATAATATTTTCCAAAGTACCTTCTTGACCATTTTGATGTGTTCCATGAGTGAATCCAGTTATGACAGGATTTATAATTGTATATTCTGAGAATCTTTTTTGATGCAAACTGTATATTCTTATGGCCCGTATATAATTATTGGTTCTGTCTCCTATTTTTGGACCGTAACCAAATTTGTTTAACAGTGCTCTACGCCCAGTCTGTTGTTTGTTCGGCTCAAAGTAGACAGGATTAAGATTGCCTGTTGCATCACCGTAATTGTTGTCAGCATCCCTATAATAATACGAATAATAATCAAACCATAATTTTCTAATTATGTCGGCTGAATCGTCATGAAAGCTTATATTAATATCTTCATAACGAACCTTGGTTTGAATAATAGAAGGTCTATTATAGTTGTTATAGGTTTTGGAATCTATCTTGAATCTTGGTAAGTCTGCACTTTTTACTAGCATGCCAGAAACAATTTGACTGTCAGTGGCCAAACTAGTAAATTGTTCATTCAACTCAAAAAATACATGAAACAGCCAGGTATACTTGGGTGATCTTTCAAAATTATTATCAACAAATAGTCTAGCAGCGTGTTGATAATCTTTTACATTGTCACCGCGCTTGATCTGACTCAAGAAACCATCAAAGATATTAGGCATAGGTATCCATTTTTAATTATTTATGTCAAAAAAAAGCCCGGAAATTCCGGGCCTTGTATTTAAGCTTTGAACTTAAACAACACCAGTTATGGTTGCACCCAGTGTTCGTCCTACCAAAGTACCAATACCAGTACCAGTTGGACTTTGTATAGCATTGTCATACATGATACTTAACTGAATAGTAGCTGGTGCGCTTTCACCATATGCCATGTCACCGTAATTTACAGTGCTTAGTAGAGCGCCATACAGCTCCCAAGTTTCTAAAACAGTAGGTTGATTAACACCATTACCACCATCCAACATTTCAAACTTGAGAACAAATTTGTAATCAATACCCGACGCTGCTGAACTTTGTTCTGCAAAATCAAACTGTTTCTGAATCTGTTCACCAACCAGCTTACTGACGTTGCCGCCGGCGTCATCTCTCAATGTAACGTTAACTGCTTCCCAAGTTGGCTTTCCTACTAGGTTTACCTTTGAGTTGTAAACATCAATGGTAAACGGATTCATATTCAAATTGGGACGGCTGATACTTTCGACCTGTTTAGTCATTTCAACTCTATCAGTGCTGACACCAAAATTTTCAAATACCGCCCGGAAGCGATATTTTAATTTTGGCATCAATAAACCTTGTGTGCTGGCACTTTGATTTGTTGCTAAAGGAACTGTAAATTTGTTTAGTGAGGCAATTGCCATTTTTATCTCCTGTTATAGGTATTTACCAAAAATTAGTTGGAATCTATTGGGGCCACCCGGACCCCAATATATACCCATATTATACTCCTGCTGCAATGTCACCTGGGTTCTTAAGTCGAATTGGAATGTAAATAAATTCAACTGCTTTCATTGGTTCAATTGCGATATCAACATATAATTCATTTCTTGCTATACGAGTAGGTGTATTATTTGTATCATCACACACAACAATATAATCGTATACACCACGCTTGGCTACCAAGTCATTGATGGCACCACTGATTATGTTGGCAATCTGATCCCTGGTGATCTTGTCATTTGGTTCAAACAAAAATCCATCGCCTACTCGAGCCAAGATAGTTCTCAAGTAGTTGACCAAACGTGCAACATTGATACGATCCAAGCTGCTGGCGGTTGGGTTACGTGTTTTTTGTCCAAATACCACTAGACCAATACCCGGCAAGTTGGTGATAGGATTGATACGATTTTCGTACAATGTGTCTCGCAGTCCTTGGCGAATGCCATCAAATGTAAACTCGCCGGTTGCAGCATCAATATATCCAATGTTACTTGCGTTATCAACTAGTCCACGTCGTGTGCCTGCTGGTGCAAACCACTGATAACTAACATTATCACTAAAGATAATTGTTCGTAGTGCCATATGACTTGCAGGTACTACAATGCTATTGCCTTGTAAATCAGATGTTTGACCACATGGATAGTAAACTCCTAAAAAAGGACTGGCAGTAGCCAAACCATCACCATTAGTGTTGTTACTGAAGTTAGCAATATCAATTGCATTTGGTTCAAGACGCATTGGTGTATCACCTACCACAAAAGCAGTTTGTGAACGATCATTGTTTAACGCAACCATTTCATCAATTAGCTCAGGATATCCTGGTGCTGCAATCAGATTAAACTGAAACTGATCTTCGCGCACTTCCGTATTGGCGATCACTGCTGCTTGCATTGCCGCAGTTACCATACGACGCTGTGCCTGTCTACCCATGTAAGGACTACCGTTGTCTTTCAATCCACTTGCTGTTTGCCATGTGTCCTTGACTGTAGGCAATGAACTTGATGCACCTGGCACCGCTGGTAGGTCAGGATATGATGCAGCATAAAACTTGTTGCTTATAAATTGTTTTACATTAAAACCACTGCGTCTTGTATTAAACAGCAACATACCACGTGGATACAGCCTATAGTCAGGTGCGTCTTGGTCAATATAATTGCTTGCTAGCAAGTCTGTAATAGATGGTAACGACCCAGTGATAACATCAGTTGTGCCATCGGTATCCCACCGTGCATCAGCAAACAAAATACCATTTTGCCCAACTTGATCTGTGTTATCAATCAAGATCCATTCTGCTCCATCATAACGATAAATGACAGGATAATTTTCTAAATCTGCTGTATTTAACCATAAATCACCAGCTACCAATGCAGTTACACCGTCGCTTTGAAACTCTGGTTCGCTGGCGCTGACAATAACGCCTTCAGAATCTGTGTTTGCTAGTGCATAACCTCTGGCATCTGTTTTATCGGTCCAATAGCTATTACGATAGCCTTTCCATCCTCCGATATCATTGATCATAATATCTACACTAGCCGGATCACTATAGTACCATAGTGTACCGTCGGCAGGTGCCTGATAAGGTTCTGTTGTACTATAAGTATAGGTCAGCGATTCCCAATTAGTTAACGCCAATGTAGTACCGTATGCAATTGTTCCAGTAGTGTTGCTTGTAAATCCAGCATCAGCAGTAGGAGTTCCAGTATCATCTGTCAAATAGATATCACCGCCATAAATGTGGGTAAATGTAATCACCCCGTTTGTAACACTGACATTCAATTCTGGAATATTTTCAGCTAAAATATCACTAACAAAACTTGCTGGTGTAGTACCAGACAATGTAATTGTGTATTCGTTAATATTTGCTGACCCAATTTCTGTAACACCAATCACAATAACATCTGACGCAGTAAACGGATTGGCAGCCAGAGCAGATCCACTCACAACAGTTTGACCAGTTACTCTACGACGGAATGGTTTGAATGCGTCCGAATCATCTCTAAGAGGATCCCATGCAATCCACACTGTTCCTGCCACTATGCCATTACCGCCACCTGCTGGGTCAATACCAAATAATGCATCTTCGGCTCTATTATAGAACTCAGTGGCTAATGTAGCAAAAGTTTCAGTGGTGCTGCTGTAACGTTTAATAACAACATCTGCACCACTACCAGTTGCTCCAACTTTCATAAACACACTGCCACTTGGTCGAGGTACCGTGTCTGTGCTACGCCAACTTGGAATCTCAGCAAAAGTACCAAAGTACAACAAAGGATTTGCATATGTGCTACCACTTGTGCCTAATCCTAGGCTGGCCATTGGAGTACCAGAAGCATTGGATATTGTGATCTTACCATCGGCTGTAGCGCCATCGCTGGCAGAAGTATCTGTAGCATAAATTTCCAATCTTGAATCAATATATGCCGCGGTTACACCAGTAATGGCTGCACTGTTAATTGCACTTACAACTTGAGCAATAGTTCTTGCCGATCCGGTGTTACCAACTGTTACGCTGGTTCCATTGATTGTCAATGCAGCCGCAGGGCTACTAGCATCTATTGCAGTTGTTGCACTTGTGGCAAATGTAACTGAACCTCTGATAGTAGCCCAACTGTTTTTCCAGTCGCTGGTACCAATTCTCACCCAAGTGTTGCTTCTATTTTTGTAAAAAAGAATTGCATTGCTGCCTGTACCAAAACTTACAGCGTAACTACCAATTTGTCCTATATCGCTGTCAGGTACAAAAATGCCACCACTTAGTGTCTGGTCGTCTGTGTTCGTAACAAGAATAGGTGTTTTTAAATTAAATTCGCTGGTAATAGCATCCCATTCATTTATGCCCCACACACTTTCTGTCAAATCCATCCAGTGTGTGCCATCTGCAACAGCACCAGTAGGGCGAACAGTTGTGCCTTCTAGCGCATCTAAATCTACATCTGCTCTAATAGCAAAAATTCTATTTACGTTGCCTAAAATACTGTAAGCTGTCATCAAGCCGTATTCGTTACGTTCGTCGCCGTGCAACGGAGTTCCCGCTGCGCTTTGTTTAAAGCTAGGATATCCCATGCTAGCAATTAATTCTCTTTGACTACTGTATGTAAGTAGCTTGCCTGCTCGAGCAGCGGTAGTGTCAGTGGCAGAACCACCTGATGGATTGGTTTTATCCTGTGCAGTTGCCATTATGATTAGGGGTACTGTTCCTACTGCGCCAGGAACATATTGACTTTCGTCGGTTACGGTTATTTCTAAACCTGGGGATACTAGTGCCATGTTTTCATCCTTTAACAAAACATTTGCAAGTATTTATTAAAAGCTTATTATTTTGGGCAGATACAAGGTGCCTTTAAAAGGTTTTGCTATAAATAACTTTATGCAAAGACCTTTATGTGCTAAATGTCAAGGCAATCCTGCTGCGGTCAATTACAAATTGGGTGCAAAAACCTACTACAGAAAGACCTGTGCCAGCTGTGCCAGAAAAGGCCGCAGGGTGAAAGAAATGCCGGCTTGGACCAAAACTGGTTATAAGAAAAAAATGACGTGCGAACGATGCAATTTTGCAGCATCTACTCCGCATCAAATATTTGTGTTCTATATTGACGGCAACTTGAAAAACAATACTTGGACTAACCTGCGGTGTGTCTGTGCCAACTGCAGAATAGAGTTAAATAACACAAAAACTACTTGGCGTGAAAGTGTGCTAGTAGCAGATAATTAACTTGTTGATACAAGTTTTCAACAGATCCGTTGTTGTCAATTTCGTAGTTGAAAGTTTGTCCTATCCAAGCCCACTCTGAGTGATGTACATGCGGAAATCGCTGCGGCATAAGCTGACCAGCATCCTCTAATAACCATTGACGATCTTCGTGTGTGGTATTTTCTTGAAGGGCACATTCGTACCATTCAGGTAACGATCCTCGGTTGACCAATACACATATTCCACCATGTTTTCTGATTGCAGCTATTTCGTTAGGAAAACGCACATCGCTAATGACTATATCTTCTGTGGTTTTACGCAATCTATTCTCAAGACTTGCTATCCAAATATCATTATGAAATGCTCTGCGGCAAACTTCTGTACCCCATAGCTGAAGCATATATCTGGGTGTGAGTCGGGGCATATCTAATCGTCGCGCCCACCAAGGATCAACTTGTTCGCGCCATTCTCTTGCTTCAGGAGTAAGCCCTTCTAGTAGTTCTCTGTCCCACCCAAAAACTTGTGCCACTGCATCCTTGAGTGTCCCAGCAAAACTGTCTCTAACGAACCCATGCTTGGCAACCAAATAGTTAGCTACTGTATCTTTGCCGGATCCTATAAATCCTGTAATTCCAATAATCATAAAAAATGCCCCCTAAGGAGCATTTTATAATTTATGTTTACAAAAGTCAAACACCGTATTTGTTCGTTTTCTTGCAGGCAACCGGGCTGGATTTGTTAATAGTTGGTCCTTCTTGACTACGTATATCTCCGCCATTGATATCTTCATAATTGGCATGTACTTTTTTGTAGGCCAGCTTGAGCATGTCCTGTTCTTCTTTAGTGTATGGTGCTGTAGCTTTCCACTTGCCTATCCACGATTCCTCGTCAACTTGGGGCATGATTTTACCGTCTGTGGCTGCCAATGCTAGGCCTAATCTGTACAAGGTGTAATCACTGTTCCATTTCTTGCCGTCAGTAAATCTATTTAAACCACGCATGGCAAATCTTTGACGTTTTTTTAATTCGCCTTTGGATTCTGCAATAATGTCTCGTATTTTCATCAGCCGATCACCCATGTCATTGGATAGGATCCATCCACATAATCTTTTAGTTCTTGTTCTAATTTTTCCATTTCGGCCACTGCTTCACCTTTAAGGGTCGCGCCGTTTAACTGCGTACCGCCTTGAGGGCCGGCAATCGAAGCAAATTTTTCTCTAGCTTCGCCAACAATGCGCTTGGCAAAGCTGTAAGCATATTCTTGTATCCACGGAAAAGCTTGGTAGTCATTTAGTAACATGCTGTCAGGCTTGTAATTGTACAAATGCAGTAATACATCTTCGAACCCATTTGGGTCAGCATTTACACCTGCAAACGGTATCTTACGAATAAGAGTTAATTTTTTTGTGGTTTTGTTGAATGTAAAATTCAAATAACCGCCAAACATACGCATGGCTAATTTTTGATAATCAACAAATAATTCGTAATTTAACAATCCGCCCACACGTCCTGCTACCAGCATGTATGTATTAAGGTAACCGCTAGCAAACGGTTCAAATTGACTAGCGGTGGTACCTGATACTGATCCAATACCCCTACGATATGCAGCACGAACTTCCATGACTACATCAGGTAGTATGATTTCTTGTGTTTCTGGAAACAGTTTTAGAAATGCGTAACTTTCTTCTTGACTGTTGCTGGCACGTTGGCGGTACTTGATTAACGCCTGATTGATAGCCATTTCATAATGCTCTTTATCTAACTCAACATCAACAATGCCGTCGCCTAGACGCATGCGTATGTAATCAGTGATGTCGGATCGACGCTTGTTAAGACTGTCTAGCCACTGAGCATTTTCGTCGTATTCAATATGTCCAGTACCGGACCCGGTATTGGCCTGATAGAGGCTGTCAGTTTTAAGATTACCGTTGGCATGAAAATAGGTAGTATCAGCTACAATATTGCCAGTAAAGGGATTTGACATCTATTATTCCTGTAGTTCATGTATTTATTGAACTCGCAATAGAATCATGTCCAAATTCATACGCCCGTTACCTACTGTTTCAGTTGCTTTGATTTCGTCCAAAAACTTACGTAATTGAACTTTGCTGGCTCTTGCAAATTCCTTGAGTTTTTCTTCTGGCTTGCGTAGAGTTTTGCCTACAGATTTGACTTCATCAAATCCGGTTAAACTTGTGCCCTTGACGCCCAATGGGCCATGCAGACTGTCTGCAATGTACTTGTAAAGCTTGCGAGTTTTGGTATTATAAGCCCAAAGTTCTTGTGCCCCAATGATGTCTACAGGATTAACGCTAACCAATTTGAGTGTTTTTTCTTCTCGTAGATATTTTAGCTTGCTAACAACTTTTTCTTTGTTTGGTGCCCGTTTGACTCGAGCTTTTTTAGTAGCTTTTTTAACTTGACGATACTGATCTACTGCTGTCTGTATTGCATCTAAAAATGCAATATGTCGTTTAAAATCAGCTGCACGATAATGGCGGTACGCTTCTACATACTGTTCGTCCATTCGGTCCATGGCTAGTATCTACATAATCCTCAAATTTTCCAAGTTGGCTTTGAGGAACGCTGTTAGCAACAAAGTAATCATACGCTTTAGGTTCAATTGAACTGCCGGCAACAACTTCGTCATACAAGCCCTCAAAGTGAGCAAGATGCTCACTGGTTTTTTCGTTTAATCGGTCTTGAATGGTGGGTGCTAGGACTACTACCGCAGGCTCTGCGGATTTTGTACCTGTTGCAGTTTCTGCAGGTTCAGAATCTGCTGCTGCAATAGCATTGGCTATCTGTGTTTTAAAATAAGTTAATTCTTTTTCTCGGAACGGCATACCTTGCAAACTGGCCATAAGCAAACTGTAAGCTGTCATTGACAATGCACGATCCGAACTACGAATAAATGCAGAGACATCGGCTTTTGAATACTTGTTGTCTTGCATCCACTTTACTGCATGCTTTTTTAGATCCTTTTGGGTATAAAAGTAATTGTAATAAAAAAAACTTTTACGCAAAAAGTGATCAAATTCCGCTTGCGGCATCTTTAACGCACGTTCAGTGTCCCATACTGGTTCGACGCCTGTGTATTTTTCGTCTGTAAACAGTGGGTCTCTAGTTTTTTTGGGTACTCGTTTGGGTGCTTTAACGCTTTGAGCTGTTGTCATAATTGAACTCCTTGTTAACGCAAAATAGTATTATACTATTCTTCGGGTTTTTGGTCAAGCAGTGTTGCAAACATGAGCCAGGATTGCAATTCTTGCAACTCTTGTTGTACTTTTGCTAACTGTTCGTCATACTTTACACTATGCCCAAAACGGCGTCTATCTACATCAGCTTGGCTTAATTCTGTAATACTTTGTATTACATTTTTATACATTCGTTCTAGCTGCCGCTTGTGTTGCAAATTGTACAATGCCCACAAGGAACGCTTGATTTGTGTTTCAATTGCGTCCCAATCTTGCATTGAATTAAATTGACTCATAGTGTTATTATATGCTATATCCTAATTTATGTCAAAGTGGATGCCCGCTAAATATAAAATAACAGGATACAATTGTGCCAAGATTATCACTTTGGAAAGACGGGCGTCATAGCAACGACTACAAATTTTTTGACCGCAGAATAAGCGAAATGTTTACTCTAGGTGGCACCGGTATTTTGGTTCACAAATATCTTGGCACCAACGAACAAAACACAGTAAAAACAACTTCAGTGTCGCAAGCCGCAGTAGGGCCAACACTAAATTTTAGTACTACAGGTGATGTCCTATTAGGAAACTTTGTTGTAGGTGCTGGAATTGCGGCCAATGCTACAGTCATTGCAAAAACTGCAAACACAATTACTTTAAGTGCCAACACCACAACTGCACTTGCCGGTAATAGCACTGTGAAATTCTATGAAAATGCCAGCAAGCCCAGTTATATTAATCAGAGCGCGCAAAATATTCAAGACTTGTTTTTCCTAGAAAACCGAGACAGAAAGTACGATACAGATGTATATGCCATACGTGGTGTATATCAAGTACAAGATGTTACCTTTGATTTAAGTCAATTTGGCATGTTTTTGCAAACCGGCACACTTTTTATGGTTTTTCACATCAACGACATGATTGAAACTATTGGTCGTAAACTCATGCCAGGCGATGTTATCGAACTCATGCATCTCAAAGATTACAATCCGTTAGATGACAGTTTGCCGGTGGCACTTAAAAGATTCTATGTAATTAGTGATTGCAATAATGCCAGCGAAGGTTTTAGCCCAACTTGGTGGCCGCACCTGTGGCGTTGCAAGATCAATCCGCTAACAGACAGTCAAGAGTACAAAGACATACTGAATCAAATAAAGGTTGATACTGATGCGTTTACAGGCAATGCCGGAAACGTGACACTGGGTTCAGTATCAAGCATTATCAACAAATATATTGAAATTAACGATGCAATTATAAGAGAAGCCGAAACTAATGTTCCATTTTCTGGTTACGACATCGATCACATCTATATTAAACCTGCTGATCCTAATTTAGGACCTGGAGATCCAGTGGGTGTTACTGCCGACAATGGATCAGTAACCGCCGATCAAATAGCAGTAGATTCAGATTCTGGAGTGGCCAGCCCTGATGCCACTGTAAAAGGCTATCTCACAGGCGACGGCCGAACACCAAATGGTTTACCAGTGACATCTGGTATAGCTTTTCCAGGTAGTCCTCGCATTGGCGATTATGCCCTAAGAACCGATTACTTGCCCAATAGACTGTTTAGATGGGACGGCCGTCGTTGGGTCAAAATTGAAGACAATGTAAGAACAACACTGACTCATGGAAGCAGCAGTCAAACCTTACGTAGTGGCTTTATAAACAACACAAATACATACACAAATAACACTGGCGAAGTTACTGAGCGGCAGAGTCTAAGTCAGGCACTCAAACCAAAGGCAGATAATTAATGGCACAGCAGTTTTTTTACGACGCACAGATAAGACGATTCTTGATACAGTTTATGAGGATCGTTAGTAACTTTGAAGTTGAGTTTGGCAAGGATCGGGACGGTACGAGAACGTTACAACGAGTGCCTGTATACTACGGAGACCCTAGTAGACAAGCTGCTGCTATTTTAAGACAAAACAGCGAAAACGTAATGAACGCTGTGCCTGCAATGAGTGCATACATCAGTGCTTTTACCTATCAACAGGATCGCATGCAAGAACCTTACTTTGTAAGCAAAATGTCGATGCGGGAACGGCAATACGACCCCGAAACAGGTTTGTATAATAGCCAACAAGGTGACAGTTACACAATAGAACGACTGATGCCAGTGCCATACAATTTAGAAATAAAGTTAGATGTATGGACTAGTAATACCGAACAAAAAATGCAATTGATCGAACAACTGGCTGTATTGTTCAATCCTGCATTTGAGGTTCAAAGCACAGATAATTACATTGACTGGGCCAGTCTTAGTTACGTGCAATTAACTGAAGTTATTTGGAGTTCAAGATCTATCCCAACATCAACTGAGGAACCAATTGATGTTGCCACATTAACTTTTATGATGCCAATTTGGATTAGTGCCCCAGCCAAAGTCAAACGTCTAGGTGTTATTCAAAAATTTATTGGTAGTGTTTATGACGAAACAGGTGCCTTTAGCGCCGACACTATTTTAGCCAATTTAAGCACACGTAGATATGTAACACCACTGGATTACGGAGTGTTTTATTCAGGTAATCAATTACAATTATTAAAACCGCAAGAAATCGTAGACGCCAACGACAATATTGTTATTGTGGCTCCGCCGGCTACCTGGCGCTCAGTGATTGAAATTTACGGAACTCTTGTGACTGGTTCTACAGAAATTCGACTGGCATTGCCGTCTGATTCAGAATTGATTGGAACTATCGCATACCATCCTACCGATCCTTATATTTTATTGTTTGAACCAATTGAAGATACTTTACCTTCTAACACATTGAATCCAGTTAGTGCTATAATCAATCCGCAAAATGTCAAAGTGGATAGTACCTTGCTATCGCCAACTACCAACACTCGGTATTTGATAACAGCTCCAATTGGGAATATTGGCAATTTACAGGGTAGTGTGGTATGGAATGATCTCGTGGCCAACGCCAATGACATAATTGAATTCAATGGAACAATTTGGCAAGTGGTATTTGACAGTGAGAACGAAACTGCTGTTGAATATATAACAAACAATCTCACTGGAAACCAGTATAGATGGACTGGGCAGGAATGGGTCAAGAGTGTAGAAGGTGTTTATCGAGGTGGTGAGTGGAGTCTGATCATATAGGTTGTGGTGCATTAATTTACAGCATTCAAACCAAAAGATATCTTTTTTTATTACGAAATCAAAAACGTCATGCCGGGTCGTGGGGTCTAGTGGGCGGAGGAGTGGAATCTGGAGAAACACCAGCTGAAGCTTTGCTAAGGGAAATTCGTGAAGAAATAAATTTAAATGATTTCTCGCAGCTAATTCCCTTGGAAAAATTTACCAGTGAATCGGGTAACTTTGAATATCACACGTATTTGATTACGGTGGAAAATGAATTTGTTCCTGAACTAAACGATGAACATAGAGGATATGCATGGACCTCGATTGACGATCATCCCAAACCATTGCATCCTGGGGTCTGGCGGACTTTTAATTTCAAGGTTATTTTAGATAAAATTAAAACGTTTGAAACTGCATTAGAGATCGCATTCTAATACTAGATCTCTAAAACTTATTCGTCTTAGATTGACTATTCCATACCAAGCAGCAGGCATATAACCTCTTCCGGTACTATTTACCAAAACAAAATCAATCAATGGATATGCCTTAAACACATGTACCATAGTCAATGACATGAAGCTGTCATTTTGAACACTGTAGCGATCATAGATATTGTTACTGGTGTCGGCTGCATCGTTGCCATCAAATCCAATTAGATACACTGTAGGATGTCCATCAAAACAGGCCAGATATGCTGCAATTGACCCTGAGTTCCAACTAGGATCCTGTGGGATCAGATGAAAAGCGCCGGGATATTGCAAAATTGCGGCACTACTTGAGTATACTACATTATCACGGCAATATTCCGTTTGATTTACTTTTTTGATTGCATCTGATCTTGTTACAACCAGAAAATCTGGTGTAAAATCTTTATATAAATCGTTGCACCCGTAAGTTTGTATTCTCTTTTTAACATGGCTTTTTTGAAATTCTGCTAAATTAAATTGCAATCTACTGGTTCCATTACCAATGATAACAGCTTTTTTACTGAATCCTTGATTATCTAAAGTTCGTGTGATATATTCTTTTTCGTAATTCCATTTACCTTCAATATAGGTTGCCGAAGAATAAATGTCCTCTCCAGGATATGCATTTCTAAATAATCTTTTTATTGTTTTCATTAGAATCTACCAACTGCAACTTCAATGATTTCAACTTGACCATCTTCTAAATTTTGTAAACTTTTACCTACTATGCATCCAGGAACAAACTTTGTAAAATCAAGAGCCATTGCTGTGCCTGGTAAGTGGCTTGTTGTTAAAACAGTACCTTTAGATACCGGACCTAATACTCGACATGGGACTCTTCCGGTTAACGCTACTGGTAAATTACCGCTAGCAGCATTCATTAAGTAGGCTGGATTACTGGATACAATTCCGGCCACTGAACTGTCATATTGTGTTGATGAAATTGTTACTTCATGATTTCCGCCAAAAATCACCACTGTACCGGCTACATATGCAGCATCAGATTTATAATTTTCCGCCAAGTCGGCATACTGAGCTTGCACAGATTGACCATAAAATATATTCCACCAGGTGGTAGTTGAGCCTATATTATAGGTAATATTTGCTGCAGGCATTATATTGCCAGTGACTGTAATGTTACCGGTTACTGAAGGTGTTGTCAAGGTAGGAGTAGTTAACGTTTTATTGGTTAGGGTTTGTGTGGCTGTCCTTTGTACTAATTCAAAGCCACCAGCTGTACTACCATCATGAACTCTGATAGTATCAAGAGTGGTGTCAATTGAAATTTCACCTAATGAACCAGTGAAATCATCGTTTTGAGCTGTTGTTCCCCGTCTAAATTGTACAACTGTTGGCATTTATGTAACTCCTATTTTATACTTATCATTATGAATTTAAATCTGTTGTGCTAAATGAACCAATTGGTTCCATTGAATCATATACTGCGTCTAAATGGACATCAAATGCATCTTTGGTGGCAGAGAAATCACCGTAGTCCCCGGTAGGAAACTGAGCTAGCGTAGAATTGGGAAATCCCAGCACTGCTGAAACTAATGCAGCACCATTTCCACTCCAATAAACTCCGGTTGTTGTGTACACAGTATTAGCGAAAACATTTCCGCCAACACCCACGCCGCCCAAAACTACTAATGCACCTGTGACATTACTTGTACTGGCTGTGGTATTAGATATAACCAAGTTGCTTTGGAATACAGAAGGATTGGCTACAGTACCTCCAGTAAATCCACCTGGTGGTGCCCAGAATGTTTTAGAACCATCGCTGGCAAGAACTTGTCCTGCAGATCCAATGTTGCCATCTACATAGATACCTGCATTATTAATTAATAAGACATTACCAACTGAAACATTAGCATAGGTTTGTACAACAAGATTGGCATCGGCTGCACCACTGCTGTTGGTAAGGATGTGTACAAAACTTTTTGAACTTTCTTGCCAAATAACAGCAGCATTTGAGGTTAGACCGTTGGAACGGTTCATCAAGAAACCAACATCAACATCTGCCTGAGTCGAACCTTGATGCAACACCAATATTGGATCAGTGAAAGTGCCTACATCGGTGTTAATGTTGGTACTAAGTCTTGGTTTTGTAATTGGCATTGCGTATTACCCGATTATGACCTGCCAACTACAACTTCTACTGAGCCTTTTTCGCCTTCGAAGTTGGCCAATGCCTTACCAATCACTGAGCCTAATACTGGGGCGGCACAAGATCTAGCAAATCCATATCCTGCACTGATCAACATGTCGCCTTTGTATACTGGACCAATCACATTGACAGGAACTCGGCCCAACAGTGCCACACTGGCCACTGTGCTGCCTTTGAGACCTCCATTCATCACATGTCCAGGCTGGGATGTGATTACACCAGCAATACGTGTGCTACCTTCCGCCATTGACACTGTCACTTCAGCTTCACCACCAAATTCCACCACTGTGCCGGGATTGTACACAGCGTCGGCCAAATAATTTTCAGCTATATCAGCGCCGCCTGTCACAGTGCTGTTAACAAAAATTTGCTTCCACCAACTGTTCACATTACCTAGATCAAATGTGACGTTGGCACTTGGTTGAACATTTGCTGTCACACTCACATTGCCTGTAGTATTGAAACTCATTCTTGTGGTTGCTGCACCCGAACCTGCGTTTATATTAGCAAATGAATTTGTAGCTACAAAAGAAACATATCCGTTTGATGATTCAAGTGTAGACACTGTTGCGGTAGTTGAAAATCTACGAACTTCAATTTTATCGCCGGTGGCCGGAGCTTGTGTAAATGTTAATGTAGTACCGCTTACACTATAGGCTGTGGTTGGAATCTGTAAAACACCGTTGGTGCTTACAATAACGCTTTGAGTAGTGGCTGCTGCACCAAGAGTAAAGTTCAAAGTAACATCGTCGCCGTCAAAGGTGTCAGATGCTACCACAGTGAAGCTTGTTCCTGTGTTTACCCATCCTGAGCCAGAATAAAATTCTAGTTGTGCATTACTGGTGTTAAATCTAATCATACCAGCTGTATCTGTGCCACCTGAACTTCCCGGTCGTTGTGCTGTAGATCCTACAGGAATTAAAATACTGTCTGTGGTATTAACAATTAGTTTTGCACCATTGACTAAAGTGCTGGTTGTGGCGCTGTTACCAATCACAACTTGATCATATGTGCTGCTTGGTCTAGCCCAGATTAGTGTTTCATCTGTAGCACCTTTAACCACAAAATCATAATTGGCAGTTTTTGTAGTATTAAAAGCAGCACCTAGTCCTACATTTAAATTGGCTGAGATACCTGTACCACCATTAACTACCAAAGCACCTGTGGTAGTGTTGGTGCTTGCTGTGCCACTTGCAGCTACTATGTTACCTGATGCGGTAATCGTGCTCGAACTAGTAATTGTAGTAAATGCACCAGTTGATGCACTTGTACTACCAATTGGTGTTGCTTGTATACTACCTGCATTGATAGCACCACTAATACCAATACCACCTACAACTACCAATGCACCTGTAGTGGTATTAGTGCTTGCTGTGCCACTTGCAGCTACTATGTTACCCGAAGAAGTGATTGTGCTTGAACTAGTAATGGTAGTAAATGCACCAGTTGATGCACTTGTACTACCAATTGGTGTTGCTTGTATACTACCTGCATTGATAGCACCACTAATACCAGCACCACCTACAACTACCAATGCACCGGTGGTAGTATTGGTGCTTGCCGTGCCACTTGCTGCAACTATATTGCCAGTAGATTTTAATACTGCAAATGTACCATTGACAGGAGTGGTATTTCCAATAACCGTGTTATTCACACTACCACCAGTTACAACTGCATTAGGCGAACTAAAATTATCTGCTACAAATGTAGTGGCACGGCCAGATGTAATGTCTCCTGTTGTAATATTGGCAGTTGTTATGTTAATTGTAGCAGCACCAATAGTGGTTGCATTTAATTTTTTATTAAGATTCCAACTGTCATCTGCATTTAGATAAGTGAATGTGGCATTAGCACCAGCAACTGTTAGGCCTGCACCATTGGCCTCTGCTGCAGATGTGGCATTGGCTGCTACTGTGATGTTGAGATCTTCTACGTTAAGAGTTTCTACATTTAGAGTTGTTGTGTTACCTAATACCAACAAATTGCCAGTCACTGTCACGTTGCCGGCCACATTCAAGTTAGCACCTACACCAACACCACCAGTTACCACAACTGCACCGGTTGATGCCGAATCACTCTGAGTGGCATTGGTAAATGTAGTTGCGCCACTTGCGGTCAAAGTTGTGAATGCCGCAGTTGATGGGGTAGTATTACCAATTGGACTGTTATTAACGCTGCCACCAGTTACAACTGCATTAGGCGAACTAAAATTAGTAGCAACAAATGTGGTTGACATTCCGTTTGTGATATTACCCGTAGTAGTGTTTAAGGTAGCGGTTGTAGTTGTACCGGCACCAAGGGTGGTAATGTTTCCAGTAGTAGCATTGAGTTGAGCACTTGTAGTAGTACCTGCACCTAGTGTGGTAATATTTGCAGTGGTAGCATTTAGTTGAGCACTTGTAGTAGTACCTGCACCTAGTGTGGTAATATTTGCAGTGGTGCTATTCAGCACTGCACTAGTTGTAGTACCTGCATCTAGTGTAGTAATATTTGCAGTGGTGCTGTTTAAATTGGTAGCATACCAGCTTTCAACATTACCAGTTGTAATGGTTGCATTTGCTAAATTAGAAATATAACCGCCACTGATCACCGCATTGCCAGTGCTAAAGTTTGTGGCTACCAAAGTAGTTGCTACTGCATTAGTAAAGTTTAATGTTGTGGCTGTGATACTTGATGCTGTAACTGCTGTAACAGCATTTAAATTTCCAATTTTAATATTAGCATAACCACTGTTGTTAATACTTACAATACCAGTACCTGTGTCTGTGGTAGCTATTCCAGTGAATGCCGCATCGGCTTCCGACCATACCCAAGCGGCGTTTACTGCACCAAAACTGCCCAAACTGGCTAAATTTCTGTTGACCAGGATACCAATGGTGTAGTTGGTTAACGAACCAGTATATCCGTTGTTAAAAATTACAAAAGGATCCGAAATGAAAGTGTTTATTGCATTGATATTACTGCTTGTTCCAGTAATAGTAAGATTACCAATGATGCTTAAATTACTGTTAAGGGTTAAATCTGTGGCAAACAAACTACCAACTAAGGTTTGACTTGCAATTTTAGCCGCGGTAATTGTAGCATCGGTAATTTGATTATTTTTAATTCGTGTGACAGCCATTACTGATCCTTCTATAAGGTGTTATCAGTATTTAGCAGAATGGATGGGGTTAAGGTTTTACACTACAAAATAGGTTTTTTGTAGCTTGATATTGGCTGTTCCTGCCACAGTATTTGCCCATAATCTCACAGTAGTGCCAGAAACATTTGCTATGAAAGTGGTTAAAGTACTGCCAGTAACTACTCTGTTGACATTACTTACATTTACGGTAGAGCCCATTTGCACTATAGCAAAATCAGCAAACTCTGCAGAACTGGCAGCTGTAGTTGATGCCAAATATCGTACTGATCTGTAACTGGCTTGATCAAAACTGTCAACTATCACATGCGAAGTGGTTAGAGCAATATTGGCTGGACTCACTTCCTGAGTGTTTTCCGCTGTAACTGTACCGGCTGCAATATACCTTATGCTTACAATATCAGTAACCAGTGGTATTTCTGTAAATGTAATTTGTGTACCAGCTACCGTATATGCTACACCTGGTTGCTGTAGTGTACCGTTGATGCTAACAATGATACCTTCGGCTGTGGTACTGTAATCAAGTGTGTACACTGTGTTTGTACCATCAGGTGTAATGGTTTGATTATTAATTTGACCTAATAAACTTACCCATCCAGATCCTGTGTACACTTCTAATGTGTTGGTAATGTTGTTCCATCTTATAGCGCCGCCATAAACTGGTGTGGGCTGTTGAGCAGTAGTACCAGATGGTAATTGTAATGCAGAAGTTGTTGCTATTGTTACTACTGCATTACCATTTAATAACGGACTTAAAACTAAATTTCCAGTACGGCTGGATACGGTAACATCATTGAAATTAATATTGCCTATGTTAGCAGTGGCAATTGTTGCATTCGCCAATCCACTTATGTAACCACCACTGACAACTGCATTCGCAGTGCTGAAATTTGAGGCTACAGCGGTAGTGATGTTAGCAGCAGTAGAATTTAATGTCGCTGCTGACCAACTCTGTGCGTTACCTGTTGTGACTGTGGCATTGGCTAACCCAGCAATATATCCACCAGTGATTAAAATGTTTCCAGAACTGAAATTGGTAATGGCGCTTGTTGTTACATAAGCATTGGTCAGTGCAGATATATAACCGCCGCTAATAACAGCATTACCTGTGCTAAAATTTGTAGTAGTACCAGTGGTCGTGTTGCTTTGTGTAGCGTTAAGTGTGGTAGCGTACCAACTTTCTACATTTCCTGTTGCAGCAGTAATATTCGCGAGTGCAGATATATAACCTCCACTAACAACTGCATTTGCTGTACTAAAATTTGTTGTTTGGGTAGTGGTAGCAGTTAAATTAGCTAAATCGTTGATATAACCGCCGGTAATGACAGCATTGGCAGTGTTGACGGATCCAAATGCACCTGCGTAGGTAACTCCAATGTTGCCAAAGATACTGCTTCCATTCACATTAGAGATATTACCACTGAAGTTATAGGCAAACAAATTACCTGCAAAAAGATTTCCCGAGATACCAGCACCGCCAACTACAGTTAATGCACCGTTAGTGACATCAGTGGAGTTTACGCCAGATGTTGCAACTAAATTGCCAAATATTCGTGCTACCCCTGACACATTGGCAGTGCCTGTAACAGTGAATGTATCTACTAGACTGTTGGTATTGACACCAAATCGAAAGTTGGTGAAATCCATATAGGTCAACGGTTTACCATTTGTGGTAAACGCAAGATCTACACTTTGTCTGTCTAGGTCGGAAAAAAGTAAAGCGCCGCTTATTCTGCCAATTGCCACGGCTGCTCCTTATGCAGCATCAGTGCTGTTGAGGTTGTGTACTACTACAATTTTGTTAGGATTCACTCCTGGCGCAGGAGGAGGGCTGGTGAATGTGATAGTGGTTGTACCATTCGTGGTATAATTTATTGTGGGCTGCTGATAAACACCGCCAATTGAAACCAGTACAGCGTTGTCGCTTGATTCTATTTGACTCATTGTAAATGCGGTGGTTACACCATCGCCAGTGAATTCATCTACTGTGATGCTTACCGAACCAATTTTGGCCACTTGATTCCAAACACTGGCAAAGTACATTTCTATTCTGTTGTTTGATATGTTAAATCTGACCTGTCCATTCACTGGTTGGTCTGGTCCAACACTGTTACTACCAATAGGCAATTGTATTGCGTAGCTACCGCCCAACAATTGTGTGTTTTTTAAATAGCGTCCCATTAGTTATACACCTATAGTGCTTACAGTGGCCACAATGGTGTTACCAACATTGGCATTTGCTCTAATTGTGTCGCCTTGAGCCAATACCAGTTTTTCCCAGTCAACAATATAGGTATCCCCGGATGTGATCAATTTGTTCTTGTACACTATGTTGTTGGCATTGGCCTCAAAGCCCGCAGGAACAACATGCAAGGTAAAGGCTGTTGCTGCTGTGTTTGTGTTGCAAAAATACATGGTAGTTACCGCTTGTCCACCAACGCTGGTCACTGTCAATACATTGGCTGCTGCCTGTCCTGAGTCTACTAAAACTGTGTTGTGAATTGCCATTTTATATCCTTATAGTACCAATGCGTAAACTTGTGCGCTGGTTACTGCTGTTGCTGATCCGGTCTGAATTGATTCGTATGTTGATCCATCGTTTGTTAAAGTCCAGGCCCCTAATGTTTCGTTCCAAAGGATTGCCACATTTGCATACGATCCTCTATCAACCTCAATACCAGCTGTGTTTAGTGTTACACCTGCCCCAGTTTCCCCTGCATTTAAAGTTATGGTATTATCTGTAATATTAAGATCCGTTTTGGTTATAGCAGTGGCATTCCCACCAACATACAAGTTTCCTTGTACAAAAACCGTGTTAGTAGCCAGTGTAATATTTGCACTGGGCGTTATTTTGTTAGTAATTGTGTAATCGGTGTTTAGACTTTTTACCGCTGCCATTTTTTTAGATCCTTATCTAGTGTATTTATCTAGTATAAGGTTTGGTCTAGTCAATAATTGACCCGCCGAAGCGGGTTTATTATAGTGCAATTGTGTTTTAGTGACATTCAACGTTAGCAAATGTTGAAGTTGCTACACTATCGCTAGTTCTCCAACGATATCTTACATCGTTAGTATCCCACACAAATTTGTTTGATATACGCTTAACATAAAA
>Ga0194119_10004380_pt1 | contig 21859 bp, 21 predicted proteins | sample TA2MahC100mmetaG_FD_148620 | JGI IMG/M metagenome (GOLD analysis project Ga0194119, IMG submission 148620) | Freshwater microbial communities from Lake Tanganyika, Tanzania - TA2015018 Mahale Deep Cast 100m | ecosystem: Environmental > Aquatic > Freshwater > Lake | place: Tanzania: Lake...
GGGGTGCACATTGAAATGCGATACGAAGGCTTGAAGGTCCTGCGGCAGCGACGTGAAATTGACGAAGTTCGCGAAGATCGATGCGCCGATCAAAATTGTGAACAGCATGGCGGTCATCTGCGCTGATTCGGTCAGCACCTCCAGAAGCACTTTGAAGGTAAGCCGCCCGCGCAGCAGCGCAAACAGAAACCCGCCCATCGCCCCCACACCTGCAGCCTCCGTCGGTGTGAAGAGCCCGCCGTACATGCCGCCCATAACAATCATGAACAGAACGATGACACCCCAGATGTGATTCAGCGCAAGCAGACGCCCCGCCCAGTTAGTGCGCTCACCGGGTGGGCCGAGCGCAGGATTGCGTCGCACACAGTTCCAGGCAGTGCCGATATAGAACAGCATGGCAATGGCGCCAGGAACGACACCGGCAGCAAAGAGCGCGCCAATGCTCTGCTCGGTCATGATCCCGTAGATCACCATGATGACCTGATCCCGTAGATCACCATGATGACCGATGGCGGAATCAGAATGCCTAGGGTACCGCCCGCGGCGATAGTGCCCGCTGCGAAAGACTTGTCGTAGCCAAAGCGACGCATCTCGGGCATGGCAACTCGGGACATGGTGGCCGCGGTGGCTATCGACGAACCGCAGATCGCGCCAAAACCTGCGCAGGCGACGATAGTTGACATTGCGAGCCCGCCGCGGCGATGGCCTATGAAGGAGTACGCAGCCTGATAAAGTTCGGTGGACATGCCCGCACGGGTCACCAGGTTGCCCATCAGAACAAACAACGGCACCACCGACAACGTGTAACTTGCCACATCCATGATTTCGGTTGCCGCCGATGAAAAAGCTGCGGGAACCGAGCGCATCAACGCGATGCCCACCACACCCACTGCAGCCATCGCAAAAGCGAAGCGATCGGTACGCGAAGCGCCATCAGCGCGAACATCGCTGCGAACCCGAATAGCGCCTCAATCACGAGTTGGTCTCTTCGGCGCCTGGCGTAGCGGCCACGTTGTCTCGAAACGCCATCCAGGCGACCACCGCATGCATGATTGCGGTAACCAGCAGCATCATCGCTGCGGCCTGAATAAAGGGCCCGGTGGGAATCTGGAGCTGTGCGGTGGTATCACCGTCTTCGAACACCCGGCTTGCTCGTCCGTAAATGAGCCATGCGCCGCCCAAAACGAGCACAGAACAAAACACGTTTGAAATGACGCGCTGCCAGCGCTGTAGCGACGCCGGGAGAATCGGGTCAAGCAGGTCAAAGATCACATGCTCGCCCGCCAGCGATACCAGCGGCATCGCAATAAAGATGGTTCCGAGCATGCACAGCTCGGTGAGTTCAACGCTGCCGGTGATGGATTCGTTCAACACCTTTCGACCGACCACATCGGCGAAGGTGAGCAACATCATAGAAAAGAGCGCGGCCGCTGCACCCGCGCCCAGCAGCTTCTTGAAAGCGTTCATGGGTAATAGCGCGCACTGGCCGTTGAAAGCCAGTGCGCAGCAGCGTTTCGGGTCAAGTTACTGAAGCTTGGCGATTTCCGCCCGGAGTTCGCGGATGACCTGATCGCCGTTGGGCAAGCCCTTGGCCTTCGATTCGGCGACCCACTTGCGCTCGAGCGCGTCAGTTTTCGCGCGCACCTGATCAACGAACGCTTTGTTTGCGGCGGTGTGCTGCACGCCATTGGCCTGCATGAAGGCCGCCCCCAGACGGTCTGCCTTGTCCCAGGCGCGTCCGAACAGGCGTGCTGCATACTCGCCTGACAGCTTGGTGATCGCCGCCTGGTCGGCTGGCGAAATTTTCTTCCAGGCTGCCTCGTTCATGACGAAGGCAAAGCTGGTGTTATAGAGGCCGCCCGCGAAGGTAGTGCGGTGCTTCACCAGCTTCTCAAGCTTGAACGACTCCACCGATTCCGCCGGGAAGAACACGCCATCCATTACGCCAGAGGAAAGCAGCTCATACGACTGCGGAGCGGGACGCAGCGTGACGTTGATCCCCATGATCTTGCCGATCTCGTTGACCATCCCACCACCGACGCGAAACTTCAGGCCCTCCATGTCGTTGAGCGAATTGACGGCGCGCTTGGTGTTGATGATCATGCCGGGCCCGTGCGTGAACACCGTGATGACCCGCATGCCCTTGTGCTCGCCCAAATTGGCGAGATACTTTTCATGGATGCGTTGATAGGCAACCGAGGTTGATTCAGCCGAGTCACCCAGAAAGGGCAGCTCTGCGATTTGAGTGAGAATGTACCGGCCCGGCGTATAGCCGTGCACCGAGAAAGACAGGTCGGTGAGTCCGTCGCGAACCGCATCAAAGGTTGCCGGCGGGGCTGTCACCGCCTTGGCAAGCGCACTGCAGCGTACCCGGCCAGCGGTGGCGTCAGTTACCTGCGTGCACCACTCGGCCTGCGTCACCGTGAGCGTGTGGGTGGGGGGCACCCAGCTTGAAGTAGTGAGGGTTACCTGGGCGGAGGCCGCCGTAGCAAAAATGAATGAACCTGTCGCCAGAGCATGACGTGCTGAAAACATCGAGCGTCTCCCATGATTAATTTAGCGATGAATCGAGGCTGCGAAACCCGCCGATTATATGTCCGCGACGGGCTCAAAAAAAAAGCGCACATTGCTGTGCGCTCCAACGGCAGCATTGCTGCCTCTCCTCCTCCTCGATACACCTGAGAATTCGATCGAATCCGACCGAATCCGACGGAAGAGGATGCTCCACGAAAAACCCGACGATTACAAGTCGTTACAGATAGCCGGGACGAAGAAAAAGATTGTGCGTTGCATCAAAAACCGCAGGACACCGATGTGGATCTAATGTTGCATCGCACAACGACCGCTGGGAGACCAAGGGTAAACCCCGTCTCTCAACCCGCTAGATGACGGTCGAAACGCGCTCAGCGGGTACGGTCCACCCACCGCAACAGCGCGACCGCGCAGAAAAAAGCAACCACGCTGGGGATGCTGACCGCGACCAGAGGCGGCCAGGTATTGAGCAGCCCCAGGTGGCTGAACAAGCCATTCAGGAAGTGAAAAGCTACGCCCAGCATGATGCCGGCGAACACCTTATAACCGATGCCGCCAGCCCGGCTCTGCAGGTACGCAAAGGGCAAGGCCAGAGCCATCATCACGATGACAGCCAAGGGGTAGACAACTTTTTTCCAGAACGCGATTTCGTGAAGCTCGGTGTTTTGCTGGTTTTCGCGCAGGTGCCGAATGTAGTTGAACAGGTTGATCGCCGACATTCGCTCGGGCGTGACCATCAGTACCGACAGGAGCGCGGGTGTGAGCTCTGAGGTCCAGTTGCGGGTGGCGGCCGACGCACGCTCGGTGCGCAGCAATGGCAGCGGCTCATCGGATTCGACCGGGTGATAGAGCGTCGTGGTGACGCCACTTAGCTGCCACACGCCCGGCCCTGAGAATTCGCCACGCTCGGCCCTGACCACCTCGGACAGGCGCATCTGCTGATCAAATTCAAGAATGCGAACCCGCCGCAGCGTGGCATCAGGCATCAGCTCGCCGCGAACCCGCCGCAGCGTGGCATCAGGCATCAGCTCGCCGACGTTCACAAAGCGAATGCGCTGAACATCACCGGCGGTATCGCGCAGCGAGTCGCGAATCCAGAGCCCTGATCGGAGCTGGCCGCCCACAGCGCTGCCGAGCGAAGACAGGCGCAGCTCCTGGGCAAGCCGCTCGGCGGGCGGCGCCAGCGCTTCGCCCACCAGAGCCGTGAACACCGCGATCCAGGCGCCCAGACGCACCAGCTCTCCCAGGGCACGGGTACGGCTGAGCCCCGAGGCACGCATGGCGGTGAACTCGGAGTGCGCCGCGAGCTGCGCAAGGGCGTAGACGCTGCCAATCAACGCGGCGATCGGCATCACCTCATAGGTGCGCGAGGGTAGCGTCAGAAGCACATAGATGGCAGCTGCGGCAAGGCTGTAGCCCGCCCGCCCCACATCATCAAGTTCGTTGATGAAATCAAAAAATGCGAACAGGGCTAGAAACGCCACCAGCACGAAGGCCACCGCCGTGGCGATTTCCCGGGCCAGATAACGCCCCAGCGTTGAACTGCCGATGATCATCACGCAGCCCCTGCCGACGACGGCGACAGCGCCCGGCGAATCCAGCGGCGCGGCAGGCGGATGCGACGCCAGAAGAGAAACGCGATCACCACCGCGAGCGCCGCATGCACAACCCAGACGCCCACCAGAAACGGCAGACGCCCCTGGCCAATCCAGGCGCTCACCACCGACAGCATGTTGTTGTAAACAACGTAGATCAGCAGCGCCAGAATGAGATTGACCGAGCGTCCCAGCCGCGGGTTGACCGCTGACAGCGGAATGGCAAGAAGGGCCATCAGGAACGCTGAAATCGGCAGGCTGAGTCGCCAGTTGAGCTCGGCCAGATTGGTGCGGCTGGGGTCGGCCAGCAGGTCAAGCAGACCCATGGTGCGCGCGCTTGCGCCTGAGCCCGATACATCCGCTCGTCCTTCGAGAAGCAGCCCATAACGCTCAAACTCCATCAACCTGAGACTGGAGGACCCCGGCTCCCCGTCGTAGCGACGGCCGACGGCCTTTCTCGAGCACCAGGTAGCGATCGCCGTTGGGCATGACCTCAATTTGCCCCTTCTGAGACACCACGATCAGTTCGCGCTGGGCGTCGAGCTGCGACACAAACACGTTTCTGACTTCGGTGTTGTCGTCGTTGAGCGATTCGACGTAAAACACCCTGCCCGCGGACGCAGACTCCCGGAATTGTCCAGCCGAGACGCGGGAAATGTCCTCGCGCTGGGAAAACCGCGCCTGGTATTCGTCGGATTGACGCGTTGCCCAGGGGCCACCCACAAAAGCAACCAGTGCGACCAGAACCGCCACCGGCGTGACAAAACCCAGCACTGGCAGGATCCAATCAAGCAGGCTGCGGCCGCTTGAAAACCAGATGACCATTTCGGAGTCGCGGTAAGCACGCGTGAGCGCCATCAACACGGACACATACACCGTGAGAACCAGCAGCACCGGCAGCAGGTTGATCGCGCCAAAGGCGATCATGGGCAGCACGCTTGCGGTGTCTGTGAGTCCGTTGGCGGCACGCCCCAGCCAGCGGATCAGGGAGGTGGTCACCATCACTGTAAACAGCGTGGCGAAGACCACTCCAGCCAGATTCGACAGGTCGCGCCGCAACGCTGTCTTAAAGAGCATCGCGCGAACCCCTCGCTATAATCGATCGGTTGTGAGCACAGGCCGAGGAAGACTCAATGCAATTTAGCACAAAGCCCCTGTCAGCCGACCGATTGAAGGCCGGCTGCGCAATCGTTCCAGTCATTGTTGGTGAACCACTGTCGGGCGACGCGCAAACGCTTGATCAGGCGCAGGGTGGACGGCTATCCGCCGTCATTGCGCGTGGCGATCTCCAGAAGAAGCCCGGCTCCACGCTGATGGTGCACCTTGAAGGCGCGCTGCAGCGGGTGCTGCTGGTCTCGCTTGGCAGCGCCACTGAAGTTGCTGAAAAAAGCTTTCGTGATGCAAGCGCCGCAGCCTGGCGTGCGCTCGCCAACGCGGCCGCAGAGGACGTGGTTTCTTTTCTGCACGAAGCCGCGGTGGCGCAGCGCTCACTTGACTGGAAGCTCCAGGTTCAGGTCCTAAGCGGCCGAGACGCTGCGTATCGCTTCGAGGCCATGAAAAGCCGCAAGGAATCAACGCCCAAGCGACCCCGTCAGGTCGTGTTCGCGGTACCGCGCGCGCAACAGGCGGCGGCCGCCGTCTCGGTGTCGCGCGCGCAGGCGCTCGCCAACGGGATGGATTTCACGCGCGACCTGGGCAATCTGCCACCGAATGTGTGCACGCCCACTTATCTGGCCGATCAGGCCAAAAAGCTTGCGCGCGAATTCGGTCTCAAGCTTGAGGTACTCGACACCAAGCAGATGCAGGCCCTGAAAATGGGCGCGCTGCTGGCGGTGGCGCAGGGCTCTGAGCAGCCCCCCAAGATGATCGTGCTGCAGTACAACGGGGCATCGAGCCGACAGCAGCCGGTTGCGCTGGTCGGCAAAGGCATCACCTTTGATACCGGGGGAATCTCGATCAAGCCCGCTGCAGGCATGGACGAAATGAAGTTCGACATGTGCGGCGCGGCCTCGGTTCTCGGCACCCTGCGTGCAGTGGCCGAAATGAAGCTCAAGATCAATGTCATCGGTGTGGTTCCCGCCTGCGAGAACATGCCAAGCGGCCGGGCCACCCGTCCCGGGGACATTGTCACGTCGATGTCCGGACAAACCGTTGAGATTCTGAACACCGACGCCGAAGGCCGGCTGATTCTCTGCGACGCGCTCACCTATGTCGAGCGCTTCAAGCCACGCACCGTCATCGATATCGCCACCCTCACTGGTGCCTGCGTGGTGGCGCTCGGCCATCATCACTCGGGGCTCTTTACGCCGCAGGATGCGCTGGCGGCTGAACTGATTGACGCAGGACGCGACTCGAGCGACACCTGCTGGCGAATGCCACTTGATGACGTCTACCAGGACGCGCTCAAATCACGGTTTGCCGACTTCGCCAATGTCGGTGGCCGCGACGGCGGTGCCATTACCGCAGCCTGCTTTCTTGCGCGCTTCACCAAGAAATACGACTGGGCCCATCTCGATATCGCGGGAACCGCCTGGAAATCGGGTGCGGCCAAAGGCGCAAGCGCGCGCCCGGTGCCGCTTCTTACCCGCTTTCTGATCTCGCGTGCCGAGGGATGACACGGGTCGACTTTCACTTCAACGCACCAGACCGGCTGCAGTACGGATGCAGGCTGGTGCGCAAGGTCCACCGAAGCGGCGCGCGCATTCTCGTCTGGTGTGAAGACGCGCTTGAACTCCAGCGCTTCGACCAGCTGCTGTGGACATTCTCTGACGCTGATTTCATCCCCCATGTGGTGGCCAGCGACCCGCTCGCGGCGGAGACGCCTGTGCTGCTGGCCGCCGAGCCGGTTGATCTGCCGCATCATGAAGTGCTGGTCAACCTTGGTCGGCAAACACCTCCCATGTTCAGCCGCTTCGACCGGCTGATTGAGGTTGTCAGCGGTAACGATGATGACCGTTCGCTTGCGCGCGAGCGCTGGCGCTTTTACAAGGACCGGGGCTACCCCCTCAACGCGCATGATCTGGCGCGTGCCGCCTGAATAAGGTTGAACATGACAACTGCCCAAACCGCCCCGCAGGCCTCGCTCGCCAAAAGCTTCGAACCCACCGACATCGAAGCACGCTGGTATCCGCTTTGGGAAAGTCGCGGCTGCTTCCGACATGACGCGTCTGCGGCCACCCAGGGCAGCTACTGCATTCAGCTGCCGCCTCCCAACGTCACGGGCACCTTGCACATGGGTCATGCGTTCCAGCAGACCCTGATGGACGCGCTCATCCGCTATCACCGCATGAAGGGTCTGGACACCAACTGGGTGGTGGGCACCGACCATGCAGGCATCGCCACCCAAGTGGTCGTCGAGCGACAACTGCAGGGCGAAGGGCTCACGCGCCATGATCTTGGCCGCGCACCTTTCCTCGACCGCGTCTGGCAGTGGAAGCGCCAGTCAGGTGCCACGATCACCCGGCAAATGCGTCGAATCGGCGCATCAGGCAACTGGGAATACGCCGATACCGAGGGCGATCGCGCCGGTTACTTCACCATGGATGACACCATGAGTGCGGCCGTCCTCGAGGTATTCGTTCAGCTGCATGAGCAGGGGCTTATTTACCGAGGCAAGCGCCTGGTCAATTGGGATCCGGTCCTGATGACCGCTGTGTCCGATCTCGAGGTTGACAGCGAAGAAGAGAAAGGCCATTTGTGGGAGATCCGGTATCCACTGGCCGACGGCAGTGGATCGCTGACTGTCGCCACCACACGGCCGGAAACCATGCTGGGCGACACTGCCGTCGCGGTGCATCCGGCCGATGAACGCTATCGCGCGCTGATCGGCAAGCATGTGCGGCTGCCGCTTTGTGATCGTGAAATACCCATCATCGCTGACGACTACGTCGACCCGGCCTTCGGAACCGGCTGCGTCAAGATCACGCCCGCACATGACTTCAACGACTGGAAGGTGGGCGAGCGCCATGGACTGCCCGCGATCAGCGTGCTGACACTCGAGGCCCGCATCAACGATCAGGCACCCGCCGCCTATCAGGGCCTCGATCGTTACGAGGCCCGAAAAAAAGTACTCGACGATCTGAAGGCAGCGGACCTGCTGGTCTCCGAGAAGCCGCACACATTGATGGTGCCGCGCTCGGCGCGCACGCAGGTGGTGGTTGAGCCGATGCTCACTGACCAGTGGTTCGTTGCCATGAGCCGCCGTGATCACGGCAATACGTTCTTCCCAGGCCAGTCCATCGCAGAGGTTTGCCTGCAGGTGGTTCGCGACGAACAAATCCGCTTCTACCCTGACCACTGGACAAGCACGTACAACCACTGGCTCGAGAATATCCAGGACTGGTGCATCTCGCGGCAGTTATGGTGGGGGCACCGCATCCCCGCCTGGTATAAGGCCGACGCAAATGGCCAGCCGATTCACGACGGCACCGTGTTTGTTGCGCGCAGCGAAAGCGATGCCCAGGCGCGAGCGCGGGCCGCGGGCTACCAGGGCGCACTGGTGCGCGACGACGACGTGCTCGACACCTGGTTCTCGTCAGCGCTGGTGCCCTTCACCTCGCTGGGCTGGCCTGAACAGACCACTGACCTCGATCGATACCTGCCGTCCAACGTGCTGGTCACCGGCTTTGACATCATCTTCTTCTGGGTAGCCAGGATGGTGATGATGACCACCTTCTTCACCGGCAAAGTGCCTTTTCATCACGTCTACATCAATGCGATCGTGCGTGATTCCGAGGGCCAGAAAATGTCGAAGTCGAAGGGCAACACCATCGACCCGATCGATCTGGTCGATGGCATCACGCTCGAAGCCCTGCTTGAAAAATCCACCGTGGGGCTGCTGCGCGCTGATCACAAGCAGCGCATTGAACGCACCATCCGCGGCAACTTCCCGCAAGGCATTCCTGCCTTCGGCGCCGATGCGGTCCGCTTCACCTTCGCTTCGCTCGCCACCTTCGCCCGTACCCTCAACTTCGACCTCAGTCGCTGCGAGGGCTATCGTAATTTCTGCAACAAGCTCTGGAACGCGTCGCGCTTTGTGCTGATGCAGACCGAGGGCCGCGACTGCGGCTTCGAACCCCATGAGGCGGGCGCCTGCGTACCGGGCGGCTATCTGCATTTCAATGCCGTTGATCGCTGGATCGTCTCGGCGCTGCAGCGCACCGAGGCCGACATTGAGCGCGCGCTGTCTGAGTATCGCTTCGATCTGGCCGCGCGCTCGCTGTATGAATTTGTCTGGGATCAGTACTGCGACTGGTATCTCGAGCTTGCCAAAGTCAATCTGCAGTCAGACGATCAGGCGGTGGTGCGGGCCACGCGTCGAACCCTGTTGCGCGTTCTCGAAGCGGTATTAAGGCTCGCGCACCCCATCATTCCGTTCATCACCGAAGAGTTGTGGCAGAAAATCGCGCCGCTCGCCCAGCGCTACGGTGATCGCGGCGTGCAGAAGTTGTCGGGCGACGCGCTTGCGCAGGCAGTTGCCGAGCAGCGCCATCTGCTGATGCTGCAGCCCTATCCCAAGAGCGAGCCCGGAAAAATCGATCAGACGAGCGAGGCTTTTGTTGACCAGCTCAAGCAGCTGATCGACGCCTGTCGCGCACTACGCGGCGAAATGAATGTTTCTCCCGCGCAGAAGCTGCCGTTGATCGCGCAGGGTTCGCGCGACCAGCTTGCCGAGTTCGCCCCCTATCTGAAGGCGCTTGCCCGCCTGGAGGCCGTTGAAATCGTCGATACGCTTCCGGCAGGGTCGCTTGCACCCGTGCAAATCGTGGGTGACTTCCGACTGATGCTGCATCTTGAGATTGATGTAGAGGCCGAGCGCGCACGCCTCGATCGGGAAATTGCACGGGTGCAGGGCGAGACGCAGCGCGCCAGCGCAAAGCTTGGCAACGCAGGGTTTGTCGAGCGCGCGCCCGCCAACGTGGTGGCACAGGAGCGCGATCGGCTCGCAGGCTTTGAAGCGGCGCTTGCGCGACTTCAGGAGCAGCGCGCAAAGCTTGGCTGAAAAGTTTCAGCCAAGCCGTCCCGCTAGCCCACCGACATATACCCGCCATCCACCGCCATGACCGTTCCAGTCATGTAGCGCGCGGCATCCGAACACAGGAACAAAATCGGATCGGCGATTTCTGCAGGGTCGGCCCAGCGGCCGATCGGCGTGCGCGCCATGATCATGGCGTTCCGCTCGGGGTTCTCACGAGCGCCGCGCGACAGCTCGGTGATCACCCAGCCGGGCGCGACCGCATTGACCCGAATGCCGTCGGCCGCATACGCCGCCGCGAGCGACATGGTGAGGTTGCGTACCGCGCCCTTCGAGGCTGAATAGGCGGGCTGCCTGGGGCCGCCAAAGAACGACATCACCGAGCCGATGAATACGATGGCGCCGCGGCTTTTCGCGAGCAGCGGCCGGGCAGCGGCCGACACCCGCATGCCGCCATTGACGTTCACGTCCATCACATGGGCAAACACATCGGGATCGTGCTCGGCCTCGCGACGAATCAGGCCAGCGCTGTTGACGACCGCATCCAACGACCCCAGCGAACCAACCAGCGCATCCACGGCAGCGCGGTCAGTGACATCAAGCTGGTGCAGTTCAATGCCCTCAAAATCAGAGCGCACGCGGGCGGCAGCGATTTCCTGATCGGTCAGTCCGCAGGCCACCACCGTTGCACCCGCACGGCGAAATGCCACTGCGGTGGCTGCGCCGATACCCGACGTACCCCCTGTCACCAGCACCTTGCGGCCGCTGAAGTCAAAGCTCGCTTTCATGATGGCCTAGCGCCTTTGCAGAAAAAATGTCCACTGCCGGTCCTGTTCTTCGACCCGTAGCAGCGTGTGGCCGGTTTGCCTCGAAAAGGCTTCGAAATCGCGCTTTGATCCGGGGTCGGTTGAGATCACTTTGAGGACCTGACCGCTTCCCAGGTCGGTCAATGCTTTTTTTGCACGCAGAATCGGCAAAGGACAATTCAGCCCGCGGGCGTCCACCTCGCGATCGCTGGCAATTGTTTGATCGGACATAACGTTTCCTCGTCAACAGGAATGATTGATTTCAGGGCAGCAACAGCGGCCCCAGCACCGCACCCAGCCCAATCAACCACAAAGGATTGATGGAAGTGGCAAGACACACCACGACTGTGACCGCGCAGAACACTGCCAGCGTCCAGTGAGTGACCGCGCCCTCGGCGATCACCCAACCCGCAGACAGGGTGAGACCGACCGCCAGCGGGGAGAGTCCGCGCCGGATTGCACGCACCGCGCGGGTATCGAGATTGCCGCTGCGCCAACGGTTCGCATGATAGGTGATCACGCTGGATGGAACGAGTAATCCCAGCGTTGCCAGCACGGCACCCGCTAAGCCTGCGCTCTGCCAGCCGAGCAAGGTGACGAACAGCACGTTGGGACCCGGAACCGCCTGTGCCAAAGCGACCGCCTCACTGAACTGCGCGGCGCTGAGCAGGCCCTTTTCGTCGACCATGTAGCGGCTGATGTCGGGCACCATCGATACCGCGCCACCGACCGCAATCGCCGACAACATGGCGAAATGCGCCAGGATCTCGATCTGGTCCCACAGCGTCATTGGGTGGGGCCCTCTTTCCACCAGGCGAGCAGCACGGCCACAGGCACGATGAGCACCAACACCTGCAACAGTGGCCAGCGCAGCAATCCCAGGCACACGAAACCCGCCAGGCCAAAGATGAGCCAGGGCCAGCGCTTGCGTTGAGCCCAGCCGAGTTTGAGCGCGGTGGCAATGAGCAGACCCGCAGCCACTGCGGCCATACCCGATAACGCCTTTTGCACCGCGGGAATCGCCACCAGTTGCGAGTAGACCATCCCTGCGGCAACCACCAGTATGGCCGGGCAAAGAACCAGCCCGGTGACTGCTGCCACAGAGCCGCGCCAACCGAAATAGCGGTGTCCGACAATGATTCCCAGATTGATGATGTTGGGCCCCGGCAGCAACTGACCAAAGGCAAGCAGTTCGGTAAATTCTTCGCGGCTTAACCAGCGGCGCTGTTCAACCAGCGTGCGTTGTGCCCAGGGCAGCACCCCGCCGAAACCATGCAGCGCAAGCGACGTGAATGCGAGAAACACATCCGAGATCGATCGTGGCGACGGCCGCTCGGCGTCTGTACTCATTTCGGCTCTCGCATGTCGGCACCCCGGGCGATGTAGAACAGGCTGCCGCCCAGCATCAGCGCCATGCCCCAAAAAAGCGTTGCCACGCCGAACACGCCGCCGATTGCGCCAAATGCCCCAGGCAACAGGGTTTGCGTCCCGTTGACCAGCACCATTCGCAAACCCACTGCCTCACCGGTTCGATCGGGGGGCGCAAGCCTGTGCAACAGCGCAAGCACCAGCGGCTGAGAGATGCCCAGCCCCATGCCCAACACGAACGACAGCAGCATCATCAGCGGTAGGGATTCGGTAAACGGATACAAAAAATAGATCACGCACCCGACAACATGTGAGGCCAGAATCATCGGCCATTCCGTCACGCGGCGGGCGAGCCAGGGAATTGCCACCCGAATGACAAAGGTGGCAGCCGAATACGAAGCCAACAGAATGCCGATCGCGGACGCCGACATGCCGATTGAAGAACCGTAGATCGGAACGACGAACTGGTGGACGTCCCACGCTGCGGAGACCACCCCCACCGACAGGTATACCCGCCGCAGCGACGGGTCACGCAACAGATCGAACACGCTCTGGTCGTTGGTTGACTCACGCGACTGATGCGCAAGTCTTGGCTGTTCATTAAATCTGACGCGGCTGAGCCAGAAAGCGGTCGCCAATGGCAATGCGAGCAAAGCCACAAATGCGGCGCGAAATCCAGCGTAATCAATGATTGGCCCGACCAGCAGCGGGCCAATGAACGACGACACCGAAAAGCCGATCGCGAGCATGCCGAAATTGGTGGAACGCGCAGCGGGACCACCCAGTTCCCCGCCGAGCTTCTGGATGGCGACATTCACGCCCATGAAGCCGAGCCCTGTGGCGGTGCTCGCCAGAAACAGCGCCCCCACTTCCCAGGACAACGCTGGCGCAAGAATGGCCACGGTGAGCGCAGCCAGCCCCCAGAACATCGGCTTGCGGGTTCCGATCCGGTCGATGAGTCGGCCTGCGGGCACCGAAAGAATCATCGGCAACAGGCCGAAAAATGCCATCAGCAGCCCGATGGTAAATGCCGACGCGCCCAGTTCGATTCCGCCGAGCGTGACGGCGATCCGGCAGCCGACCAGCGCCGAGTGAGACAGCACCGACATGCCAACCAGCGTCAGGAGCACACGACGGTGCCCTGCGCCAGGATCAGATTCGGTGCTCTCGGTCATCCGGCGCGGGCAGCCACCCAGCCCGCAACACTGGCGAGCGCGGCCGGCAACTGATCGGGTTGCGTGCCCCCGGCCTGCGCCATGTCGGGTCGACCACCGCCCTTGCCGCCCACCTGCTGGGCAACGTGGTTGACGAGATCGCCAGCCTTCACGCGGTGGGTGGCGTCGGCGGTAACACCCGCGATGAGGCTGACCTTCCCGCCATCGACCGCGGCAAGAACGATGGCTGCGGTGCGCAGCTTCGCCTTCAGCTGATCGACGGTTTCACGCAGCACTTTCGCATCAGCGCCCTCGAGCCGGGCAGCAAGCACCCGGATTCCATTGACCTCAACCGCGCCCGCCGCCAGATCATCGCCCTGAGAGGACGCGAGTTTCGACTTGAGCCTGGCCACTTCCTTCTCAAGCGCGCGCACCGAGTCAAGCAATTGGGCAAGTTTTGCCGGTACCTCGGCCGCGGACACCTTCAGCGCGCCAGCGGTGTCGCTCAAGGTTGCGGAAACGCCCTGGATCCAGGCCAGTGCGTTGTCGCCAGTGACGGCCTCCACCCGGCGGATGCCTGCTGCCACGCCCGACTCGGCAACGATTTTGAATGCGCCGATATCGCCCGTGCGGCCCACATGCGTGCCACCGCACAGCTCGCGCGACGAGCCGATGTCAAGCACCCGGACCGAGTCGCCATATTTCTCGCCAAAGAGCGCCATTGCGCCACCCCGAACCGCGTCATCGAACCCCATGACGCGCGCCTCAGTGGCCGCATTTGAAAGAATCTCGGCGTTGACACGTGCCTCGACCTGTCGGATTTCATCGTCGGTGACCGGCGCATGGTGCGAGAAATCGAAGCGCGTGCGCTCAGCATCCACCAGCGAACCCTTCTGCTGCACATGCGCGCCCAACACTTCGCGAAGCGCCTTGTGCATCAGGTGGGTGGCAGAGTGGTTGCGCATCGTGCGAGCCCGCCTTACCGCATCGACCTCTGCGTTGAGCGCATCACCCACCCTGATTTCGCCAGCCAGCAGCGTACCGTGGTGACCAAACACCTCAGCCTGGATCTTGCGTGTGTCTTCCACCGCCAAGCGCGTTGCACCGCTTGCTGACTGCAGCGTTCCTGCATCACCCACCTGGCCGCCCGACTCCGCGTAAAACGGCGTGCGGTCGAGGACCACCACTGCCTCGCGTCCGGCCGGAACCGATGACACCGCGACGCCATCGACGTACAGCGCCAGCACACGGGCCTGCCCAACGGTCAGGTGATCATAGCCATCGAAGCGCGTCTGGTCGCCGCTGTAGTCAAGCCCTGCCGCCATACGGAACTTGCCCGCCGCCCGCGCCTGCTCACGCTGACGCTCCATTGCCACTTCAAAGCCCGCTTCATCGACCGTGACGCTGCGCTCGCGGCAGACATCGGCAGTGAGATCGAGTGGAAAGCCGTAGGTGTCGTAGAGCCTGAAGGCGGTATCGCCATCAAGAAGCTTGGTGCCAGAGCCCAGGGCCTGTTCAAGGATTGCCATGCCATGCGCAAGCGTTTCGCCAAAACGTTCTTCTTCCTGGCGGAGCACGTCGGCCACCCGATCGCGGGCTGCGGTCAGTTCGGGATAGGCGCCACCCATGACCGCATCGAGCGCAGCCACCAGACGGAAAAAGAACGGGTTGGCCTGACCCAGCTTGTGCCCATGCCGCAGGGCGCGACGAATGATTCGGCGCAGCACATACCCGCGACCTTCATTGCCTGGAATGACGCCATCAACAATCAGAAACGAGCAGGCACGAATGTGATCGGCAATGACGCGAAGCGACGGGTTGGCCAGATCGGCGCATCCGGTTTCGTGCGCAGCGGCACGAATCAGGTCTTGAAACAGGTCGATTTCGTAATTGCTGTGAACATGCTGCAGCACTGCCGCGATACGTTCCAGCCCCATGCCTGTATCGACGCAGGGTTTGGGCAGCGGCGTGAGCGTGCCGGATTCATCGCGCTCAAACTGCATGAACACGAGATTCCAGATTTCGATGTACCTATCGCCGTCAGCCTCGGGCGACCCGGGAGGACCGCCCCATATGCCGGATCCGTGGTCGTAAAAAATCTCGGAACACGGGCCGCAAGGCCCCGTATCGGCCATCTGCCAAAAATTGTCGGAGGCGTAGCGGGCGCCTTTGTTGTCGCCGATGCGCACAATGCGTTCGGCCGGAACGCCGATTTCCTTGGCCCAGATGTCGTAGGCCTCGTCGTCTTCGGCATACACGGTGATCCAGAGCCGCTCTTTGGGCAGCGCGTAAACCCCGGTGAGCAGTTCCCACGCGAAACGGATTGCATCGCGCTTGAAGTAATCGCCAAACGAGAAGTTGCCGAGCATCTCGAAAAAAGTGTGATGCCTGGCGGTGTAGCCGACGTTTTCGAGGTCGTTGTGCTTGCCTCCCGCGCGCACGCTGCGCTGCGAGGTGGTGGCGCGCCGGTAGCTGCGCTGCTCTTTACCCAGGAACACGTCCTTGAACTGCACCATGCCGCTGTTGGTAAACAGAAGCGTGGGGTCGTTGCCAGGCACCAGCGGGCTGGACGCCACGATGGTGTGACCTTTGGATTCAAAGAACCGCAGGAATTTTTCTCGAATATCGGCCGACTTCATGGGGAGCCCGGTTTGAAATGCGCAACCCTTCATTTTACGTCGCGCCATGGAATCCTGTAATTTTCGGCCCCTCGGACAGGCTCAGCGCCCGCTTCCTCCACCCTGCTATCGGACATTCTCATGAAGGCGATTCTCGACGGCATTCGTGTTCTTGACCTGACCCGGGTTCTGGCAGGCCCGTGGTGCACGCAAAATCTGGCCGACCTGGGCGCAGACGTGATCAAGGTGGAAAAACCCGGCGACGGGGACGACACCCGCAGCTGGGGCCCCCCGTTTCTGAAGCATCGCGACGGCAGCGAAACCCGCGATGCAGCCTATTTTTTGTCGGCAAACCGCAACAAGCGATCGATCGCGGTGGACATCGCATCGTCCGAGGGGCAACAGGTCATCCGCGACCTGGCACGGGTCAGCGATGTGGTCGCTGAAAATTTCAAAGTTGGTCAACTGCGCAAGTACGGGCTCGACTACGAAAGCCTGAAAGCGATCAATCCCCGGCTGGTGTATTGCTCGATTACCGGGTTTGGGCAGACCGGCCCATGGTCTCACCGCGCTGGCTATGACTTCATCATCCAGGGTATTGGCGGCCTGATGTCGGTGACGGGCGAGGCCGATGATCGCCCCGGCGGAGGCCCTCAAAAAGCAGGCGTTGCGGTGGTGGATCTGTTTACCGGCATGTACGCCACCCAGGCCATCCTTGCCGCACTGTTTCACCGTGAACGCACCGGTGAAGGTCAGTACATCGACTCAGCATTGCTCGATGTGCAGGTTGCGATGATGGCCAACATGAACACCAATTACCTGGTAAGCGGCCAACCGCCCAAGCGCTGGGGTAATGCGCATCCAAATCTGGTGCCCTATCAGGCGTTCAAAGCCTCGGACATGTGGATCATTCTTGCAGTAGGCAATGACGATCAGTTCCGCCGTTTCTGCGAAGTGGGCAACTGTCTGGATCTCACCCGCGACCCACGCTTTGTCCATGTGCCTGACCGGATCCGCAACCGCGATCAGTTGGTGCCGATCCTGGCAGAGATCATTGCGCAACGCACCGGCGAGCAGTGGATCAATGGGCTGGAGGCGGCGGGTGTGCCGTGCGGGCCCATCAACAATCTGGCCCAGGTATTTGAGAATCCGCAGGTAAAGGCGCGCGGCATGCGCCAGTCAATCGAGCGCGAAGATTCGGGGCCCATTGAGCTGGTCACCAACCCCATCCGCTTCAGCGAAACGCCAACCACCTTGCGGCGCCCGCCGCCTCGCCTGGGCGAACACACCGTAGAAGTGATGCGTGACGTGCTCGGTTATGCCCCAGACAGCATCGAGCGGCTGTTGAAATAGCCGCGCTGCGCGCTCAGGTCCTGGTGAAAACCCTCGCCCCGCAGTCATCCCCGACACAGGCCCCGTTTACGTGGGCACCCCCATCGGCTACCATCGCGACTCGTCATAACCACAGGCCGGCTGGAGTCACCCCTCCGTCTGGTCAAGATCGACGCCAGCAAGCGCAGCGAAAGGAGACTACTGGTGAAGCTTCGTAATCATCAGGATTTTTGGTCGGGGATGATGTTCGTCGTCCTCGGCGTGTTGTTTATGGTGTTGTCGCGTCAGTACCAGTTTGGCACCGCCGCCAAGATGGGACCAGGGTATTTCCCCACGGTTCTGGGCGGCATCCTTACCGTGCTCGGTCTCATGATCGTCGCCAGCGCATTCGCTAAATCCAATCCCGAGGCCAAGCTCTCGCCGGTGGGCTGGCGGGAACTGCTCCTGGTGCTGCTGGGCGTGCTTCTGTTCGCGATCCTGCTGCCCAAGCTTGGTCTGATCGTGTCGTTGTGGGTGCTGATCTTTGTCTCGGCGCTGGGCAGTCACGAATTCAACCTGAAGGAAACCTTCCTTTCGGCAATCGTGCTGAGCGTGCTGGGATGGGGCGTGTTTGCAAAGGGTCTCGAACTGCAGCTGGCGGTTTGGCCCAAGTTCCTCACGCAGTAACCGGAGCGCGACGATGGACGGTTTAATCACAAATCTCTCGCTCGGCTTCTCGGTCGCGGCCACAGCCACCAACCTGTTCTACTGCTTCATCGGCGTGCTGTTTGGCACGCTCGTGGGCGTATTGCCAGGTATTGGGCCACTTGCCACCATCGCGATGCTGCTGCCCATCACCTACAAGATGACCGACCCCACCACGGCGCTCATCCTGCTGGCGGGCATCTACTACGGTGCGCAGTACGGCGGTTCCACCACGGCTATTCTGGTGAAGCTGCCAGGGGAAACGTCGTCGGTGGTTACAACGCTTGACGGCTACCAGATGGCACGGGTCGGTCGAGCCGGCCCTGCGCTCGCAACAGCAGCCATCGCCTCATTCTTCGCAGGGACGGTCTCCACGTTGGCAATCGCAGCCTTCGCGCCGCCTCTGGCTGAAGTCGCCTTCAAGTTCGGCCCGGCGGAATACTTTTCGCTGATGGTGCTGGGCCTGATCGCGGCGGTGGTGCTGGCGCAGGGCTCTATCGTCAAAGCGCTGGCCATGGTGGTGCTGGGTCTGTTGCTGGGCATGATCGGCACTGACGTGAATTCAGGCGTTGCGCGGTTCTCGTTCGAGATCCCTGAACTTACCGACGGTATTGAATTTGCCGCGGTGGCCATGGGCATGTTCGGTTTTGGCGAAATCATCGCCAACCTCGAGCAGCGCGATAACCGGCAGGTGTTCACCAGCAAGGTCGGTAGCCTTATGCCCTCCAAAGAGGATTTCCGACGCATCGTTGCGCCGATCGTGCGTGGCACGGTTCTGGGCGGTGCGTTGGGCATCCTGCCTGGCGGCGGATCGGTGCTGTCGGCGTTCTCGGCCTACGCCATCGAGAAGAAAATCTCGAAGACGCCCGAGAAATTCGGTACCGGCATGATCGAAGGTGTGGCAGCCCCTGAAGCCGCCAACAACGCGGGTGCGCAAACCTCGTTCATTCCCATGCTGACGCTGGGCATCCCCACCAACGCCGTGATGGCGCTGATGGTAGCCGGCATGATGATTCACAACATCCAGCCCGGCCCGCAAGTGATGACGGCCAATCCCAAGCTGTTCTGGGGTCTGATCGCTTCGATGTGGATCGGCAACCTGATGCTGCTTGTTCTCAACCTGCCGCTGGTGGGCTTGTGGATCAAGCTGCTTACGATTCCCTATCGAATCCTGTACCCGGCCATCCTGATGTTCTGCTGTATTGGCGCCTACTCGCTCAACAACTCGGTGTTCGACATCTACATGACGATACCGTTTGCGATTCTGGGCTACGTGTGCGTGAAGCTCAATTGCGAGCCTGCGCCGCTGCTGCTTGGCTTCGTGCTGGGTAAGCTGATGGAGGAATATCTGCGACGGGCCATGACGATCTCGCGAGGCGATCCGATGGTGTTCGTCACGCGGCCGCTGTCAGCCACCATGCTGGCCATCGCGGCGGTATTGCTCATCATCGTGTTCCTGCCGTCGGTGGCCAAGAAACGCGAAGAAGCGTTTGCCGAGGAAGAGAAGTAGCGTCGCTCACCGCTTCACGGGCGGCTCTGTCCGCCCAGCAAAAAGCCCGCAGACTGCGGGCTTTTTGTTTTTTGGGACCGGGCGACAGGGTCAGTGATCGTCAGAGGCTGCGCCACGTCGGCCACGCCGCCTCAGCAGGCGCACACCCCAAACAGCCGCAGCAATCGCGAGCAGGACCATACCCAGATGATCGGGTTCACTTAGCAGATGCATTGCAGCGTGCAGCCAGTCTGAGCCATGATCGCCGGGATGGGCGAGCGCCACGGCGGGGAGCCCTGCTGCCAGGAAGCCAGCGGTGAGTTGACGCCGGAGGGCAGCGGCATAGGGTAGATGAAGCCTTGGGGTTGTCATGGCGATCGTCTCCAGAAGTTCAGTGAACCAGCAGGCCACGGGTTTCGATGTGACGAACGACGTCATCCAGGCCCTGCCCGGTTTTCAGATTGGTGAATACAAACGGCCGCTCGCCCCGCATCTTGCGAGCATCCTGCGCCATGACCTCAAGCGAGGCACCCACGTAGGGCGCCAGGTCGATCTTGTTGATGACCAGCAGGTCGGACTTCATGATGCCTGGGCCCCCCTTGCGAGGGATCTTGTCGCCGGCTGCCACATCGATGACGTAGATGGTGAAATCAGACAGTTCGGGGCTGAAGGTGGCGGCAAGGTTGTCGCCGCCGCTTTCCACCAGAACGAGCTGAAGGCCGGATAGCCGACGCTGCAGGCGCTCGACCGCCTCGAGATTGATCGACGCGTCTTCGCGAATGGCCGTGTGCGGACAGCCTCCGGTTTCGACACCCAGGATGCGCTCAAGCGGCAGCGCGTCGTGGCGCGCCAGAAACTCGGCGTCCTCGCGGGTGTAAATGTCGTTGGTGACCACCGCCATGTTGTAACGGTCGCGCAGCTGGCGGCACAGTGACAGCGTCAGCGCCGTTTTTCCCGATCCAACCGGACCGCCGATTCCCACCCGAAGCGCCGGATGATTGCCCGACAGCATGGCAGCAGGCGTTGATAGTGCGGGTGCTGAGGTTTGCATCGTGGTGTGTCTCCTGGAGGCGTTGGGCCGTTCACGAGCGGAACAGCCGCGAATACTGGGTTTCGTGTTGTGCGCTGGCAATGGCAAAGCCTGGCGCGAAGTTGCTGGCATGGATGGGCAGCGTGTTGCCCCCTGTGCGATCGGCGCAGCGCGCAATCACCTGAGCGAGCGCGGGACGCAACGCGCTGAACAGACGCTGGCCGGCCTGCTGGCCAAGCGGCACCGCCTTGATGGCGGCCATCACCTGGTTCTCGAGCCAGGCCCACAGCCAAGCCGACAAGGCGGCAAGCGGCTCAAGGTCGAACGCACGGGCGGCAAACGCCCAGGCAAGCGGCAGCCCGCATTCGGCCTCGTGTGACCGATGCGCGTCAACCTGGCTGCGCAGCGCCGGATCAAGCTCAAGGCCTGCGAGCATCTGCAACAGCGACTGCCCCATCTGCAGCGTTTCTGCCCGCAATTCAGCGGTTTCGCGCGACGCGAGCCAGCGTTGATGCAGACGACTGGCGCTGGCGTCATCGCCTTCGGCCACCGCGCGAAACAGAGCGATGGCAAGCGGCGCATCAAAGCGACCAATATTGGCCTCGAGCAGGCTTGCAATCCAGTGGCGGACATCGCTTTCCGACTGCACCCAACCCGCATCAATGGCCGACTCAAGCCCCTGCGAATAACTGAAACCGCCGATCGGCAATGCCGGGCTCGAGAGCCGCATGAGCGACAAGAGCGCTGCGGGATCGAGCGAAACGGTGGGGAGGGCAGCGTCAGACACGGCAGCGGTTCAGGAAACGGCTTTGGTTAGCGCTTGAGCGGGTCGGTGAGAAAGTCGTGAATGCGCGGTGAGTGCCGGGCATCGGCATGCTGGCCTGGCGCGCGCGCCGGCTCTGGCGCGTGGTGATGCGAGTGGCCATGCGCATGGTCATGGTCATGGTCGTGGTCGGATCCGTGGGAATGCGAATGCGAGTGCGCATGCACCCCCCCTGCGTAGGCGCCCCCTTCAGGATCAAAACTGTCGTCAACCAGCGCGATGCTGCCGCCTAAGCCCCGCTGCCGCCTAAGCCCCGCACCATGCCTTCCAGCACATGATCGTATTGCAGTCGTAGCCAGCCGTCGCCAACCTGCACAGGCACATGGCGGTTGCCCAGGTGATAGGCGATGCGGGAGAGCGCCGTGGCGTTTTGGGCGGTCACGTGGATGAGTTCTTCCGACGCGGCGTGTACGCGAAGCACCTCGCCCGAGTCGGTCGCGATCAGATCGCCCTC
>Ga0194119_10004383_pt1 | contig 21846 bp, 16 predicted proteins | sample TA2MahC100mmetaG_FD_148620 | JGI IMG/M metagenome (GOLD analysis project Ga0194119, IMG submission 148620) | Freshwater microbial communities from Lake Tanganyika, Tanzania - TA2015018 Mahale Deep Cast 100m | ecosystem: Environmental > Aquatic > Freshwater > Lake | place: Tanzania: Lake...
AGTAACGCGCGATCCCTGGAAGTCGATCTTGAGAAGGCCGTTGAACGAGAGCTGAAAGGGCTGGTTTTGTTTGTCACCCATTGGGTGCTGTCCTCCGCAGGGGTCTTCGCTGCCTTCAAACCCCTATGGATATTGATGCGGACGAGCATCCGGGAGATTCGCACGCGCGGCTCAAAACGGAAATGTGGGTTCAAGGGCAGCATCGCGGCAGGCGTGGGCTTCCCATAAGAAAAGAGCTTCAGCTCCTGCTTTCCGGGAAGGCCGTCGGGCAGCCGGCGAATCAGAACCACGCGGTTGCGGTCGCCGCGCAGTGAGATGCCGCCGGCCTCGCCCAGCGCCGTCAGCACCGTGGCCGAGGCGGCCAGCGAAACCGTTCCAGGCCGCAGAACCTCGCCGGACACATACGCCTTCTGGGCGGAAAAACCGCGAATCTGAATACTGATGCGCGGCGTCTTCAACTGCGAGGAGTACGCGGCTTCCAGATCCTTCCGGACCTCCTCGACAGTGCGCCCCGCCAGCATCACATCACCCACCAACTGCAGGGAGATCCGTCCGTCGGGCCGGATAATGACACTCCCTTCGTTCAGCTCAGGATTGTAGAAAAATCGCACATCCACCACGTCTCCCTGTTGCATCCGGTACTGCGGATCTGGATCGACGGCCGGAGGCGTCTGCGGCGGCGTGGTCTGGCCGGTAAGCAGGGGAAGGAAAAGGGCGAAGAGCGGAAGGCGGGAAGTGAAAAACGGCATCATGCGGGTGCACCTGAGGTAATTTTAGTCTGCGCCGCCGCTTCGGTCAGACTCCATGCCTCGCCGTGGGGATCGTTCCGAAGCAGGAAAAAGGCAAGCGCCTGATAAAACAGAAGGCGCAAAAACCCGGCGGAAGTGCTGATCGCCGCGGCCATTGCAGCTCCATTGCCGGGGACGAGGATGAAATAGGCGAGGGCAACCAACGGGATCGCAAGCAGGTCTGCCGCCAGCAAAGCGCGCGGATACGTGTAGAGAAGGAGCGGAATCGTGAGAGGAAAATTGATGAGCGCGGCCAGGCCAGACGGAAGCAGGATGAGGATCACTTCGCGGGCGCGCAGGTACTTGGGCGGCAGCAGGTGGGCTCCTAGCGTGCCGGTTCCGAGCCACACCAGCAGGAACAGCACGACCGAAACGCCAAGCAGCAGGGATTGGACCTGCACATAACGGGTGATCAGGGTGCCGGCGCGCCACATGGGCAGCACGCGAGGGCTGAAGACGGCCGCGGCGTAGGTCCCAAACAGTTGCGGCACCAGCGCGAACATCTGCGCCGCCCCGAAAATTCCCGCCTCTTCCACGCCGCCGAAGCTCGAGATAAAGAACACATCCATCCGGCTGGCAATCGAACCGGCGACTACCGTGGGCAGGTACCAGGCCAGAATCCGGGCCAACTCGGCCGCGGCGTCCCGGCTGAAGGGTGCCGATAAGACCGGCCGGGTGAACCAGAACAGCCCGAAGATCGTAACCGCGAACGCGGCGAAGAAGTAGATCGCTAGAATCCGCTCCGGCGTCGGAGTCGAGAGCAACAGGAGCAAGCCGATCGATCCAAACCGCGCGACCGTGTGCAGCAGATCCGAAACGCCGTACGCCACGAATCGCCGCTCGTTCTGAAAGTGGACTTGCATCGACCGGAACATCAACAATCCCAGCAGCGCGCCCAGGGCCAACAGCAGCACCGCCGCCTGGCTCCTGTCCTGGAAAAGCGCCTGGCTGATCCCGGGCAGCGCGAACAACAGCGGTCCCAGCAAAAGCAGGCTCGCCGCCGGTTTGAGCAACAACCCGGCTTTCTCGATCTGCCGCGCCCGGAGCGGGTCCGTCATGCGGTAGAGCGGTGCCAGACGGAAAATCGCCATGTCGATGGCCGAACCGAAAATCGAATCCAGCAGTAGAATGGCCGCCAGCGACACGGACACGATTCCGAACGAAGCCGGGCCCATATAACGGATCAGGACCAACGACAGCAGAAGCTGACTCACCCCGCCAATGCCTTTGGGAACCGCGACAAGCAACACATCCTTTAGTGTCGATTGCCCCTTCTCCGTTTCAATCGCCGCTTTTTGCCCAGCAAGCGGCTGGTGGGTGGAGTCGGATTGTGAGCGGGGGCTCATTAGGTTCTTGGGTTTATCTAGCCAGAATTTCGTGAATTCCGAGTGAGTACCGATGCCGAGCGCAGTACTGGACTTCACACCACCAAAATGGTCGGCTACGCCCGGTTTTGACTATCTCTGTAGTCTATTCTCAGAATGCGCAGCAACCATTCGCGCGCTGAAGAGCAGTTCGACCTTGTCCACGGGTTCGGTTTTGCCTGAGGCCGCCGATCCATCCCTTCAGCCCGCCGGATGAGACTTTGCCCCGGCAATCGTTGGGGTGTAAGACCACGGGATCTTGTTCCAACGACATGTCTTAAGGATAGTCTGTATGGCATAAGTTTTCAATCGAGCATTTGTACCTATACTCCGTGCAAAGCCCTACTCCATCCTGGGCTGAAGGTAGAGGTTTCAATCTAGGGCCCGCTCTGCGCGCCTGTGGAAAACCTTCTTTTGCCAGTGAACCGGACGCCGCTCCCGTGCAGAAATGCTCGATTTCGGACACTCCGGCTACCTGGATCTGACGGAGTTGCGCCGGCATCGGTACCCCCGAAAGAGGGCATCCAACACGAAAGCGTTAACATTTCGAAACTCAATTCTAGGAACCCATGGGAGCGTCCGGCGCAGTGTGTCCAAGTCCGTTTCACCCCACCTTTTCTCCTTTGTTTCGCCCGGCGGACACGGAATCCGGTTGCGGTTGCCTGAAAGGTCGAGCGCCCGGACCGGCCCCCGGCAATCCCCGCGAAAATTCCGCACGGATTGAGACGGTGATACCAACGAGGAGCGGAAGGGCCGGCAGGCGTTGTTTAGGCAGGCCGCTCCACCTTCCGCGCCAACACGAAACATTAATCCACCCGCGGCGCGCGCATCTGTATTATGCTGTCAACAGCGTCCACGCGGCTAAGGCCAGGAGTGCGCGCAAGATCTCTTCAAAAAACCCAAGGAAAGGTAGGTGTCTGCAGTGAGTTCATCGAACGGCTCAACAAAAGACAATCTCACCAAATCCGGTTTCTCCCGCCGCTCCTGGTTGCGCGGCGCGGGTATCGGCACTGGTGTTGTAGGCACGGGCGTCCTGGAACAGGAAGCCGAGGCCCAACAGGCGAAGGTAATGAGCGGCGAGGTCGAGATCAGCCTCGACATCAACGGCCGCAAACGGCCGGTGAAGGTGGAACCGCGCACGACGCTGTTGGATGCGCTCCGTAACCGCCTGGACCTGACGGGCGCTAAGCGCGTGTGCGACCGCGCGACGTGCGGCGCTTGCACGGTCATCGTCGGCGGCAAGGTCGTCTATGGATGCACCATGCTCGCCGTCGACGCCGCCGGCAAGTCGATTCAGACCATCGAGGGCATCGCGCCCGAAGGCCAGTTGCACCCGGTGTCCCAAGCCTTTGTCAACAACGACGCTCAGCAGTGCGGCTACTGCACGCCGGGCTTCGTGATGGCGGCGAAGGGATTCCTGGACAAGAACCAGAACCCGACCGAAGCGCAAGTGGACAAAGCCATGGCCGGCAACATCTGCCGTTGCGGCACCTATGTGGGCGTTCGCAAGGCCGTTCTCGAAGCCGCCAAGCGAGGAGGTTCCAATGCTTGAGTACAAATGGCCGCCGATGAACAAGCGGAAGGTGATGGGCACGCGGTTGAGCCGTCTGGACGGCGCCGCGAAGTCCTCCGGCCGCGCCAAGTATCCGTCCGATCTGAATCCGCCCGGATTGCTGCACGCCGTGCTTCTGGTTTCCCCGCACGCGCATGCCAAGATCCGCTCCATCGACACCGCGCCGGCCAAGAGCATGCCGGGCGTCGCCGCCGTTCGCACCTTTGTGCAGGCGGGCGCCGAGATTCAGTGGGCCAACGCCGAAATCGCTATCGTCGCGGCGAACACCGAAGAGCAGGCCCGCGACGCGGTTCGCGCCATCAAGATCGACTACGAAGTGCTGCCCCATGTTGTCCGTGAGGAAAATCTGGCGAAGGCCGGCACCCGCGCCAAAGCGGCCGGCGAAGTAATTGTGGGCGATCCGGACAAAGCGCTGCAGGACGCCGAAGTTGTTCTGCAAGGTGAGTACGGCATCCCGGTTATTACCCATTGCTGCCTGGAGCCGCACGGCCAGACCATTGAGTGGAAGGGCGAGACGATCAACTTCTGGCCTTCGACGCAGGCCGTTTCGACGGTGGCCAACCAGTTGGCGACCATCATCAACGTACCGGCGGCATCGATCAACGTCACTTGCGACTACATGGGCGGCGGTTTCGGCTCCAAGTTCCCGCCCGACTCCTGGGGCGCCGAGTCGGCCAAGCTTTCGAAAGATGCGGGCGGCCGTCCGGTGAAACTCTTCCTGGATCGCGCCACGGAACTAACCATCGCCGGCGTTCGTCCTTCGCACTTCCTGAAGGTGAAGGTCGGCGCGAAGAAAGACGGCTCGATCACTGCCTGGCAGTCGGACTCTTGGTCCTCCGGCGGCTTCGGCGGCGGCGGTATGGCGCCGCTTCCCTACGTCTATGCCAACATTCCGAATCGCCGCTTGAACCATGCGGCGGTTTCGCTCAACGCCGGTCCGCAGCGCGCTTGGCGTGCTCCGAATCATCCGCAGGCTTCCTACCTCACCACGGCCGCGATGACCGACTTGGCCGCGAAACTCGGGCTGGATCCCTACGACGTCTTCCACAAGAACGCGAACCTGACGCTGCGCGAAGCGGTGTACAAGTCGCAGCTTGAGAAGGCCGCGAAGATGATCGATTGGAAGGCGAAGTACCACGCGCCCGGCGAAGGCAAAGGCACGGTTCGAAGCGGCGTCGGTATTGGCGTCGCCACCTGGGGCGGCGCGGGCCACGCCTCGAAGTGCAAGGTCACGCTGCATCCGGACGGTTCGGTAGAAGTGGAAATCGGCTCGCAGGATATCGGCACCGGTACGCGCACGTGCATCACGATGGTCGCGGCGGAGACGCTGGGACTGCCGATGAGCGCGATTCGCGTCAAGATTGGCAAGAACGCCTATCCGGCTTCCGGCCCCTCGGGCGGTTCCACCACTATTGGCGGCGTCTCCACCTCCACCCGCAAGGCGGCGGTGAACGCGTTGAACAAGCTCTTCGAGAAGGTGGCGCCCAGCCTGGGCGTGCCGGCCGACGACCTGGAGGCGTTGGACAGCCGGATTCAAGTGAAGGGCAATCCGAACAAGGCTCTCAGTTGGCGGCAGGCGGCGCAGAAGATGGGCCCCTCTCCGATCGAAGAGATGGGCGAAAACGTTCCGGCGCAGGCTCCGCGCGAAGGCTTGAACACGCTTGGCGTCGCCGGCGTACAGATGGCCGAAGTGGAAGTCGACACCGAGACCGGTATCGTCAAAATGCGGAAACTCGTGGCGGTGCAGGACTGCGGCTTGGTCGTCAATCCCAAGACGGCCGAAAGCCAGGTGTTCGGCGCCTGCATCATGAGCATCTGCGCGGCTCTGTTCGAAGAACGCGTGATGGACGCGGTGACGGGCAAGGTGTTGAACCCCGACATGGAGTTCTACAAACTGGCCGGACTGCCGGACATCGGGCAGATCGAAGTGCAGATGGACATCACGCCGGAGCACGACGCGCGCGGCATCATCGGACTCGGCGAGCCTTGTGCCATCGGCGGCATCGGCGCCATCGCCAACGCCGTCCATAACGCCATCGGTGTTCGCCTGCCGGTCATACCGGCGACACCCGACAAGGTCCTTAACGCCATCGGCAACCGGAGGTACGCATAACATGCAAGCGTTCGAATACGGAAACCCCACATCCGTCAAGGAGGCCATCGGCCTTCTGGGCACCGATTGGGAAGCCGGCGCGGTTCTGGCCGGCGGCACCGATCTACTCAGTCTGATGAAAGACTACGTGATGTCGCCCAAGCGGGTAGTGAACATCAAGGGCATTAAAGAGCTGGGCGGCATTTCGAAAAAGGGTGGCAATATTCGCATCGGCGCCACCACGACGCTCGACGATCTGGCCAACAACGCCACGATCCGCGCTTCGTTCCCGGCGCTGGTGCAGGCCGCACTCGGCGTGGCCAGCCCGCAGCTCCGCAATATGGGCACGGTGGCCGGCGACCTCTGCCAGCGCCCCCGTTGCTGGTACTTCCGCCGCGGCCACGGCCTACTAGCGAAAGGCCCGAACGGCCAATCGCTTGTGCCGGGCGGCGAAAATAAGTACCACGCGATCTTCTCGAGCGGCCCGGCGTACTTCGTCAGTGCGTCGACGCTGGGACCCGCGCTGGTGGCACTGGGAGCGAGCGTAACCATCGCCGGCCCCAGCGGCAACCGCTCGGTGCCTGTCGAGAAGTTTTTTGTGTCGCCCTCCTCGGACACACAAAGAGAGATCGACCTGAAGCCGAACGAGATCGTGACCGAAATCCTGGTGCCGTCGCCGGCCACCAGGAACGCCACGGTCGAGCTTCGCGAGCGCGAATTGGTGGACTGGCCGCTGGTGGCCGCCGCTGTCGCGCTGCGAATGAGCGGATCCAATGTGTCGAGCGCTTCGATCGCGCTGGGCCACGTCGCACCATCCATTTGGCGGGCGTCGCAAGCCGAGAAGATGCTCGTCGGCAAGCCGCTCACGGTGGAGTCGGCCGAAGCGGCCGGCGAAGCGGCGGTTGCCAACGCCACGCCGCTGAGCCAGAACGCCTACAAGGTCAAGATGGCGAGAGTCGCCGTGAAGCGGGCTCTGCTGGCCGCCGCCGGAGTCAAGGCGTAATGGAACGCGCGGGACTCACCAGGATCGACGACGATCGCTGCAACCTCCTGCGCTGGAAGGGTATGTTTATTGACGCCATGTGGGACCCCAAGGTCCCACATGGTAACGATCGTGCCTTTTGGTGCCATCTAACGCAAAACTGTCTCGGCCCCGATTCGCAATTGGTGGACGAGTACGAGTGCAACGAAACCCGTAAGTGCTACAAGGCTTTGTAGTACGCTTAATTTCAGGAGACCCAAATGAAATCTTGTTTGTTCGCTCTGCTGTCCGGTTCGCTGCTCCTGGCCAATGGTCTTGCCACCAAGCAGCTACGCGGAATGTATGTCGAAGCCCGCACGGCCGACGTGTTCGTGGGCCCGTGCTTCGCAAACTCGGAAGTTGAAAACTCGGGCGATCTGGCCGTCATGGGCTGGAAGATCTCCCAAGGAAGCTGGGAAGGCGTGAAGCTGGACGGGCTGGGTGTCGTCGGCGTCGTGAAGGCGTCGGCCACGCTGGGCGATGTGCACCACACCGCCTACCCGGTGAAGTCCATCCTCATCATCGACGAAAACGCCACCCCCGAACAGCGGCTGGCGCTGGCGTCGTTCGCCAAGCGCATGAGCAAGGATCTGCTCTCCGACGTGGTCCGCATCGAATACAAGCCCGTGTCTCTGACCGTCGAGAACGAAAACCCGCACACCGCCAAGGCGACGATGCGCGCCGGCGATCTGGCCGCCATCCAGACCCGCGCCATTCTGGCCTCGGACCATGTCTGCTCGCACGAGGACGTCTGGTATCAGCCGTTGACGGAAGTCGACCACGCGATGCCGGCGTTCACCATGTCGCACTACTACAAGGGCCAGGGCCTGAACACCACCTGGTCGAGCCCGAACAAGTCGAGCGCTTTCGTGGCCAACTTCCACCTGAGCGAGTAGTTCGCGGTCTCCAGTTGTTTGAAGCGGCCGGCCATCGCGCCGGCCGCTTCGTTTTTTTTGGAAGGAGTTTTTCGGATGTTCCGCGGCACGCTGGCGCGAGGCGGCAAGTTGAGCAAGGGCGGCGCGCTCCTGCTTCGGTGCGTTGGCGCGGCCTTGATTCTATTGGGCGCTTCCGAGGTGGTCCCGGCGATTCCGGCACTTGTGGCGGGACAGCGCGCGACGGGAATCGTAACGGATATCAGGGAAGGACCGGTCCGTAGGGAGCGGATCGTGACGCTGCGGGTGAACGAACGAACGGTGGAAGCCCGCGTCACAAGAGGCCGCACGCCCGGCATCGTCCGGACCGGCCAGGCGATGGAGGTCGCCTACGTTCCCGGAAATCCGGAGATCGTGTACCCTCTGCACCTCTCGGCGCCCTGGGGCGGCGGCGCGGCGTTCGGCGCGATCGGCGCGTTTCTGGTGTGGCTGGCGCGGAGGGCGAACCACGCGGCGGCGTAGCGCGCCCCGCCCCGCAAACGCAATTGCACCTGTCTAGACAGGTGCAATTGCGTTTGCCGCGCCTAGTTCTGGCCCATCAGATCGGTCCGGCGACGCAAGACTTCGCGTCGCTGAGACTCGACCATCGGCCCAACCCGCTTGTTGAACGCCGAGTACTCCTCCGGCGAAAGAGAGAGTGCCGCGATCGTATGGCCCTTATCGAGTTCCGCGAACGTATCGGTGCCGGCCGTGATGCGGAACTCCACGTCGGCGCCGAACGCGACGCGGCTCACCACCACCCAACGGCCCGCCTTTTTAACCGCGGGTACGACGACGCTTTTCCAGACCTCCTCCCACTCGGCGCGCTTGTCCCCGCGCACGCGGACGTGCTGCCGGATCTGCAAAGGAGAGACTTTCCCCGGGGTCTGCGGCACCGACAGATCGGCGATCGTGCGGATCGTAATCGCCGATCCACGCTCGATCAGTGCGTCGCGCTGGTCCAGGATGCGCCGCCAATCCTCACCGGCGCCTTTCCGGAACGGGGATTCGCTGTCGAAACGCGCCAGCGAATCGAGAAAGACCGTCACTTGGTACGTGTTATTGTTCCCGGTCACGCTTGTGCCTTGATGGATGACGGTATTCTCCCCGCCTTTACGCGTCGCGGGCAGGTAGCGGTTCTTGAGATAGTCCTCAAACGCCAGATTCATGCCGGGCTTCACTTCGTAGGTAGCGACGCGGGCGTACCGGCGCAGCGGAGGCGGGTCGGCGGCGTAGACACTGGTCAACAGCGCGACCGCGGTGATTGAACTTGCAAGTTTCATGATGATTGGTTCTCCTGGGGTGAGCTGCGTATCAATTCGCGGCCCCGCCCTCAGCAGCGCCGCCACGCCCCGGAAAGGGCCAACGATCGTCGGAATCGGCAGCCCCCACCCCGCCGCAATTGCACCTGTCGAGACAGGTGCAATTGCGTTTGCTGCGAATACGCTTACGGAGCCGAAACGGCAATCAAAGCCGAATCCGTAATATTCTGCGTCCCGAACCGCATCGAAATTTCCACGTTCACCGCATCGCTGGGCCGGACAGCAGCCGGTACGCGGACATTGAGCTGATACAGGCCCGCGTAGCCCGGCGTGACGCCGGCGAAAACGACCTCCGCGCCGACGCCGCCAACCGTCACCGTAACCGGCGCGACGACCTTGTACAACACGCTTCCGTCCGCCGGCGCGACCGCGCCGTTCCCGAGCCGCGGCCCGGCCTCCGTTCCATCCGGTGTCGCCAAGCCGAGCCCCGTGACGTAGAACTGCAAAATGTCGCCGGGTTTAGCCGGAGCCGCACAGCTTGAAAGCGGGCTGATCTCGTTAGCCGCGCAATCCACGGGGAAACGAAGCGCCGCCGCTACCGCGCCCGGCAGCGGAAGCCATGCCGAATTCGGCAAGGTGGCGATGGCGAAGGAGCGCTTCGTGTCGGTCGGATCGGTAAGCTTGAACAAGGACGGCAGCGATTCGACCGTGAACATGGGGTAGTTGATCGTGCCGTCGGGCGTTTTCAACGTCAGCACGACCCGCCGCCGGACGGGCAGATCCATCGGAGAGACGAAGTTCACCTGCCCCTGCGGCTCGTAGACGCCGAGCACGGGCACCGCCCGTCCATCCAGTTCGACGGAAACGTCGCCGGCTTTCAGCGAGGTGAACCCACCCGTCGCCGTCGCTCCGCCGAAGTTCACGCCAAAGATGGACTGCAGTGCGCCGGGCGCCAAGCCAAAATATTTGTTGGTAGCCGTCGAAACAGTCGAGATCACCGGCTGCCTTGTTCCGACGACAAACTGTACCGAATTCCCAGCCGTTCCATCGGCAGAGACTCGCAGTGTGTAGGCGCCCGCGGCCATGTCCTTGGGCACATTGAAATAGATGCGCGTCCAGCCCAGAATGCTGTTGAACCGGTTGACCTGCCGGTAGAACGGGATCCCCTCTTCAGGATCGATTACAGCCCGGACATTCTCCATCTGCCGCCCATTCACGGTCAGTTCCACCTTGGCCGCAACGGGAACCGGCACGGCAGGAAACGTCAGCGAAGGAGTGGCGGGGTTCGAGACGCCGAGGCCGGTCGCCATGACAAAAAGGGCCTCGCCCGGAACCAAGGGATTCGATGCGCTCACGGGTGGATACTCGAGTATCGACACGCCGTTCTCCAAGACGGTGCGAGTCCGGTAGATCCGCGTGATCATGCCGCTGCCTTCGCGCGACCAATCGCTCGTCAATAGATTCGGCGCGACGCGGGCGACCGTCACGGTTCTGGTCGCATTCGTTGTGCCGTCCTGCGTGATGACAAGAGGATGCGTTCCGGGCGCAAGGTCGTAAGGCGGGACGGCTTCGATGACCGTAGCCGAGAAGCTGCGGATGGAGGTATTCCTGCCGCCCGCCGTTACCGCAATGACCGGAGGCTGACTGACGCCGGGCGTGGCACGGACCAGATTCGTCCCGCGCACGATAATCGGGTCACCGGGCGCCACCGTGGTGGAACGGCCCTGTAGTTCCAGAACCGATGTAATCGTCCCCGTCTGGGCATAAACCGCTAAAGTGCAAGTCAAGCAGGCAAGCCGAAGCAAATGCAATGTCATAGAGATCCTTTCGCTTCCGATGCTGAGAACGGAGATGTTCCCATAGGCGAAAACGAAGGACCCGGGGTGACAAGAAAACCGGCTGTCAGTAGCTCAAGCGCAGGCCGAACTGAATCTGCCGCGGAACGTTGACCTGCGACAGGCGAATGCGGCCGAAGTCGGCCGAGGTGATCGAGGTGTTCGGACCGGCGAACACGACGTTGTTGAAGGCGTTGAACAACTCCGTCCGGAAGTCCAGACCCACCCGTTCGTTGACGCTGATCCGCTTTTCGATGAGGATGTCCCAGTTTCTGTTACCGGGTTGGCGCACCTGATCGATGTTTCTGGAGGCCGTGCCAAAGGTGAATTGCGGCGCGCGGCGGAACGCGTTGGCTTGAAAATACGGCGCGCCATCGACGAACGAACGCGAGCCGAGCGCGGCGGGCTCGCCCGTCGCGTCCGGACGCTGGCCGCCGCCGAAGGAGTTCGAGTCGTTCGGACCGCTCACTTGAATCGGCAGCCCGCTGTCCCAGGTAAAGTACAACCCCGTGGACCATCCGCCGGCGATGCGTGCCCACGCGCCACGGTTCAACCGCGGCTTACCGACACCATAGGGAAGCTCATAGCGGAGGCTGAGCCGGACCACGTCGGTCAGATCGTAAAAAGAAACCGACCGGTCACACGAGAAACAACGGCTGTTGGCGAATCCGCCCGGCCCAAGAAATCCGCCGAAGTCGCCGACGTTGTCCATCAGCTTCGAATGGGTCCAGGCGAACAGGACGGCGAGCCCGTCGGCGAACCGGCGCTCCACGCGGGTCTGCAGCGAGTGGTAGCTGGAGTGGCCAACGGGCGCCTGGCTGGCGGCCATCGATGTGAAGTGCGGATACGGCCGCAGGAGTTGCCCGCGTTGGATCGTCGCCCGCGAAAGCGTGGAGGTGGGATCGGTAATGACGCCCGCGAACGGATTCGGCACCGTCGCATTCAACTGCGTACCCAACGAAAGCAGTTCCGGAGCGAGCTGGTTGTACTGTACGCCACTGGGCAGCGCAACACCCGTGGAGGACGCATAGCCCGCTTCCACCACCATTTGCCAAGGCAATTGTCGCTGCACGTCAAAGGACCACTGGAGCTGATAGGGCAGCCGCTGCTGGCGGAGCGGGCCGCTGATGCCCTGCCCCAGGTTCGTCAACAGGCCCAACGAGTTTCCGGTCGGTTGAACAAAGCCGCCCGGCAACGGATTGGCGAGGTTGAACAGCGGCGTCACGCCGTCGGGCTGGGCGACCAGCGAGCTCGTCGTCCGCTGGAACCCGAGCGAAGAATCCGTATTGGGGGCAATCGACGAAGTGAAGACGCCAAAGCCGGTCCGAACGACCGTCTTGCTGTTCACGTCCCAAGCCAGGCCAATGCGCGGGTCCCAGTTGGTCGTGTCGGCGATTTGGGTACGCCGGCCGGTGCCGCCGGTCGCGGTGAAACCAACGCCGCCGCGCAGGTCCGGGAAACCGGCGGCTTGAATTCCCGTGGGGGTCGCAAGGTCGAGAAACACATACTTGTTCCCGGTCTCCAGGCGAGGAAGTTCCAGGGAGTAGCGCAGCCCCAGCGTTAAGGTCACCCGCCGCGTCACCTTCCATTCGTCCTGGAAGTAACCGGCGTAGTAGGGATGAATGTGCAATTCCAAGGGGCGCAGCGTATAGCCCACGCCGGCCACGCCGAGTTGCAGGTCCGCCAACCCCCGGCCGGTTCGCGCCGCGGCCGCCTGCGGATTCGGTCCCGCCGTGAAACCGCCGCCCGCGCTAATCGATAGCGGCGACGATTGATCGATCGACACGGGGAACCTCCGCCAATCGAAGCCGGCCTTGTAGGTATGCTTGCCTCGCAGCAGCGTAAGGGAGGCGTTGTACTGCCAGGTGCGCGACTTGACCGCGTTGTACCCCGTACCCGTAACACCCACCTGCGTCAACCCGCCAACGGAAAACACCGGGAAGTACTTGACGCGCTGGCCATCCACCAGCGAACGGTTGAGGCCCAGCGACGTCTGATCGAAATTGAGCGACAGCGGCGTCCGGTTGGTCTCGCTCTGCGCCATGGACAGGTGGTGTTGAAAAATGGTTCCGGGTCCGATGGACCATGTGTGGTTGCCAACCCAGTTGATACCGGGGATCCGGTTGGGCGTTTCCACGGGCGAGGCGAAGTGCCCGAAGACCAGCGGCTGGGCGTTGATGTTCTGGAACCAGTTGTACCGTGCGAAGACCGTGTGCCGCGGGCCGATCTGATGATCCACGCGCGCGTCGACGCGATTCCCGTTCAATGCGTTCGCCGCCGCGACGAAAAAGTTGCTGATATCGCTCTGCCCGAGGCCGCGCTGCGTCGGAGCCGGGTAATACTGCATGAGATTCGCCGCGATCGGGTGAATAGTCGATGCCGGAATCAGGTTGCCTGCGAACGGCGTTCGAATGAAGCGGGTCGTGCCGGCGGGCCGGTCCGGATCCAGGCGCGTCGTCCGGGGATCGAAGATGGTGAAGGGCTGGCCGCCGGTGTCGCGCGTCTGCGAGTAGTTGCCGGTCCGTTCCAGCGCCGTCGGCACGGTGCCCGTGTACGGGTTGAGAGAGCGCTGGCGCAAACCTTCGTAGGCAACAAACCAGAAGGTCCGGTTCTTGCCGTTATAGATTTTCGGCAGCAGCACCGGGCCGCCGCTGGTGAAGCCGAACTGGTTCCGCTTAAAGGATGGCTTGCTGGTAAGCCCGGCGCGGTTGGAGTTGAATCCGGCGGCGTCCAGAACGCTGTTGCGAAGAAACTCGTGGAACGTCCCGTGGAGTTCGTTCGTTCCGGACTTGATCGAGAAACTCACCACGCCGCCGCCGGTGCGTCCGAACTCGGCGGCGTACGGAGAAGTATTGACTTTGAACTCCTGCACCGAATCGAGCATCGGCATCGCCGACACCTGATTGTTGTACGTGCCCGTGTTGGCGGCGCCATCGATCAGGATCTCGCTGGTGGATCCACGCCCGCCGTTCACGCGGAAATTGTTGGTTGTCGACTGCGACGCGGTGTTGTCGCCGGCAAGGCGTCCGGTCGTGACACCCGGTACATTGGCTAGCAACAGGTAGGGGTTCCGCACGTTCAACGGGATCGACATCAGAAACTTGTTTTCGACCACCGTGCCGCGGTCGGCGCGATTGGCGGTCAGCAGCGGAGCTTGGTCGGTGATGGTAATGGACTCCTTCAGTTCGCCCGGCTGCAGGACGAGATTGAACAGGCGGGTCTGTGCGATCTCAAGACGGAAGCCATCAACGCGGGCCTCCTTGAAACCGGCCAAGGAAGCGCGTAAATCGTAGACGCCCGGTTGGACGGGCGGCAGAACGAAATTGCCCTCGCTGTTGCTGACCGCCGAGGAGAGGATGCCCGTCGCGCGGTTCGTGAGCGTCACAGCCGCCCCGCCGGCGACCGCTCCCGAGGAGTCTGTCAATCGTCCGGAAACGACGGGGCTCTGTGCTAGAAGCGAAGCACCGAACAGCAACCAGGCGAGTCTCATGACCGAAGTATCGCACGCGCGTTGCGGCACCTGGCACCGGCAGGTACTTTCAATCGCAAGAAATTGGCTCACCGGGCCCGGCCCATTTTTTGGGGCGATAAGTCCATTTTTCCGGCAAGCCGCATTCCGCCTCGCGCGCCGGACCGGGTGCCGGCGCGTTGCCGCGTCAAATTCTCCTAAACTTTTAGTTGACACGGGCTTCCGATCGGCGCATACTCCTAACTACTTAGGAGGTCCGATTGCCAAAACGCAAACAACCCGGCTCCGGGCTCACACCGCTCGAACTGGAAATCATGCACGTGCTGTGGCGCACGGGACCGGCGAACGTCCAGACGGTGCTTTCCGGAATGGAAGGCCGCGATCTTGCCTACACCACCGTGCAAACGATGCTCAACATTCTGCATCGCAAAGGCAAAGTGAGCCGCCGCCTGAAAGACCGCGCCTACTACTATCAGCCGGTGCTCAGCCGCAAAAATGCGGTGGGCCAGGCGATCGGCGAAATGCTGGATAAGTTCTTCGATGGTTCGGCGGACCGGCTCGTTCTGAGCCTGCTCGAAACACGCCATCTGACAAAAGAGAAACTGGAGCGCATTCAAGCGCTGGCATCCGGCCTGGAATCGGAAAAGAAAGGAACCGGCCATGACTGACGATCAACTGCTGACCTTCTTACTCAACACGCTATGGCAGGTACCCGCGATTGCGTGTGCGGCCTGGATCGCGAGCCGCATGCTCAGGAAGGGCCCCGCGGCGCATACACACATTGTCTGGGTTTCGGCCCTTGCGGCGTCGGTGATGCTGCCGCTGGCCAGCGTGCCGCGTGGAGTCCAAACAAACACGGTGGAGTGGACTGTGCCCGTTCCGGCACCGGAAGCGGCACAGGCGAAACTTCCTATTTCTCCCGTCCAGCCGGCAAGCGCACCGCACCCACGCGTGGTTGCGTTCCCGTTCAACGCGGCCCGGATCTGCACAGGGGCGTTCCTGTTGTTCCTGCTCGTGCGCCTGCTTGGCGTCGGCCGCGCATGGTACAGGACCGCCGCCATCCGCCGGTCCGCGAGCGGCAAGGCGGCGCCGCCAGCTGTCGACACCGTTTGGCGGCGGTGCTTGGCGGCGTTCTCGCTGCGCGATGTGGACCTGCTTTGGTCGGCCAGCGTTTCCAGCCCGGTCACGGTGGGGATGTGGCGGCCGGCGGTAATTCTGCCCGAGGCGTTGCGCGAGCCTGTTTCGGACGATGTCTTGACGACCGCGATCGGGCACGAGTTGGCGCATATCGCGCGCAGGGATTTCGCGCTCGGCCTGCTTGGCGAGCTGATCCTGGCGCCCGTGTCGTTCCATCCGGCGGCATGGCTGATTCGCCGTGGCGTGAACCGCGGCCGGGAGATGGCTTGCGATGAGTTGGTAACGGCGAAGCTGCTGGACCGGCACGTGTACGCGCGTTCGATCCTACAGATCGCGGAGAAGATGAGCGGCTTGCGCGAGCCAGGCTATTCGCTCGGCGTTTTTGATGGAGACATTTTGGAAGAGCGGATCCGGCGGCTGACGGAGCGCGCCGAATTCAGCGGGAGACGGGCGGGTCTGCTATTCGCCGCCGGACTCTCAACGCTGGCGATTGGCGTGTTGGCCGCGTCGGCGCTGGCCCTCTCGGTCCAAGCGCAGAGCGGAGCGCGGACGGAGTTGCAACTCGGCATCGCCGCCGCCAACGAATCCAGCTTCAAGCGCGCGATCGCTCACTTCGAAGCGGCCGTCCGGCTGGAGCCGTCCACGCCAGCACCGAGGTTGTATCTGGCCCACGCGTTGCTAAACGACTACTACCACGGAGAACGGCGCGACGCGACCAGATTGGAGTCGGCCCAGCGGCAGTATCTCGACACCCTCTCGTTTGACGCGCGGAATAAGACAGCCATGCGCGGCATGATGGCCATTGGCATGGAGACGAGACAACTCGGCCAAGCGCGGGAATGGGCCGAGAGGTTGATTCAAGCGGACTCGAGCGACAAGACCGGCTACTATACCGCCGGCGTAGTCGATTGGGCGGTAGTGTTCCCGGAGTTCCAGAAGGCCAAGCAAGCCTCGGGCGGACGCGTGGAGGACTACGCCATCGCCGCCGCGGCCGTCCGAAAACGGTTGCGGGATCAATACCTCCCCACAGTCGAACGCGGCATCGGCATGGCGCAGGCCGCCGTCGCCATCGACCCGCAGTACTCCGATGCGATGGCGTACATGAATCTCCTGCTGCGTCTGAAGGCGGGCCTGGTGGACGACTCTGCAGAGTCGGCTTCTCTCATCGCAAGCGCGGACACCTGGGTTTCCAAGGCGATTGCGGCGAAAAAGGAACGGGCGAATGAGCAAACGGCCGCTTCAGCCTTGAACATCGACGGTCCGCCGCCCGGGCCGCCGATACCGCCACCACCACCGCCGCCTCCGCCACCACCGCCGGGCGGAGGCCGCAAGCCGTAGCCGCCCTCAGCGCGCCGCCTCCCACCCAGGAATCGCCTCCGCCGCGCGGCGAGGGTCCCCCCCGGTCTCCCGCAGAATCTCCGCCAGCCGCTTCTGCAGCCCGGCGACCGTGGCCTTCAGCGCCGGGTCCTTGATGTTCTCAATGGGCCGGCCTCGCATGTAGCCGAAGCGGAGCGGACTCAACAAGTTGTTCTTCTGCTCCGGATCTTTCTGAATGTCGTACAACTCGTCGATATCCCAGACGCCAACCGTCTGCATGAGACTGTACCGTTCGGTCCGGATGCCGGTGATCGTGGGAGTGTAAGGATAATCGCGCTCCCACTCGTACTCATAGACAAAGTCCTTACGCCAGTTCGCCGCCCGGCCCGTCACCACCGGTAGAAAGGACCGCCCATGCATCTTCGGTACGTCGCGAACGCCTGCCACGTCGAGAAACGTTGGCGTGATGTCGAGATTTAGCACCATCTCCGCCGGTTTTACGCCCTTCGGTATCAGCGACGGGCAGTGCGCCACCATCGGCACGCGCATGGACGGTTCGTGCATGGTGCGCTTGTCCACCATGCCGTGCTCGCCCCACATGTAGCCGTTGTCGCCCATGTACACGATCAGCGTGTCGTTTAACAGACCCTTCGCTTCCAGTTGCGCGGTGACGCGGCCGACGCTCTCGTCGATGGCCACCAAGCAGCGCATATAGTCGCGATAAGCGTCCTCGAACGAGATCACCTGACCGAACAACCCTTCCACGCCGTGCCGGGTGTAGCGGCGCTTCTGCACCCAGTCTGGAAGCTGCTTGTTCCGTTCGTCGTTGGACCAGATCGTCGACGGGCGCGGAATCGGCTCGCCCGCATAGAGCTTTTTGTGCCGGGCCGCGGGCTCGAACGGAAAGTGAACCCCTTTATGTGAAAGGTACAGGCAGAACGGACGGTTCGAATTCTTGTCGATGAACTGGCAGGCCTGCTCGGTGAGAATGTCGGTGATGTTGCCCTTCTCCACCCGCCGTTGGCCGTTTTCGTTCACCGGCGGATTCTCATACTGGCCTTGCCCGAAGAAGCTGAACCAGTGATCCCAGCCGGCGCGCGGCTCGTCGGAGTCGCCGCCCATGTGCCACTTGCCGAAGAAACCGGTCCGGTACCCCTCCTTTTGCAGGACCTGCGAGAAGGTGGGAAGTTTGGGATCGAGCGGCGAGAAATTGTCCTCTACTTTATGGGCGTGCATATAGAGGCCCGTCAGTATCGACGCGCGGCTGGGCGAGCACAACGATGTCGTGACAAAACTGTTCTGAAAGTGCGCTCCGTTGGCGGCCAGCCGGTCGATGTGCGGCGTCTTCAGCCACGGATGGCCGGCGCAGCCCAGCGCGTCGTACCGGTGGTCGTCGACGAGAATGAAAACGATGTTGCGCTTGCGCCCCGCGCTTTGCGGAAGCGCGGCCGGCGCTGCGGCAGCCTGCAGAAACGTCCTTCGGTTCATGAGTTCCTCAATAGTACTTTCAAAACGCCGCGCGCGGCGGCCCGTTCAAAGGCGGTGCAGCCCATCGCGAGCGGAAACGACTCGTGGATCAGATCCAGCACATCGATCCGTTTATTGCCAAGCAACTCCAGCGCCGGCTGGAACCGTCCGCAGCGGGAGCCGAGCAGCGTGATCTCCGGCACGATTACGGACGCCATATCGATCCCCACGCGATTATGAACCGTCGACTTCATCACCACCGTTCCGCGCGGCCTGCACATGGCCACCGCCGACGCCAGCCCCTCCGCCGAACCGGTAGCGTCGACCACAAGATCGAAACGCCCTTTGGGACGGTTCGCGGCCAACGAGACCATCGCCCCGCGCCGCTTCACAATCGCCAGCTTGGCCGCATGCCGGCCGAACTGATGGACCTGGCAGCCGTGCGCCAGCAGCACTTGCCCGATTAACAGTCCCAGTTTGCCGTCGCCAAGCACGGCGGCTTCCCCGCCCCGTAACCAGGGACACTGTTCCAGAATCTCGCACGCCGCCGCAACCGGCTCTGTAAACACGGCTTCGTCATCGCTCAGCGATTCGGGAATCTCCAGCAGGTTTTCCACCGGCAGCGTCAGCGATTCGGCGAACGCGCCGGGATGGCGGACAATGCCGAGCACCGTCCGCGTGGGGCAATGCCGGCCCAGGCCACGCGCGCACCACTCGCAGGCACCGCACGCCAGGTTGATCTCACCTACCACGCGCTTGCCAATCCATTCGGGCGCGGCCGGGCACTCTTCGACGGTGCCGGCAAATTCGTGGCCGGGAATTCCACGGAATCCGTAATAGCCGGCCTTAAGCTCCAGATCCGTATTGCAGATGCCCGCCATCCGCAGGCGAATCCGGGCGAAGCCGTTTCGGAGCTTGGCCCTCGGCAACCGCCGCAACGACACTTCGCCGCTTTCGATGTAGAGCGCCTTCATGCACCGGCAGCGGCGGCTCGGTCGCGCCCGGCGGCCTTCGCCACCGGCTTCGCCTGTTTGCGCAGCCGGCTCCAAAACCACCAGTTGCACTGCTCGGCAGGCAATTGCGGGTCGCGGGCCTGGGCAACGGCGCAGCGCAGCGTATCCAACACGCAGGGGTCCTGCCGGGTGCCGGTCAGATCGCAGAGTTTTCGAAACAAGGAGTCCGGATTCCGGCGGGCTAGATCCGCCACCGACTGCACACCCAAAAGGTCAAAGTCCGAAAGCATCGCCTTTCCGATGCCGTGAAGATCCTGCAAACGTCTGTTGGACACTTGCAACAGTATAATTGAAGTTCATGTCAGCCGTGCTCGTCTGCTTCGAGCCGTCTTGCCGCGCCACTTACAGCACCTCGGAAGTGATTTACAACTGTCCGAAATGCGGCGGTCTGCTCGAAGCGCAAATCGATTATGACCTAGAGGCCGCCAAACAGTGGAAAGACGTTTGGCGAAGGCGGCGGATGTCGAACGCTCCGCTCGACCAAAGCGGCGTGTGGCGCTACCGTGAGATGTTGGACCTGTTTGGCGGCGGATTCGAGAACGTCGTAACCCTGCGAGAGGGAAACACCCCGCTGCTGAACGCCCCGAAAGCGGCGGACTATGCGGGCATCGACCGGCTGGTGTTCAAACACCAGGGCTTTAACCCGACCGGTTCGTTCAAGGACAACGGCATGACCTGCGGCGTAGCGCAGGCCGTGAAGCTGGGCATGAAGCGGGTCGCCTGTGTTTCGACGGGGAATACCTCCGCGTCGATGGCGGCCTACTCGTCGGCTGCCGGCCTGGACCCGATCATTTTCATCCCGAATGGGAACATTAGCTACGGCAAACTGGCGCAGGCCCTGGAGTACGGCGCGCGCACGCTGCAAGTGGAGGCGAATTTCGATGAGATCCTCGCCCTGGTCCGCGTTCTGGCCGAACGGCTGGGAATTTACCTGCTCAATTCGATCAATCCGTTCCGGATCGAAGGCCAGAAATCCATCGTCATCGAAATGCTGGACCAGCGCGACTGGTCCGTGCCGGACTGGATCGTCCTGCCCGGCGGCAACCTGGGAAATACATCGGCATTTGGGAAAGCCTTGCGGGAATTACTGACACTGGGATTCATAAATAAGCTGCCGAAACTCGCTGTGATACAAGCCGCCGGTTCGTCGCCCTTTTACGACTACATGAGGCAGCAAGACCGTTCCCAGTTCCCGGCCGTGAAGAAACCGGAGACGCTGGCCACCGCCATCAAGATCGGCGACCCGGTTTCGTACCCAAAAGCGCTGCACGAAGTCACAACCACCGCCGGCATCGTCGAGAAGGCAACCGAGCAGGAAATCGCCGATTCCAAGGCGATCATCGGGCTCTGCGGCATCGGAAGCGAACCGGCTTCCGCGGCAACGCTCGCCGGGATCAAGAAGCTCCGGGCACAAGGAGTCATCGGCGCTTCGGACGAAGTCGTGGCGGTCCTGACAGGAAACGTCCTGAAGGATCCCGACTACATCTATCGCTACCACACCGGCCAACTGGACGATCCTCACGGCGCGCGAATTGTCTCGACGTTCGGCAACCGGCCCATCGTTACTCCCAACGACGCCGATCACATCGCCCGCCTTCTTGGAAGTTGACAACGCGTTGCCTGCTGACTAAACTGTAGTTAAGTCAGCAGGCGTCACTGTGATTCAATCGGGCTCTCGGTCCTTAGGCGAAATCAACTCGACCGTCTCCACCTCCGTCACCGGTGGGTGGAAGCGCTGGCTCGCTTTCGCAGGGCCGGCCTATGTCGTCTCCATCGGGTACATGGACCCTGGCAACTGGGCGACGGACCTGGAAGGCGGTTCGCGGTTTGGGTACCACCTGCTTTGGGTGCTAGTGGTGTCAAACGCCATGGCGATCCTGCTGCAAACCCTCAGCGCGCGTTTAGGAATTGTCACGCGCAGGGATCTGGCCCAGGCTTGCCGGGAGACCTATCCGAAGCCCGTAAGTCTGGCGCTTTGGGGTCTCTGCGAAATCGCCATCGCCGCCACCGACCTGGCCGAGGTCCTCGGCGCCGCCATCGCGCTGAACCTGTTGTTCGGCATTCCGTTGCTCTGGGCCGTGGTGCTGACGGCAGTCGATTCGTTTTTTATCCTTTACCTTCTAAAACTTGGCGTACAAAAATTCGAGTTTTTTGTCCGATGTTTGGTCGCGGCGATCGGAGCGTGTTTCGCCGTCGAACTGGCCTTGGCCCGGCCGTCGCTTTCTGGCATTGCCTCAGGCCTAATCCCTCGTCTGGACGAGCAGAGCCTCTATGTGGCCATCGGCATCCTGGGCGCAACGGTCATGCCGCACAATCTCTATCTGCATTCGTCGCTCGTGCAGACTCGGCGCTTCGGCACCTCCGATGACGAAAAACGCAAAGCCTGTAAATTCAATCTTATAGACTCGACAGTTGCACTGAATGCTGCGCTTCTGGTGAACGCAGCGATCCTGATTCTCGCGGCGTCGGTGTTCCACCGCAACGGGATCGCCGTCACTGAGATTCAGCAGGCCCACCAAATGCTAAGCCCTTTGCTCGGGACGGCTGCGGCAAGCGTACTCTTCGCCTTCTCCCTGCTGCTGGCCGGGCAGGCATCT
>Ga0194119_10004413_pt1 | contig 21782 bp, 16 predicted proteins | sample TA2MahC100mmetaG_FD_148620 | JGI IMG/M metagenome (GOLD analysis project Ga0194119, IMG submission 148620) | Freshwater microbial communities from Lake Tanganyika, Tanzania - TA2015018 Mahale Deep Cast 100m | ecosystem: Environmental > Aquatic > Freshwater > Lake | place: Tanzania: Lake...
CAACTGGCAGATCTCGCACTCGGTGCCGATCAGCCACACCCTGGTCAACCAGTTCCGCTTCGGCTACGTCGGCGCCACGGCGGTGCAGAACGGCACCACCGCGCCGCAGAGCGACATCGACCCGCTCCGCCTCACCGGCGTCTTCACCACTCTCAACGACAAGCAGCGCACCTACCCTGCCGTCGGGTTCGGCGGCGTGGGCGCGGGCATGTCCGGCGGAGGCAGCGCGGTGAATGACTACCAGTCCAGCTACCAGCCCATGTACGACATCTCTAACGGCACTGCCTGGGTACGCGGCCGCCATAACATCAACTTCGGCATCAACGTTCGCATGTGGAGTCTACAGCGCGACCTGGCCAATGACTTCCTGGGCCAGTTCACCTTCTCCGGATTCTTCACCGGCAACCAGAATCGCGACCAAGCTGTGGCCGACATGCTCCTCGGCTACTTCTCCGGCGCTAGTTCCTTCCAGCCGGCGGGCTTCAGCGTCGGAGACCGCTCGGGCAATCCCCGCCAGTTCAACTTCCTCTACACGGCTCCTTATGTGCAGGATGATTGGAAGGTCAACCAGCGCCTCACCCTCAACATGGGTGTTCGCTGGGACTTCCGGATGGTCCCGCACGAACAGAACGACCGCATGGGCTGGCGCGATCTCTCCAATCCGCGCGGCGGATTGCTGGTGGCGGACAAGACGCTCGTCGAGAAGGGCATTGTCGGCGACGGCTCTTACTATCGCTTCGCCGGCCGACGCAATCCGCGCGACGCCTCCAAACGCGTCTTCGCCCCGCGCTTCGGCTTCGCCTTCCGCCCGTTCTCTGACGAAAAGACCATGGTGCGGGGCGGCGTGGGGGCGTTCTTCTATTCCGCCGAGGGCCGCGAGATCGACGGCGCGGCCGACATCTATCCGTATGTCAGCCGCGGCAACTATATCCAAAGCATCGGTCAGACCAATCTCCGCACCACGGGCCAGATGTTCCCGAACTTCGCCAGCCTCGGCGCCGCCTTCCCGGCGGCCAACACGTTCCTGGCCGTCAACATGGCGCCGGTACCGCAGAACCCCTACGTATTTCAATACTCGTTCTCGATTCAGCGCGCCATCGGCACCAGTTCCACGGTGGAAGTGAACTACATCGGCAACAACGGCACGCACCTGCTGATGCGCCGCAACATCGCCCAGGCCCTGCCCATGGCGAATCCCTCGGCCTGCGCCGCCGCGCCGGCTTCCGGCGATTGCCCGGTGCTGCGCCGCCGTCCGTTCGTCAACTTCGCCACCTTCATCGATAGCGACTGGTCGGGGAACTCGAACTACAATTCGTTCAACTTCAAGTTCGAGCACCGGTCCGGTTCGCTGCTGGTGACGTCCATCTACACCTGGGCCAAGAGCATCGACTCCAAGTCAGCCGCCGCCGGCATCGGCAACGATGTCGCCCGTTGGCAGGGCTTCCTCAACAACCACGATGTACGCTTCAATGCCTGGAATCACACGCAGTGGGGCGGCCCGGTTCGCTCCGTCGCCGATTCGCGCGTCGGCCGAATCCTCGGCACGCGACCCGCGCGCATCAATCAGATGGGCCTCAAGTTCCTCTGGTGATGCGCCGGTAGGTTCTGATGACTTTGGGGCTGGCGGGCGATCGCCGGCCCCATTGCTTTTTTGCCGCCATGCCAATGCTCGCCATCCTCTCAGCCCTGTTGTTTCAAACCGCCGCGGCGCCCACCGCCGCGCTGATTCGTCAGGGTGACGAGGCACTCGCTCCCAGGCGCTACGCCGACGCCGAAACGGCCTACGCGAAGTTGGCCGGACTCAGTCCCGGTGTCGCCGAGATTCACGCCAAGCTGGGCGTCATCTACTTCCAGCAGGGCAAGTTCGCCCAGGCCGTACCGTCGCTCCAGCGCGCGCTCAAACTCAAGCCCTCGCTGCCGAACGCCGACGTTCTGCCCGCCATGTCGTTCTCCGAACTCGGTCGCTTCGCCGAAGCTCTGCCAGGCCTCGAAAAGGGCTTTCGCCGTTGAACAGATCCCAACAGCAGCAGCGAAAATCAGGGGCTTCCTGTAGCTAAGAATACGGGAGTCTGTACCGGCTTGCCAAGAGTGAAGGTGAGGTCTAGTGTCAAATGTTCCGCACGGGGAGGGCAGAGCCTGACGCTGAACTAAGGTGTTTGACTGAAAATCATGCCCTCGCCTATTTCCAGCCGGTTATTTTCGCAATAAGTGCGAAATAAAGATGAATAAGAATCGAAAATGTAGTCAGCCGTGGAAAACCCCGTGGCCTGGGCGGCGGCGTCGATCCACGCCGGTTCTCCCTCGAGTTCAAGAAACACTCCGATCGGGGTTTCATCCAGCATCGCGGTGCCACCTGTGTGGCACAGCCGGATGAATTCAGTGCGGTACTTCTCATAGCGGCTCGTGGTTGTGTAGCCCAAGCGCGCGAAGATCGCGAACAGCGCCGCGGCATCGTGGGCGCCGGTTTCGATTTCTTCCCTGGTTTTGTGCCCGCCCGTGATGGCCGAAGGCCCCTTGTACATAAGCATGGCACGCTCGCCGGCCGTCCGTGTTCGCAAGACACAGCCTGCCGTGCGGACCGCCGCGCCGGCACTGTCCAGTAGCAAATTGTTCTCCCGCACCCTGGGTGCGCTCTCCACAAACCCGGCGGCGGCGAGCCTCGCGATGGCCCACGCGGCGGACTCGACGCGCAGTTTGATTTTGGTTTCCTGCTGCTGCTGTGTTGCTGCCGCCATCTGCCGTTCATTGTAACGGTACAATAAGAAATAAATGTCTCACTCAGAAGCTGAGGCTGCGCTCGCGCCGCCCTGCCGGTTGGCTGTTATCGGCGCCGGGAACATTGGCGCGGCATTGATTGGCGGCTTGCTGCACAGCGGCGTCGCGACGCCGGAAAGCGTGGTGGCGACGGCGAAGACCGAGGAAAGCGCGGCGCGGTTGCGCGAACGCTTCGGCATCCGCGCGACGGCCGGAAACAACCTCGCCGCCGTTGAGCACGCTGATGTGGTGGTGCTGGCCGTAAAGCCTAGGATCATGGCGCGGGTGGTCCATGAGATTCGCTGGGGCATGCGGGCAAACCGCATTGTCGTCTCGCTGGCGTCGGCATTTCCCATTCATCTGATCGAGCAGATCGTGGGCCGGGATACGCCTCTGTTCCGCGCGATGCCCAACATTCCGATGGTGGTGCAAGAGGGGGCCGTAGCGATTGCCTGCAACGCGCAGGTAACGGCGGAGCAGCGCGACTTGGTGGCGCGCATCTTTGCCTCGATCGGCGTCGTCTGCTTTGTGGAGGAAGATCAGATGCACGCGGTGACGGCGCTCTCGGGCAGCGGTCCCGCTTACATTTACATGGTGATTGAAGCGATGATCGCCGGCGGCCTTAAGATGGGGTTGCCGCACCACGCTGCCACGCGCCTGGCGGAACAAACCGTGTTGGGCGCAGCCAAGCTGGTGCGCGAAACCGGCCATCATCCCGCTATCTTGCGAGACCAGGTGATTACCCCCGGCGGCGTGACGATCTCCGCCATACACGAGTTAGAGCGCCACGGACTGCGCTCCATGTTGATTTCGGCCATCGAAACGGCCACGCTGCGTTCCCGCTCGATGAGCGAGGCTTTGGTCGAAAAATTCGCACAACCAGAGTGACCCAATTGCTAAACGACAACCCGTTACTGCATCCCGGCTTTCTGCTTCCGTTTGACCGGATCGCCCCGGAGCACGTCGAGCCCGCCATCACGCAGTTAATTGCCGAGGCCGAGGCGCGGCTGGCCCAGTTTTCCGCCGAGGCCGGCGGCAGTCCGCGCACGTACGCGAACACGTTGGAGCGGCTGGATAAGCTGACCGAGCCGCTGGACCTTGCCATGGGCATCGTGCGGCATCTTGAAGGCGTAGCCACCACGGCTCCGCTCCGCGAAGCTTACAATCGCGTGGAGCCGCTGGCGGCGGCCTTCTACTCGCGGTTGCCGCTCGATGAAGGCATTTGGAATGCACTGCAGGCGTACGCCGAAACGGATGAGGCGAAGAAGTTGACTGGTACGCGCCGGCGTTATCTGACGCGCACGTTGTCGGCCTTCCGCCGGCAGGGCGCCGCGCTGCCGCGCGCGCAAAAAGCGGAACTGGAGAAGATCGACGTCGAATTGGCGCAGGTGACTACGAAGTACTCCGAGAACGTTCTTGACTCGACCAACTCTTTTGAGTATCTTATGGGGGCCGAAGAGGAGTTGTCTGGCCTGCCGCCCACGGCGGTGGTAATGGCGCGCGAGAGCGCCGAGGCCAAGGGCAAGCCGGGTTGGCGTTTCACGCTCCAGGCGCCCAGCTACCTCGCCGTCATGACGTACCTGGACGATGCACGGGTACGCGAATTGGTCTATCGCGCCTACCAATCTCGCGCCACGCGTGAGCCGCATGGCAACGAACTGCTCCTGTTGAAAACTCTGCAGCTGCGCCGCGCCAAGGCGGTCATTCTCGGCTACCGCGACTTTGCCGACTACGCGATCGACGAGCGCATGGCCGTCAACGGCGAAAAGGCCCAGGCGTTTCTTAACGACCTGAAGCGGAAAACCGAACGCCACTTTGCGCGCGAAAACCAGGAGCTGAACGATTTCCGCCGGCAACTCGAGGGCGCCGCGGCGCCGCCGGTGGAGCCGTGGGACCTCGCCTATTACGCCGAAAAGCTCCGCCGCGCAAAGTACGATCTCGATGAGGAAATGCTGCGGCCTTATTTCCCGCTGGATCAGGTTGTGCAGGGTATGTTTGAGATCGTGTGCCGGTTGTTTGGCGTGCGAGTGGTGGAACGGCTCGGCGTGCCCGTGTGGGATCCGGCAGTGAAGTTCTACGATCTGCAGGACGCCGGTGGCCAGCATCTGGCCTCGTTCTACGCCGATTGGTTTCCGCGTGAGAATAAACGCGGCGGCGCATGGATGGATGCGTTCATCACCGGGAGCCCGGTGGAAGGCCGCCCCGGGGTGCTGCGTCCGCATCTCGGGCTGATGTGCGGCAACATGACGCCGCCCACAGCCGGCAAGCCTGCGCTGCTGACGCATCGCGAAGTGGAGACGGTGTTCCACGAGTTCGGGCATCTGTTGCATCACTCGCTCAGCCGCGTGGACGTGCGGTCGCTCTCGGGGACGAACGTGGCGTGGGATTTTGTGGAACTGCCGTCGCAGATCATGGAGAACTGGTGCTGGGAGCGCGAGTCGCTGGACCTTTTCGCGCGGCACTATGAGACGGGTGCGCCCCTGCCGGAGGAACTGTTCACGCGTCTGCGCGCGGCCCGAGACTTCCGCGCGGCCAACGCGCAGATGCGGCAGTTGAGCTTCGGCTTTGTGGATCTGGCGCTGCACCGCGAGTACTCGCCGGAGCGCGACGGCAACGTGATTGCTTACACGCGCGGCATGATGAACGCGTTCTCGCCGGTGCCGCTGAAGGAAGACCACGCGATGATCAACGCCTTCACGCACCTGTTTGCGAGCGCGATGGGCTACGCCGCCGGGTATTACTCGTACAAGTGGGCCGAAGTGCTGGACGCCGACGCGTTCACGGCGTTCAAGAAGGAAGGCATCTTCTCGCGTGAAGCGGGGCTGCGCTTCCGCAACGAGATCCTCGCGCGCGGTGACGCGGCGGACCCGGCGGAGTTGTACCGGGCGTTTGTGGGCCGCGATCCGGATTCGAGGGCGCTGCTGGCGCGGGCGGGGCTGTTGTAGCAAATGATCGCGGGCGCAGTGGCCCGTCTTCAAATACGGCCACTGAAGAAACAGGAACCACGCTGTGGATTTCTGGAGAGCTTCCTGGCCGTTACCTCGCGTGGGCCGGGCCGCCAAACACCGCGTTCAAGAACAACAGATTCAGCCCGTCCATGAGCGCGCGGTAGTTCGGATCGGCGGTGAAGCCGATGGCCCAGCCCCGCCCCTCGCGCTGTACCACCGCCAGTGGCTTGTGCGCGAGCAGCTTGCGGTTTTCCTCCCACAGGTAGCCTGCGGCAAGAATGTCTGCCGGGCCCATCATCACAGCCGCATTCGTGCCCTTGTCAATCTTCACCGGCGTGAACACGTTGCGCCCGCTGATCATGGCGTGTAGTTTCGCTGGAAGCCCGGCGGTGAGCCAATGGTCCGGGTCTGTGCGTGCGGCGACCAGCACACCGGCGACGTCGTCGGGCATTGCGCCTTCAGGTGTAATTGCCTTATCGTAGTCCGCGTCGGAAACAAGGAACGTGCCGGGCACACGCCCGTCGTCGCCCGCCTTCTTCTCGGCGGACTTCTCGGGTTTCGGTAGCGTCTCGCGTTGAATCGCCAGCAGCCCCGTCTTGGCGTCGGCCATAGATGACACTGCGCCGCCAACGCCAATCAGCGTGCCGCCCGCGCGCACCCAGTCTTTGAGGCGCGTCATCAGCGAGGCGGAGTAAGCGCCGTCAGGCAGCACAATCACGTCAAAGCGCGATAGGTCTGCGGAGGCAAGCGTGGCTGCCCGCACGGGAATCGCAGGATACCCATACTGCCGTTCCAGCACAAATCGCGTGTGGCCTGCCGACGCGCTGCTCGCCGGCGAGTCCCACGCAATCGCCACCACGGGCGCCTTCACGGTGTGGACGAAGCGCGAGCCGAAGTTCACGCCATCCTCCACCCAACCGGTCTCCGTGCCGATCACTTCCGCGCCCTGCGCCGCGGCCAGCGCAGCGATCTTCGCGTCGAGCCCCGGCGAGTTTTCGAGCGTCTTCACAATCAGCGTGCCGCGCGGAAACGCACGTCCGTTCTGCTTGAAGCCCTTGTCGTTCGTGTGCAGGCGCAAGCCGGCACGCAGCGCCGCAGTGAGAAAACGCGCGGCTGCCTGCGTGCCCCACGGCACCAGATACGCCACCGTGCCTTTGCCCGTGACGCTGCCCGTGGGCAACGCGCCCGGCGTGATCAAATCCATCGTGCCCGCCGTGACGGACTCGCGGGGCAGCGCCTCTACGTTGTACACGAGCGGCAGTGCCCAGCCGGTGATGTCGTAGATTTCGTCCGGCAGCTTCTTCTTGCGCCGGCGCTCCTGCTCGGCCAGGAAGTCCTTTTCCATTTCCACCTTCGCATCCAGCAGCGTGCGCACCATGCGCTTCTGCGGCTGATTCAAGCGAATGAAGTAGCTGCCAGCCGGAAACCCGCCCGCCGGTTGCGCCGCGCGGTGCACTTCGATGCCCTGCGCCGCCAGTACGTGCGCCAGTTTGTCCACGGCCGACACATCGCCGCGCCGCGGCAGCACATACTCGCGGATCGCCTCGCGGCTACCTTCTTCAATGGCCGACACGCGGTACGCGCGGAAGTTGGCCAGCAGTTGCGGGCGTTCGCGCGCGGCTGTTTCCGCCGTCGAGATGGAAGCGACGAAGTGCTGCCGCACGGTGTCGCGGAAGGTGAACTCCCGCTCGTCCGTCCGGCGCATGCGCAACCCGCGCGCCGATGCCTGTTCATACGTCATCGCAATCGCGCCATAGTAGGCCGGCCACGACGCGCCGTAGCCGGGGTAGAACGCATCGTAGACTTCGCGCGTGAAGTAGCTGAAGCCGTACTGATCGAACCAGCGCGCGTTATTCTTGCCGAACCAATCGAGTGAGGTGCGCTGCGCGGCGGTGAGGTGCGGGTTGTAGGGCACGGCTTCCGGCGCGAAGTAATACGTAGAGTTCGAACCCATCTCGTGCAGATCCACGAATACCAGTGGGAGCCATTCAAGCAGCGTCTTCACGCGGCCGCGCGTTTCCGGTTGCGTGAGCGTGATCCAGTCGCGGTTCATATCGAAGTGATAGTGATTGGTGCGCCCGCTGAGCCACGGCTCGTCATGTTCCAGCGCCGAGGGCTCGGCCTGCGCTTCGAGGCCCTCGGACATTTCAAAGTGGTGCACAAAGCGGTCGCGTCCGTCGGGGTTTTGCAGCGGATCGATCAGCACCACCACGTTCGCCAGAATCCGGTCCACCACCGGGTCCCGGCGCGTGGCCAGCAAATGATAGGCGGTGAGCATGGCCGCATCGGGCGACGAGATTTCGTTGCCATGCACGCCGTAGCCCAGCCAGATCACCGCGGGCATCGCCGCCATCAGCTTGGCCGCTTCAGCCTCGGGCGTCGTACGCGGATCGGCGATCTTGCGCTGGTTCGCCTTAATCTGATTCAACAGGCGGATGTTCGCTTCCGACCCGATCGCCGCGAAGATGAGCTTGCGGCCTTCCCACGTCTTGCCGTACTCCCACACCTTCATGCGCGCCGGTTGCGCGGCGGCCAGCGTCTCGAAGTACCGCACGATCGAACCGTGCCAACTGATGCGTTCGCCCGGCGCGTAGCCGAGGGTCCTGCCGATTGCCGGCACCGCCGGGTCATACGTGACGCCCGGCCAAAAAGGCGCTTGCCCCCTCGCCGCTGCCGAAACCAGAAGGAGAAGAGCTGCAACCGCCCACCGCGAAACCATATAACGGATAGTATAAATAGAGAACCACACCATGCCGATGTATGAATACCGCTGCAACGGCTGCGGCAAACTTTACGAACAACTCCGCCGCATGTCCGAAGCGGACACGGATCTGGTGTGCCCGCACTGTGCGTCCCACAAAGTAGAGCGTCAGCTATCCTGTTTTGCCACGGGCGGCTGTGGCTCTGGCGGAGGCGGCGGCCGGTTCACTTGAGCCGCCTGAAAGGCGCGGCCCCGGTGGGGCTGCTGGTGGGATGCAGAAAACAACTTTGGCTGTTTGCGTAACGGCGATGCTGGCGTTGGGCGCCGGCGAGACCGCGCCCGTGGTGGCGCGCCGGTCCGATCCGATGCCCTCGTGCATGTGCCCGAATCCGGAGGCCATGGAAGCCAATGGCGACGCGCTGGCGGCGCACGGCGAGCGGCGGCTGAAGGAAAGGAGCGAGGCCTACTCCGATGCGCTGAAACTAGTGCCGCCGCGCGAACCGTCCGCGGGCGAGCGCGAGTTGATCCGCCGCTTTGCGCCCATCCTGCTCACTACGCCGGATGAGCCATTCGCACTCAAAGACGCCGCGGCGTTGATGCACTTCTCTGAGCCCTAGATCGCCTACCACCTGTTTTGGGAAGACGACATCGACCTCCCGGACGACAATGACCCGTGCGATCACGAAGTGTTGTGGGTGCGCCTCAACCCGGAGCTTACGCGTGCCGTCTCGGTACACACATACTTTCACGGGCGGCTCCTCAGCGCGCCGGCTCCGGCCGCCGGGCGCATTCGTGCCGTATCGCAGTGGGGCAAGCATGGCACCATGCCGATGAACTGGCAGGAGCTCTCGATTGCGGCGGACTCCGATGACGTGGAGTTTCGCGCGATGACAGATGCCGATCGCGGGATTCGGCTCGAAGACTACAACCGAGCCACGTACTTGAAGCTGCACACACAGGGCAGGGAAGCACAGGCTTCGCCGCTAGCGCGCAAATGGCCTCTGCGATTTCCAGGGACGTGGGCCGGCCTCATCAACTTTAGCCGGCCCGTCGACATTGAGGTGAGGTTGCGCCGCAACCCCGAGCTCGCGATGGTGTCCTATTTCAACAACGCCGTGATCAACCGGTATTTCCTGCGCTAGAACTTCGCCGCGAAGACCGAGTGGCCGCCGGAGTTGTGCGAACGCGCGCGGTAGCTACGCCGCGGCGACCGCGATGCTGACGATCTGGTCGCCCTGCTGCACGGTGTCCACCACATCCTGGCCGCTCCACACCTTGCCGAACACGGTGTGCTTGCCGTTCAGCCAATCGCACGGCACGTGCGTGATGAAGAACTGGCTGCCGTTGGTACCCGGGCCGGCATTGGCCATGGAGAGCACCCCGCGTTCATGTTTGTTCGGGTTGTTGCGCGTTTCATCTTCGAAGCGGTAGCCGGGGCCGCCGCGGCCGGTGCCCGTCGGGTCGCCGCCCTGAATCATGAAGTCGGGAATCACACGATGGAAGATCGTGCCGTTGTAGAAACCCTCACCTGCGAGGAAGGCAAAGTTGTTGACGGTGATCGGGGCGTCTTTGGCGAACAGTTGCACGGTGATGACGCCGCGTGACGTCGTGATGATGGCCGTGTAGTTTTTGGCGGCGTCAATCGACATCGGCGGCGCGGCCGCGTATTGTTTGGACATAGCTTTCAGTGTAACCGGAGCGCGGCTTAGAAATCGAAAACGATACCGGCCGAGGGTAGGATTGGGAACGTGCGCTTCAAGAACAGCCGCGCACGGCCGGTGCGCGGGTCTATGTTGCCATAGTCATCAAAGCGCAGATTGTTGCGGTTGGTAAGGTTGATCACTTCGGCAAACAACGTGAACTGGTAGCGCTTGCGGACGAAGCTTTTGTTGACGCGCACGTCCGTGCGTTGATAGGCGGGCAAGCGCAGGAGGTTGCGCTGCGCCGAAAGAAACACGTCGGTTTGGCGGTGCGGGCCGCGCTGCTGGTAGAAGCCCGGTATGGGCATGCCGGAGCCGTAGACCCACTTGGCGCTGAGATTCACGGTGGCCCGCAGGCGCTGGCTGGCGTAGAGTTGGAACAGGTGGTGCGCCTCGGAGTCGGCATCGTACAGAATGACGTTGCTCAGGAACTGGTCGCGCAGCCGCGCGCGGTTATAGACGTACGAGACCCAGCCCGTGACGCCGTTGGCTGCGCGGCGCTGGAAGAAAACCTGCCCACCTCGGCTGTATCCGCGCGAAGAGTTCTGCCATGGTGTGATGAGCGGCGGCAGATAGAACCGGTTGTTCGGTAGCGCGCGTGGTTCGCCGAAAGGCTGAAACAGCAACTGCCGGTCTTGCCGGTTGTAAAGTTCCAGGCGGACGCGCGAACGTTCGCCGAGGGCTTGTTCGAGACCCAATTGGGTTTGCGCTGCGCGTTGCGGCTCCAGCGTCCGTCGGCCGGCGTGCGAGAACAACTGCAGCAGTTCCGGGTACTGCGCTGTTTGTGACCACGCCGCGTGCCAGCGCGCGCCGCGCCACGCCCGGCCGGTCAATCCCGCGTTACCCAGCCACGCGCCGCGGCCGTTCGCCGAATGATAGTCGCGGCGGCCGCCGAAGCGCAGTTGCAGGCTGGCGGTGAGATTCACCGACTGTTGCGCGTAGACGCCGCTGCGCGTGCCGCTGCCGCGATAGTCGTCAATGCGCAGGATGGGTGTGGGCCCGGTGACCACGCGGTCCGCATAGGCGCGGTCGCGCAACTCACGCACGCTCCAGCCAAACTCGGTTACCAGGCGCGGGTTCCACAGCCGTGAGCCGTCGCCGTTCCAGATGTACTCGCGATAGGCCCCCTGCTGCAGGCGCAGCGCGTTGCGATTGTCGTTTTGGAACGCCTCGTCGAGCCAACCCAGCCGTTGCGTAAACAAAAGCCCGCTCCGCGTGTAACGCCAGCCGAGATAGGCGAGCGTGTAGCGATAGCTGCTGTCGGCGATGGCGTTCACGCCGAGGTTCACTTTGGTTGGGTCGCGGTCAAGCCCGGAGTTTCCATTGATCAGCGTGAGCGACACCTGGTGCGCGGCGGTGGGCGTCCACGCCAGTTTGCCTTGTCCGTCCCAGAAGCTGAAGCCGAGCGAAGGCTCGTCAGACGCAGTGCGGTTGATGATGTACTGCAAGTAGCTCTTGCGTACGGCGGCGAGCCACGTCAGGTTGCGCCCGAGCGGCCCCTCGGCGGAGGCGCCGGCGTTGGACGCGCTGGCCGTGATGCGCGCCGAGCGGCGGCGTGCGTCGCCTTCCCGCGAGCGGAAATCGAGTGCACCGGCTGTCCGATCCGCATAGCGCGCCGGGAGCGGGCCCACGTGGACGTTGGCGCTCTCAAGCAACTCGCCTTGAATGATGCTGAGTGAGGCGCTGGTGGGTTCGCCCTGCACGGTGTGAAAGGGTGCGTGAATCAGAATGCCATCGAGATACACGCCCACGCGCTGAAAGCCGGCGCCACGAACCGAGAACTGCGCGCGAAAGTCGTCATTGCCGGCAACGCCGGGCATCGATTGCACGGCACGCAGCGGATCGTCAGCCAGCACGCTGGCGAGATTGCGCAGTTCATTGCCGGCCAGCGCCACCGACACTTCCTGCTCGCCGCTGAAGGGGCCGGCACTCACGCTAACGCTGTCGGACCGGCGCAGCGTGTCAGGCTGGAGCGCGATTTCGATTTCCACGCCGGGCTGCGCATCCACGGCCACCGGCCGGTAGCCTACCAATGTGGCGCGCAGCCGCGCCGGTTCGCCTAACTGAATCGTGAAGCGGCCCTGCGCATCCGTGCGCGCCGAGGCGGCCTCACTGCGGACCTCCGCCATCGCCAGGGGTTCGCCGGTGAGGGCGTCGAAAACACGTCCCCGCAACGGCGCGGCCGCAAGCCACGCCGGGGTGAGGAGCAGGAAGGCGAGCCATGTTCGCCCTAAGGCAGACACGGCGTATAGTTGCGCACTGCGGTTACGTCGCCTTCGGGCAGCCGGAAGATGAACTGCAGCGGACGCGTCACGGTGTTGAAGAATAGCGCCTCATGCTTGATCTCATGCTGCGATTGAATGATCTGCGCAAGGCGGTTGACGAGCCCGCTGTAGTTGGTCGGCACGTCTTCAGAGAAGAACTGGCCGCCCGTGTCGCGCGCCAGCGTCCGCAGGAAGCCGGTGAGACCCGTATCGGTCTTGCCTGGACCTGTGGCGATCGTGTAGAACGTCACACCGCTGGACCGCGCGGTGCCGAGCGCCTGATTCAGATCGCGTAGCACGCCTGAGAGGTTATCGAGCGAAGTCATCAACACAATGATGCGGCGCTTGCCGGGATGCTGACGCGTCGACTCGGCGGCCGAGACCACCGAATCGTACAGCGCGTTGCCGGGCGGCACCGCGCGCAACGAGTCGATCACCCGGAGCGCCCGGTTGGTATCGTGGGTGAAGTTCAGTTGCAGGCGGCTGACGTCTTCAAGGTGCGTGATCGCAATCTGGTCTTGCGGGCCCAGCGCCTGAATCAACTGGCGCGCGGCGCTCTTCAGTTGCGATTGCTCGGCCTCGGTAACGATGCCGTTGAGGCCGAAGACGAGGTGCAGGGAAAGCGGCGAGTCCACCGAGGCCGGCTGAATGGTGCAATCCACCGTGTCCGAGCCGTCGCGGCAGCTCAACCGTTCGCGTGTAATGTTGCGCACCGGCGTGCCCGTGCTGTCCAGCACGGAGACGTAAGAGGTGATGGCGGGGCAGAACTTCAGGTCAATCTGGTTGATCAAGCCGAGTGGTGCATTCGACGGCGTGGTGCCGGTGATGCTGAGCGGCAGCGCGTTTGAGGTCCCGCCGCCCGGGCTCGGGTTCACCACGGCGATCTCGACGCTGCCCGGGTCGATGATGTCGCCCGCTTCGATGAAGGCGATCAACTGCCGGTCGTTGGCGAAGAACGTCGAGCGTGCCCGGCCGTTCGCTTGCACCACGGAGCCGCGCACAAAGCCCGTGCCGAACAGCGCGAGATTGAACGGCGCGCCGCCCGCGGTGACATTGTTGGGATTGATGCGTGTCAATTCCGGCTTGGGGCTCGGCGGCGGGGGCTGCACGAAGCCTACGCCGGAGATCGGTACCGACACGACGGAGTCCACCGGATCGTCCGTCGCCACGCGCAACGTCGCGTTGATGGGTCCGGCGGTTTGGGGCATGAAGCTCACGGTCAGCACCCTTGTCTCACCAGGATCGAGTTCAAAGCCGAAGGTTGGCTTAATGGTGAACACCGGGAGCCCGGCGTCAAACGCGCGCACGGTGAGCACGGAGGTACCCGAGTTGGCAATGGTGAATGGCAGGTCGCGGCGCTGCCCGATCAGCACGTCGCCGAACTCGATCCGTGAGGGCGACACGGCCACCTGCGGGTCGCGATTTTCGCCGCCTTCAATGCGGATGAAGGAACCGGCGGGCGAGGACTGTTGTCCGAAGCGCACGCCCAGCGTGAGGTTACCGTTGCGCGCGTTGGGCGGAATCTGCAGGTTCAACTGATAGACGCCAGCCAGACCCGGCGCCACGCCCGCGTAAAGTACGCTCCCGCCGCCGTTCAGCGGGCGGCCGTCGAAGGTGACAATCGCGGGTTCCGCCGTGCGCGCGATGCCCGTGGGCAACTCGCCGGTTCCAACCGGCGGATTCGTGGGGCCAAAGCCGGTGCCGAAGATGCTGACGATCTGGCCGGGGCGCGCGGCGTTAAGCGTCGCGCCTGTCGCCGCGTCCACCATCGAGACGGAGGCGCGTGCGCCCGGCGTGTTGGCGGCGTAAAAGAACTCGGGCGCCGTGGGCCGGATTTCCACGTTCACTGCGTCGCTCTTCAATTCGGTCACGCGGCCGCAGTTGCTCAGCACCTGCACCGGCAACTGGCCCGTGCGCATGAGTTCGGGCACGATGAAGTTCACCTGGGATTCGGTCACGGCCAGCAACCGCGCGGCGACGCCATCCACGGTGACGCAGGTGCCGCCCAGTTGGGTGGGTACCTTGCCGGCGACGAAGGTGGACTGGTCGGCCACGGCGTTGGTGCCTGGCGCGGCAAATCGAATGCCGAAGATGGTGGCAATCGAATTGGTGGCCAGCATCTGTTGCGGCGGACTGCTGAGGCCCGCGCTGACCACGCCGCCCGCGCTGATCTCCGGCAGCGGGGGCCCGACGCGCAGCGACGTGAGTTCGAACCGTACCGCCGGGATCGTGCCGCCGGCCGACGCGGTGACTGTCACTACACCCGGGCGGTCCGGCAGCGTCACACTCACGCTGGCGCGTCCGGCGCCGTTGGTGAACACGCGATTGGAAGAAAGCACGCCGGAACTGATCGTGAAGTCCACCGGCTGATTGACGATCGGCACATTGAACTCGTCACGCAGTTCCACCACCAGCGGCTGCGTGAGAATGGTGCTCTGATCGCCGCGCTGCTGGTTGCCGGAAAACTGCACCAGTTGCGACGCCGAGCCGCGCTGCTCGCCGATGCGCGCGATGAAGGCCGTGTTGCCGAACGCGCTCGGGTTGCGCAGCGAATTCGGCGTCACGGGGAAACCGGAAGACTGTGTGTAACCGGCGACGTAGAGGTTCCCTGCGCCGTCGCGCGTGATGCCGTTGCCCTCTTCGTTGCGCAGACCGCCTAGGTAGGTGGTCCACAGATATTGCGTGCCAACGGAATTGATGGCGACGATGAAGGCGTCGTACGGCTCGCCGACCTGGCCGCGGCTGGGGTTGGTCTGGATTGACGTCACTGACGTGGGCATGTTGGTGGAACTGGTGGTGCCGATCGCGTAAGCGTTGCCCGCGTCGTCGCCCACGATGGCGTTCAACTGATCATCGCCGTTGCCTCCGAGGAACGTGGAGTACACCAGATGGCCGTTGGCGTTGATCTTGGTGACGAAGCCATCGCGCGGAAACGGTTGGCCGCCGAAGATAAAGTTCTGCAGTGTGCCGGGGGTCACCGGGAAGCGCGCGCTGGTGGTGCCGCCCACGACATAGATGTTGGTGCCGGTGGGCTCGATGTAGATGCCGTTGACGATGTCTTGGCCTTCACCGCCCAGGTAGGTGGAATAAAGCAGCGCCTTGCCGTCGCCGCTGACTTTGGAGACGAACACGTCGGCATCGCCGAGGTGCTGGGATTGCGCGGCGTTGGGCGTGATGGGGAAATCGCGCAGTGTCGTGTAGCCGGCGACGTAGATTGCGCCCACACGGTCAATCGCGATCGCCTTGCCCGCTTCGGTGCCGACAATGAAACCCTGCGAGTCGCCGCCAAGGAGCGTAGAGAAGATCAGCCCTGTACCCGTGTCGTTCAGCTTGGTGATGAATGCATCGTCAGACCCTTTGCGCTCGGTTTGCAGCACGTCCCGGCTGGTGATCGGATAGTCGTTCGAAGCGGTCTGGCCGGTGAGCACCACCTGGCCGTTATTGTTATCCACCGCCACGGCATTCACCGAGTCGTTCCCCCGGCCGCCGATGCGCGTCGAGTACAACAACGCCGTGCCCGTGGCGTTGAGTTTGAAAACGAAGCCGTCGCCGTCACCCGGTGTGCCGCTGCTGCGCTCGCGGTAAGAGCCGGAGGTGGTGGGGAAATTCGCCGAGCGCGTGGAGCCGCTCACAAAGGCATTCCCGAACCGGTCCACCGAGAGAGAGACGCCGAACTCTTCGTCGCCCCCGCCGATCTGAGTGGCGTAGAGCACCGCCGTACCACGCGGATTCAGCTTGGCCACGAAGACATCGTTGGCGCCCACGTGGCGGCCCTGCGGCACGCCGGCCGTGCGCGGAAAATCGGGTGAGGCGGAAACGCCGGCGACATACACATTGCCTTGCGGATCGAGTGCGATGGCCGAAGCACTCTCGCGAATCTGACCGCCAAAGAGCGTGGCGAACTGCAGCACCGGGTCAATCACCAGCGGGCGCACGCGATCGTAGGCGCCCACGCTGAAGCCGATGCGACTGCCACCCATCTTGCGGTAGCCGCCGGCCACCATCACGCGCTTGCCGTCCGCTGACTCCTGATACAGCACCGGCCGCTTCTGCCGCGCTTCGCCGTTCGGCATCCGCAGCACGAGGTCGCCTGTGGCTGCGTCGATGCGCGCGCGCTCGGCGCCGGCAAAGCGGAACGCGATCTGCTGCGGGTCGCCGCCGGGCGCCACCACAAAGTCATACTCAAGCTCCTTGCCGCTGCCGTAGTAGACCAGATCGACGCGTGGATAGACACCGGCAAACCGCACGCGCTGGTAGTTGGAGATACCCGTGCGCCACTGCGCGCGGTCTGTACCGACCATGTAATTCGATAACGTTGGCAACGGCGCTTCGCCGCGGCCTGGCACGCGTTGCCACGCGCCGTCCAGCGCCATGGTTACCTCCTGGCCGCCGGCGAGAAACCTTGCCGAGCCGCTGGTGAGCGCCAGCGCGTAGCCTGGTCCGCGCGACACGAATTGGATCTCGGGGTTACTCAACTGACCCTGATTGGCTTCGAACCTGAGCGGCAAATCGCCAAAGACCGAAGCCGCTTGCAGGGCCGCCGGGAGCGAAGCGAATAAAACATAACTGGTCAGTTTTGTCATGGACGTACCGTAAACATGGTACTCCAGTTCGAGCTGTTCGGGAAGGGCCTGGGCGCCGCCCTTGACAGACGCAGTTAACTATAGTTAAGATGGTCGTCAAATGAGCATCACCTCGGGACGCCTACCATCGCTGCCCGAAGTCCACGCATCCGTTTCCACTAACGCCGGATCGTATTGGCACCGCCTGTTTGCGTTTGCCGGGCCCGCCTACCTGGTGAGTGTGGGTTACATGGACCCCGGCAACTGGGCCACGGACCTTGAAGGCGGCGCGCGCTTCGGCTACCAACTGCTGTGGGTGCTGGTGCTGTCGAACCTGATGGCGGTGCTGTTACAAACACTATCGGCAAGGTTGGGTATCGTGGCTGGGCGCGACCTTGCGCAGGCGTGCCGCGAAGCGTACCCACGTCCGGTGAGTTACGCGCTCTGGATTTTGTGCGAAGTGGCGATTGCCGCCTGCGACCTTGCCGAAGTGCTCGGCGCGGCGATCGGTCTCAATCTGCTTTTCGGCATCCCGCTGATCGTGGGCGTGCTGATCACCGCCGCCGACACGTTGTTCATTTTGTGGTTCAGCCGCTTCGGCATCCGGTTGATCGAAGCAATGATTCTCGGCCTCGTCGGCACCATCGGCATTTGTTTTCTCATTGAGATCCTGCTCGCGCGTCCGGACATCGGCGCCATGGCGCGCGGGCTGATCCCGCGCATCGACGGCGAGTCTCTCTACGTGGCGATTGGCATCCTCGGCGCTACGGTGATGCCGCACAACCTCTATCTGCACGGCGCGCTGGTGCAGACACGGCGCATCGGCAAGTCGGCGGATGAGAAGCGTCAGGCCTGCAAGTTCAACCTCATTGATTCGGTCGTCGCGCTCAACGGCGCTCTACTGGTGAACGCGGCGATCCTGGTCCTTTCGGCGTCCACGTTCTTTTCGCGCGGCATCGTAGTGAACGAAATTCAGAAGGCGCACGAGTTGCTCTCGCCCCTTCTTGGCACCACGATGGCGAGCGCGCTGTTTGCCATTGCGCTGCTTGCCAGCGGGCAGAGCTCCACGCTGACCGGCACCATGGCGGGACAGATTGTGATGGAGGGCTTCATCAACTTCCGCATGCGCCCGTGGCTGCGGCGGCTGTTCACGCGCATGCTGGCGATCGTACCCGCGGCGCTCACGGTCTGGTACAGCGGCGAGCAAGGCACGTATAAATTGCTGATCCTCAGCCAGGTGCTGCTCAGCATGCAACTGCCCTTCGCCGTCATTCCGCTGATTCAGTTCACATCGAGCCTAGAGCTCATGGGCGAGTTCGCCAATCCGCGTTGGGTGCGGGCGGCGGCGTGGACCGCGGCGGCGATCATTGTGACGTTGAATGTGTGGCTGGTGATCCGCACTTTCGGTGCGTGGCTAGAAATGGCCGGGCCGATGTTGTGGATCCTGCTGGCGCCGCTCACCTTGGGGCTGGCCGGGCTGCTGGTGTTCGTCACCTGCCATCAGTGGCTGCCAACGTCGTGGACACGCGAAGCCGGTGCGCCCGCGGTGGCTGTGCCCGCATTCGAACTCACTGACCCCGCGCCGGCCGCAAACTATCAGCGCATCCTGGTGACACTCGATCACACCGAACGCGACCGTCTCGCCGTCTCCCACGCCGCGTCGCTCGCGCGCGGCCACGGCGCCAAGCTGTATCTGCTGCACGTCGAAGAAGGTATCACCAGTGTCGTCTATGGCGCCGAGTCCTCCACCGCTGAAGTGCAGACCGGTGAGCGCTACTTCGAAGACATCGCCACGGCGCTGCGCGGCAAGGGTTTCGAGGTGGAGCCGGTGGTGCTGCACGGGCCCAACCCGAAAGAAGCAATCGTGAAAGCCGCGCGAGACATCGCGCCAGACCTGGTGGTGATGGCCGCGCACGGCCACAAGTGGTACAAGGATCTGATCTTCGGTGCTACCATCGACGCCGTGCGGCACGATGTGGCCGCGCCGGTGCTGATTGTGCGTTAAGGAGCCCCGGTAGACACCGGAGGAGACATGCGACCCCAGCCGCTTACCGCCGTGACCGGCGTCGAAGCCAGTTCCCGCTGATACCAACAGTTGCTCGGTTGCCGCAGCGCGCATGGCGGCCCGGAGTATGAGCGCCTCGAGTCGCCCGGCGGGTAGTTGGTAATGCAACTGCATTCGTTCACCGTGGACCACGACCACGGGCGGATCGGCGATCCTGCGCACAAGCCCTATGGCAACGGCGTGCTGCTGTGGTTCGAACTCGATCTCGATCGCTTTGAAGACGCCGCCGCGCGTGCGGCCCAGATGCATGTCTCCGTGGTATTGCCCCGCCACCGCAATCCGCCGGACGGCGATGGCGGCCCGGATCACTGGGAGATCTGGCTGCGCGATCCGGATGGCTACACCGTGGTGCTGGCGAGCCCGGACGGTTCAGCGTCGATCGCTGCTTAACTTCTGGTTGTACACCGCCGCGCTCGCGAACGTGCCGGCCATGCCGAAGTTGGCGATCGCCATCCCTTTGGCCCCTTCGCCGTTCTTGCGCTGCAGCGCCCACTTCGCGGCGACCGCGCCTCCCGCAATCGCCGCTTTCATTCCGATCCCCCGCGCGGAAAAGCGCCCATCCGGTCCGCGCTAGATCGGATTCGCTTCCTGCCGGCCCCAGGAACTCCAAGCATCCACCGCTGACCCGGCTGCCAGCGCCGCCACAGACCACTTCCATACCTTGCGGTCGGCCGAGGCGCGAGGGCGTGCGTCGTAGTGCGGATGCTCGACGACGAGGGCTCGTGACTCGGCCAAGGCGCTCGTCGCGGCGAGCAGGCACACCATTAGCATACGGACCGAAAACATAGGCAAGAATCTCCTAAGACATGCGTAGGGGTTTGTGACTCGGTAGGATCAATTATGCGTACATCCGTAAAACGAACAATGTTCAATTTTGCGGGGCAATGTATGCCGTACGGAGTAGATCTACCCCTCGAGGAATATGAAGACGCTGCCTGCTGAAACTCTCGAACTCGCCGAAATCGTCTGGCGCTACATGCAGGTGGGCCACACGCCGCGCGCCGCCGATCTGATGCTCGTATTCGGTACGAATGACGTGCGCGTAGCCACCCATGCCGCCGCGCTCTACCACCAGGGTCTTGCGCCGCGCGTCATCACCACAGGCGGCATCGCGCACCAGGGCGACCTGCTCGCCACGCCATGGCCCCGCCCGGAGGCTGAGGTGTTTGCGGAAGAGATGATGCGCTTGGGCGTGCCGCGCGAGGCGATCGCCCTTGAGCCGGAGGCCTCGAATACGAAGGAGAACGTACTGCTGGCGAAGGCGCTGGCGGCGGGTGGCGCGGCGGTGCGCCGCGTGCTGTGCGTGGTGAAGCCGTTTGTGCAGCGCCGCGTCTCGGCAACGATGGCGGTGCACTGGCCGGAGATGCCGTTCAGCCTGGCGGCGTGGGAGACCACGTTTTCGGACTACTGCCGCGAGCCGGACCTGGGGCCCGAGAAAGTGCTGAACATTCTGCTGGGCGACTTACAGCGCCTTTGGGTATACGGCGAACGCGGATGGGCCGCACCGCACCCCGCCACGCCGGAAGCACGCGCGGCCTTTGATCGGTTCGTGGCCCTCGGGTTTGACCGTCACCAACTGCGGTGACGGCGGGCAGCCAGCAGTAGCGCCGCGGCGCCGAGCATGGATAGCTTAGACGGCTCCGGGACAACCACATCAGCCGCGGCAATCTGATACACCACGCCCGTGTACATGTCGGAAATAAAGAGTGAGTCGCCCGACGACAGTAAGCCGATCGGCCGTCCCACACCGGGCAAACTCTTGTCGATTAAGTGAATGAATGAGCCGGTGCTGAAGTCGTAGAATCCGACTGCGTTCTCCTCGTTGGCTGGGCCGCTGGCGAACTTGCCGGCGAAACCGATAAACATGCCGTTGGCGTAGGCCCAAGGAAAGCCGGACGGGCTGAACGCGATCTCGACCGGGCCCTCGCTTTGCGACTCGTCCGGCATCCCGGCATTCAAAGGCTGAAGCGTCACCACCGGGTCCACGCACCCGGAGCCGACTTGCGCGCCGGTGCGATAGGCGGTGTAACAGGTGGGATAGCCGAAGTCCGGCACAATGTTCCCGAAGTCGCTGGCGGCGATGCGGTTGAGTTCGTCCGCTTGCGGAGGTTCGTCGCTGCCGGGGCCGTCGATGGCGTTGTCGGCAAAGTACAAACTTCCGTCGGCGGCAAACTGCATGCCCGCTACGGTACGGATGCCGGCTGCTACCTTCTGCAGTCCGGACGCCGTTGGGCTGACGCCATTCAGATTGACAGTGATTTTGTAAAGCGAGTCGCCGTCGGCGGCGCCGCTCAGCAGACCGGAGATGGCCACCTGATTTGTCGATGGAATGTCGTTGTACTGCGAGCTGACATTGAAAACCAGGTGATAGGATCCAGGGTTGCCAGGAGTGGGCCGCGCGGCTAAGCCCGCCGTGGGATGATACCAGCCGCTTGGATAAGACATTCCGACGGTTCCGGCGGTCGTCATAGCATCGGCGGGAGTGGCGCCGGTGCGCAGCAGCGTGATGGCTCCGGAGCTCAGATCACCCACCGCAAAGTGGTCGCTCATCCGGACAAAGCCCGTCAATAATGCGCCGCTGGCCTGATAGAGCACGCTGCCTGGCCCGCCGGCTACGCCATTGTGGTCTGCATTGACAAAGCGAAGGATGGAATCCCCGGAGTATTTGTTTACCGGGTTGAGCGGCGTAGCAACTGCTGAACGTCGCCGACCAGCGGATAGACAAAGATGTCCTTGACCGGCTCCTTGCGAAGATTGAGACGATCCATGCGGCCTCGCCCGGCAGTCT
>Ga0194119_10004424_pt1 | contig 21753 bp, 20 predicted proteins | sample TA2MahC100mmetaG_FD_148620 | JGI IMG/M metagenome (GOLD analysis project Ga0194119, IMG submission 148620) | Freshwater microbial communities from Lake Tanganyika, Tanzania - TA2015018 Mahale Deep Cast 100m | ecosystem: Environmental > Aquatic > Freshwater > Lake | place: Tanzania: Lake...
CACCAACGGCAAAACCTGGAACCTGAATGGGGAACCGAATCGCCCGCGGCAGTTTGCCAACCGCAACTCCGCCGGCAACTTCACCGGCGTCACCACGCAATGGTTCGATACCACGGTCGGCGGCAGCCCTTGGGCCACGCGGCCCGCGAACGGCACGCTACCGAATCAGAACCGCAATTCGATCGGGTTCAACAACGTCGGCTTCCAGAACTGGAACGGAGCGTTCTTCAAGAGCTTCAAGTTCACCGAACGGCAATTCGTTCAGTTCCGCGCCGAGTTCTTCAACCTGCCGAATCACCCGAATTGGGGCGGTGTCGATACCAATCCCACCTCGGCCACATTCGGCAAGGTTACCGGAAAAGGCAGCGAGCGCAACGTCCAGTTGAGCCTTCGCTACTCCTTCTGATCGCGGCGAAACGGCATTAGCCCGCCAACGGCCGGGCCTCTCCTACAGAGAGGCCCGGCCGTTGGCCGTTTTGGGCTGAGGTATTTTTCACGCGCCCGCCATTTCTGTACTTGAGTACTCCGTAGCCGCCGGACGAGTAGTCGCGGCGCTTCTCGGGATTGAAACCGCCACAGTGGAGGCGTTGCGATTGGTGGCCTATGAGAACCGAAACGCGGTGAAGAGGTTCGACTGGCCAGGACACACGGCGGTGACCGGTCCGGGAGAGCGGACCGTGGATTGGTGGTCGAGGCGGCGGGTGTTTAATTCCTTCAACGGACTCAGGCCGCAGGTCAAGAAGCCGAAATCGTCGCGGCGTCAGGATGGGATTGTTGGCGCGCGTTAGTCATGAGTGAAATATCCGCTCCGATGGCGCAATCGCACGCCAGGTCTCGGAGTGCGGACTGTGATGTTCCGGAACGACCCTGGCTTGTCCACATTGGAGGAACGGTAGGCGGCCTGATACGACGTTCGCAACTGTTCCGCGATTGTCGCAAAGGCGCTTCTCAGGTCTCCGGTACCATCGAAGGATTCGCCGCCAGTGTCCTTCGCCAGGCGGTCCATTATGCGTCTGCCCTGGATGTTGGTGGACTTCTCCTGCCGGGTCTTCAAGTAGTGAACTCCGTAAATGACAACATCCGCGCGCTGGGCAGCCTCCAGTACATCCAGCATGTGATTCGCGCTGGAGTTGTCTTCGCCGTCCGAGAATAGCAGCAACGCCTTGCGCCCCCCCTTCTACCTTGGCAAGCCGCTCGCGAATCGTGTTGTAAATGGCGTCAAAGACGCTGCTGCCGTCGCCGAAGCCGCGCGGAATCACCGGCCCAAGCATCGGAAAACGGCCGGGTTTTTTGTCGTAGCCATAGGCGGCTTCAACAATTGCCTTGCTATCGGCGGTGAACTCCTGCAGCAAGCGGATGTTACTGCCAAAGCCGGTGAGCATCACACGATCCCCGTCTTTGAGCGTCTGCTGCAGAAAGGCGTCGATGTCCCGCCGGTGATCCTTGACGAACTTGTCCTGACTGCCGCTCGCGTCTAGCACAATGCCGAGGCTGAGTGCGACCTCGGAGCTCTTGCCGAAATACTCAACGTTTTGCGGAATGCCGTCTTCGAGAACTTCGAAATCCTCTCGAGACAGGCCGGGGATCAAGCGGCCCGAGTCTGCCTCCGCCGCGGTAATGGTAAGGTTGACGAGCCGTACTTCCGTTTTGATCGTGGCAGCTTCTTGCGGCAGAGCAACTGGCGCCGCAAGGAGAAGGAAGCTCAGTTGGCCAACGATCAATGTCAGAGCCACTTGGAATCTCATTACGAGAACTAAACGATTCAGCGGGCAGAATGTTCCATCGGCGGCGAAAAATAGTTCAGCGGGCTCGCTCCATTTTGTCTGACCGCCCAGGCGCTCGTTATCGCGGCGAATTGACGCACATCGTTGAGAAGCGGCTGCCGGCTCGCGCTACCGGCGGTTGCTGGTCGGAGGGAAGCCGGCGACCTGCCGAAGGGCGTGATTGTGCGCAGCCGCATATACTTAAACGGCGCATTCGAGCCGTGCCGGGCCTGACTCCGATTCGGCCGATCGTAGCAGGTTGGAGACAATGACAAGTAGAGAGGTAGCGTTTGTTGGCAAAACAGGTATTCCTCGGCGGTGCGTGCGGGACGTCTACGTGGCGCAAGGATGTGGCGATTCCCGCGTTGGAACGGGCTGGCATCACCTATTGCGACCCGCAATTAGGGCCGGGTGAGTGGACCGAGGCTTGCCAGGCGGCCGAGATGCGGGCCAAGGCCGAGGCAGACGTGCTGCTGTTTGTGATCAACGGCGAGTCGCGCGGCGTGGCCAGTATCGGCGAGGCTGCGTACTACCTGGGCGCCGCCCGTCCGTTGGCGCTCGCGGTCACCGATGTGACCGGCCCGGCTTTCCCACAAATCGAACACGACGATCTCAATCGCGGACGCATCTTGGTTCGTTCCATGGCGGCTGTACATGGCGTGCCGGTGTTTCAGGATGTGGCTGGTGCGGTCAACCACGCTATCGAGTTGGTGCGACGGGCCACCGAACCGCTCGACGCGGACGGGCTGCGTTCGATCCTGGCGGAGGTCCAGTTCCAGGATGCGGAGTTCCTGGTCGAGGAGACGCCTCCCGGCGGCTACCTGGTGCAGATTCGCAAGGAGGAGCCGGATGCCGAGGGCGGCGAGCGCAGCTCCTTGTATGGGCGCAAGTGGTATGTGGATGCCGCGGCCGGGCGGAGCGCGGCTGTGCGCACGATCTTCAAAGCGGTGTTGACCTGGCAGGAGCACGAAGCCCGCGAGGCGTTCCGCTTCGCCGGCGCACGTCCGTTCAGCCCGCACCACGACATTGACGCGCTGGTCCAGTTTACTCGTACTTCGCCGAAGCGCCGCTGACGCAGGCGGCACACCAGACGCCGAGCCCTTTGCGTCTCCACTCCTCGCTGCCGAAGCGGAACGGCTCCCGCCGCGACGGCGCGAAGACGCGATGCACATGCCCAGAATCCTCGGTGACGGGCGACTCTGGCAGCTTCGCGGGCTCGATCCAGCGGTCCAGGGCGGGGTTGAGAAAAAACGGCAGCGACACGCGGGATCCGGAGCCGGGCCGGTTCACCACGCGATGCGGTGTGGCTGGATAGCGGCCGCGCGACACGAGTTGCAGGACCTCGCCGATGTGCAGCACCAGGGTTCCAGGCACAGGCGGGACGTCCATCCACACGCCTTCGGGCGTGCGGGTTTCGAGCCCGCCGGTTTCGTCCTGGAGGATCAGCGTGAGCCAGCTGAAGTCGACGTGCGGCGCCACTCCGCTGCGTGATGTTCTTCCGGCTGGCGGTTCGAGGTAGTGGATCAATTTCAGGAGCAAATACGGCCGTTCGGTGGACGGCAGTAGATCGTCGCCTTGCATGCCGGCGCCGTGAGCGAACGTGGCGAGGACATCGCGGCCCGCTTGCTCCAAGTCCGCTAGAAGTTCGAGAATTTTGCGGCGCCAGCCGGGATCGCCGGGCCACAGATTCGGCCCGCGCAGTTGTTCGCAGGGGTCGACGGTGCCCGCCGCGGCCGGCTCCTCGTGGCCGAAGTGAATCTGCTCGCGCCAGTCGCGCTCGTTGCGCATCTCGCTGTATCCGCGAAAGTGCGGGGAGCGCGCGATGGCGAGACGCTCCTTTTCGGCAGGCGCAAGGGCGAAAAACTCTCGCGCCGAGGCGATGGCTTCGTGGCAGCGCGGCTCTGGGAACAGCGGATGCCGGACATACACACAGCCGCCATGAATCGATTCGAGGGTCACCCCATGCCCTTTAGTGTTCATTTTGTTGGCGCTGCGCGCTTCATTGCGCATGGGAGCTGTGCCGTGTCTCCAAGTATGGCACCGGAACCCATGGCCACAGCGGTCGGAGTTCGCGGCTGCTGCGCCGCTGGCCGGCTAATCAGAGCCGTTGCCGGCGTTCCGGCTGCGGGCCAAACGGGTCTCGCCTCGGCGTTTGCACCGGAGCCCGCACCAACACCTCCTCACCCCCGCCCCGCCCCAAACGCCTCGCGGATTTTCTGAATCCCGCCCCGGAACGACAGCACCAGCCCCTGAAACCGCACATTCGTGTTCGCCGCCCGCATCATTGCCGTGAAGCCGGAAACCTGCCGCGCCTCTCGGACCTCGCGCGTCTCCGGCACCGGCCCGGCCGCCCATGCCGAGGCCTGACACAACTCCGCGAACAGCGGCTCCGAAATTGCGCGAACCGAGGCCGAATGCCCCCCCAATATCTCCTGACCGAGGCGCGCGACGTCTCGATGGTCCTTTTCCATCAGCTGCCGTGCCTCGGCCGGCGAACCAGTTTCCGGGCTCGCGCCGCATAGCATCCCGACGTCCACCAGCACCAGCTTCCCCAGCTCCGTGAACCGCCACGACTCCAGCTTCAGCCCGCCGTGCGCGAATCCGGCGCCATGCATCTCCTGGATCGACCGCGTGAGTTCCACCACCGCTCGCGCCGCCGTCACCGGATCCATCGCATCGGGCTGAAGCTCTTCCGGCTTCAGCCGCTCCACGCCCAGCAGCAAATACCTGTCGCCTGTTTCCGAATTCTTGATGCCGCGCACGGCGTGAAGCACCGGCAGATGCGGAAGCCCCAAGCCCAGAAACACGGGGATGCGCTTGTGCCAATTCCAACGAGCGTCGCCGGGGCCGATGCCGCCTAGATTAAACGCCAACGCCGACTCCACCCGTCCGATGTCGCGCTGCCGGACCTCATAGATCTCGGTCGCGCCCGCGGTGCCCAGAAGTCGAAGAACCTGGTACGATTCCTGTTCTTCGCCGATTCGCAGTCCCATCTGAAACTCCTTTCGGCGAATCGCCGCCCACGGGAGTAAGCGGAAAATCTCTGGGAATCGTGACAATCGGCCCGAGGGCTAATCCATATCGCACGTTTCGCCGCTGAGCAGTTCGTGCCGGTGCCTTGCCACCCATCCATAAATAGCATTCCCGAACGGGTTCGACAAGGGTGTCAGCAGAAGCAGTGCTGCCGCCACCACCACTCGCCTCGAAATAGCGTTCGGGCTCAGCGCGAACGCCGCCAGCCACAGCATCCAGAACAGCGGCAGGTACAGCACCATGCGCCGTATCGCGCTGTAGCCCGAAAGCACCCAGCGTTCCGACACCGCGTGCAATGCACGTTTCAACGCGTCCCTCGTCAGCCCATACGCGTCCCCGGCGCCGCTCTGCAGCTTCCGCCAGTCGTAGAGTCCATCGGCGTCGAACCGCTCCACAAACTCTTTCGTCCGTTTACAGAACCCGCAGCTTCCGTCCCATATCACCAGGATCGGCTTCGCCGGCCAATTGGCGAACGCCAGCAGACCTGCCTGCATGGCCATGAAAAACAGGTTGAACGGGTCGCCTGTGAAAAGCAGAAGGCCGCACTGGAACAGGCCGCCAAGCCAGATGACTTTCGTCGACTGGCTGGGAATTAGCGCCAGAGCCGCAATGCTCAACTCGGTGACGATGGACGTCCAACAGAAGAGCTTTCCGGCCACCAGCGGCGGCAGCTTCGGGCTCAACCAAAGATAGAACGGATTCTCCAATCGAACCGATGCCCAGTGCTCGAAGAACTGGCCGGATTGCCAATCCGCGTCCAGCAACTTGTTCAACCCAGCGCCAAAATAAACCAGCGCGAACTGCCACCGCAGGAGCTTCGCGTCTTTCGCGCTCAGTGCGGCAAGCAGCAGCATCAACCCGGTGAACGTCTTGTTGTTCCCGTAGTAGGTCCGCGAGCTCAGCACCGCCAGCAGAATTGCGCCGCCCGCGATGGCGGCGAACAGCCGCGTCCGCTTCGTGAACAGAATTCCCAGGCAGCCAATTACCAGCGCAGCGCGCAGCGCGAACTGCACGGCCTCGCCCGGCAGCTCGTCCAGGCCCGGAACAAAAGGCAGGAATGGGGTCTGGATCTGCATCACGTGGTTGCTCAGCAGAATCGCCAGTGCCAGCAGCCGGCACAGCAGCACCAGCGGCTCTGGCAGTCCGCACCCCGTGAGTCGAACTATTCGGGATAGCGCCATACCCGCTCCGGATGTCCGTTCATGGAGTACGCGACGGTGACGCGGCCGCGCGCCGGCAGGTCCAGCCGCTGCTCGGCGCGGCGAATGATGTCGAAGATGTGGTGTTCGGAGCGATTGTCCACGCCCACTGCCGCGCGGCGGTAGCGCTGCCGCACTTGCTCGCCGCTCAACGGCTCGCCTCCAACGGTCACCCCGATCGAGTAGCGTGTCTGGCGGTCAAACGGCGCCCAGCAAAAGTAGCGGTCCTCGGAGATGCGGCCGCGAACGATGGCCGCCAGTTGCAAGAGCAGCAGTCCGATGCCGGCGTATCTCACGGCTGCCCTTCGAGCCGAAACCGCGGCCCGGGCAGCATATCGGCGCCCAATAGGAACAGGTATTGGATCCGTGCCGTGCCGCCGGACGCGGCGATGGTCTTCAGGTCCGATGCCTTGGTTCCGGGCGGAAGTTCGATTGTCGAACGAACCCAGCCGTTGCGCATCACCGTGTCCTTCGCCCGTCCCTTGTTCGACGCGAAGCGCTCGCCCGCCGTGTTGGTGACCACGAAGAAAACGCCGCTTTCTCCCGCGCGTACTTCAGCCTCGATGTAGAGGTAGTTGCGAGGATCGGAGATCGACTCGCCCTCCTCCACGCCGTAGGGCCGGAGCTTTTTCTCACGCAGCAGCTCCGCAGTCATAATGCGCCACGTCTGCGGATGCGCGTCCATCACCGTTTCGCGCGACGCCCGCGAAAGATCCACCAGCACCGGTGCCAGTTGATACCGCACCGCACTCGGTCCTTCACCAGCCACCATGTTGTTGTCGGTCACCGGCATCAGCAGCGGATGATCGTTCTCGAACGGACCCGTGTACTCCAGGTCCTTGTGATTCCGTCCCTGCACAATCGCGCGCTTCCGCGAGCCGTCCGCGTTCAGCCACACGCGATATACGTACTCAATGTCGGTGGTGCGCCCCCAGCGCGCCATCAGCGACCGCGTCGACGTGCCGCCGTCCTCGTTGGAGAAGATCACGCTGTATTGAAAGTACTCGCCGCCGGCGTCGTTGAGCTTCTCGCAATAGGTGAGCAGCGGAATGTCGGTGAACCGGCCGATGGCGTTGCGGCGCTCGAACAACACCGGTGCGTGGCGCACGTGCGGCGGCGCGGCCTCCGCCTTCACGCTGTGCGTGCGCACTCCCGGCGTTCGAATCCGCAATCCGTTCGCCGATTCGGCGAACACGCTGTAGCGGTGCCTTGTCGCGCCCGCGTACACCATAATGTGTTGCCGTTCGCTCACCGAGGCGGTGATCGATTCGCTCCCGGCCTTCGACCAGTCTTTCCCCGGCGCCGAGAGTTCGAAGTGCACCACCTGTTCCGCTTGGACCGAAACCGCGGCCAGAAACACTGCCAGCTTCGCGATCGACCGCAGCAGATCCCGCGTTCGCACCGGCTTTTCGAAGGCTGCGTCCACGCGATGCGGCAGTTTGTGAAGCTCCGCCGCCAGGCCCGATACCGCGATGATTTTCAGCCCTGGATAGAGATACCGCAAGCGTTCGATCAGCGCCGCGCCGCCGCCCGCCGCGTTCAGCCGCAGATCCACCAGGGCGAGCTCCACGCCTTCGGCCTCCGCGAGGGCTTCGGCCGCCGTGGCCGCTGCGCGCACCGTGTGGCCGGCGGACTCCAGCGTTATCTTGCGCAGCTCGCGCTGATCGGCATCGTCTTCCACCAATAGCAGGATAGCCATTACTCGAACTGAATCTGAGCGATCACCAACTGCGGCATCCGTTGATTCCAGCTATCCGGAATATTGTCGAACGGCATGCGAAAAGGTTTGGTTTCGTTCGGCGCCAAGCCGCCCGTCTTCGGGCGCACAATTGCCACCCGTTCCCGCAGGACCACCTGATTGTAGGGGTCGTAGAAGATGCAGCTCAACTCCACGAGCTTCAGCCGCCGCTCTCCGGTGTTCGAGATCTTACCCACGATCTCCACCAGCGCCTTCGCCATCGCCGAATCGGTGGCCTTCATCTCCGTTTCCGACATGCGGAGGAACTTTACATACGCCTTCGCCTCGGCCGTCACCGGTGCCGGATCGGCCGTCGCACGCGGCTGCGAAACATACCAATACCCGGCGCCGCCCGCTCCCGCGAGGAGCACCGACGCGACGGCAAGGCCAACCGGAAAGGATCGTTTCGCCATTATTTCCCGCTAATTGTCATGCCGGTAATGGCGATGGTCGGCGCACAGGTGGAGCCGCGGAATTCCAGATCGTTCCCGATGTAGGCGATGTTGTGCAGCATGTCCTTCAGATTGCCGGCGATGGTGATCTCCGCAACAGCATATCCAAGCTTGCCGTCCTGAATCCACAGGCCGGCCGCGCCGCGAGAGTAGTCGCCGGTCACCGTATTCACGCCGAACCCGATCAGCTCGGTCACGTACAGGCCGGTGCCCGCTTTCTCGAAGATCTGCTCGGGCGTCCACTCGCCCGCCTCCAGGTAGAGGGTGCCGTGGCCTACGCCGGGCGCGCCCGAAAGCCCGCGCGCCGCGCAGCCCGTGGTCTTCATCCCAAGTTTGCGCGCCGTATAGGTGTTTAGCAGGTAGTTTTTTAGAACGCCTTTTTCGATCACAGCGGTGCGCCGCGTGGGCACGCCTTCGTCGTCGAACGGCGAGGTGCCAAACAACCCCGGCAGCGTCGCGTCGTCGATTACCGTCACCGCGGCCGCGGCCACGGGCCGCTCCAGTTGATCCAGCAGGAACGAGGATTTCCGGTAGATCGAATCGCCGGATACCGCTTCGAAAATGTGGCCCAGGATCGACTTCGCCACGCGCGGTTCAAAAACAACGGTGGCCTTTTGTGTTTCGATCTTTCGCGCGCCCAGGCGCCGCACGGCCCGCTGGGCCGCGATTCGCCCCACCTCCTCCGGCGCCTCCATGCCGGCCCAGGAGCGGGAGACCGTGTGCCAATAGTCGCGCTCCATCGCTTCCCCTTCCCGCGCCACCGGCGTCACGCTGAGCGACGCCGTCGTCGACGTATAGGCACCGGAGAAGCCCAGCGAGTTGGCGAACACCCGCGTGCCGGTATAGGTCTCGCAGCCCGCCCCTTCCGAGTTTGCAATCCGCGCATCTGCCGATAGCGCCGCCGCTTCCGCGCGCTTGGCCGCTTCGATGCGTGCGCCGGCCTCCACGGACGCGATGTCGGGGGACGCAAGGAGCAGATCGCCTTCGATCTTTCCGAGTTCGTCGGCCGCAGGCAGGCCAGCATGCGGATCGGACTCGGTGATTTCGGCGATGGCGATCGCCGCGTCCACCATCCTGGAGAGGCCATCGGCGGTCAGGTCGGACGTATACGAGGAGCCCTGCCGCTGGCCGATCAGCACGCGCAGTCCCGCCGCGCGCGAACCCGCCTCCTTCAGCGTCTCCACTTCACCCATGCGGACCGTCGCCGAAAACTCGTCGCCTTCCGCGATGGTGCATTCGGCGCCGGTGGCGCCCCGCTCGATCGCCAGTTGAATAGCGCTCTCCGCCGCTTCGAGGAGTGTCATTACCGCGTGCCTCCCACCGTCATCTTGTCGATCTTGATCGTCGGAATACCTACGCCCACCGGAACCGACTGCCCCTCCTTGCCGCAGACGCCGATGCCTTGATCCAGTTTCAAATCGTTGCCGGTCATCGAGACGAACTTCAAAGCCTCCGGCCCATTTCCGATCAGCGTCGCGCCGCGCACCGGCGCCGTTAATCTCCCGTCTTCGATCAGGAATGACTCGGACGCCGAGAAGACGAAGTTGCCGGACGTGATGTCCACTTGCCCGCCGCCGAAATTCGCGCAGTAGAGGCCGTTCTTCACGCTCTTCAAAATCTCTTCCGGATCGGACTCGCCGGCCAGCATGAAGGTGTTCGTCATGCGGGGCATTGGGTAGTGCTGATAGCTCTCGCGGCGGCCGGAGCCGGTGGACTTGCTTTGCGTCAGGCGCGCCGAGAGTTTGTCGGTAAGATACCCGCGCAGTATGCCGTTTTCGATCAGCACGTTTTGCTGGGTCGTCTCGCCCTCATCGTCCACGTTCAGCGAACCGCGGCGCGACGCGATTGTGCCGTCGTCGACCACAGTGCATAGCGGGCTCGCGACCTGCTGGCCCAGCCGCCCGGAGAATGCCGAAACGCCTTTGCGGTTGAAGTCCGCTTCGAGCCCGTGGCCCACCGCCTCGTGTAGCAGAATGCCCGGCCAGCCGGGTCCGAACACCACCGTCATCTCGCCTGCGGGAGCGTCCACCGCGTGGAGCTGCACGATTGCCTGCCGCGCCGCATCGGCGGCGAACGCTTCGGGCGAATTCTCGTTCGCAAAAAAGTCCAGCCCGATCCGCCCTCCGCCGCCGGCGTAGCCGCGCTGCGGCACGCCATCCCCTTCGCGGGCCAACACGGAGACGTTCAGCCGTGCCATCGGCTGCCGGTCCACGGAGAGCCGCCCGTCAGAGGTGGCCACCAGCACGTGCCGCACCGAGTCGGCATAGGCGGCCTGCACCTGAAAGATCCTGGAATCGTGCGCACGCGCCGCGGCATCGGCCCGCTTCACAAGCTGCGCCCGGCCCGCCAGTGGCGTGTCGCTCGCCAGCACAGGCACCGAATAGAGGTCCCTCTTTTCGGAAGGTTGCAGGCCGGCGGTCAACTGCGTGGCCGGGCCAGAGGCGATACACGCCGCGGTCCGTGCGGCCTTTCGGATCTTGTCTGGCGACAGATCGTCGGAATAGGCGTACCCGGTGCGTTCGCCGGACAGCACGCGGACGCCAACCCCGAGTGTTACGCCTTGTGTGGCGGACTTGATGATCGATTCGTCGAGCGATATGGACGACGTGGCCAGGTATTCGAAATAGAGGTCCGCGTAGTCGCCGCCCTTGGACAACGCCTCGGCAAGGAAGGACTCCAGGTCGCGTTCCGTGAGGCCGAACTTTTCGCCGAACAGGCTGGATGAAAGGGTCACACTTTCATTGTCGCCTACGATTCAAGGGCGTTGACGCGCGAGGCGATCAGCAACTGGAACTCGGCCGCGTCGATTTTTAGATGGGCCAGCTTCGACGCGGGGATCTTCGTCAGGTAATACTGGAGCGCCTCCGGAGGCTGCGCCGTGTCGATCGCCGCGAAGTCCATTTCGTCCGCGATCCGGCACGCGTGGGCTGTAAGCCCCGCCACGTCCATGCCGGTCGTCTCGATGGGATCGTGATGCTTGCCGATCGCCTGTTGAATGGCAACGGGCAGGCCCCAGGCTTTCGCCAAGCGGGCTCCCACGGCCGCATGGTCGATCGAAAACGCCATCCGCTCCTCGGCCAGCAGACTGGTCTGCCCCTGCACCGCTCTGTCGATCAACTGCAAGTACTTTGCCGGGTCCAGCGCGATCAGCGCCAGCCGTCCGATATCGTGGAGAAGCCCGGCCGTATACGCGTCTCCGGAGTCGATCAGCGCCCACTCCGCGATCTCGTCGGCGATCACCGCCGTGGCCAGGTTGTGACGCCAGCAGCGTTTGAGCGCCGGAATCTGCAGCACGTTGCCCAGGTAGTTCCGCAGCGCGACTGTACAGGCGATTCCCTTGACTTTCTCGCTGCCCAGCATCGCCAGCGCCTGCAACACCGAGCGTATTTCGCTCCGTGCGCCGAACATGGCCGAGTTCGTCAACCGCAACACTTCGATTGTCAGAACACTGTCAGAGCTAATAAGCGTTCCGATCTCCTTCAGGCTCGCGTTGACATTGCCCATCAGCCCAAGCAGGCGCGCCGCGGCGGTTGGCAGAGCAGGCAAGCGGCCGAGCAACTCTTCGGCGGCGCTATCTTCCAGCCCTACTACAGACGCCATGAGGGTCTTATCGACCGCCGGGTGAGTTTTGTAGAATAACAATCGAAATGCTTAGAAAATGGCTCTGCCTGGCCGTCGGATTGAGCGCCAGCGCGCAGCCCTATCCGCCCGTGTTCTCAACGAAGTGCGTGGGGTGCCACGGAGCGGCTCCGCAAGCCGGACTGGATCTCCGCACAGCCGAGGCGGCTATCAAGGGGGGCAAAACCGGACCAGCCGTAGTCCCAGGGTACGCGGCGAAGAGCCTGTTGATGGATAAAATCGTCACCGGCCAGATGCCGCCCGGCGGCGTCCCGTTGACCGCCGAGGAGTCCGATTCCATCCGGGAGTGGATCAACCGCGGCTTGGCCGGCAAGCCGTTGGCCGCCGCTGTGCAGGAGACCGAAGTACGGGCGATACTGCAGGCGCGTTGCGTGGTCTGCCACGGCAGCGGCGAGAAGAAGGGCGGACTGGACCTGCGAACGCTTTCTTCCCGCCTGAAGGGCGGGGAGTCCGGCCCGGCGTTGGTTCCAGGCAAGCCGGAAGCGAGTCCGCTCTACATGCGGATGAAGAACGAGACGATGCCGCCTGCCGCCGAGGCGAAGCTGCTGGCCGTGGAACTGCCCACCGAGGCGGAGATCGAAAAGGTGCGGGTCTGGATTGCCGCCGGAGCGTCGGCTGCCCAGCCGGACGCGGCGGTTTCCACGATTCGGGACAAGGATCGTCAACATTGGGCGTTTCAACCGCCGGTCCGCCCAACCGTGCCCAAGGCGCGCGGCGGCGCGTCAAATCCAATCGACTCGTTCCTCCTTTCCGCGCTCGAATCGAAGGGCCTCCGATACTCGCCCGAGGCGGACCGATTGAAACTGATGCGGCGCGTCTCGCTCGACCTGACCGGGCTGCCGCCCACGCCGGATGAGGTCCGGGCCTACCGGGCCGACCGCTCGCCGGACGCGTACGAAAAATTTGTCGACAAGTTGCTCGCCTCCAAACATTATGGCGAGCGCTGGGGCCAGCACTGGCTCGATCTGGCCGGCTATGCCGACTCCGAGGGCTTTGGGCAGGACGACGGCGTGCGGCCCTTCGCCTACCGCTACCGCGACTATGTCATCCGCTCGCTCAACGCCGATAAACCGTACGCGCGATTCCTGCAGGAGCAGATCGCGGGCGACGAACTTTCCGACGACTGGAAACGCGCCACCGACACCGTGCCGGCCGATGTGCTGGACCGGTTGGCCGCCACAGGCTTTCTGCGCACGGTGCCGGACCCGACGAACTCCTACGAGCGCGGTCTTATCGCCGAGCGCATGAACATTCTGGCCGAAGAGCTGGAGGTTCTGACCTCTTCAACACTCGGCCTGACGGTGGGGTGCGCCCGTTGTCACGATCATAAGTACGACCCGCTGCCACAGCGCGACTACTACCGGATGAGCGCGATTCTACAGTCGGCCTACGATCCGTACGAATGGAAGGGCCCGCGCCGGCGCGAGCACCCGTTGGCGCTCGAGGCCGAACGCAAGGAACAGATCGAGACGAATACGCCGCTCGAAGCCGAGTTGCAAAAACTCCGCGACGGCTTGAACCGGCTGGTGGCGCCGGTTCGGGATAAGGAACTGGCGAAGGTGGACGAAGCGGACCGCGCCGCGGTCCGCGCGGCTTTGGAACTGACGGCCGAGAAGCGGACCGAGACGCAGAGGAACCTGCTGGAGCGCTATCGCGCCGAAGTCAGCGCCGATGAGGCCACTCTCAACAAACGCTACGCCGAGCTGCGGAAACCCACGCAGGATATTCGCGAGAAGATGGACGCCGTGCGGCGGAAGATGAAACCCCGCCCGCACGTTCGCATCCTCGCCGACAACCCGGAACCCTCCTTGCCGTTTCTGCTGCGCCGCGGCGATCCGACCGGGTTTGGCGAACCGGTGGAGGCGGGAACGCCCGCGCTGTTCGACTATCCGGGACTGGAACCCTACAAAGCGGAGGCGCCCTTCGCCGGTACCAGCGGCCGGCGCTTGGCGCTGGCGAAGTGGTTGACGCAACCCAACCATCCACTGACGGCGCGCGTGGCCGTCAACCAGATGTGGGCGCGCCACTTCGGCCGAGGCTTGGTGCCGACGGTCGCGAACTTTGGGCGATCCGGCCTGCCGCCGTCGAACCAGAAGCTGCTCGACTGGCTGGCGGTGGAGTTTGTCGAGGGCGGCTGGACGATGAAACGGATGCACCGCCTGATGGTGACGTCGCGCGCGTACCGCCAAGCGTCCGTTGAGGACCCGCAAACCGCCGGCGCCGACCCGAACAACGAGCTGGTTTCCCGGATGCCGCTGCGCCGCATGGACGCCGATACCCTGTACGATTCGCTGATCGCGGCAGCCGGCCGGCTGGACGCCACCCAGTTCGGCAAGGCCGCCGATATCGAGGTGAAGGAGGACAAGGAAGTGATCGTCAAACCCGGCAAGGACGGCTATCGCCGCAACATCTATGTGCTGCACCGCCGGCAGACGCCGGTTTCCTTAATGGACGCCTTCGACCAGCCGCCGATGACGCCGAACTGCACGGAGCGCCGCCAATCCAACGTCGCTACGCAGGCGCTGCACATGATGAACGGATCGATGACCTGGGAGCTTTCGAAGTACATGGCGGGCCGGGTCGTGGACGAATCCGGCGGCGACCGCGAGCGGCAGGTGGAAAACGTGTATCTGCGCGCGTACTCGCGCTTTCCAACCGCTGCTGAGACAACCACCGCTTTGGCGGCGATGGAACAGTTTCGTAAGGATTGGTTGTCTAAATTGGAAGGCGACGCGCCTCGCACGACAACCGCAGACTGGATGGCGGCGGCCAACCTGGCGCACGCGCTGTTCAACTCCGCCGAATTCAGCTTTATCGACTAAGGACCCGTACGATGACGACTCGCCGAGACTTTTTTTCCCGCATGGCCAACGGCGTTCACGGAATGGCCCTGACATCGCTGCTGGGCGCTGAACGCTCCTTTGATCTGACTTCCAAACCGTCCCATTTTCCAGGCAAGGCGAAGGCCGTGATTCACCTGTTCATGAACGGCGGGCCGAGCCAGGTGGACCTGTTCGATCCCAAGCCGGCGTTGACCCGCATGCACGGCACGCCGCCTAGCCGAGAACTTGCCTATGCGATCTCGAATGGGCGCGAGGCCGGGAACCTGATGGGATCGCCGTTTGAGTTCAAACCGCGCGGGAAATCGGGCATCGAGATATCGAACGCATTGCCGCATCTGGCCGGCTGTGTCGACGATATCGCCTTCCTCCGGTCGATGTACGGAGAGCATGCCAACCATGAGCCGGCATTGTTCCTGATTCACTCCGGCCGAACGGTGGCCAGCCGGCCGGCCATCGGATCGTGGGTGGCCTATGGCCTGGGCACCGAGAATCAGAACCTGCCGGCGTACGTCGTACTGGACGATCCCAAAGGTCTGCCGATCAATGGGATTTCGAACTGGCAATCGGCGTGGCTGCCACCGATCTATCAAGGCACCCGCTTCCGCACGGAGGGGACGCCGGTGCTGAACTTACAGCCGCGCCCCGAGATTCCCACGCCGCTGATGGAAGCGGAGCGGAACTTAGTGCGGCAGTTGGACGCGGCGCACAAGGCGGCCCGGCCGCACCAGCCGGAGCTGGACGCGCGTATCTCCAGCTTCGAACTCGCGGCCCGGATGCAGATGGCCGCCACGGACGCACTGGACCTGTCGACGGAATCGCCCGCGACGCGTGAGGCCTACGGATTGAACGACACGGCGACCGAGTCCTACGGCAAGCGCTGCCTGATGGCGCGCCGGCTGGTAGAGCGCGGCGTCCGGTTCGTGCAGCTCTACATTGAGAGTCAGATCTTCGATTCGCACGGCGATCTGAAGAAGAGCCTGGGCTACGCGTGCGGCAAGACCGATCAACCGATCGCGGCGTTGCTCAAGGATTTGAAGCAGCGAGGCCTGCTGGATTCGACACTGGTTGTCTATGGCGGCGAGTTCGGCCGGCTGCCGATATCGCAGGGAAAGGGCGATTCGGCGGGCCGCGACCACGGACCGCAGGGCTTCACTTCCTGGCTGGCGGGCGGCGGGGTGAAGGGCGGCGTGGCGTACGGCGCGACCGACGATATCGGATTCAAAGCGGTGGAGAAACCAGTGAGCGTCCACGATTTCCACGCGACGATTCTGCACTGCCTGGGCCTGAACCATCGCGACCTGGTGCTGGAGCGGCACGGGCTGAAGGAGCGCCTGACGGATCAGTTCCCGGCCCGCGTGGTGCGGGAGATTCTGAGTTAGAACGTCTCGAGCGAGGCGTTGACGGCGCGCAGCGCGTTGCGGCTGCGTTCGCGGATGTAGTCGTTCTTCTCGTTGCGCATCAGGTCCTGCAGGACGCCGGTCATCTCCAGTTGGGTGGCCCGGCTTGAGGTCAGCAGGTCGATCGCCTGCGTGCGGACTGTGGCGCTTTCGTCGGACATTAGCACGCGGGTAAGCGTGGTCCGGACGTCGTGTTCGGCCAGATAGGGTTTTAGAGCTTCCAGCGCTTTCAGCCGGACGCCTTCGTTGGGGTCGGACTCCAGAGCGCGGGTGAGCGCCTGCCGGACTTCGCCCCGTTCGCCGCGCGCCTTGAGGGCTTCTACGGAGTCGACGCGCAGTGCGGGGTCGTCCGGACTGGTCGATGCGGCGAGAAGCAGCTCCCGGATGGCCGCTTCGTCGACGCGGCCTTCCACCGCGCGCGGGCTGATTTCGTCGTACCCGATGCGGAGCGCGCCGTCGCCGGCCGGTTCAATAAAGCGAACGGTGCGGGCCACCGGTGTCTCCGGCGTGGTTTGAGGAACCAGTTTCGCGCCGAAGAAACCGGCGAGGAAGATGGCCGTGGCGGCCACGGGTTTCGCAAAGGCGCCGGCGGGCAGGAAGGCGTCGAGCAGACGCCGCCACGCGGACCGGGTATCGGCGGCCATGGCCGCCCGCAGGTCCCGCCGGCATGTGGCAAGGAGCTCCATGGACGGGTGCACGGCCGCTTCGTCCAGCGAATTGTGCAGATTCTCAAGGTAGTTTTTTTCGGCGGCGCACGCCGCGCAGCGTGCGGTATGGGTGTCGACGGCTTCTTCCTGATCGAAAGTGAGCTCGCCGTACGGATAGAGCACCAGTAGTTCCCGGACGGCCTCGCAAGTGAGAGGGGCGGGCGTCATGCGTAATCTCCCAAAGCGCTGCGCATTTTTTGCGTGGCGCAGAAAAGACAGTTCTTGGCGGCCTCCTCGGTGGTGCCGAGCGACTCGCCGATGGCCCGCAGCCGCAGACCTTGATAGTGGCGCATCTCGAACACGATCCGTTCCCGCGGAGTCAGTCCGCCGAGCGCGGACAGGATGCGATTCTTCAACTCGCCGGTGAGAAGCTTGCGTTGCGGATTGTTATCGGCCCGCCGCTCCTCGACCGCGTCGAGAAGGTTGTATTCGTTGTTTTCCGCCGGCTCCTCGCGGCGCACTTTGCGCTTGCGGAGGTGATCCAGGCAGATGTTTGTAACGATGCGATAGAGCCAGGTCGTAAAGCTGCAGTCGAACCGGAACGAGTCCAGGTTGCGGAACACGCGGAGGAACGCTTCCTGGTAGACATCGCGGGCCTCCTCCGGCGAGCGAAGCAGGTTCATGGCGATGCGCAGCACGGCCTGATCGTGCGTCTGCACCAGCGCGGCGAACGCGTCCTGGTCGCCCTTTTGAGCGGCGCGAATCAGCGACGCTTCGTCTGCCGTTGCCATGGACTGGGGCGATTGTATCGCAAGACTCGGAATGGATTCCTTCACTACCAACACTCCCTTGGACGCGCCCCGGGCCGTTTCGTTAGCCGGGGCCGCCAATCTTTTTCGAGCGGGCTTGGGACCCTCCGTCAGAATCGATCGCTTTGGCCATACCCTTTATAATCACTTGGATACGGTTACTTCGCCGAGCCTCTGGCGGAGATACCGGACCTCCGAGGCGTTGCGGGTCAGCTCGAGCGCCTGCCGGTAGGCCACGGCGGCTTGCTCCAGCCGGCCGAGGCGGCGCAGCAGGTCGGCCCGGCTGGCCGGCAGCAGCGCATACCCGTCCAGTTCGCCTTCCTCGGTCAACCGGTCCATCACCTCCAGACCCGCCTCCAGCCCGTAGGCCATGGCGGTGGCGACGGCACGGTTCAACTGGACGATCGGCGTCGGCGAGAGCCGGTAGAGGGCGCCGTACAGCGCCTCAATCTCCCGCCAATCGGTCTCCCCGGCGCGGGCGGCGTTGCCATGCACGGCGGCAATGGCGGCCTGTAACTGATAGGGCCCAACCCGGCCCCTTGCCAGGGCCCTCTCCAGAATCCGGCCTCCCTCTTTGATCGCGGCGCGATCCCAGAGGGACCGGTCCTGGCGTTCGAGCGTGACCAACTGACCTTCCCCGTCTACGCGGGCGGCGCTACGGGCGTGTTGGAGCAGCAGAAGCGCAAGCAGCCCCTCCACCTCCGCGTTGCCCGGCAGAAGCTCCATCGACATGCGGGCCAGTTCGATCGCCTCCCGGCAGAGCGCCACCCGAAGCAGCGCCTCCCCGCCGCTGGCCGAATAGCCCTCGTTGAACACCAGATACATCACGGCCAGCACCGCCTCGATCCGCTCCTCCAGCCGGTCCGCCCGCGGCACTTCGTACGGAATTCGGGCCACGCGAATTTTCAACTTGGCCCGCACCAGGCGTTGGGCCATGGTGGCTTCCGGCACAAGAAACGCTCTGGCGATCTCCGCGGTTGTGAGGCCGCAGAGCGTCCGAAGCGTCAACGCGATCTGTGCATCCGCGGCCAGCGCCGGATGACAGCAGGTGAACAACAGACGCAACCGGTCGTCCCGATCTCTCCAATACATTTCGTCCCCGCCTGCCAACTCCTCCGTCGCAGAAGCGACTTCGACCAGCGGCGCCTGGCGCGCCGACCGCCGCATGCGATCGAGCGCCTTCCGGTGCGCCACGGTCTGAATCCAGGCCCCCGGATTGGCGGGCGAGCCGTTCCGCCAGTGCTCGATCGCCGCGACAAACGCATCCTGCATCGCGTCCTCTGCGAGGTCGATGCCCCCGGTGACGCGAATCAGCGTTGCGAGAATGCGGCCGTGCTCCCGGCGGAAGACCCGCTCGACCTGCTCCAGCATTACTGCGGAATTTCCAACACGGGACGTACCTCGACGGCGACCTCGCCTTTTTCGTGCAGGCGGCAGATGCGCGCACCGAGTTCGATGGCTTCATCCAGGTCCTTGCATTCAAAGAGGTAGAAGCCGGCCAGTTGCTCCTTGGTCTCCGCGTAGGGTCCATCGAGCGTGGACACCTTGCCGCCCGCGGCGCGGACGGTGGTCGCGGTCGATGTTGGCTGGAGGGGTTCGCCTCCACGCAAATGTCCGCTCTGCTTCACCTCCTCGGTAAAGGCCATGTAGCGGCCAAACAAGGCCTCCTGTTCGGCTGGCGGCGCGGCGGCGGCCTTCTGTTCGTTTTCGAAAATCAGTGCGATGTATTTCATCGGTTTCTCCTTACTACCACGACGCACGGGCTAGCGGCGTTTCGACAGCGGCGTCAAAATTTTTTTCGCGTCCGACGAGGGACCCGATTTCACCATACGATGCGGAGGATGCGGCTCACTACACTTCTGGCCGCCGTCTCTCCCCAGGCCGGCGCGGCCGCTGGAATCCACGCCGTGCGGGAAGGGCGGCGGGACAACCCACGACGCGGTGGCGGCGCGAGGGATTTTGGGACCCTCCGTAAAAAATTGAGCGATTTCGAGATGTGTGGCGACCGTTCGTGGCGGTGTGCCTCCTTCTAATCTTGTCGTGATGAAAAAGCGAAAACCCCTGGTTGTTGTCCAGGGGCTTTCGCGGCGGGCGCGTTGCGCTCCACACCATCATTCTAGCCGGCGGGCCGTAATTTTCCTGCTTTTTTCAGGGCTTCAGATGACTGGAAGTGATTGGAAATAGGGGAGTAAAAGAAATTTTGGGTCGTTCGTGAACGTATTTCCGGTTCGAGTCCATTTGAGGGCAATAATATACTTGACAACTCACGTCCACGGGCATAGCCTAAGGGGTAGACGTGACAGGTCGGTCAAGACGCCTTGGGCTTGCGGGGCTTCTTGGGATGCTCTTGCTGCCAACGCTCCTCGGCCTTGAGTAGCGCTTCCTTCGGGACGGACAAGACTCGGCTGAGTGCATTACTCATCCTTGCGGCGTCAGTTTGGCCGGGTACGTGGGGGGCTGGTGCTGGCTTCATTCAGCACCATGGTAGCGCGGAAAGACAGGCTTGACTAGGCTGGTATACTGAAAGTGGACGCGCGCGCGACGTCACAAGCCGCCGCGCACTACTGCTAGCTGCGTACACCACGGGCCGATTCGTCACCCCTCAGAAAGTGGGCGAATCGGTCCTTTCGCTTCTCGCGGTGGTGCCCTTGCCGTCGGTATACTGGGGCAGCAAGGACAGAACCCTCCTGATCATGTGTTGCATTGTCCTTCCTTAAACCTTCAGCTTGTCGGTGGCCTTATAGACATTCGGGGAGCTTCCCTCACCCTTCTTGACAAGCTCAATCTCCTTGTACTTGCTGGCGAGCCGCTGAAGTGCGCGGCCAATCGCGATATTTTTGATCGTAGCCCCTTGTGCTCGCATGTCATCACCAATATCGGTTACGGTGAATGCGCCGCTGCGGGCATGAATGCACCGGCGGATGAGTGAGATTTGCGACGGTTGCCCGTTAGGGGTAGCTTCGTCGTCTTCTTCATCAACCACCGGTGATCCCTGAGGGGCTCCGAGAAATTCTTGGAGCATTGCTACAGACTTTGGATCGGTGACGATCCGCCGGATGTCTTGCAACCGCTGGATCTGTTCGTCGAGCGACGCTACATCTATTGCCATAGATACACGATACCAGATTCATGGCGATGACGCAATGGATGGAGCAATGGCTTGGATCAATGAAGGGACCAAACGCATCCCCCAACGACTCATGATCGACGCAGACCGCGCCGCTGGCGTTTAGGCTGTGGCTGGCCTTTCTTCTTCAGTCTCACCAATGAGGGATTTGTACATGACCCGCTTGCCAACGATGCCACGCACGGCCAAGCTAAATCGCTCGCCGTCGGTGGCGGTCCGGTTGTTGAAGCGGAAAGCCTGCTCGTCCACGTAGCGAAACAAGTGGAAGGGCTCCACGCTCACGTAGGTGCCATTGATCCCGCGCTTCAATAGGCTCCAGAAATTCTCCGCGCCGTTGGTGTGCACGTTTTCCCGCACGTACTCTACGGCGTGGTCGATCACCTGATGGGCATATTCGCCGGAGAGTCCATCGTAGGACTTCAGCGCGTCACTGAAGAGCGCGGAGCCGGGCTCCACGTGATCGCGGACAAGCGCCTGAAGGTCTTTCTTCTTCCGCTTCTCGACCACCCGCGCGCGGACCTTGCCGCCACGCTCCAGGACCGCCGCCACAATCGCCTTGCCTTCCGGCCCGCGCCCCTTGATCTTCTCCGCCCGCTTGTCGGCGTGCATGTTGCGCGCTTTGCCACCGATGAAGGTTTCGTCCACCTCGACTTCGCCGGATAGTTTTCCGCCCGTCTCTGGATCTTGGAGAGCAAGCCGGATGCGGTGGTCCATAAACCACGCGGTCTTTTGGGTCACACCGGTAGCGCGGTGAATCTCGTAGCTGCTCACGCCATTCTTGCAGTTGACCACCATCCACATGGCGAGCAACCACTTGTCCAAGCCTAGAGGAGAGTCCTCGAAGATTGTCCCGGTCTTGCAAGTAAACTGCCGTAGGAGGTGACGGCTGCCGCACTGCCACCGATTGTGCTTGGCCTGAAACTTCACGGTCGTAGAGCCACAGCGCGGGCATGTGACGCCATTAGGCCACCGATGGGCTACGAGGTACTCCCGGCAATTGTCAGGGCTGGCGAAGTATAGGATCGCTTCTTGCAGAGTTTCAGGTCCCATGCTTCGATTCTAGCGGAGGGGACGTGAGTTGTCAAGTATATTACTGCCCATTTGAG
>Ga0194119_10004425_pt1 | contig 21750 bp, 27 predicted proteins | sample TA2MahC100mmetaG_FD_148620 | JGI IMG/M metagenome (GOLD analysis project Ga0194119, IMG submission 148620) | Freshwater microbial communities from Lake Tanganyika, Tanzania - TA2015018 Mahale Deep Cast 100m | ecosystem: Environmental > Aquatic > Freshwater > Lake | place: Tanzania: Lake...
CATCTATCCCAACTGTTCCGCCAAACCTCAACGGCGCTCGTGACCTTTTTCCACCAACTGGTGCAGGCAGTTGTCTTGATGGGACATCGTGACCGGTGCCGCTCACCAGCTTAAGTTTACGGATATGGGTTCCAGCGCAACGCGTTGCGTCCGTCCGCGGGATCATTCCCACGTATCCGGAACAAGGCGAATTGTGGAACGAACTGGAAGCATATCTCGGACAACAGCGCATCAAGCCAACCGGCGCGTGCTTTACGCTGTACCACGACGCCGAGTACAAAGAGCGCGATGTGGACGCCGAAGTGTGCGAGCCGATCGACGCGGCGGCGCGCGGCGGCACCGCGCGCGTCAAATTCTACGATCTGCCGGCGGTCGAGACGATGGCGTGCGTCGTGCATCACGGCGCGTTCAACGCGCTGAGTCAGGCGTACAACGCGCTGATGCAGTGGATTCAGCAAAACGGTTATCGCATCTGCGGACCCGACCGCGAGATTTACATCAAAGCGAGCACGCCGGTGCGCCAAGACGATCCGAGTTACGTGACGGAGATTCAAGTGCCGGTGGAGAAGATGTAAACTTGCCACAATCCCCGATTCCGACTATAATCGCACAAGTCAACGACAGGGAACAAGCGCCGCATAATCGCGAAGAGAGCCGGACACGCCGCAACATTCGCGGCAGGGTGCAAGTCCGGCGCGAATTCAGCGGCGTTCGCCGCCCTCGAGACGCGAGAAGAAAACTGTAGGGGCAGGGTCTCCCCGCCCAACCAGCAAGTAAACCTCGCCGGTCGCTCCCGTTACCGAGCGCACGAGGTTCGGCGCGCATTGCCGGACGAATCGAGGTGGTACCACGAGATCAAACTCGTCCTCCGTTTTTGGGAGGGCGAGTTTTTTGTTAGTTTGTCATTGCGAGGGCGGTTTTTGCCCGAAGCAATCTCCAACTCGCAGTTTGGGGATTGCTTCGTCGCAAACTGCGCTCCTTGCAATGACACAGGCGAATGGATGAATTATGAACGCCAACGAACTACGCGAACAGTATCAGAAATTTTTCGAAGCGCGCGGACACGAGCGCATTCGCTCCGCGCCGCTCTTGCCGGAAAACGATCCGACCGTTTTGTTCACGACTGCCGGAATGCATACGCTCGTCCCGTTTTTGCTCGGCGAATCGCATCCACTTGGGCGACGACTCGTCAATGTGCAAAAATGTTTACGCACCGACGACATTGACCAAGTCGGCGATACATCGCACCTGACGTTTTTCGAAATGCTCGGCAATTGGTCGCTCGGCGATTACTTCAAAAAGGAATCGCTCGCGTGGAGTTACGAATTTCTCACGCGCGATCTCGCGCTCGATCCGGCGCGCTTGTCCGTCACTGTTTTCGTGGGCGACGCGGACGCGCCACGCGACGACGAATCGGCGGAGGTTTGGCGGCGGCTGGGCATTCCGAACGCGCGCATTTATTTTTTGCCGAAGAAAGATAATTGGTGGGGACCCGCCGGCGCGACCGGACCGTGCGGACCCGATTCCGAAATTTTCTACGACACTGGCAAGCCCGCTCATCCCGGCTGCGCGCCCGGTTGTTTATGCGGCAAGTGGTTCGAAATCTGGAACAACGTTTTTATGGAGTACAACAAAACTGCCGACGGTCGCTACGAAAAACTGCGCCAGCAAAACGTGGATACCGGAATGGGAATTGATCGCACCGTCGCAGTTTTGAACGGATACGACGACGTGTTCCGGGTTGACACACTCGCGCCGCTGATCGCGCGCGTCGAAGAATTGTCGGGACGACGGTACGCGGACAACCTGCGCGCGTTCCGCGTCATCGCCGATCACGTCCGCGCGGCGACGTTTGCGATTGCCGATGGCGCAACCCCGTCGAACGTACAAGCCGGGTACGTCGTGCGGCGATTGATCCGGCGCGCGGTGCGGTACGCGCGCGACCTGGAAATCGCGCACAATTTCTGCGCCGACCTGTCCGGCATCGTCGTCAACATTTTCGCGCCCGCGTATCCCGAACTGGAACGCAATCGCGCGCGCATCGCCGAGGAATTGGAGCGCGAAGAAACCAAATTTCAAGGCACGCTCGCGCGCGGACTGCGCGAGTACCAGAAAAAAGTCGAGCGCACCCAGAGCAAAGGCGAGAACACCGTCTCCGGCGCGGACGTGTTCGATCTCTTCGAGACGTACGGCTTTCCGCTGCCGCTCACCGTCGAACTGGCGCGCGAACAGGGCTTGCGCGTGGACGAATCTGGGTTTGAGGCGTTGTACCAAGAACACAAAGAAATGTCGCGGCGCGGGAGCGCGCACATATTCAAAGGCGGCTTGGCGGATCACGCGACGGAAACGACGCGCTTGCACACCGCGACGCATTTATTGCATCAAGCGCTGCGCCAAGTCCTCGGCGCGTCGGTACACCAAATGGGATCGAACATCACGGCGGAGCGATTACGGTTCGATTTTTCGTACGCGGAGAAACTGACGCCGGAGCAAACCGCGCAAGTCGAAGCGATCGTCAACGCGCAGATCACGAATGACTTGCCGGTGTCGGTTCAAGTCATGTCGCTTGACGAAGCGACTGGCTCCGGCGCGCTCGCCTTCTTCGGCGAAAAGTACGGTGACCAAGTCAAGGTGTACACGATTGGCGCGTTCTCAAAAGAAGTGTGCGGCGGTCCGCACGTCACGCGCACCGGCGAGTTGGGGAAATTCAAGATCACGAAGCAAGAAGCGGTGGGGCAAGGCGTGCGAAGATTGCGCGCGGTGTTGGAGTGAAACAGAAACCAGGTTTCTCCAAGAAACCTGGTTTCTGTATTTATAAATCTTCGAAAACCCCGCGCGCGCGATTCTTGCGGCATTTGAACGGATCGAAGATGCGACCGTTCATCGCGATGTAGACGCCATCCGGCAAACAGGAGACCGCGCCGACCGCCATCCCGATGTTGAACTCGGCGTCGCTCGATTCAAAACGCGCCGGCTCCATCGCGCCGGTCAGGACGATGCACTTGTCGCGAATGTCGCTCAATTTCTTCGCCGTCTCGATCATCGTGTCAGTGCCGTGCGTGATGATGATCTTGGGACACGGTTCGGCGGCGACGCGCGCGCGCACCAACGCGCGATCCGCGTCGTCCATCTCCAAGCTGTCTTTGCGTAACAGCGATTCGACCGCGTACTCGAATGCCATCGGCAACCGGTCGAGAATCTCTTTGGCATTCGGCAAGCCGACTTGATACGCGCTCAGTTTGTCAAAGTAAACTTTGTCAATCGTTCCGCCGACGGCAAAAATCTTGATTTTCACACGCGCCCCCCGGACTGTTTATATCCAAGAAAATATTTTTTGTCAAAGTCAGATCAAAAAACTGGGACGAGCCGCGCGCGCCCGTCCCAGTTTTACATCAGCCGATCATTTTTCTCTCAGGTTGAATCCGGAAATTTTCCATTCCCCGCCGACCTGTGCCAGCACAAGGCGCACCGTTCCCTCGCGATTGCCCGTGAAGGTCACCGTCCCCGTTAGTTCGCCGGTATCGTTGCTGATATTCCGGGAAGAAAATGACCACGCGGTTGGCTCGACCTTGCCGTTCCTAATTCGCGTTCCCAGTCCTCCCGCGTTGCCCAGTTCCCTTTGCAGGGCAGGCGAGCACAAGCCGTACGCTTGGTTATAGTCTCCATTTTTCAACGCCGTCATAAAATTTTCGCCCGCCGTAGCGGCAGGTTGGGTCGCGCCGATTCCCAGAGCGAAAACCACGACGAACAAGATCGTACACAGGAGACAAAACACCAGCGCCACACCGCCGATGATCAAGAGTACTTTTTTGTTCATACCACACCTCCTTGCACGAGAGATTAGCACGACTTGGGTGCCTAGTCAAGGGGGGTGACAAAATACAAAATCCCGTCCGGCTTGGGCAAGCAGACGGGATTCGGGTTACAGCAATTCGAACAACCACTCGGGCGTCCACTGAAAAAAGAGCGCGTTCAGTTTTTGGAAATTGTCCGTGATGAGCAAAATGCCCATCAGCAAAAGTAGGACCCCGCTCGCGATTTCCACTTTTCGCAAGTGCGGACTCATTTTCTTCAGCCACTGCGTCGCGCTGCCCAACGCGAACGCGGTGATCAGAAACGGAATGCCCATTCCTGCCGCGTACGCGATCAGCAAGCCCGTGCCTTCCAATACCGTTGCCTCTTGCGTCGCCAGCGCGATCACGCCGGACAACGTGGGCCCGATGCACGGCGTCCAGCCCGCGGCGAACGCCATGCCGGTCAACAGCGAAGTCGGATAACCGAGCGCGCGCTGGCGAATCTCGACGCGCGCTTCCTGATACAAAAACGGAATGCGCGTGACGATTCTAAATCGCTCCACATCAACAAGCCGAATATCCAGCCCGACAAAGTGAAACCCGAAGACGATGAGAATGAATCCTGCAATGCGCGCGATATCCGTCTTGGTGAAGATCACGGTCAGCACCGAAAGCGCGCTCCAAATCGCGACGAAGATCAGCGTAAAGCCCAGCACGAACGCCGCCGCGTGCAACACCGCGCGCCGCCGCGCGGTGACGATTCCGTCCGGCGTCACCGCCGCGCCGCTCAGATAGCCGATGTAAATCGGCACCATCGGCAAAACGCACGGCGAGAAAAATGATAAGAGACCTGCGCCAATCGCGATGAGAAGAGACATTCCAACTCCTACTTGATCTTTTCGAACAGCCGATCGATCCACGCGTCGTCCAACGGACCGCCGACGACGATGTCGCGCACGATGCCCTTGCGATCAATAAAGATGCTCGTAGGCAAACCGCGCACGTTGTACGCGTGCGCGATCCGTTCGTCGCGATCGCGCACGATGGGAAAATTGACGAGGGTGTTTTGCGCGAACGCCTGCACGCCTTGATCTGAATTCGGGTCTTGCGTGTTGACCGCGATGATCACAAAGCCCTGATCTTGATATTGACTGTGCTTGCGGACGAACGCGGGAAACTCGGCGCGGCACGGTCCGCACCAGGTCGCCCAAAAGTTGACCAGCACCGGCTTGCCCGCCAGTTGGCTCAGCACGACGCGTTCGCCGGAGAGCGTCAGCAGATCGATCTCCGGCGCGAGTTCGCCCACCCGCGCGACGCTGGGTCGCCCCGCAGCATCGCGCGCCGCGCCTCCCAGGTTCAGCGGGATCAGACTGCACGCGCCGAGAACCAGCAACAACACAGCAACGAACAGCGCGACGCCAATCGTCGCAGTTTTGCGCCGCGTCAATTTGTCATTCGTCATTGGTGCATTTGTCATTCGTTCGTCATTCTTCCACCACGTACTCAAACACCCAGAACGCGACGACGAGAAACAGCACGTCGTACAAAATCAGAATGTTGAACCACAGCGCGACATCGGAAAAATCGCGCGCTTGCAACGCGCCGCCGGTCAATTTCACCGCCGCCATCAACAATGGAATCGAAACAGGGAAGAGCAAGATCGGCAGCATCACTTCGCGCATTTTCGTGCTGGCGGCGATCGCGGACAGGAGCGTGCCGATCGCGGCAAACCCCAGCGTGCCCAGAATGATGTACGGCACGAGCGGAAACCAGGGGAGCGCGAGGTTGTTGAGAATCGCAAAGAGCGGCAGCGTGACCGCCTCCATCGCGGTGATGAAAACGAAATTGCTGATCGCCTTGCCCAGAAAGACCGCGCCGCGATCGACCGGCGAAAGCAAAACGCCTTCCAAACTCCCCTTGTCTTTTTCCGCCGCGAACGAACGCCCCAGCCCCAGGATGCCGCTAAAGGTGAACGCGACCCACAGCACGCCCGCGCCGACAACCGTGAGGTCCACGCCTTGCAACTCGAACGCGAAATTGAAAATGACCAGGACGATCAGGGCAAAGACGATCATCGCCGACAAGTTCTCTTTGGTGCGAAACTCGGCGGCGAGATCTTTTTGGACGATGGCGAGGACTTGGCGGACAAACCGTTCGACTCCGCTCACGGCAAGTCTCACTGGCGATCCTCCAGCACGCGCGCGTAGAACGCCATAAATCCGGCGAGATCGCGCCACGCGTCGCGCGGCAAATCGTGAACCACGCGTCCGGCTTTGAGGATGATCGCGCGGTCACACAGCGCGAGTCCGCGCTCCAAATCGTGCGTCGAAAACAAAACGGCGCGCCCACCGCGCTTGGCATCCAGCAAAATCTGATCGAGCGCGTCTGCCGCCACCTTGTCGAGTCCGGTGTACGGTTCGTCCAGCAGCAGCACGCGCGGATCGTGCAGCAACATCCGCGCGATCGTCAGGCGTTGTTGCAAGCCGCGCGAGAGCGCGCGCGTCACGTCGTCTAGGCGGTGCACGATGCCGACGCGCGCGGCGACAGAGTGAATCGTCTGCGCGCGCTGCGGCAAATCGTACAAGCGCGCGTAGAAATTCAAATTCTCCCGCGCGGTCAGATCGTCGTACAAAAACGTCTGATGCCCGACGAAGCCGATGTCCGCGCGCGCGGCGTTGGCGTTTTCGTGCGCGCTGGTTGCGCCGATCCGCACGCGCCCGGTCGTCGGTCGCGCGAGCGTGCCGACGATGCGGAGCAAGGTCGTCTTGCCCGCGCCGTTCGGTCCGACGAGCGCGACGATTTCACCGGGCGCGATCTGGAAGGCGACGTCGCGCAACGCCCAGCGCGCGCCGAATTGCTTGTCTAATTTTTCAACCGCGATGAGCGGTCCACTCACCCCTTCAACTCCGCGAGTTGAGTTTTGAGCGCGGCGCGTTGCTTTTTGTATTCCGCTTCGGTGATGTCACCGGCTTCGAACGCGTCGTCGAGATCGGCGATCTGTTGCATCAGATTTTCGCGCGGGTCGTCGCTCGCCGTCTCCGCTTCGTCTTCGAAATCGTCATCGTCGCGTTGATGGCGTTTGCGCAGAATCGGATACGCGATCACCGCCACTGCCGCGCCCGCCGCCAGCGCTAGAACGATAATCCCAATCGTTTGATTATCGCCGAACGGCAACGACGAGGGCGTGGACGTTGCCTTGCCGGGTTGGGCTGCCGCCGCCGGTAATTTATCAATCGTCGCTTTGACGGTCGTGCCTGCGGTGAGTTTTTCCCCGGCGATGGTGATCAGTTTCGGCGCGCCCGGCGTATCGCCCATCGGATTCGGCGCGGATGATAATTGCGCGCTCTGGATCGTCGCGCCGACGTCCGTCAGATACAAACCAAAGCGCGCGATGTCGTGCGTCAGCGGCAAACTGAATTCGTACTTGGGCGCGGTATACGGCACGGCGTACTGGAACATAATTTGATCCTTGCCGGGACCGATCGGCAGGGTATACGTCAAGACGCCGTCGCCGCGCAGCGTCATTTGATCGACGGTCTGATCGTCGAACTGAATGTCAATCGCTTTGGCTAGAATCGGCAGGAGGAGCGTGGGCGGATGCGCCACGGCATCGCGGTTGATGTAGACGCGATCGCTCGCGTTTTCCAGCACGACGATTTGTTGCACGACCAACCAGGGCGCTTGCACTTCGATGACGAGATGCGTTTCCAAAACCTGGACGACTTTGGGATCTCCGGTGGATTCGTACACCGAGATGGAGGCGGAGAGAGTTGGCGTGGTCGCGGAGGTGAAATTCAGGATGCCGGAATAATATTCCACGTCCACGTAGCGCGCGGTGAGCAGATAGCGCGTCGTCGAAATCGTATCGAGATTTGTGAATACGAATTTGCCGTTCGCGTCGGTGCGCGCCGTCTGGCTGATGACGTTGGTCGCGCCCGCCGCCACCGACATCAACGTCACCGTTACGTTCGCGGTGCTGCCGGGCTGGGCGTCTTTGGTCGCGTTGATCACCGCGCCTTCGATCTTGCCTTGCCCGGCGGTCTGCGCGTTCGCCTCGCGCGGCAACGCCAGCAGCGCGAGCGCGATCAGCGCGAGCGCGGCAAGCGTCAAACAGATTTTTTTCAAAGTTGAATGTTTCATCTGGTCGAGTAATCCTTTGTCTAGTGTGTCCGTTGAAATGACAAACGCGCCAAACAAACTCCAGTCTGGCGCGATGGTGTCCCAGCGTCAGGACGGTCGGGAGTATAACACCCATTCCCGATTCCGTCAACCGGCTTGCGCTACATTTGCTTTGCGCCGATTTCGAAATTCGCGAGTTTCTCCAACAGCGTGACGAACGCCGAATGATCGAGATCGCCGGAGCCGTTGGCGATCAAGCCGTTCATCATCTCGGTGATATTCGCGGAGACCGGCAACGCGACGCCCAGCTCGCGCGCGGTGTTCAGGATGATGTTCAGATCTTTGCGATGCAGTTTGATCTTGAACCCTGGCGCGAACGTGCGCTGAATCATCCGATCGCCGTGCAGTTCCAAAATGCGCGACGACGCAAAGCCGCCCATCAACGCCGCGCGCACTTTGGCGGGATCGGCGCCCGCTTTCGCCGCCAGCAACAGCGCTTCGCTCACCGCCGCAATCGTTCCGGCGACGATGATTTGATTCGCGGCTTTGGTGATCTGCCCCGCGCCCGCTTCGCCGACGAGCGTGATGTTCTTGCCCATCTTTTCGAAGATCGGTTTGGCGCGATCAAACGCGGCTTGCGCGCCGCCGACCATAATCGTCAGCGTCGCGTTCTGCGCGCCGACTTGTCCGCCGGAGACCGGCGCGTCGAGCGCGTCCGCGCCTTGCGCGCGCGCGGCTTGCGCGACGCGTCGCGCGACGGAGGGCAGAATCGTGCTCATATCCACGACGAGCGCGCCGGCGCGCAAACCTTCCAGCACGCCCTCCTTGCCCAAGATCACTTCTTCGACTTGGGGCGAATCGGGCAGCATCGTGACGACGATATCGCTTTGCGCCGCGACATCTTTCGGCGAAGTTCCGGCGCGCGCGCCTGCGGCGACGAGTTCGTCTACGGCAGATTTATTCAGATCGAGTACTGTCAGCGGAAAACCCGCGTTCAATAAATGCTGGGACATTGGCTTGCCCATAATTCCCAGCCCGATAAAGCCGATACGTTCGGTCATTGTGCTGATCCTTTCCGTGCGTTTTGGATTTCAAGTTCAAGGTTCAAAGTTCAAGGTTGAACATCGAACCTTGAACTTTGAACTCTTACAACGAGTATCCGTACTCTCTCACCCACCCCAGCGATTGTTCCGTCGTTCCTTCCGGGATGTATTCGAGTCCGATGTAGCCGGTGTAACCCAGTTTGTCAATCCAGTCGAACAAAAAACGATAGTTGATTTCGCCGGTGCCGGGCTGATGGCGTCCCGGATTGTCCGCGATTTGCAGATGCGCGATGCGCGCGAAATTTTTCTGGAGCGTGTTCGCCAATTCGCCTTCGGTGCGTTGCGCGTGATAAATGTCGTACTGAATTTTCAAGTTGGGCGACGCGACCTGGTCTTGAATTTCGAACGCGGTTTTGGGCGAGACGATCAAAAAGCCCGGCACATCGTACGGGTTGAGCATTTCCAGCAACAACGTGACTCCTTGATCGGCGAGCGCGCGCGCGGCGTACCGCAAATTTTCGATCATCACGCGCCGCTGATCGTCCAGCGGAGTTTTCTCATCGCGCTTGCCAACCAAGCAGTTGATCTGCTTGACTTGCAAGACTGCCGCGAATTCGAGCGCGCGCGCGATGCCTTGCCGAAACTCTGTTATGCGATCCGGATGCGCGGCGATGCCGCGATCGCCCGCGCTCCAATTTCCGGCGGGCAGATTGAACAGCACTTGCGTCAAGCCATTCTGCGCGAGCGCGCGCGCAAGGTCGTGCGGATCGTACTCGTATGGAAAGAGGTACTCGACAAAGTGAAAGCCGGATGCTTTTGCGCGCGCAAAGCGGTCCAGAAACGGACTGTCGGCATAGAGCATCGTCAAATTCGCCGCAAATTTGGGCATAGAGGTTTCTCCTGAAAGGATTGAGCAACGGCGATCATTTTAGCACAGACCGCGCTGCCCGACAACTTTACCGATCGGTCAGTTTGCGCCGCGTGTCGCTTTCGATTATACTACTGCCGATGAAACTCGCGCTGGTGGCTAGTTGGCTCAATCAGTACGGCGGCGCGGAACGCGTGCTCGAAGTGATGCACGCGGTTTTTCCCGACGCACCCATTTTCACCTCGACGTATCATCCGGCGACATTGCCCGCCGCGTATCGCGCGTGGGATATTCGCGCGTCTTTCCTCGACCGCTTGCCGCTCAAGAGCCAACGCGCGTTGTTGCCGTTGTATCCTGCCGCATTCGAATCGCTGGACTTGAACGGCTACGACACGATCCTGAGCAACACGAGCGCGTTCGCGCACGGCGTGCGCGTGCCGCCGGGCGCGCGCCACATTTGCTACTGTCTCACGCCCGCGCGCTTTCTCTGGAACTATGCCGATTACGTCGAACGCGAAAATATCGGACGCTTGCCGCGCGCGCTCCTGCCGCTTTTCATCGCGCGCTTGCGCGCGTGGGATCGCCGCGCCGCCGCTCGCGTGACGCAATTCATCGCGATTTCGGAGACGGTGCGCGAACGGATCGCGAATTATTATCAGCGCGATGCGGTGATCATTCATCCACCGGTCGAGGTGGAACGCTTTGCGGTCTCGTCCGCGCGCGACGATTATTTTCTGATTCTGTCGCGCCTCGTGCCGTACAAACGAATCGATCTCGCGGTGCAGGCGTTCAACGAACTCGGTTTGCCGCTCGTGATCGCCGGGGATGGACGCGATCGCGCGCGCTTGCAGACGCTGGCAAAATCGAATGTGCAATTCCTGGGACGCGTGTCGGATGAGCAAGCGCGCGATTTGTTGGCGCGCTGTCGCGCGTTCCTCTTTCCCGGCGAAGAAGATTTCGGCATCACGCCGTTGGAAGCGAACGCGTCCGGCAAACCGGTGATCGCGTTTGCGGGCGGCGGCGCGCGCGAGACGATTGTGCCCGGGGTGACTGGCGAATTTTTCCGCGAGCCGACTGCCGCGGCGCTTGCCAACATCGTCCGCGCGTTCGACGACAACAAGTACGATCCGTTGACAATGCGCCGGCACGCGGAGAAATTTAGCGTGGGGGTATTCAAGGAAAAGTTGACTGCGTTGGTTTCGAGTTCAAAGTTCAAAGTTCAAAGTTGAACGCCGAACCTTGAACTTTGAACCTGGAACGTGGAGCGACAATGGAACTTAAAGATTATTTTCGAGTGGTCTGGCGCTATTGGTGGCTCATCGCCGCGCTCGTCGTCGTCGTGGGCGCGGGCAGTTGGATTTTGCGCGCGCAACCCGCGCCGCAATATCAAGCGAGCGTGCGCTTTACGATTGGCGTCAACGCGCCCGCCGCGACCCAGGTTTCCGGCTACGATCCGATCCTCACGTCGTACCAAGCGTCCGAGTACATCCGCGACGATTTCGTCGAGATCATCAAGAGCGACGCGTTCGCCGATGACGTAAACGCGGTGCTGGCAAAAACCGGTGCGAACGATCTCAAAGTCGGCAAAGGCAACATATCCGCCACCATCGAAAAACAACGGCGGCTGATGTCGTTGACGATCACCTGGTCGGACGCGGCGCAAGCGCAAAAAATCGCCGACGCCGCCGTCAGGAATCTGAGCGAGAACAACGCGAAATATTTCGCGCAACTTGGCGCGACCGGCGCGAGCGTCGCGGTGATTGATCGCCCGGTCGTAGCGCGCGTGGGCGCGTCACTGCGCGAACAACTCGATATTCCGATTCGCGTTTTGCTCGCGTTGCTTGCCGGAATCGCGCTCGCGTTCATTCTCGATTACCTCGATACGTCGGTGCGCGACGCGCGCGACGCGGAGAGGTTGGGCTTGCGCGTGCTCGGCGAAATTCCCAAGTGAGAGAGGGAGAGGGGGAGACAAGGAGAGTGGGAGAATCTTTCTCCCTCCTCTCCCTCTCTCCCCTCTCCCTCTCTCCCGCGCGCCCCCTCTCTTTTGAATTATGCGTAACTGTGGTAAAATAACGGCGAGGAGAAAGAAATGCAACTGCAAGATTACGCGCGCGTCTTGTTGAAACGCGGCTGGATCATCGTTCTGCTCGCGCTGCTCGCGGCGGCAAGCGCGTACGGATTCAGCAAACTGCAAACGCCGATTTACAAATCAACGGTGACGCTCAGCGCCGTCCCCGCGCGCCCTTCCGACTATGGTCAGTCGCTCGCGATCAAAAATTTGCTGCGTAACTACGTCCAACAAATGCAATCGCCTGCGATCACGCAACCCGTGATTGACAAATTGCAGTTGGATGTGTCGTCCGACAAATTCGTCAGTCAACTCAATTTCGGCGCGGACGAATCTACGTTGCTCATCACCATCGAAGCGCGTCATCCCCTCACCACCACCGTCGCCCGGATGGCGCAGACCTTGGCGGAGACTTTTGTTTCGGCGCATAACCAGGAAAATCTCCAAATCGATCAGCGCGATCGTATTTTGATCAACATCTTGCGCAACGCCACCGCGCCCGATATTTTCTCGCCCAAGACTTTGATCAACACGCTGGCGGGAGCCGTGCTGGGCGCGCTGCTCGGGCTGATCGTCATCTTCGTTCTCGAATGGCTCGACTCGGACATTGTGCGCACCGTCGAAGATGTCGAGCGCGTGATCGGCGTGACCGTCCTGGGTTCGATTCCGACGATTGCCGCCGAAGGCGCGTCCACGCGTCCGCGCCCAACGCGCGCGTCGAAAATCTGTCCGCATTGCGGAAATCCGATTTGAGTGGTCAGTGGACAGTGGTCAGTGGGTAGCACATCTGATCACTGCCCACCGACCACTGCCCACTGGAGTTCAATATGCCCGAAGATCGCACCTCCACTTTGATTACGATTTCAAATCCGCGTTCGCCGATCAGCGAAGCATTCCGCACGCTCCGCACCAATTTGGAATTCACCAGTCTCGACAAACCCATTCGCTCGATGGTCGTGACGTCGGCGTCGCCGGAAGAAGGCAAATCTACGACGCTGGCGAATCTCGCGGTTGCTCTCGCGCAAGCTGGGAAAAAGGTGATTCTAGTTGATTGCGACCTGCGGCGCCCGACGCTCCATCAAATTTTCGACGCGCGCAACGCGCCTGGCTTTACTGATATGATGCGCGACGACGCGCTGATGAGCCAGCCGCCGTTGCAAGAAACCGCCGTGCCGAATTTATCCCTGTTGCCGAGCGGCACGATGCCGCCCAACCCAGCCGAACTGCTCGCGTCGCGCCGGATGAGCGACGTAATCGCCGCGTTACAAAAACATGCCGAGATCGTCTTGTTCGACGCGCCGCCGGTGATCGCGGTGACGGACGCGGCGGTGCTGTCGTCCAAAGTGGACGCGGTGCTGCTCGTCGTCAGCGCGGGCAAGACCAAGCGCGAGCACGCGAAAAAAGCGAAAGCGTTGCTCGAAAAAGTAAACGCGCATCTCATCGGCACGGTGTTGAACAACGTCAAAGGCGAAGCCGGTTTGTATCAGTATTACGCGAGCGGAGAGAAAGCCGCGTAGGGAGGATCGGATGGCTACAACAATCGCGCGAATGACCCGTGACGAATTACGCGAACTCGTCGAGGAATCTGTCGAGCGCAAGTTGCTGGAGTTCTTGAGAGATCCCGACTGGGGTTTGGAACTGCGAAAACAAGTTCGCGCTCGCTTGCACGATTCTTTTGCAGCGGAGGCACGCGGTGAACGAGGCATCCCGGCAGAAGAACTAGCCAAGCGGCTTGGGATCAAGGTATAGCCGATGTACGAAACCGCGATATATGCCGACGGCGGAGCAGGACATGGCAGATTTGGATCCGCCGGTCGCCACACGCATTTACAAACGCGTCAAGTGGTTGAGTACAAACTTTGACTCAATCACGCCAGAACCATTGGAAGCGCCCTGGAAAGGCAAATACAAATTTCGCGTCGGCGATTATCGCGTCATCTACACCGTCAACCGCAATGAAAGATACCTGATGGTACACCTGGTTCGACATCGCCGCGAGGTGTACGAAAAGCGGTAGGTGAGATTCGCAAAAGGAGCGTGACAATCCGAATGAAAGGTCTCATTCTCTCCGGCGGCAAAGGCACGCGCCTGCGCCCGTTCACGTACACCGGCACCAAGCAACTCGTGCCGGTGGCGAACAAACCGGTTTTGTTTTACGCGATTGAAGACCTGGTCGAAGCCGGTATCACCGAAATTGGCATCATCGTCAGCCCGGAAACCGGCGAGCAAGTCAAAGCCGCCGTCGGCGATGGCGCGCGGTTTGGCGCGCGCATCGAGTACATCACGCAAGACGCGCCGAAGGGCATCGCGCACGGGATCAAAATCGCGCAAACGTTTGTCGGCGCGGACAAGTTCATCTTGTTCCTCGGCGACAATTTCATCCGCGACGGCATCGTGCCCCAGGTCAACGCATTTCGCGATGGCGCGATGCACGCGCAGATCATTTTGTACAAACTGGACGATCCCAGTTCGATGGGCGTCGCGATCTTGGACGACGCGGGACGCGTGACGCGCTTGGTCGAAAAGCCAAAGCAATTCGTTTCGCCGTATGGCGTGATCGGAATTTATATGTTCGATCCCCACGTCTTCGAGGCAGTCAATTCGATCAAGCCCTCGGCGCGCGGCGAATTGGAAATCACCGACACGATTCAATATTTGATCGATCGGAAATTGAACGTGCGCGCGCATTTGCTCACCGGCGGCTGGATTGACACAGGGAAGATGTCGGACATTCTGGAAGCGAACCGGCTGGTGCTGGACGTTCTGGGCGCGCGGAACGACGGGCAAGTGGATAGCGCGTCGATCATCGAAGGGCGCGTCGTGCTGCAATCCGGCGCGGTGATCGTCAACAGCACGATCCGGGGTCCCGTAATCATCGGCGAGCGGACGCGGATCGAAAACGCGTTTGTCGGTCCGTACACGTCGATCTATCACGATTGTCTCGTGCAGAATTGCGAAATCGAAAATAGCGTGGTATTGGAACAGAGCGCGATCACGGGCGCGCCCGCGCGCATCGCCGATAGTTTGATCGGACGAAACACGGAGATCGCGCGCGCGGGTGGACGCACGCGAACGATCAAACTAATGATCGGCGATTACAGTAAAGTTGGAATTTAATCGAGCGGGAGGTGGACTATGAGCGCAGGCAAAAAAGTTTTGCCGTATCCCGAACTCTTGCACGCCATCGGCAAGTTCATCGCGAAACGAGGATTGGGGAACATTTGCGTAATGGAATTTGAAGACGGCATCATCGTGACCGGCACGGTGTTGTACCACACCGGCGAAACGATGGGACGGCGCACGGAAACGCACGTCTTGTCCGGCGATGATTTGCAACGGCTGGTGAAGGGAGGTTGAGATGCGACGACCGAAACGCGGCGAAGCGACGTTGCGTTATTCCGAAATCTTGCGCTTGATCGGTCAGTACATCGAGCGCGCCAACTTGTGTGAAATCCGCGTCGTCGAGACGGACGAGGGCTTGATCTTGCAGGGGGTCGTGATGCGCGGCGAGCGTGAAGGCGAACGCGATACGTACCAACTGACGCCGGAAGACATCAGCGCGCTCTTGGAAGACGCGTACGCGATGCGCGGCAAGCGGATTTGATCGTCAATCGGGAGTGACCAGATATGGAGCGCACGACACTTTTCTCTGACCGAACGATGACAGAGATCGCGTCCACCTTGCAAATGTCGGTGGATGAACTCGCGCGCGCAAGCGTGCGCGCGTACTTGCATATGCGGCTCGCGCAAGTGGAATCTACGCTCGGCGCGCTGCGCCAACGCTATCAAGTTCGTTCCAGCGCGGAAATGGAGCAAGCGTATCGGGCGGGCGCGTTGACCGAAAAAGACTCGTGGGAAGATTTCTTCCGGCTGGACCATTTGGAGGCGGAAGAAGCATCCCTGCGTCACTCGCTCGAGAGTTTATGAAGTACGATTATTCCCCACTGGTTCGACTTGCGCTGGACGAGTATGGCGATATCATCACCCACACGCAAGATCTCAACGCGAATGTGCGCTTGCATTTGAACGACGGAACGTATGTTGATGTGTGGTATTCCATTCGCCGTCCCGAGTCGCGTTTTGCCTTCCACTGGGAACGCCGCGCGAAAGATGGAACGATCTGGCGGCACGATAATATCCCCGACGCAAAATGGGCGGCGCTCGCTTCATTCCCCAAACACTTTCACGCCGGTAGCGAAGAAAACGTGATCGAGAGCAACCTCGGCGACGATCCTCAAACCGCTCTGCGTGAATTTTTGTTTTTCGTGCGAAATCAATTGCAAGGCAAAGGAAAATGAAAAATCTGCTCATCACCGGCGGCGCGGGCTTTATCGGCTCGAATTTTGTCCGCTATGTCCTGAATCGCTATCCCGATTACCGCACAATCGTCTTTGACAAGTTGACCTACGCCGGAAATCTCGATAATCTGCGCGATGTGGAAAAGCATCCGCGCTACGCGTTCATTCGTGGCGACATTTGCGACGCGTCTGCCGTCGAGCGCGCGGTGCGCGAACACAACATTGACACGATTGTCAATTTCGCGGCGGAGACGCACGTCGATCGTTCGATTATGGATGCAGACGCGTTTATCAAGACCGACATCTACGGCACGTACGTTTTGCTCGAAGCCGCGAAAAAATTCGGATTGCGCTACCATCAAGTCGGCACGGACGAAGTGTACGGCTGGGTCGAGCAAGGTCGCTCTATCGAAGAGGACCGGCTGCTGCCGCGCTCGCCGTATGCCGCGTCGAAAGCCGGAGCCGATTTGCTGATCCACGCGTACGTCATCACGCACCGGGTCGCCGCGACGATGACGCGCGGCGCGAACAACATCGGACCGTACCAATATCCGGAAAAAGTCGTGCCACTCTTCGTTACAAACGCGATTGACAACAAGCCCCTGCCGCTTTATGGCGACGGCAAGCAAGTGCGCGATTACCAATTCGTCCTCGATCACTGCGAAGCGATTGACTTGGTTTTGCATCGCGGCAAGATCGGCGAATTTTACAACGTGGGCACCGGGCAGGAAACCGAAAATATCGTGATGGCGCGGATGATTTTGAAAATGCTCGGCAAACCGGAGTCGCTGATCCAGCCGGTTGCGGATCGCCCCGGACACGACCGGCGTTACGCGCTCGACGTGACGAAACTGCGCGCGCTCGGTTGGGAACCGGCGCACAACTTTGAAGAAGCATTGCAAAAGACGGTGCAGTGGTATGTCGAAAACGAATGGTGGTGGCGCAAGCTGAAAAGCGGCGAGTACTTGGAGTATTACAAAAAGCAGTACGTGGAACGGAAGTAGACAGTCGCCAGTCGCCAGTCGACAGACAAAACCCGGATGCCTTGAACTAAGGTATCCGGGTTTGTGTTTGTCTGTCCACCGATCCCTGCCCCCTGTCCCCTATTTCGCCAACGCGATCACTTCAATCTCCACGCGCGCATCGCGCGGCAGGCGCGCGACTTGGACGGTGGAACGCGCGGGCGGATCGTTCGGGAAAAATTCTGAGTACACCGCGTTCATCCGTTGAAAGTCGTTCATATCGAGCAGAAAGACCGTCGTCTTGACCGCGCGGCTGAGCGACGTACCGGCGGCTTCCAGCACCGCCGCGAGATTTTGCAACACGCGGCGCGTCTGCGCTTCGATCTCGCCGGGCACCAGATTGCCGGTCGCTGGATCAATCGGCGTTTGCCCCGCGCAGAAAATAAATTCACCCACGCGAATCGCTTGCGAGTACGGACCGATCGCTTTGGGCGCGTGGTCGGTGTGAATCACTTGACGTTCCATTGTTCCTCCATTGAATTTAAGGATGAAGGAGGTCTTTGTCATTGCGAGGCGCGATTTTTGCGCCGAAGCAATCTCCAACTTGCGATTTGGGGATTGCTTCGCACAAAACGCTCGCAATGACATTCATCCTTCATCCCTCATCCTTTATTTCAGTTCCAGATGAACACCCGCGCCGCGCTCGGCGCGCTGATCGGCGCGCGATTTTGCGACGCGAACGGATCGAGTCCCTCCGCGCGGACGACGGTGACCAGCCATTTGACCGCGCGCGCGTCCGGCGACAAATCGCCGCGCCAATCGGTGCGAACGATCCACCGCGCCTCTTTGGTGTAATACCGATACTCCCCAGGGGTATTGTTGCGCGTCGTGTAGTTCAATTTGATTTCGTACCATTCGTTCTCGCGCAACGCGTTCGCCGAAACCGGCAGCCACTCCAACCAGATATTCGCGTCGGCGCCGGAGTACACCGTCGTGTTCGCCGGCGCGAGCAATTGCGGCATCGGATAAAAACCGGGCGGCAGTGTCGGCGTCGCGCTGAGCGCGGGTGTCGCCGTGCGCGCGCCGCGCCGCGTCGGCGTCGGCGAAAAGCGCGAGGTCGGCGTCGGCGTGATCGTCGCAGTCGGCGTTGGCGTCGGCGGAATCGGCGTGGCGACGACGTGAATGATCTGGATCACGCGCGTCGGCACGGCAGTCGGCGGATTGAAATTCAACGCGCGGACAAGCGTGTTCGTCGCGAACACGCGAAAAATGATCCAGCCGACGCAGAGCAACAAGACAACGCCGCTGCCAATTGCGATGCCGCGCACGAGCATCGGTGGAATCCGTTCTTTGCGCGGATCGTTTTTGCAGCGCGGGCAAACGGTCGCATCGGCGGGGATACGGCTGCCGCAGCGTTTGCACCGGATGCGCGTGCGGCGCGGCAACAGTTCATAGCCGCACGCGGGGCAGTTCGTCGCGTCGGTGTGGATGCGCTTGGCGCAACTGGGACAGCGCGGCGCATCGTCGTTTAGGCGAGCCGAGTCGTCAAGGTGAGGCAAGGTTTTTTCAGGTCGGGGCGAAGCATCCTTCGACGGTCGCTCGGGATGCTTCGCCCTTGCAAATTACGGCGCGGGCAAAATCGGTTGACCGGCAAGCAGGCGCAGGACATCAAAGTACGAGATGATCAACATCAAGCCCAGCAAAATCGCCAGCCCGACGAAATGCACCAATCCTTCTTTTTGCGGATCGAGTTTTTTGCCGCCGCGCACCACTTCGAGCGCGATGAAAACCAGACGTCCGCCGTCGAGCGCGGGGAACGGCAACAGATTGACGACTGCCAGGTTGAGACTCAAGAGCGCGAGCAAGTACAACAAGCCCAGCGGTCCGCCGCGCTGCGCGACCTCGCTGGTCAGTTGACCGATGCCGATCGGCCCGACGAGCGCGTTGGCTGGGACTGCGCCGGTGAAGAGTTGCCGGAACATGGTCGGAATCGAAGCGGCGATCATCCACATATCTTGCGCGGCTTTGATCGGCGCAGCGAGCAAGGAGACTTGAAGATCCAATCCGAGGGTCGCGTTGTCCGCCGTGATCGTTTCAGGAATTTGGACGACGATCACATCGCCCAACCGATTGTCGCGCGCGATCCGCCATTCGATCTTCCAACCCGGGTGCGCTTGGGTGAATTGCGCCAGTTCGGTTTGATCGCGCAGGGGACGATTCGATTCGACGAAGAACAACAGCGCGTCGCCTTCACGGACGCCCGCCTTGTCCGCGACGGAACCGGGCGCAACGCCCATCACGCGCAACCCGTTCCAGCCGATCAATTTGATCCCGAGCGGTCCTTCGTTCGCGGGCGGAGTGGCGCGCGGCGTCACCCGGATCGGATCGAGCGTTTGATTTTTACGGACGACCGTGAGCGTGATTTCGCGTCCGGCGTAATCGCGAATCAATTGGCGGAAAGCCGAATAATCGTCCTTGATGTTTTGACCGTTCACCGCGACAATCGTATCGCCGTCGCGCAAGCCGACCAGCGCGGCGGGTGATTTCTCCACCACTTCGGCAATCGTCGTCATTTGGATCGAAGCATAGGGCGGCGTCAAGAACGCGGTGAGCGTGAAGATCAGCGCGGCGAGGATGAAATTCATCGTCACCCCCGCGAGCAGAATCGGGACGCGGACGGACACCTTTGCGCTGGCAAAGCCGCCCGGCACGGCTGGGTCTTCTTCGCCGTGCAAGCGCACGAAACCGCCGAGCGGAATCGCGTTGAGCGTGTATTCGGTCCCATCGCGTTTGAACAGCGATTTGACGCGCGGCGGAAAGCCAAAACCAAATTCGAGGACGGGAATGCCCAGTCGTTTTGCTACGGCAAAGTGACCCAGTTCGTGCACGAACACCAGGAGGCCGAGCATCGCGAGAAAAATAAGCAGGTCAAACCCGCGTGAGATAAGCGTATCCACTTTATTCCTTTCACTGTAACGGAGCAAGCAAAGGCATTATACACGCGCGAGGGCAATGTGGCAAGCGGGGAAAGTAACAGCGGGGAAAGTAAATGACAAATGACAAATGACAAATGACAAATGACAAATGGCGAATGACAAATTACGAATTGCGAATTGCGAATTGCGCTACGTCCTCTCGCAATTCGCAATTCCTAATTTGCAATTTGCATTTCACTTGTTAGAAGAGGTGCTCTTCGCCGAGCCGCGCCGCGCCGCCCGGCGCGTTGACGATCACTTGGCGCACGTCGGAGATTTCGCGCGCGCGCGCGGCAACCTGGTCGGCGTCTTTCGATTCGCAGATCAAATGCACGTTCGGTCCGGCGTCGAGTGTAAAGTAGACACCCAAGCCGTCGGCGCGCCACGCGCGCGCCGCTTCGATCACGCGCACCATTTCGGGCGACCAGTAAAAAATCGGCGGCGCGCTCGTCATCGCGATCAAGTGCAATTCGATGGCGTCCTCTTCAATTGCCGCGCCCAACGCGGCGAGATCGTGCGCGAAGAGCGCGCGCCGGACGCGCGCGAGACGCGCGGACAGCGCGTTGACGCGTTCCGCGAGAAAATGGCTGGAGGACGCGGCGCGATGCCCATCGGTCGAGCCGATTTTTTTCTCCGCCGTACTCACAATCGCGATCACGTCGCGCAATTCCCAAAACGTCGGCGGCGCGATGCTGACCGCGTACGAATTCGCGCTCTCGGTGCCTGCCAGCCATTCGACGAAACCGCCGGGAATGGAGCGGCACGCGGAGCCGGAACCTTGCCGCGCGAGAATCGAGAGTTCGCGTTCCGGCAATTCCAGTCCGGCGGCGCGCGTCGCGGCAAGCGACAGCGCGGCAAACGCGCTCGCACTGGAAGCGATGCCCGCGCCCATCGGGAAATTGTTTTGCGATTGCACGCGCGCGCGCGATTCGATCTGCGCGAGCGCACGCACGCGATCGAGATGCGCGACGACGCGCGCGCGTTGCGCGGCGTTTGCCAGCGCGCCGCCGATGACGATGTGATCGTCATCGCGCGCGTCTTCGAACGCGACGGTGGTGGTCGTCGTCGCGTGATCGAGATTCATCGAGATGGAGTTGTTGAGCGGGATGCGGCGCGCGGCATCGCGATTACCCCAGTATTTGATGAATGCGATGTTGCTGCAACTGACTGCAGTAGATTTTTGTGGCATTTGTTTTGCATCACCTTGGCGCGTGTTTGGATGTTAGTATACCACACTCGGATTGCACGGCAAATTAGCGCAACGTGCATGTGCCCCAATTCGTTCCACCCAACACGGCTGGTGCAAAGTCTATTGACTTGCCAACCGACCTAACCCCCAGCCCCTTCCCTGCGAGGGAAGGGGAGCAACTTTCCCCCTTTCCTCGTAGGAAAGGGGGCAGGGGGATAGGTCGGACGCGACTTTGCACCAGCCGTATTCCACCCAATCGCTCCTCTTGACAACGCGATTCGTTTATGCACATATCCCAAAAGTAATTCCGGTCATCCTGGCTTTCCGAATGCGGCAAGGCTTGCGATGAAACTACGATGACGTAGACGCCGATGCGGCTGTCGTTGACCGGGGCGGCGGGTCTTGAGCCAAGCGAGTAGCGTCACTGGGGCGCG
>Ga0194119_10004431_pt1 | contig 21744 bp, 15 predicted proteins | sample TA2MahC100mmetaG_FD_148620 | JGI IMG/M metagenome (GOLD analysis project Ga0194119, IMG submission 148620) | Freshwater microbial communities from Lake Tanganyika, Tanzania - TA2015018 Mahale Deep Cast 100m | ecosystem: Environmental > Aquatic > Freshwater > Lake | place: Tanzania: Lake...
TGAAATTGTTAAGGAATTCCTCGTTGAATCCGGAGATCATCTGGACGACGTAGAATCCAAAATACTCCAGTTGGAAGAGAATCCGGAAGACGTGGATATGATTAACAGCATATTCCGCCCCATTCACAGTATGAAGGGCAGCGCCGGCTTCCTGGGGATGAAAGACATCGGCAAGGTAAGCCATGAATTGGAAACTCTCCTGGACGAAGCAAGGAAGGCCAAATTAAAAGTAACACCGGAAATTATCGAAATTCTCTACGAAGGCATAGACATATTAAAGAAACTAAGAGAAGTCGTGGAGAAAAAGGTCAATAACAAAGACGCTTCCCCTGATGTAATTGATTATCAACCTCTCTTATCAAAAATATCCGTTGCGCTTCAACATAATCAAAAGAAAGCAGAGACAGATTTAAAACCTGTCTCTACCTCACAAGACGATGCCGAAGATATTTCCACGGAACCGAAAAAACTTGGTGAGATACTCCTGGAAAGCGGTGACGTTAGTCAGGAACAACTGCAAGTTGCTTTGCATGAACAAGAGAAACCGCTGGGTGTAATATTGGTAGAAAAGGGGATAACTACTCCTGAAAAGGTTGAGAATGCGCTCAAGATTCAATCAACAACAGGCAAAAAATCCGCTGAAACAGTAAAAGTTGATACCCAAAAGCTTGATAACCTCGTGAACCTTGTGGGCGAACTGGTAATAGCCAATGCCCTTATTAATGAAGTATTAGGAAGCGCCAACAATACCAATACCAGCGCAAATAAAAATCTTTCGCAGCTTAGCAAAATCGTTAAGGATATACAAGACCAGGTCATGTCTATGAGAATGGTGCCATTAAAAGCCACCTTTCAAAAAATGGCAAGACTGGTACGCGATGTATCTACAAAGGCAGGCAAAAAGGTGCGATTGGAAGCATCCGGTGAAGAGACGGAACTGGACAAGACGGTAATTGAAGAGATCGGCGATCCACTGGTGCATATTATCAGAAATTCAATAGATCACGGCATTGAGCCTCAGGACGAACGCATTTCTAAGGGAAAACCTGCAGAGGGTCTTGTGCGATTAAATGCATTCCACAAAGGCGGAAATATCATTATCGAAATCGAAGATGACGGAAAAGGACTTTGCCGGGATAAGATTTTAAAGAAGGCCATTGAAAAAGGGCTGGTTGAAGAAGGCGCATCCCTCTCAGACCAGCAAATCTACAACCTCATCTTTGCCGCCGGGTTTTCGACGGCGGAAAAGATAACCGATATCTCAGGGCGCGGCGTAGGCATGGATGTTGTAAAAAAGAACGTTGAGCGTTTGCGCGGCAAGGTTGATATCTCCACGGTGGAAGGGAAAGGCACTAAAATTTCCATTAAACTGCCTCTCACCCTGGCAATTATTGACGGCATGATCGTACAGGTTGGCAATGAAAAATACATTATTCCCATGCTTTCAATCGAAGAATCTATCCGCCCGAACAAGGAACACATTTCTACGGTACAACATCGCGGTGAACTGCTGAATATACGGGGCAATCTGCTGCCAATCGTGCGGCTGCATAATTTATATAACGTTAAACCGAAAAAGACCAACCCATGGGAGGCGTTAATCCTGATTGTTGAAGGAGAAGGACGAAGATGCGGAGTCCTCGTTGACGACCTCCTGGGACAGCAGCAAATAGTAATCAAAAGTCTTGGTGAACAGTTCCGTAATGTAAGAGGCGTCTCAGGCAGCGCCATACTCGGAGACGGGTGTGTAAGCCTCATTTTAGATGTGGGTGGTATTATGAATATGGCTTTAAATTAATATTAATAAGTAGGATGGGTTAAGCGAAGCGAACCCATCATCACTTAAGTTCCCCTTATCAAAGGGGAACACAGGTAGTTGTTTGTTGGGTGCGCTTTGCTTCACCCAACCTACATGCTACATGCGGGTTTAGGTTTGTAACCTGAACCCTAATTTGGAATGTTGATCGTGGTTCAAAGATGGGTTCAAGTTACAAACTTGAACCCGCGAGGGATTTTCAACTCCTACATTGAAATTCCTGTACAGTAAAATAAGTCGGTACGCCGGGAGGCGAAACCTTATTAGGTAGAGGTACCCCTTATCTAAACTGGAGCGTTAATTCTTCTAGCTCGTATGACAGAGATTGTCATTCAGGATAATGGCACGAAGAATAAATATCTATAATTTTATAAGGGGGAAAACACAATGAAATTAACATTGGGAAAAAAGATTGGTGGGAGTTTTGTGATATTGGTTCTTATATCCGCTATTTCGGGTGGATTGGTCTTGTATTGGCTAAACAGCCTGACGTCAACTACCCAAACGGTATTAAACGTCAGATCCCCGTCCATGATAGGCTCCGAAAGACTTCTGAGATTTTATGGATTGGCCATAGGAGGAATCAGGGGATTTCTTGCTTCCGGCGATGAAAAGTATTTGCAAGACTTCGAAAAGGCGAAATCCGGGATGCAAGATAGTTACAAGAAACTTGAAGAGCTGTCAAATCACTGGATTTTACAGCAGAATAAGGATTTATTGAAAGAAATTGGAGGATGTCTGAATAAATTTTACACATCGGCAAGTCAGGTTATTGATAAAAGACGCAGTCCGGAAAATGACGTAGCCGCTCACTATTTCGCTACAAACATGACGCCTCTTTTTAAAGCAATAAATGAAAAGATAGACAAGCTTATGGAAGAGTTGAGTAATAGTCCAGGCACGAATGAAGTAAGGGATGCAATCTATGCATCGGCACAGTATCGCGCAGGTACAGCCCGCTGGGGCATGGCCATCCGCGGGTTTATGGAAAGCGCAGATGAGAAATTCGTCAAAGACTTTGAAGCAGCCCAGGCTATGCGCAGCGGAGGCTTAACAAAGTTAAAGTCCTTATCCGGCGGTCTGTCCGCGGGTTTGCAAGAGCTTGTGAAGGGAATTGACAAGGAAGAAGAATCTTTTACATCCCATGGAGAAAAGATTTTTGCAATCAGGCGAGGAAACGATTACCGGTTGGACTTAAAACACCTCAGGGAAGAACTGGCGCCGCTGGTTGCTGCCGTCCAGAAGAACATAGACCAGATAGGCGTTAATATGTCCGGGCTATTGGAAGGCGAGACGCTAAGAACATTGGGATTACAAAGGTCTATGTGGCTTATTGCCTTGATTTCAGTTAGTGTCAGCGTGTCGGTGGGTGCATTTGTAACCGTATTTTTGCCATTAAAGATCACTACCCTCTTTAAAAATATGGTCACAGAACTTATTTACGGCGCATCGAATGTCGCATCTGCATCGGAACAGATATCGGAATCGAGTCAGAATCTCTCCGAGGGGGCTTCAGAACAGGCTGCATCTATAGAAGAAACATCTGCAACGATGGAAGAAATCACTTCCATGACGAAACAAAATGCCGACAACGCCCAGGAGGCATCAAAACTGGCCACCGCATGTAACCTTTCGGTTGAGCATGGAAATACTACGGTGGTAGAAATGAATAACGCCATGAAAAATATCCATGAGAGCAGCGGAAAGATTGCCGATATCATCAAGATCATTGAAGGAATTGCATTCCAGACGAATTTACTCGCATTGAATGCGGCGGTTGAAGCTGCACGCGCCGGAGAACATGGGCGGGGATTTGCAGTCGTTGCAGAAGAAGTGAGGAATCTTGCTCAAAGAAGTTCTACGGCGTCCAAAGATATAACGACATTGATTACGGACAGCGTGCAAAAAGCATCAACAGGCATGGAACTCGTGAAGAAGACTGAGGACGTATTTACCGGTGTGGTTGCGCAGGTAAAAAAAGTAACCGATCTGGTCAATGAAATATCTTCTGCTTCAGACGAACAAAACAACGGAATACAGCAAATAAATAAGGCAATCCAGCAGATGGACCAGGTCGTCCAGCAAAATGCAGCCAGCGCCGAAGAGACAGCGGCGTCCAGTGAGGAATTGACGTCCCAGGCGCAGGCGCTCAACGATCTGGTAAATAAGGTCGGCGCAGAGGTCGGTATGGAGAACAAGCCGTCTGGCGCTGCAGTACAATCGGTAGTATCAAAAAAGAAAAGACCGTTACCTGTTAACATAGATACATCAACAAGCACAGAATTTGAAGGTAATAAAACAAAACTTGTTACGGCTGATCACGTGTAATGTCACTTTAATCGCATGAGATTTCAATTTGTTTATGCTGGTTTTTGAGCGATATGAAGCTCATGCGGGTTCAGGTTTGTAACCTGAACCCTAATTTGTGCGACTTGTTACCATTTTTTTACTCCCAAAGTTAAAAAGAACGTTGATCGCTGTTCTAAAAGATGGGTTCAAGTTGCAAACTTGAATCCGCGAAGGGGATCCACGAAGTCCCCCTTAGTAAAGGGGGATATAAGGTGGTTGTCTGTTGGGTGCACTTTGCTTCACTAAATATTCCCCTCCCTTGACTTCGTCATGAGTCTTCGGCGTGAGCTCAGAAGAACGTTCAGTCGAACGGGGGAGGTTAGGCGGGGTGGAGGAAAAAGAATCATCACCCACCCCTAACCCCTCCCAAGAGGGGAATTGTGGAGTCCCCTCTTGGGAGGGGATTATAGGGGTGGGTTTGCAACGAATTAATTTAAATATAGATTTTTATACTTTTACTGATCTTTAAAAGGAGGAAATACCACACACGGACAAACAAAAAAGGTAACGTTCAGCACCCCCACCTGGCCTCCCCCATCCCTTCGGCTTGCTCAGGACAGGCAAGGGGGAGGAAACGTTTCCCCGATCTGAGTCGAGGACAAGTTCCCCCGCCCCCGGTGGGGAGGGGTTAGGGGAGGGGGTGAACTGCTACAAAAAAGAATTATTCGTAGTTGTAGCTGTAACACAGTACTTTACATTTGAACAGGCACGTTAATGTTTTGGGAGGTTTTACTTATGAAAATGAATTTAAGCACAAAGATTATTTCATTATTTGTATTGGGCGGCGTAATACCAATGGCTGCGATCGGAATACTCAGTTATCGCAGTTCCAGTAAGGCGCTGGAACAACAGGCATTTAACCAGTTAATTTCAGTGAGAAATACGAAGAAAGTAAATATAGAAGACTGGTTCAACGAGAGAAAGGCGAATTGCAGTCAACTGGCTACAAGTAATTTGACCGTTAATGCAATAAAGGAGTTTAAAGCTGCCTTTCATGAATCAGGGGCTGAAAAGGTCAGAGACCTGTATATCACAAGCAATCCGTTCCCGACAGGTAAAAAGCTGGAATATTTTGATGCAAAGGACGGCAGTGTCTACAGTAGTTTACATGCCAAGTATCACCCCTTCTTTAAGAACTTTCTCGAACAATATGCGTATTACGATATATTTCTTGTAGACGGCGAGTCCGGAGACATTCTTTATACGGTTTTTAAGGAACTGGATTATGGGACAAACCTCGTGTCTGGGACGTATAACACGACAAATATTGCACGGTTGTTTAAAGATATCAATTCACCGGCTGTCGCTAGCAACACTGTAAAACTGGTAGATTTCGAATCCTATGCTCCGTCGAATGGCGACCCTGCCGCTTTTATTGCAAGTCCTGTTTACGATGGCAATCAAAAAATAGGCGCGGTCATCTTCCAGTTGCCAATTAACAAGATAGATGCAGTCATGCAGGAACGTGCGGGATTGGGAGAAACTGGTGAGACATATTTAGTGGGTCCGGACAAAATGATGCGATCCAACTCTCGATTTTCAGAAAAACCCACAATCCTGGTAAATAAAGTAGATACGGAAGCTGCGAAAGACGCCATTGCAGGGAAAACCGATTACAAGGTCGTTAAAGATTATCGCGGCGTGCCTGTTTTAAGCGCATATATGCCATTCAATGTGCTGGGTAACAACTGGGCAATTCTGGCCGAAATCGACAAGGCAGAGGCATTCAAGGCAATTGACGCCTTAAAGAAATCAATGATCATCATCGGAATTTGTGCAGTAGGATTTGTAACGGGATTAGGCATCCTTGTAGTCAAAATTACCAGCAAAATATCGGGTTTGTTCAGAAACCTACTTGTAGAACTTACAAGCGGCGCTACTCACGTTGCCTCGGCATCCGAGCAGATTTCAGCATCCAGCCAGAGCCTCTCGGAATCTACTTCTGAACAGGCTGCTTCAATTGAGGAAACTTCATCAACCATGGAAGAAATTTCATCCATGACAAAACAGAATGCCGATAATGCGACAGAGGCATCCAATCTGGCCAGGTCGTGTAACAATACCGTTGTAGGTGGCAATTCGACAGTAATTGAAATGGATGATGCAATGAAGAAGATTTATGAAAGCAGCGGGAAGATAGCAGACATTATTAAGATCATCGAGGGGATTGCCTTCCAGACGAACCTGCTTGCCTTGAATGCAGCGGTTGAAGCGGCAAGGGCAGGGGAACATGGTCGAGGATTTGCCGTTGTCGCAGAGGAGGTCAGGAATCTTGCACAGAGAAGTTCTGCCGCATCCAAAGATATAACGACCTTAATCACCGACAGTGTTAAGAAGGCTGAAAACGGAACCGAGCTTGTGAAGAAGACCAAAGAGGTATTTTCGGGGGTAGTGTCACAGGTTAAAAAGGTTACGGATCTGGTAAATGAAATTGCAACTGCTTCTGCAGAACAAAATAATGGTATTGAGCAGATAAGCAAGGCGATACAGCAGATGGATCAGGTAGTTCAGCAGAATGCGGCTAATGCAGAAGAAACGGCGGCCGCCAGTGAAGAATTGACCTCTCAGGCAGAGGCGCTCAATGCATTGGTTGAGAAAATCGGCAAAGAGGTCGGCGCCAAGGACAGTGGGGATGCTGCGGCAGCCAAAACTGCGATTTCTGGGAAACACGCGTCTGCTCCTGTAAACAAGAAAAAAGCGCCCGTTCATACTAAGCCATCTGGCGCTGGTACGAGGAAAACAAAAGGTGAAGAGACCGACAGGACTGCGCTTGATGCACAGGAAGAAGCCGCATGTGAGGGAAACGAAAAGAAACATGCTGCGGCAAGCGCCAGGGCAGACCGGTTAATTCCTATGACTGATGACGAGGCGTTTAAGGATTTTTAATCCAGAGTTAAAGGAGAAGCGCCCGGCACTACGTCAGTGCCTTCTAAAAGATGGGTTCAAGTTGCAAACTTGAACCCGCGAAGGTGTAAAATCCCCCTTAGAAAAGGGGGCAAGGGGGTTGTAAGCTGACACATGGAAAAAAACAACCCCCTGAATCCCCCTTTGCTAAGGGGGACTTGAGGGAATACTGTGCGGGTTCAGGTTTGTAACCACTGTGCGGGTTCAGGTTTGTAACCTGAACCCCTCATTGGAAGAGGAAAAGTAGTTTGATTTTGCCTTGCAAAATCGAACCTAATTTAATGAAAGGAGATTCATATGCAGGCAGTATTGGAGCAAAAGAGAAAATCAGACATATCTACCGGATCGTCGCACGAAGGGAAATACCTTACCTTTGTGCTCTGTGGCGAAGAGTACGGCATAGAGATTCTTAAGGTAAGAGAAATTATTGGAATTATGAACATAACGCCTGTGCCGCAAACACCCGGTCACATTAAGGGAGTAATCAACTTGCGTGGAAAGGTCATTCCGGTAATAGACTTAAGGTCAAAATTCGGATTTGAGGAGGCAACGCACACAAAAGAAACGTGCATAATAGTAGTTGAGGTGCAGCACATCCTTACAGGAGTAATCGTAGATACCGTATCAGAGGTGTTGGACGTCAATGCGGAAGAATTGGAAGCCTCACCGCATTTTGGAAACGGAGTCAATACGGAGATGTTTCTTGGCATGGCAAAGATAAAGGACAAGGTAAAGATTCTGCTCGATATAGACAAAGTGCTGGGAACCGAGGATATCAACGCCGTAGAGAGTTTAGCCAGCTAGCTGTACAGGAATTTCACCTGTAATTGTCATTTCGACCAAAGGGAGAAATCCTTGTTCCGAATATATTGAGGAATCTCAAGATTCCTCGCGGAGTTTACACTGAACAAAGTGAATGTGCTCGGAATGACAGACGAAGGGGAGTTTTCATCCCCCTTTGTGACCAAAGGTCATGGACGTTTCATTTTATTTATGTGATTATACAATGTGTGGCATAGAGAATCCCACTTCCTCCCCCCCTGTCCCCCTCCGGAGGGGGATAAAGGGGGAGGATAGGGGGACTGGGAAAGTTTAATTTTATTATTTCTGGGAGGAAATAGAATGATTGGCAAAATGAACTTGATGGGAAAATTTATTGTGACGACTATCGTTGCCGTTGTAATTTGTACGGGTATTTTGACGTATATAAACACCGCAAGGCAGAAGACGCAAATGCTGGAAGAAGTGAGAAAACAGGCCAGGGCTGCGGCAGATCAACTTATTTCAACACGAAAGGTTATTGCAGAAAAACAGAAGGCTATAAACACAGATTCTAAAGGCAACTTCGAATTCAAGGGTGTCATCCCGGCAATTGTTGGGCGTGAAGTAGCAGAAAATTTTAGTCAAACAACCATATTTAAGATGAAGCAGACCAGCTTAAAATATCGCAACCCCAATAACAAACCCGATACCTGGGAGATTCAGCAATTGGAAAGATTCGAATCCGATCCTGGTTTAAAAGACTTTTCAGAAACTACGAAATTAGAAGACGGCAGCGAAGTGTTTCGTATGATGGTGCCATTGAAGATCGAAGAGGCATGCCTCAAGTGTCATGGTGACCCGGCAAATAGTCCTACAAAAGATGGTAAAGATATAGCAGGCAGGCAAATGGAAAATTACAAACCGGGGGATATTCGCGGAGGAATCAGTGTTATTGCGCCGCTGGCGACGGTAAGCGCAGCGATTGCATCAAACAACTATTTTAATATCATCGGAAACGTAATTTGTGTGCTTGTTATCGGCGCTGTAGTCTTCTTCATTTCTCGAAACGTTGTGTCCATGCTCAAGAGACTGGTTATTAACCTGTTGAATGGCTCAAAAGAGTTATCTTCTGCGGCAAGAGAGATTTCTTCTTCCAGTCAGTCACTTGCCGACGGAGCATCGCAGCAGGCATCCTCCATTGAGGAAACCTCTGCTTCTATCGAGGAAATGGCCTCTATGACTACGAGGAACGCCGATAACGCAAAAGAAGCAAACCAGCTTGCAGTCAAGACGAAAATGTCTGCCGAAACCGGGAATGAGGAGTTGGATACATTGCAGACCACCATGAAGGAACTCAACGACGGAAACGATAAGGTGCTTTCCATTATCAAGTCCATTGATGAAATAGCGTTTCAAACGAACCTTTTGGCGCTGAATGCAGCGGTTGAGGCTGCCAGGGCCGGCGAACATGGAAAAGGGTTTGCCGTTGTCGCCGAAGAAGTGCGCAGCCTGGCGCAGCGATGTTCCGTGGCTTCTAAGGAAACCGCAGACCTTATTAATTCCAGGGTAATTAGTACCGAAAACGCTGCAAAAATTGCAGAGAAATCCGCTGCAAACCTTAAAGAAATCGTTACTGAAACGAAGAAGGTAACAGACCTGTCTGGTGAAATTGCCACGGCATCGCAGGAGCAATCGGAAGGAATTATTCAGATTTCAACAGCCGTTTCGACAATGGATACCGTTACCCAGCAGAACGCCGCTAACGCCGAAGAATTGGCGGCAGCAAGCGAGGAATTAACGGCACAGGCAGAAGGCCTGAAAACTATTGTCGGTGAACTGGCTGCACAGGTTGGAGATATCAATGTGGATTTGAACGATGCAGAGACAACCGGATCCGGTATCGGGAAAAAAGACCTTACGGTTAAAAGTGAAGTCGCCGCAAGGAAATTAAAACCAGCGGTGCGGATTATGGAGAATAACAGAGCCCAAAAGGCAAAGAGTAACGGAAATGGTTCTAAGAAAGGCAAAAAACCCGTATCCGGCACTCCTGAGGAGTTGATACCGCTCAGCGGTGACTTTACTGGTTTTTAGTATCAAATAATTTGAATTTGATTCCTCGGCACAGCTCGGAATGACATCATTCCGAGCTGTGCCGAACGAAAAAGGGTTTCCCTCCATGCTGGTTCAGGCTTACAGCCTGAACCGAAACATTTCGGTTCAATCGAGGACGATTGAACCAGCGGAGCTTAGAAAAGGGATTTCCCTTGGAATCCCCCTTTACTAAGGGGGACTAATGGGATTATCCCTCTTTGTTAAGGGGGACTTAAATGGAATAAGCGCAAATGAAAAATGCAAAATGCAAAAGTCAAAATTATGGTGCGGGATACAACGTAAATATTTCATTTTGCAATTTGCATTCTTCATTTCCGACTCGTTCGGTTCATGTAGCTCAGCATTTTATTCGTGAAATTTTATTGTATGGACACGAATTATTTACAATTTATGCCCATGCCGGGAGGATACGAAAATGTTTAAGAAAATGAAATTAATGTCGCGTTTTATAGTTACAATAATTGTATCAATAGTTATTGCGATGGCTGTACTGTCTTACTTTAATTTGAAACGACAGAATGACCAGTTTCTAACACAGGTAGAGACACAAGCTACTATGGCAGCGCATGAACTGATGTGTGTAAGGAAGATAATAGCAGAAAAACAAAAAGTAATTAACACTGATTCAACAACGGGCAATGTCGAGTTTAAAGGTGTGATCCCGGCAATCATCGGTCGGGAGGTGGCAGAGTTATTTAGCGCAAGCACCCCATTTAAAATGAAACAGACGAGCCTCAAATACAGAAATCAAAACAATAAACCAGACGACTGGGAGGCAAAACAACTCCAGGTATTTGAGTTAAACCCTGATTTAAAACAAATAAAAGAGATTGTAAAACTGGAGGACGGCTCAAAATTATTTCGATGTATCATACCTCTCAAAATAGATGAAGGTTGTTTAAAATGTCACGGTGACCCCGTAACGAGTCAGACGGGAGACGGCAAAGATATTGCAGGCAAACAAATGGAAAATTATAAACTGGGTGATATCCGCGGGGGTATAAGTGTAACAGCTCCTATGGCTACAATCACCCAAGCTATTGCGTCCAACAGGAATTTCAACATCTACGGAAGCATAATATTTGTCTTCGTTGTCAGCGGAGTAGTGTTTTTTATTGTAAGAAACGTAATAGGTTTTCTGAAACGGTTTATTGAAAGGCTTTATGAGGGCGCTGAGCAGGTGTCATCTGCATCGGAACAAATATCAACATCGAGTCAAGCTCTGGCTTCCGGCGCTACTCAGCAGGCAGCGTCTATAGAGGAGACATCCTCTGCTATTGAACAGATGTCTTCTATGACGGCGAGAAATGCAGACAGCGCTAAAGAGGCAAATCAACTTGCGATAAAATCAAGAACCTCGGCAGAAAATGGCAGCCAGGCAATGCAGGAAATGCATGATATCATGAAAGAATTGAATTCCGGCAATAACAAGGTTCTTTCGATTATCAAATCGATTGACGAAATTGCTTTTCAGACGAATCTTCTGGCTTTAAACGCAGCAGTAGAAGCGGCAAGAGCAGGCGAACATGGAAAAGGCTTTGCCGTGGTCGCCCAGGAAGTAAGAAGCCTCGCACAGAGATGCGCAGTCGCCGCAAAAGAAACCGCCAGTCTCATCAATTCAAGAGTCGAATGCACCGAACGCGCCACAAAAGTAACGGATAAATTGAGCATTGCATTACATGATATCGTCGTGGATACAAAGAAGGTAACCGACCTGGCCGGAGAAATTGCCGCCGGTTCTCAGGAACAGGCAGACGGCACAGGACAACTAACCAAAGCGACTTCTCAAATGGATCAGGTTACCCAAAACAATGCCGCTACGGCCGAGGAATTGGCGTCTTCAAGTGAAGAACTGTCAGCGCAAGCTAAAAGTTTAGAAGACAGGGTATACGAACTAGCCAAAGAAATTGGAACGAAAAATGTAAATTCAGAGACACCGGTGCATATTTTCACACATGCCGATCGTGATCAGCAAGCCCGCAGGCAGAATGTCGTCCGGCAAAAATACAACGAGTTAAAACACGCTGAAAATGAAGATACTATAATTTTTGACGTAAAGAAAAAGAACAATGGACACCGTAAGTTTAATAGAGAAAAGGTAGATCATAACAGAGACATAGGTGATGAAGTAATTCCAATGGATGACTTCAAAGGGTTTTAAACTCTATTTGTTAGCATGATCTTATCTCCCATGCGTGTAAATAGTTCAGGGCAGATGATGTATAAAAATCCCCCTTAAAAAGGGGGTAAGGGGGTTGTAAACTTGTCCTCATGAAACTCGTCCTCGTGAAAGCGGGGAATGGGGAATAACTCAGGAAAAAACACAACCCCCTATGTCCCCCTTTGTTAAGGGGGATTTGGGGGTTGTTCTTCCATTATTAAGGGGGACTAACTTATTGCTTTCAATTGATTTAAAGAGGGAGGTACGTGAAACGTGAATTATACTCCAAATGCTATTACCGTCGGTGTGGGTGATTTAAAAATAACGCAGGCGCCTAACGTTTTAAAAACATTATTAGGTTCGTGTATTGGAATTGTACTGCACGATCCGGTGAACAAGATTGGCGGGCTCTTGCATATCATGCTCCCGAAGAAAAACGGCAAGGATTTAAAAATAACGAAATATGCTGATCCCGGGCTACCGTACTTTATTTCTCATATGGTTACAAACGCCGGCGCTTTAAGAGGCACCCTTTACGCCAAGATATTTGGCGGCGCCAAGATGTTTGAAACAAACGGTATGATTAATATAGGTGAATCAAATGAGCTGGAGGTGCGGAGGATATTAAAAGAGGAAGGTATAAAAATTGTAGCATCACGAACCGGCGGCACAAAGGGATACAATATAGCGTTCGATACGCACACCGGAGACGTAACGTGCCGCATATTTGGCGAGGCAATCGTAATTTATTAATATCATTATAATGCTTGAGCAGTATAAACGAGAAGGAGAAAATCTTATAAATGAGGCAACTGAGTTAAAGAAGATTTTTTCCTCTATTATTCTAAAATTAAAGTAATTTTCATTTTTGGGATATTGTAATTTATTTGAAATTTGGTATTTGTGATTTGGTATTTTAGATTATAAGCTTTTGTGCTTTTTGTGACTTTGTGGTTATTAAACTTTACTCGTTAGAGAGGTAAATATGGATATTACTAAGGATGATATGAAAGTAGTTGAAATAATGTCACGACTTAGTATCGATAGGGCTTCCAGGGCTCTATCCAAGATACTGAGAACCGGCGCAAAGATTTCACTTTCCAAAGTGTACACAGCAGATTTAAGTGAAACTACGGCAAAGATGAATGACGACCTCAGAGAAATGACAGGTGTTATGGTTAGTTTTAAGGGAAATGTAAGCTGTAAGCTTTTATTTATGATGCCCGTGACTGGTTCATTTATCCTTACAGATCTCTTTCTTAGACAACCCGCCGGAACAACGAAAGAGTATAACGAATTTACTGAAAGCGTAACGCAGGAACTCGGAAACATTCTTGCAAGCCACATCAGTAATGCGCTGGTTTCTGATTTTGACGCCAAGCTGCTGCCACAACCTCCTCAGGTACATAATGACTATGCCGGAGTCATGTTTTCGAATCTTGTTTTGGAACAAGGCATGACAGATGACAAACTACTACTGTTGGAGACACAATTCGAGATTTGTAAAACGGAACTGGAGTGTTATCTTTTTTTAGTCCCTGAGATGACGTCATTTGGAAAATTGTTAGATAATATAGGAGTAAATGTATGAGAAAGATATTAGTAGTAGACGACGCAAAAGTCATAAGGATGGTAATCAAACAGATTCTGACCCGACATGGATTTCATGTTGCGGGAGAGGCTGGGAACGGCAGGGAGGCATTTGAAAGATACAAGGAATTAAGGCCTGACGCCGTAACTATGGATATTATCATGCCAGAGGTAGACGGTATTCAGGGGCTAAAAGAAATCATGGCCTTCGATAAACAGGCAAAGGTAATTATGATTTCTGCCATCGACCAGCATGATGCATTAACGGATGCCATTCGACACGGCGCTGCGGATTATGTAGTAAAACCATTCGAGGACGACCGTATGGTGACGGCATTAAAAAATATCTTTGGCGAGGCGCAATCCTAACCCGAATAAATCGGAAGAGAAACTAATTGAGATTTACGATTTACGATTTACGAATTACGATTTTTCAAATCGTTCGACTGAGCGCTCACGACGAAGTCTCAAATCGTAAATCCCAAATCGTAATTCGTAAATCGTAAATATATAAAAGGAGAACTTCATAATGGAAATTGATATCAATGACAAGGAATTTGGTTTATTTCAACGCTTAATATACGACGAAAGTGGCATAAACCTTACGCCGGCAAAAAGAGAATTGGTAAAATCCCGTTTAATGAAGCGTCTCAGAGAAAGGTCGTTGACATCATTTAAAGAATACTACCAATACGTTACAGAAGAAGATACGACAGGCGAAGAAATGGTCATGATGCTCGATTGCATCTCAACCAACCTGACGGAGTTTTTTAGAGAACCTGTGCACTTTGATTTCTTGTCAAAAAAAGGACTGCCCGCCTTATTAGAGAATAAAAGAAAATCAAGGGATAAAAAGCTTCGGATATGGAGCGCCGGGTGCTCCACCGGTGAAGAACCTTACACCCTTTCCATAGTCCTCTCAGAACATATCGGAGCGACCCGTGAATGGGATATAAAAATACTGGCAACAGACCTGTCGACACGAGTTTTAAAAAAGGCAATGAAAGGACTGTACCTCAAAAACCGAATTAAGGGCATATCCCCTCAAACATTGAACACACATTTTAAAAAGGGAGACGGCAGTTATAGTGATTACTATCAAGTCCAGGACCACTTAAAGGATATGATTGTTTTCAGAAGGCTTAATCTCACCAATGATGCCTTTCCTTTTAAGGGGCACTTCGACTTCATATTTTGCAGAAATGTGATGATTTACTTTGACAAAGAAACACAGTCGGACCTGGTATCGAAGTTTTACAGACATCTTGCCCCGGGTGGGTATCTATTCATAGGGCATTCCGAGAGTCTTGCAGGTACGAATAATAAATTTCGCTATGTACAACCCACTATTTACCAAAAATAACACTTATAGTAGGAGCGCCTATCATGAATAAAAAAATAAAGGTACTCATTGTGGATGACTCTGCTGTAGTCAGAAAAATATTATCAACGGGCTTAAGCAGGGATCGGGAAATTGAAGTAGTCGGAACGGCGGCGGACCCGTTTATTGCAAGAGATAAAATCATAAATCTTAGACCCGATGTAATAACCCTGGACGTTGAAATGCCCAGAATGGACGGTATCTCTTTCCTGCAGAGATTAATGACATATTTTCCGTTGCCCGTTATTATGGTCAGTTCATTGACACAATCCGGCTGTGAAACTACGTTAAAGGCCTTAGAGGTCGGAGCGCTGGATTTTGTCACAAAACCCTCGTTGGACGTATCGCATACGCTTGAAGAGATCGTTACGGAGTTGGCAGATAAGATAAAAGAATCTGCTAATGTTAAAGTTAAAAAGAGGGAATATTTTAAAAGTCAGGAATCCAGACAGCTGCAGACAAGTCATGCATTAATCAACAGCACGCATAAAATTGTTGCAATAGGAGCATCCACGGGGGGAACTGAGGCGCTCAAGGAGGTATTGGTGCAAATGCCGCCCAATGCGCCAGGAATCCTGATCGTTCAGCACATGCCCCAATTATTTACAAAATCATTTGCTGAACGGTTAAATTCCATTTGTGCTATTGAGGTGAGAGAGGCAAAGGACGGCGACAGCATTATTCCCGGTCTGGCGCTCATTGCGCCTGGAAATTATCACATGGAATTACGGAGGAATGGCGCCAGATATTATGTATCAACGAATCAGGAACTCCCTGTCCGTCGCCATAGACCATCCGTTGAGGTATTATTTGAATCGGTTGCAAAATACGCCGGTTCCAATGCCGTGGGTGTAATCATGACAGGGATGGGTGATGATGGCGCTGGTGGTCTCCTGAAGATGAAAGAATCGGGCGCTAAGACAGTAGCACAGAACGAGGAAAGTTGCGTAGTGTTTGGTATGCCAAAGGAGGCGATAAAATTGGGCGCTGCAGAAACGGTCGTTTCACTCAACAAAATCACGCCTACTATTTTGTCGCTGTTAAATTAGGCTGCCTTTGGCAGCGACTTTTTAGATATACGACAAATGCCGATGGAAAACAACCCCCATGCCCCCTTTATTAAGGGGGATTTCCTCAAGTCCCCCTTAGCAAAGGGGGATTCAGGGGGTTGTCTGGCATGGTGTGATACAAACATTGAAATTCCTATACGTTAAATTAGATTCTTCACTTCGCTCAGAATGACAAAACGAAGGGCCTCAGAGTAACATAAAACGAAGGAATGACTTTGTTGTCGTGCTGAACGGAGTAAAGCATCTCAACTTTGAATAGTTTGAAAATTCCTGTTTTGGGCAACCGGGACGGTTGCGCTATCAGTTTTAAATTCCTTGCATCAAGTTTAGTCGTAATCTGACGATAGTAAAGGCATTGATGCCAGACAAAGGCGTCTGAGCATTGATACAAAAATGTTTAAAATTCATACATCTGCGTAGTATCTGTTTATTGGAATACTATAAATTGGTTGGAAAGTGTCCAATTTTTACAAAAATATTTTATTTTCTCACTAAATAATTCCCCCCCCCTGCCGATAATTAAAAGTAACGAAAGACATTATGTGCAAAGAAACGGATGGTTTTGCAATCATATACAACAGAAATACTACATGAGTCATGGTTACCGTTGAGGTGAATACTTGGGCGTTAAATTGAATAGTTCCAATAGCAATATTAGTTGCCGTGTAATGATCGTCGCTTCGTTTGCGCTGTTGCTTACGTGGGCTAACATGGAGAGCGTTTACGGAGAAACATACGAGGATGTGCTGAAAGAAGTGCGCTTTATGCAAAGTCGCATCAGCAGCCTCGAACAACTTATCCTTTCACAGCAAGAGGAAATTAAAAAATTACGGGCTGAACGGGAAGAATCTGCCTCAGCACAAGCTATGTCAACGGTTGCAGAACAATCCGCGACTCGTGATGTAGCGACAAGCTCCCGGCACAAAAAAACTCAAGGATTACAGGGTGAACGTGAAGAATCCTCTTCCGTAAAGGTCGCATCAGGAGAGGCTATTGATGTCGTTGAACCGGATGATGAAGATACTTTGGAGACGCGATTGAAGTCGTTCAAAGAAGAATTGTTTGAAAAAATGTTTGGAGGGAAAGCCCCGCTTGAAATTACCGGTTTCTTTGATTTTACATTACAGAGTCAGGATGAGCGTGACAGCCCATTTGAGTATGGAGCCTTTGAACTGGATCTGGAGTACGCTTACAACGAACATTATGCAGTCAGCACGGCCCTTGTTTGGGAAGACGACTCGGCATCTGTGGGCGTAGGCGTGATTGACTATCACTTGTTTAAGAGCTCTGTGCCAGTCAGAGGCCGCATCTTTGATGAGCCTGGATTCCATGTTCAGGCGGGAAGATTTGATTTGCCGTACGGCGTTGATTACCAATACTTCGCTTCAGTTGACAGACCAAACGTGTCAGCGCCATTAACCACGGAACGTATCCAGCTTGGCGGCTACAACAGTGATGGAATACGTTTGTATGGAACAGAAGGAATGTTTGATTATTCATTATATGCTGTTGATTCACTGTATGGAGACAATGGAAGCGCCGTAGGTGGACGGATGGCGTTCTTCCCGTCACGAAACCCATACAAATTGCACCAATTCGGCACGCCCAGGTTTGCCGAGTTGGGATTCTCCTTTCTTATAGACATGGATAGAGACTACGATATGCGTAACGGTGTATACGGCTTTGACTTCACGCTGAATTACGACAAGTTTTTGCTTGTGACGGAATGGATGAATCGGAACAGCTATGAAGACATACTGAGCGGGACGGATGTCAACCTTGGAGAACAGGATGAGTCCGGCTTTCACGTCACCCTGGTAACAGAACTTGAGGATTTCGTAAAGCAACCCGTGTATTTTTTCAGCCGTTATGACATGTGGGATCCACGGTACAGCATCATTCTCGATGAGGATGACGATACCATTGCGTACCGCGTGAATGACACAAAACGCCTGACATTTGGCGTTGGATACAGACTAATTGAACTACTCAACATCAAGTTAGAATATTTTAACTACTTGGGGCGTGGAACTAACGAACCCGCCTTTGATGATAGTGGTGTAATTGTCCAGATGACAGCCAGATTTTGATTGTAAGGAAGAAAGGATAGTTACTATGGTAAGAGATATGCGGGAGTTTGTTATATCTGTTCTATGCCTGATCCTGTTTCCAATTTATTTATTTACTGGTACTCCTGAGTGCAATATCCTGGCAGCAGAATCCAGGAGTAATCCACATGAGCTGAAAGAGCAGTTTGATAGTGGGGAGTGCGGGATCTGTCATCGGCAGACGCCAGAGCGCATACCCGCAAATGACACACGGCTGGTGTTGCCTGGTCAGGATGATTTTGTGACGGACCCCGTAACTATGTGTGTGCCATGCCATGAGGGCAGTATGGATTCCCACCCCATTGCAGTTCAGCCTAAGTACCTTGTTCCGGCAGATCTGCCTCTTGACAAGAGACGCAGGATATCCTGCCTGACATGCCATTATGCGCATGGCAGTTTAAAAAGCAATCACACGTGCTGTAGTATGAGTTTTCTCGACAGGATGTTTGACCGCAAACGTATGAAAAAGAGTTTTCTGTTACGGCGTGAAAATACCAATGGCGAACTTTGTAATGCCTGCCACGTTAATAATGTCTGAAAGGGGGTGCAAAAAACATGAGAAACGGGAAAAAAATGCGGAGGACCATCTTCATTAAACGTGGTTTCCAGATGAGGTTTATTATCTGGGTTATTGCGTTGTTAATCTTATGTGGCATTTGTTCAGCGGCAGTCCTCTATCCGTTTCTATCGAGTGAAATAAGCAGTGAGTTATCTACCGGACATCGCGATGCAGAAGATATTAAGAGACATTTGGCACTTGCGATTATTATTGGTAACGTGCTGGCGGTAATAGTGGCTGCCCTTGCAACAACGGTAGTGATTCTCTACATATCACACAAGATAGCAGGACCGCTTTATCGGTTTGAGATGATATGTAAGGAAGTCGGGCGTGGCAACCTGAATGTCTACGCTGGACTCAGAGAGAAAGACCAGTTGGGAGGTTTGTCAGAGGCGTTCAGCGAGATGCTTGCGCAATTGCGCAGCCGGTGCAGTGATCAGTACACGCGCCTGGAGACGGCGAGGAAAAATTTGAGCGAGTTAAAAAACGCCCTGTCCGATCCGGTCATGAGTAAAAAGCTTGTTGGAACTGTTGATGGAACATTGGCTTTGTTAGCTGAAGAAATGAAGAAAAGCTAATATCAAAAGTGATTTAAATATTTATGAATTCTGCTGAGCAGCAGATATTATTGGTGGTTATTGTTATCACCATTAATGTGTTGACGTATCTTACTTCTAAATCATTAATCAAACCGGGAAAGGAAAATAATTATGCTGAGAAACATAAAATTAGGCACAAAATTAATTTTAGGTTTTGGCATTTTGCTGTTTATGATTGCTGGCATTGCAGGTACTACGTATTATTTTACCATTAGTGCTAAAAATAATGCCAGAATAACTCAATCCGAGAGTGTCGTATTTGCCAACGTTGCTCATCAAATGAAGCTTGATGTGGTGCAAATACAACAATGGCTGACTGACATATCTGCTACGCGGGCACAAGATGGACTGAATGATGGATTTGAGAAGGCAAAGAAACACAAGGACTCATTTACGAGTCATATGTCTAAATTTAGAGAGATATATAGCGCCAAAAACAATAAAGAAGGACTTTCTAACTGTGATAAAATAGAAAAGGCATTTATCGATTACTATGAAGAAGGTAAAAAGATGGCGCAGGCATATATTGATGTAGGACCTGCCGAAGGCAACAAACACATGGAAGGCTTTGACAAAACTGCCGAGGCGCTTGCCAGTAACCTTGATCCATTCATTAATCAACACATCTCAGCGTTAGATGTGTCCATGACCTCTATAATTTCTTCTGTTGAAAAACTCAACATGTATAATATGATTTCAGGTGCAACGGCTTTAACTTTTGGGATTTTTATGACGGTATTTATGCCTGCAAGTATTGTAACACTCTTCAGGAAACTGCTTATAGAACTTTCAAGTAGCGCTTTTCAGGTAGCTTCAGCATCGGAACAAATATCGGCATCGAGCCAGAGTCTCTCTGAAGGAGCAACCGAACAGGCCGCATCAATTGAGGAAACATCGGCGACGATGGAGGAGATCTCTTCTATGACAAAACAAAATGCCGACAATGCTGCCGAGGCAGCTAAACTGGCAAAGGCATGCAATGGCGCTGTTGAACAAGGTAATAGCACTGTTATAGAAGTGGACGGCGCTATGAAGAACATCTCGGAAAGCAGCGGAAAGATTGCTAATATTATTAAAATTATCGAAGAAATCGCCTTTCAGACGAATTTACTGGCATTGAATGCGGCAGTTGAGGCAGCACGGGCAGGAGAGCATGGACGAGGATTTGCAGTTGTTGCTGAAGAGGTCAGGAATCTTGCGCAAAGAAGCGCCGCTGCTGCCAAGGATATTACGGCATTAATTACAGACAGTGTTAAGAAGGCAGAGATAGGCACTGGGCTGGTAAAAAATACTAAAGAGGTATTTTCCGGAATAGTATCACAGGTGAAAAAGGTTACCGATCTGGTAAACGAGATTGCCACAGCCTCAGAGGAACAGACCAATGGAATTGAACAGATTTCTAAAGCCATTCAACAGATGGATCAGGTTATTCAACAGAACGCTGCGAGCGCTGAGGAAACGGCTGCAACCAGTGAAGAGTTATCATCCCAGGCACAGGAGCTCAAAGGTCTGGTTGATAAGGTTGAAGTTGTGGTAGGTAAAGGCTGTGAAGATAGCACGATAAAAGAAGTTAACACCGTAGCTTTAACGAGCAAAGGTGCAAAATTATCGAATGAAAAGGTAATTGGCGCTTCAAAAAGAGAAACAAGAAGAAAGGATTTTAATTACAGGCATGACGACATGGAAGATAATTTACCTGAAGGCAATGGGAGTGAACATGTTCTGGCAGGCTCAAGGTCAGATAGTTTAATTCCCGCGTCAGATGATGATTTCAAGGATTTTTAAGCAGGTTCTTTGGACTCGGGATGACAAAAAGTAGATTTGAAATTATTTATTAAACATTTTATAAGGAGGCTGAAACATGGCAATGCAATGGAACGAAAATCTGTCTGTAGGTGTAGATATAATTGACAACCAGCACAAAGGGATAATTAGCAGGATAAACAATCTGTTAAATGCAATGTCACAGGGCAAAGGAAAGGACGAGGTAGGTAAGGTGCTGACATTTTTAGCGGATTATGTGGTAAAGCATTTCAGCGCTGAAGAGGCCTTGATGAAGAAACATAACTTCAGTGGTTATCAGGAACAGCAGGCAGAACACGCTCAATTCATAAAAGATTTTTCTCTGTTAAAAAATGAATTTGAAACACGGGGTGTTACTTCGACTTTAGTGCTGCAAACCCAGCGGCAGCTATGCGACTGGCTGACAAATCATATTACCAATAAGGATAAACAAATAGGTGTGTTCATAAAAAAATGCGCGTAGTTTTTGCATGAATAGTGTTCTCATGAATATTATCCTCGTTCCCATGTCCTGCATGGGAACGAGAGAT
>Ga0194119_10004436_pt1 | contig 21737 bp, 19 predicted proteins | sample TA2MahC100mmetaG_FD_148620 | JGI IMG/M metagenome (GOLD analysis project Ga0194119, IMG submission 148620) | Freshwater microbial communities from Lake Tanganyika, Tanzania - TA2015018 Mahale Deep Cast 100m | ecosystem: Environmental > Aquatic > Freshwater > Lake | place: Tanzania: Lake...
GGCGACGCGCGTCGGTCCGCCCGCCGAGGAAGGGCAGCACATCGGCCCGGTGGTCAGCCAACTGCAGTTCGACAAGGTCCAGGGCCTGATCCAGAAGGGCATCGACGAAGGCGCCAAGCTGCTGGCGGGTGGGCTCGGCCGCCCCGACGGCATGAATCGCGGCTATTACGTACGCCCCACGGTGTTCGCCGATGTGAACAACGCCATGACCATCGCGCGCGAGGAGATCTTCGGTCCGGTGCTCTCGATCATCCCGTTCGAGACCGAGGCCGAGGCGATTGCCATCGCCAACGACACGCCCTACGGTCTGACCAACTACGTGCAGAGCCAGGACGACGCCACGCGCGTGCGCGTCGCGCGCCAACTCCGCTCGGGCATGGTCGAGATGAACGGCCAGCCGCGCGGCGCCGGCAGCCCGTTCGGCGGCATGAAGGCCTCGGGCCACGGCCGCGAAGGCGGCGTGTGGGGCCTCGAGGACTTCCTGGAGGTCAAGGCCGTCTCGGGCTGGGCCGCCACCTGACCGCGCGAGGCACGGTGGCGGCGCGGCTCAACGCGCCGCCGCTTCCCAACTGCGCGCCTCGCCGGCGTAGGCGGCACCCGGGTTGCCCCACACGGTGGTGCGCCACATGACGCGGCCGTGCCGTTCGGCGTCGAACCACGTCGCGGTGTGGATGGTCGAGCGGTTGTCGTAGATTACCATGTCGCCCACCGTCCATTCGTGGACGTAGACAAACGCGGGCTGGGTGTAGTGGCGCATCAGCGCGTAGACTAAGCGCCCGCCCTCGCCGTCCACGCCCGGCTCAAGGCCGACGATGGGGCCGTGGATCCAGTCGAGCTGCTCCTGCTCGCAGAGGTAGAGCGCCTTGCGCCCGGTGACCGGGTGGACACGCACGATGGGCTGCGGCTGCGGCCCGTCGCGCGGGCCCAGCGGCTTCGGCGTCGCGCCGGCGCGCACCTCGTCCTCGCCATAGCCGTGGTAGGGCGCCACGTGCAGCGCCTGCAGACCTTTGACGCGCGCCTTCAGGTCGGCCGGCAGGCTGTCGTAGGCGGCGACGCCGTCGGCGTAGAGCGTCTGGCCCTGGTCGCGCGGCGCCGGCGTCGCCGCGTAGAACAGCGAGATGTCCGGCGGCGGCCGGCGGAAGCTCTGGTCCGTATGCCAGCCACGCCGATGGGGAAACTGCACCGGCAGGCCGCCGTCGGGCAGGAACGGCGGCTCGGGCCGGGGCGGCGGCGCGAAGTTCACCGGCGGCAGGTTCGACACGATGAAGATCTGCGGCACCGCGGGGTGCACCATGTTCTGCAGGCTGGTGGTCCCGCGGTAGTTCTCGACCTCCTTGCCGAAGGGACGGCTGAGCCGCACCAGGAGGTCCGGATCGTCGTTGATCGCGTTCATGCCGGTCAGCACCAGCAGGCCATGACGCGCGTCCAGCGCGGCCGGCAGCGTGGCCGGGGCGGCCTCCATGGCGGCGACGAACGGGCGCGCGTCCTTGACACGGATCAGCCCGCCGAAGGTCCGGCTCGGCAGCGGCTCGATGGTCAACACCGCAATTTCGTGTGGGGTGAGAACGGCGGCGGAATAATCCCCCACTTAAGCGGCCGGGCGGGAACGGCCACGATCATGCGTCGGCGCGAGGCCGGGCATTGGCGGGATCATAGACGGGGCCCACAAGGACGCTCGCGGGGCGACGTTCGCCGAGAATCTCGACAAGAAGCTCTGTTCCGGCAGCCGAACACTCGGGGCTGACATATGCGAACGCGAGGCTCTTGCTGACCCGGTGGCCGTACCCGCCGGAACTGACAAATCCGACGACATTCCCGTTACCGATGACGGTCTCACCACCCCAGCAATCCGCGTCGTCGGCGTTGACTTCGAGACACACGCAGGTCCATCTGAGTGGGCCTTGCCCGCTTAGAACCGTCGCCTCACGGCCGACGAATGCTCCCTTGTCCAGGTCGAGAAACCGCGTGGCGCCTGCTTCCACAAGGGTGACCTCGTTCGTCAGCTCGCTGCTGGCGTGGAACGCCTTCTCGAGCCGCATGGAATTGAGGGCGAAGGAACCGAAATCCACGATGCCACAATCTTGGCCGGCGTTCATGACAGCGTCGTAAATCACGGGCAAGCGATCCATGGGCGCATGTAGCTCCCATCCTAGTTCGCCCGAGTACGAAACACGCAAGGCCCGTGTCGTGCCGCCCTCAATCTCGATATCACGGCAGGAGAGCCAGGGAAAACTGACATTGTCTAAATTCGTTTGACTTACGCGCTGCAGTACCTTACGGGACTTGGGACCAGATACAATCAAACAACCAAGTTCGTTAGACAAATTTCTAATTTCGATCTGCTGACCGGCATGTTTGTGTGATGAGAGCCAGTCGAGCACGCGTTGCTCAAAAAAGGCAGCGCCCGTGATATAGAATTCATTTTCATTATGCTTGGTGAGTACAATCTCGGCCTCGATGGTACCCTTGCTGTTCAGAAGGTGTGAAAGAACCATGCCGCCGTTCCGGGACGGAACCCGGTTGGCGATCATGCGGTTCATAAAGGTCGAGGCGTCGCGCCCACGGACTTCGATCTTGGCGAATGCCGTCAGATCCATGACGCCGACATGGTCCCGCACGGCGACGCATTCCGCTGCAACGATTTCGAACAACTCAGAACGGCGGTAGCTGTAGATGTCCTCTCGGGAAACGCCATTGCGCGCGAACCAGCGAGGCTGCTCCCACCCGTACACCTCTTCGAACACCGCCCCACGATCCTTGAGCCGTCCATAGAGCGAACTCGTCTTCACAGGGCGCCCGACGTGGCGGTTGAGTCGGGGAAACGGCACTTCCCGATGAAGAACGTAGTCTTCCTTGGTCTTTTCAAGAACGTACGATCGGTCCGCGAACGCACCATAGCGACGTGGATCGTGATCCTTCATGCTGATGTCCGCGGCGCCGTACACCATCCACTGTGCAAGAAGTTTTCCGGCCCCCGGCCCCCAGCCGATCCCGATCTGCGCGCCACAGCAGCACCAGTAGTTGCGGAGCCCAGGCGCTGGCCCGACCAGCATGTTTCCGTCGGGGGTATCGGGAATGGCGCCATGAATGATTCGTTTGATCCCGGCAGCCTGGAACACGGGCATGCGCGCCATGGCGATCTCGACCCACGGCGCGATGCGATCAAGATGGGGCTCGAACAATTCGTGCTCCGCGTCCCACGGCACTCCGTCGTCCCAAATAGTGTTCGGGTTGGCCTTCTCGTAGATGCCGATCAAGCCAGACTTCTGCTCCATCCTGCAGTAACCGCTGAACGCGCTTGCATCCCTGACAACGGGAAGCTCCACACTCAGATCCAGGAACTCCGGCACGGCCTCGGTGACGATGTAGTGATGGGTTGTGTTCGCGATGGGCAAGTCAAGGCCGACCCATGCCCCGACCTGGCGTGCGTAGGTCCCGGCCGCGTTGACGACATGCTCGCAGACGATGTTTCCCTGTTCGGTGAAGACTTCCCACTCGCCGCTTGGCAGCGGTCTAACGTCGGTGACTCTGTTGCCTTGGACGATGTCCGCACCTCTGTTTCGCGCACCAACAGCAAACGCCATGCAGGCGCCCGCGGGATCGACATGGCCGTCGTCCATGGTGTGTAGGGCCGCCCTGACACCGTCGAGGTCATAGAAGGGGAAAAGCTCGGCGATCCTTTCGCGACCGACGATTTCCATCGGATGGCCCAATCCACGACACACGCTCTGGACGAGCCTGAGCCAATCGAGCTCGTCGTCGGTGAAGGCGAGGTAGAGCCCGCCACAGCCGTGCCAGGTAACCGATTGTCCCGTCTCGGCCTCTAGTTTCGGGTAGAGCTTGATGCCGTAGCTCGTGATCTGGGCGAGGGGCAGGCTCGAGCTGAGGTGGGCGACGAGACCGGCGGCGTGCCAGGTCGAGCCCGATGTCAGGCTCGATTTCTCAAGCAGGACGCAGTCCGTCCAGCCTTCCAGGGCGAGATGGTAGAGCAGGCTGGCGCCCATCATGCCGCCGCCGATGACAACGACCCGCGCATGATTCCTCACGGGACACCTCCCCACCTTCCAGCACGTTGACATGCATAGTACTAGCATGCACGATGGCATTCCAAACAGAATGCTAGAGCGCGTCGGCCTCGATGGCGAACGACCATTCCGAACTCGTGATCGATGACGTGTATGCACGGCTGCGCGAGATGGTGCTGATGAACGTGCTTCATGCCGGGCAGAAGCTCGTTGACCGGGAACTTGCCGAGCAGCTGGGTGTCAGTCGAACGCCGATCCGCGAGGCGCTCGGACGCTTGGCCATGACCGGCCTGGTCGATAAGCGCGCGCGGCGCGGCTACTATGTCAGCAAGTTCTCCGCGGAACAGGTGTCAGACCTGTACGAATTCAGAAAGATGCTCGAGATCAACGCGGTGACGTTGGCGACGCGGAACGCGCAGCCGTCACACCTTGATGAGTTCGCCCGGATCCTGGGTGAACTGAAGGAGTTACCCCCCGATCCGCGGCACCACGCCAGGGCGGTCAGGCTGGATCTGGACATCCACGAGCTCATAGGGCGTGCGAGTGGCAACGCGTCCCTGCACCAAGCCATGCAGAATGTGCTGGACAAGGTCATGCGGTTCATCTCGGTGGAGATCGCGGACAGGGCAGCGCTCGCTGCGGCCTACAATGAACACTTGGCACTGTTCAACTTGATCAGAGAGAAGAACGCAGCGGGCGCGGCCGAGCTCATTCGCGCTCATGTCGACACCGCGCAGCGAAGCTTGGTGCAGGTGTTCCAGGCGCGAGAAGAGCTCCGGAACTCCGTCATGGCGACGCGCCCATCAGGCAGCGGGCACACGAAACGGCGAAAGATCCACGCGGAAGATCAGCAAGGAGGATCACTATGAGGGGCATTGACGTACTGCTGAAAGAGTTGGGGTCGGGCCGCATAGGCCGGCGCGAGTTTCTCGAGCGGGCTGTGGCGGCAGGCGTGACCGGGGCCGCAGCGGCCACCCTGTTCAGCCAGTCCGCCTACGCTGCCACGCCAAAGCGCGGCGGCGAAGTCGTTTGGGCCGACGGGGAATCGAGTCCTTCGGAGACGTATGACCCGACCAAGATGACGAGTGGCACCGACGCCACGCGGTCCTATCAGGTCTATAGCCGGCTCACCAATCTCGACCGGGATCTGAACGTTGTGCCGTACCTTGCCGAAGAGTGGGAAGGCACCGATGAGGCTACCGTCTGGAACTTCAAGCTTCGCAGCGGCGTCGAGTTCCATAACGGCAAGACGCTGACACCCCAGGACGTCATCTATTCGCTCGGCGAGCACATCAAGGAAGATTCCACGTCGCCTTCGAAGGCGTTGCTGTCGTCGATCGTAGAGATGAAAGCGGACGGCGATAATGGGGTCAAAATCGTCCTCAATTCGGGTAACGCGGACTTCCCGATCCAGTTGGGCTTTGACTATCACACGTCGATCGTCCCTGAAGGCTGGAAGGACGGTGACCCTGTGGTCGGAACGGGCCCCTACAAGCTGGTGGAATTCGAGCCGGGGATTCGCTCGGTCGTGACGCGCAACGAGAATTTCTTCAAGTCCGATGCGGCGTGGGTTGAGACGTGGATCACGCAGAACGTCATCGACGCCACCGCGCGAACAAACGGATTGCTGGCAGGTTCGCTCGACATTTCCGGCGTCGACCCACGCGTCGCCGACATGCTCGGCCGCGACCCGAAGGTCTCAATTCACTCGACCAAGTCAGGGGCTCATTTCCTGTGGGCGATGATGTGCGACAGGGAGCCGACCAATGACCCGAACCTGCGTTTGGCGCTCAAGCACCTTGCCGATCGTCAGGCCATGGTCGACCAGTTGCTGCTGGGCCACGGAACCGTTGGCAACGACTTCCCGGTCAATCCGGGCATCCCAATGTACTGCAGGGAGATTCCGCAGCGCGGCTACGATCCCGATAAGGCGAAGTTCTACTGGCAGAAGACGGGGTTGTCCTCCGTCGAGATTTCCGCTTCGACCCAGGCCGGTGAATTCGCCGTGGATGCTTGTGTCATGCTCCAGGAGAGCGCCAAGGCGGCTGGCATCACCATCGATATCAAGCGGGTGCCGGCCGACGGCTACTGGGAACACACGTGGATGAAAGTGCCAATCTGCGCGTCGAACTGGAACTCGCGTCCGACGGCGGACCTCATCCTCACCATCGTCCATCAATCCGATGCCGAATGGAACGAGACCCAGTGGAAGAACCCGCGTTTCGACGAACTATTGATCATGGGACGTAAGACCATTGATCAGAAGAAGCGCTACGAAATCTACTGCGAGGCGCAGACGTTGGTTCATGACGACGGCGGTGCCTTCATTCCGTTCTTCCTGAACTTTGTCGAGGCGACGGGTCCAAGGATTCAGAATTTCCATGGCAGCCCGGCGTTCAGCGGCGGTGCTGGATGGCCGTTCGAGGAGGTCTGGGTCGACGATACCGTGTAGACGGCGGGCCGTGCGACGCGGGCGCCCGATCGGGGCGCCCGCGCAGCACGCGCAGCACTCGCAGCACGCGCAGCCCAAGGGGGGCATCGAGATGGACTTCACTGGCAAGCGGGTTTTGGTGACGGGCGGGAGCCGTGGGATCGGCTTCGGCGTCGTTCGTGCCTTTGTCGACGCCGGCGCGCGCGTCGCCGTCAATGGAAAGACGCCGCAGTCTGTCGAACTGGCAATCGGCAAGATGGGCGTCAACGAACGGCTTGTAGCTGCACCGGCCGACATTAGTACCGCCGCAGGATGTGAGACGGCGGTTCAAACCGCACTCAACGCGTTGAATGGCCTCGACATCGTCGTCAACAGCGCCGGAATCGGCGCCGGAAGACCCATCGAGGCCTGCGACGAACAGATGTGGGACGATCACGCCGACGTAAATCTCAAGGGTACGTTCTTCGTGTGCCGTGCGGCGCTCCCCGCATTGCGCCAATCCCATGGGAACATCGTCAACATCGCATCGGACGCGGGCCTCATCGGTGTGCCTGGCATAACTGTCTACTGTGGAACGAAGGGCGGCGTGGTCAACATGACCAAGGCCATGGCCTTGGAAGTGGCGCCCGACGTGCGCGTCAACTGCGTGTGCCCCGGATATGTCGACACCGACATGATCCGCCTTTCGGTCAAGAGGAAACCCGATCCCGAAGCGGCGTGGCAGAAGATGATCGACTATGCGCCGTTGAAGCGGATCACGACGCCGGCGGAGATCGCTGCTGGCATCATGTACCTGGCCTCAGACGAGGCGCGTTTCATTACCGGTATCGCGCTGCCAATTGATGGTGGCACGACCGCGGGCCACTGAGCAGGTTCGGTCCTCGATGCTGGCCGCGACGCGCGCGGGCACTAGGCGCGGCCGTACGACCCAGGGACAGTGGACCAGCGCTGTCCTTGAGAATGTCTATGAATGCACCAGCCGCGACCCCAACGAGCTGGAGGTCTGGTGCTACACGGATCGACTCTCCTACGCGCCAGGGGATACGGTTTGCTTTCACGTCAACACAACGGCCGATCGCTACAGTTTGGAGATCGTCCTCGACGGGGATGAGCCGACGTCAGTACATGGCGTCGAAGGGCTTGCTGGGGCCATGCATCCGACGCCGGAAGACTGTTCCGAAAGCGGTTGCGGCTGGCCCGTGGCCTACGAATTCGCGCTGCCGCGCGACTGGCAATCCGGTGGATACATTGTTCGTACGTCCGTGCGCCGCGACAACCAGCGGTTCGAGCATCGGCACATGTTCGTTCTTCGCCCGGCCGTGCCAAGTCGCGACGCACGAATGGTTCTGGTCTGCGCGACCGGGACCTGGATCGCCTACAACGAATGGGGCGGCAGCAACCACTACGAAGGCATCACCGGACCCAACATCAACGCGTTCGCGACTCGACTCAGCACTCAACGACCATGGAGCCGCGGATTCGTGTCGCAGCCGAAGGGTGCGCCTCGTATAGGCCTTGACCGTCCGCCCGTCATGGGCGCGGCGCCAGGGCTATGCGCTCGACGTCATCACACAGCATGACCTCGCGGACGCTCCGGAGATCTTGCATGGCTATGGTTGTGCAGTCTTCGTCGGTCACGATGAATATCGGTCATGGGAGATGCGCGACGCCGTCGATGGATTTGTCGAGAATGGTGGCAAGATGGCGCGGTTCGCGGGCAACTTCATGTGGCAGACCTGGCTGGAGGACCAGGGCCGCGTGCAGGTGTGCTACAAATTCATCGCGTGAGGATCGTTAAGTGAGCAAACTTAGTGCATACATTTTGAAGAGAATCGCTTTCGCGTTCGTTACATTGTTCGTCATATCAGTGTTGATTTCCTTAGGTGTTGAATTCCTGCCAGGAGATCTAGCCAAGTCCATTCTTGGTCAGCAGGCCACGGCCGAGGCACTTGCCGCGTTTCGCGCAGAACTGGGTCTCGATCAGCCGCTCCACGTCCGCTACATCGAATGGCTGGGCGGACTGATGCGGTGGGATCTCGGGCGTTCGCTGGCCAATGATATTCCCGTCGCCGACCTTATTGGTGCACGTTTGTCGAACACATTGTTCTTGGCGGTTGTCGCTGCTGCCATCGCGGTGCCGTTGTCCGTTTTGCTCGGCTTGCTGGCCGCGCTGTTCAAGGAAACGCCATTCGACAAGCTCGTTTCAATGACGACCCTGACGACGATTTCGTTTCCGGAGTTCCTCGTCGCCTACATTCTGATCGCACTTCTCGCTGTCGAACTTCCCTTGTTTCCGAGCATGGCCAATGTAACGCCGGCTATGGACTTTTGGGATCGGCTGCACGCCATCGCACTCCCGGTCTCGACTCTTGTCCTGGTGGTGGTCGCGCACATCATGCGGCTGACGCGAGCGGCGCTCATCAACGTGCTGGGCCGGCCCTACATCGAGATGGCTCAACTCAAGGGAATGACGCGCGCCTGGATCATTCTGTACCACGCGCTTCCCAATTCACTCGCGCCGATCATCAACGTCATTGTGATCAATCTGGCCTACCTCGTCGTGGGCGTGGTGGTGGTCGAGGTTGTGTTCGTCTACCCGGGGTTGGGCCAACTGTTGGCCGACTCGGTATCGAAGCGCGATCTGCCGGTCGTGCAGGCGAGCGGTCTGATCTTTGCGGCGACCTACGTGCTGCTCAATCTGGGCGCCGACGTTCTCTCCGTGCTCGCCAATCCGCGTCTGCGGCATCCGAAGTAGGGTGGCGGGAGGATGTTGTCGAGCCTGCTCCGTCAGATCCGCAAGGCACCGTGGAGTGCTCGGCTCGGCTTCCTCATTATCGCGATCAATCTGCTCGCCTTTGCCTTTGCCCCGCAACTCGCGCCGTTCGAGGAAACCGAGATCATCGGCGGGGTCTGGGAGCCGGGGTTCTGGGCCGCCGACTGTTCTGAAGAGGCACTCAGTCTCAGGGGGCCATGCTGGTCCCAGCTCAACCACTCACGCGTTGACGGCAAGGCGTGGCTTGGCACCGACCATCTTGGCCGCGATCTTCTCTCCCGCATGCTGTATGGCGCGCGCAACTCCATCAGCATCGCGCTGATCATCACAGCACTATCGTTCTTCATCGGCATGACGTTGGGCTTTCTGGCCGCCACGATGCACGGATGGGTCGACCAACTGGTCAGCCGGACTGTCGATGTCATGATGGCGTTTCCGACGCTGATCTTCGCGCTGATCGTCCTGTCGGTCGCTGGTACGTCGACACCGGTACTGATCATCGTCATCGCCTTGCTCGATTCGACACGCGTCTTTCGCCTTTCGCGAGCAGTCGCGTTGGATATCGAGGCCACCGAGTACGTCGAGGTCGCGCGGCTGCGCGGCGAGAGGCTGTCATGGCTCATGTGGCGCGAAATCTTGCCCAACACCCTACCGCCGTTGATTGCCGAATTCGGTTTGCGCTTCTGCTTTGTGTTCCTGTTCATCAGTGCACTCAGCTTCCTGGGCCTCGGCCTACAGCCGCCCACGGCGGATTGGGGCAGCATGGTGAAGGAGAACGCCGGCGCGATCACCTTCGGCGTCTACACGGCCCTCGTCCCCGCGTTCGCCATTGCGTTCGTGACGATCGGTGTCAACATGGTGGCCGACTGGTTCCTGCGTAAGGCCGCCGGCCTGCGCGATGAGTATTAGACCGTGATGCCATCCGGGCGCACGCCATGACTCGTCTCCTGACCATGAAGAACCTGGTCATCGAAGGTTTTCAGAAGGAGACGTGGTCGCAGATCGTCTCGGGCGTCGATCTACATGTCGACCGTGGCGAGGTCATGGGGCTCATCGGGGAATCCGGCGCCGGAAAGTCCACCATTGGCATTGCGAGCATGGGCTTCTGCCGGCCGGGCTGTCGCATCGTCAACGGCAGTATCCAGTTCGGCGATACCGAAATGACGATGGCTTCCGATGCGGTTCTGCGCAGGATTCGAGGTGTTCGTATCTCCTATGTCGCGCAGAGCGCTGCCGCCTCGTTCGACCCCGCCCATCGCCTGATCCGCCAACACGCCGAGGCACCGGTCAGGCACGGCATCATGAGCCACACGGAAGCGGAACTGCACGCACGGGAACTCTACCGTCGGTTCGACCTTCCGGATCCCGACACCATCGGAAACCGCTTTCCGCACCAGGTGTCGGGTGGTCAACTGCAGCGCGCCATGGTGGCCATGGCGATGGCCTGCAAGCCCGACCTGATCGTGTTCGATGAGCCCACGACCGCTCTGGACGTGACAACACAGATCGAAGTGCTGGCGACCATCAAGGAAGCCATTCGGGATCTCAACTCGGCGGCCATCTACATCACCCACGACCTCGCCGTCGTCGCGCAAGTCGCTGACCGCATCATGGTGCTTCGACATGGCAAGGTCGTCGAGGAAGGCCCTTCCCGGGCTTTGCTCGCAAGCCCCAAGGAAGATTACACGCGCGCCTTGCTTTCGGTGCGCAAGGGCGGCGGAACCAAAATCCCACACCGCCACGAGGGCGAGCCCCTGCTCGACATCGAGGGCGTCACGGCCGCCTACGGCGGTGGCCCCCCTGTACTGCAAGATGTCAACTTGAGACTGACCCGAGGTAAGACCGTCGCGCTTGTCGGCGAATCGGGCAGCGGCAAGAGCTCGCTGGCGCGTGTCATCACCGGCCTGCTGCCACCGGCCAGGGGCAGCATTGCCTTCGATGGCGCGGAACTGCCGGCAAAGCTTGGCGACCGCCAGAAAGAGACGCTGCGCCGCATTCAGATGATCTACCAGATGCCTGATGTCGCGCTGAACCCGCGCCAGAAGGTGCACGAGATCCTGGGCCGGCCGGTCGAGTTCTACTTCGGCACGCGGGGCACGGAGAAACGTCGGCGGGTGGCGGAACTGCTGGAGCAGATCGAGCTATCCGATCACTACCTGACGCGATTCCCGTCGGAGCTGTCGGGCGGAGAGAAGCAGCGCGTCTGCATCGCCAGGGCACTGGCGACAAAGCCCGACCTGATCATCTGCGACGAGGTCACGTCCGCGCTCGATCAGCTCGTGGCCAAGGAGATCCTCAAGCTGCTTCAACGCCTGCAGAACGAGCTCGGCGTCTCCTATCTCTTCATCACTCATGACCTCGCCACAGTGAAGGCGATAGCGGATGAAATAGTCGTGATGCTGCAGGGCAAGGTGGTGGAGCACGGCACGCGCGAGGAGGTGCTGACACCGCCCCATCACGAGTACACGGAACTCCTGCTGGCCTCCGTGCCGGAGATGGATCCGGACTGGCTGGACAACCTCCTCAAGACCCGCGTCGGCGCAAAGCTGCGCGAAGGCCCGGCGAGCGAACGGTTGTCGAGGATAGAGCGATGATCTCGCTCGTCCACGACGCCGGACGCCGCGCTATTCGGGACAAGCAACGATGAAGCGAATCGCCGTCGCCGGATTCCAGCATGAGACCAATACGTTCGCGCCGACTCTCGCGGGTTACGCGGACTTTGAGGAAGCCGACGCCTGGCCCGGCTTGCTGCGTGGCGGCGACGTCCTCCGCGGCCTCAAGGGCATCAACATCCCCATCACGGGCTTCGCCGATGCGGCTTCGGCCGCGGGCGGTTACGAGATCGTTCCGATCCTCTGGTGCACGGCCGAACCGTCGTCGTACGTGACCTCGGACGCGTTCGAGCGCATCACCGGGATGATTCTCGAGGGCATCGCCGGCGCCGGCGAACTGGACGGCATCTACTTCGACTTGCACGGCGCGATGGTCACGCAAGACCATGAGGACGGCGAGGGGGAACTCCTTCGCCGTCTGCGCCACGTGATCGGGTCCGACCTACCCGTCGTCGTCAGTCTTGACCTGCACGCCAACGTGACACCCCAGATGGTCGAGCACGCGTCCGCCATCAACATCTTCCGCACCTATCCGCACATCGATCTGGCTGACACCGGCGTCCGGGCCTTCGCGTCCATGCAGCGACTCCTGACCGCGGGTACGCTCCGCAAGGCGTTTCGGCAGTCCCCGTTTCTAGTGCCATTGACGGCACAGCACACGGGGTCCGAACCCTGCCGCACGCTTTACGCCAGCCTGGAACGCCTCGAAGGTGAAACGCTGTTCTCGGCGGACATCGCGATGGGATTTCCGCCGGCGGACATCTTCCATTCAGGGCCTTCGCTGGTTGCCTATGCCGGAACGCAGGGCGACGCCGACTCAGCCGCAGACACGCTCCTGCAATCCCTGCTCGACGCGGAGAACCGGTTTGACGATCGACTTCAGTCACCTGAGGACGCCGTGGCCGAAGCCATGGCCCACACCGGCCCCAGGACCGTGGTCATCGCCGATGCGCAGGACAACCCGGGTGCCGGCGCCTCGTCCGACACGACTGGGCTCTTGCATGCGCTGATCGCCGGCGGTGCGCAAGGCGCAGTCCTTGGCCTCCTCAATGACGCGGAAATCGCTGCGAAGGCTCATGAGATGAGCATCGGCGCGGAGTTCCCAGCCCTCCTGGGCGGGAAGTCGGGCCAGCAGGGTCAGGTGCCCTTCAAGGGGCGGTTCCGCGTCGAAGCGGTGGGCGACGGCGAGTTTACTTTCGCCGGCGCCATGTTCGGTGGCATTACCGCTAAGCTGGGAGCAATGGCGGTCTTGCGCGTCCTGGACACCTCCGCCGACGTCCGGGTCGTCATCGGATCGACTCGCTGCCAGTGCCTTGATCAAGCGATCTTCAGGCACCTAGGAATCGAACCCGCCGAGCAACGCATTGTCGCGGTCAAGAGCAGCGTGCACTTCCGTGCCGACTTCGAACCCATCGCCGACAAGATCCTCGTTGTCGAAGCGCCGGGCGCGCATCCCTGTCGTCTTGACAACATCACGTATCGCAACTTGCGACCTGGCGTTCGTCTAGGACCAGGTCGACGCCCACACCTGTGGGCCGGCGGTCGCTCGGCCTGAACGCCCGCCGGGACGATAGACGCCGGAGAATGACAATGCGGACGTGGTTGAAAGCCGCCATCGACTACGCGGATCAATGGCTCGAGTGCCAGATGCGCCTGACACGCCAGCCCGGCTGTGTGTTCGCCGTCGCGCACAAAGGCCGCCTGGTGTTCGAGAAGGCCTACGGTCATGCCAACGTCCTCGAAGGCGAGCGCATGACTCCGCGCCACCGTTTCCGGGTCGCGTCTCATTCCAAGAGCTTCACGGCGGCGGCCATTCTCAAGTTGCGCGAGGCCGGCGAGCTCGGACTAGACGATCCGGTCGGTCGATACGTCGACGGTCTTCACGCATCGCTGGCTCCAGTCACTCTCATGCAGCTTCTTTCCCACGGTGCGGGCGTGATTCGCGACGGGGCCGACGCCGGTCAATGGATCGATGAACGACCCTTCGCGGATGAGGCGGATCTGCGCGTGGCCTTGTCCGAGCCACCTCTGATTCCGCCCGGGACTCGCATGAAGTACTCTAACCACGGGTTCGGCCTGCTGGGCATGGTGATCGAGCGAGTGGCTGGCGAGCCCTACGGCGACTGGATCACGCGCAACATCCTCGTGCCCCTGAAGCTCGACGAGACAAGACCCGACGCCCCGTTCGACGCGGGCACGCCGGTGGCCCGCGGGCACAGCGCCGAGGTGCCCTTGGGTCACCGGGTGATCATCCCCGGTGACAACCCGACGAACGCCCTGGCGCCAGCCACTGGCTTCATCTCCACTGCCGCCGATCTGGTTCGCTTCTTCGCGAGTCTCGATCCATCCGCGACGCAAGGCTTGCTGTCGCCAGCAAGCCGCCGCGCCATGTTGCAAAGGCAGTGGCGCGACCCCCACGCCACAGCAGAAGGCTACTACGGCCTCGGCCTGTGCTTGGGCGTCGCCGATGGCTGGGAGTGGGCCGGCCACGGCGGCGGGTTCCAGAGCGCGAAGACCTTTACAGCCATGTTGCCGGGCTCCGGAATCTGCTTCTCGGTCTTGACCAACGCGATCGACGGCATGGGAGAAATCTGGTCTGACGGTGTCATCAAGATCCTCAAGACCTTCGCGACCAGCGAGCCTCCGACTGGTCGCGCTCGCGCGTGGACCGGGCGCTGGTGGAGTCTGGGTGCTGTCGTTGATCTGGTTCCGTTCAACGACCGCGTGCTGGTGGCCACGCCGAGCTTGCTCGATCCATTCGCCGCCGCCAATGAGATCACCATCACGGCGCGCGACCGGGGCGTGATCAGCCTATCCGGTGGCTATGGCCGCCATGGCGAGCCCGCTCGCCTTGTGCGTGACCGAAACCGCACCGTACGCGAGGTGTGGCTCGGGGGCTCCCGGCTGGTCCCCGAGCACCGAATCAAGACCGAGATGAAACGCAAATACGAATGACCTACGCCCCGAAATCCCCTCGATCCTTATGAGAGCCGCTCCGGAGAGAGGTTTGGGTCTATGGCATCATACCAGCGGATATTGACATTGACCCCTTAGCGCGGATTCCGATCAGGTTGGGTCATAGCCTGAGGCAGCGAAGAAGTTCTGGCACTCGCCTGGCGAGATGAGATCGATGACGCGTGCTATGGCGGCCCACAGGCCATCGACGGTGCGCTCCGCGGCCTTGCGCAGGTGGGCCTTGAGCTTGGCGAAGGCCTTCTCGATCGGATTGAAGTCAGGGCTGTAGGGCGGCAGGAACAAGAGGGCGCAGCCTGCGGCCTCGATGGCCTGGCGAACCCGTGGCCCCTTGTGGCTGCCGAGATTGTCCATGATCACGATGTCGCCGGGCCGGAGTTCGGGCACCAGGATCTGTTCGACAGTAAGCGTCCGGCGGGGGCCGCCTTGCGGGCGTTTGTGATGATCTGGGAAGAACGAGCGGAGGGTGCAATGGACTCCAGAAGGAGGCTCCGTTGGCTGGCCGGGTTGAGATCATCACGGGGACGGAGCGTCGGCGGCGGTGGAGCGAGGCCGAGAAGCGCGCGCTTGTGGCGGAGAGTTATGGCGCGGGCTCGGGTGTCGCGTGGGTCGCGCGGCGCCATGGGGTGGCGGAGAGCTGCCTTTACATGTGGCGCCGGCAGTATGGCCGGGCCGGGGACGCGCTGCGGGTTGAGGTGCCACGCCTGATCGCGGTTCGGGTTGAGGAGAGCGCGGCGGGTGATGCGGTGTCGTCACCGGCCTCGCCATTACAGGCAGGCGAGACCCTGCCGTCCGTGCCGCCTCCGGGTTCGCCGCCCCACCCGTCATCGCCCGCCGTGGTCCCGGCAGCATCATCAACGTCATCGTCGATCGTGCCCGCCGTGCCTGGCGGGAGAACGCTGGTGACGCTGCCCGACGGGACGCGGATCGAGATCGAGGCGGGCTATCCGGTGGCCGCGCTCAAGGCGCTGATGATGGTGTTGCGGCAGTCACGATGATCGGGCTGCCTCAAGGTGTTCGGGTGTGGCTGGCAAGCGGCTGCACGGACATGAGGAAGGGGTTCGACGGCTTGGCGGTGCTGGTGCAGGAGACCCTGAGAGAGGATCCGCATGGCGGTCATCTGTTCGTGTTCCGGGGCCGGCCCCTGAACTGCGCGATCTTGGGGTCAAGCAACTCCGATCGCAGCGCGTTGAAGCGGGCCAGCGTGCCGGACTCGTCCACGCTCATCAGCCGCGAGTAGCCTGCGACATCGGCAGCAAGGATCGCCGCGAGCCTGCGCTCGTCCCGTGCCAAGAGCGGGCCTCCCTCTCGCGAAGAGAGGGATTGTAGTCCAATGCAACGTCTGGAGGAGTCCGCTGTCGGACCTCGGTCACGGCTGCTCTCTGCTAGACCCAGTCGTGCGCATTGCAGGCGCACCATGTCCGATGTCGATCCGGCAGCGGGCATCAGAACGAGCGGTGGCTCGAAATCAGAAACTGTGGCGCGCGGAAAATCCAGGGACTTCGCGTGTCGGTAGGAGTCCCGTCGCCGCGTTGAACTCTCCCGCCTTGGGACCCTACGCGCGGATGGGACCCATTGCGTCCCCACCGGGGGTCCCATCCCCATGGCGTGCCTGCCACCATGAAGTGAAAGCCCGCGCTGATGGCGTGCCTGCTCGCCCCCGACCGGGCTTCATGTCCGCCCTCTGAGACGCATCCGGCAGTCCGAACCGGCCCATGGTGGTTGCTAGGCGGTAGCTACTACCAACTAATGTCGTTGTGGAATCATCCCTAAGACGCTGAAATTAAATGGCGCACCCGACACGACTCGAACGTGTGACCTCTGCCTTCGGAGGGCAGCGCTCTATCCAACTGAGCTACGGGTGCAGCGTTCGCCAGGGCCGCACACTAAGCGAAGCCCCGGTCGCCCACAAGCGCCACTCAAGCGGCGTCGGCGGTGACGACGATGTCGTCGAGCGTCCCGGTTGGGAGGGGCTGGTCGGACGTGCCCAGCAGGGTGTTGACGGTGGCCAGCAGCACGCGCGCCCGCACCGGCTTGGTCAGGTACGCCGTCGGCCGCAACGACGCGGTCGCGGCAACGTCCCGCTGGTCGCCCAGCACGGTCAGGAACACGAAGGGCAGATGCGCGAGCTCGGGCCGCTCAGCACGGATGACCTCCAGCAGTTCGAATCCCGACATGCGCGGCATGATGCGGTCGCACAGCACCAAGTCGGGCTTGCGCTGGTCCAGCGCGGCCAGCGCCTCCACACCGTCGCGCGCGCGGATCGTCTCATGGCCGGCGCGACGCAGCACGGTGTCAAGGACGTTGAACACGTCCTCGTCGTCCACCACCAGCAGGATGACACCAAAGGTGCCGGCGGGCGCGCCGTCCACCGTCGTTCTGCCGTCACGCGCCGTGGGATCCACCTCAACCTTTCCCGGCCTGCCCTTCGCCGGTCGGAGACCCGAAGCACTCAGCCCCGACCGTCACAGGAATAGCCCCGTGCCTGTCGACGTCTGATGCCCTGGTCTAAGGTTAACCTAGTTCAGAATGTCAGAATCAAACGTTGCCGGCCACCGTCGCGTGCGGTGTGTCGGTCGACGGCCCACGGCGGGTCAGGTCGATGAAGATGTCCTCCAGCGCCGCCTGTTCGGTCGACAGGTCGGTGATGACCAGCCCCGCGCCGCGCACCGCCGCCAGGATGTCCTCGACGCGGGCCCGGCTCGGCCGGTAGACCACGGCCAGCCGCCCGCCCGGCGTGATCGAGGTCTCCCACCCTGTCAGGGCCTTGGGCACCTCGGCGATGCGCCCCGCGACCGCGATCAGAATCACCTTGCGGTCCAGCCGGTTGACCAGGGCCGCGGTAGGCTCGCACGCGATCAGGCTGCCACGGTCGATGATCGCGATGCGGTCGCAATAGCGCTCCGCTTCCTCGAGGTAGTGGGTCGTCAGCAGGATGGTGGTGCCGTCGGCGTGCAGGCGCGCGACATAGCGCCAGAACTGCCGGCGCAGCTCGACGTCGACCCCCGCCGTCGGCTCGTCCAGCACCAGCACAGGCGGGCGGTGCACCATGGCCTTGGCGACCAGCAGGCGCCGGCGCATGCCGCCCGACAGCGTGCGCGCGTAGGCGCCGGCCTGCTCGGTCAGGCCCACCGCGTCGAGGATCTCGTCGGTGCGGCGCAGCCGCTTCGGCACGCCGTAGAGCCCGGCCTGCAGTTCCAGCGTCTCGCGCGGCGTGAAGAACGGGTCGATGTTCAGCTCCTGTGGCACGACGCCGATCGAGGAACGCGCGTCGCGCGGCCGACGGTCGATGTCGTGGCCCCAGATGACGACGGTGCCCGCGCTCTTGATCACCAGCCCGGCCAGGATGTTGATCAGGGTCGACTTGCCGGCGCCGTTCGGCCCCAGCAGGCCGAAGAAAGCGCCGCGCGGAATGTCCAGATTGATGCCCTGCAACGCCTCGACGGTGCGGCCGTCGCGGTGATAGACCTTGCGCACGCCGGCCAGGCGTACGGCCACGTCGTGATCGGTCACGTCGATACCGGGGTTGATCGGGCTCGGGGCCTGCGTATCATCCGCGCCGACGACGGGTCAATGTCGGCCGCCAGCAGGGAGCCACGCGCGATGCAGCCGCCCGGATCCACCAAACCCTCGTCCACCCGGGCCGCGTCCGCCGCGGTCGAGACGATCGAGGTCACGAGCGCCAAGGTCGCGTGCGACGGCGGCGCGCTGGGCCATCCGCGCGTCTTTCTCGACCTGTCGGTCCACGGGCGCATCGACTGCCCCTATTGCGGCCGGCGCTTCGTGCTGGCGCGAGGCGCCGCGGCGGCGTCGGCGAGCCACTAGGTGGCGGACGGGGACGGCACGCCGCGCCACGTCTTCCTGATCGACGCATCGGGCTTCATCTTCCGTGCCTTCCACGCCCTGCCGCCGCTGACGCGGCCCGACGGCACCCCGGTGAACGCCGTGCTCGGCTTCACCAACATGATCCTCAAGCTGCTGACCGACACCAACGCCGACGCGGTCGTCTGCGTGTTCGACCGGGCGCGCAAGAGCTTCCGCAACGAGATCTACCCGGACTACAAGGCGCACCGCCCCGACGCGCCGCCCGAGCTTGTGCCGCAGTTCGCCCTGGTGCGCGAGGCGGCGCGCGCCTTCGGCCTGCGCGCCATCGACATGGACGGCTTCGAGGCGGACGACATCATCGCCACCTACGCGCGCCAGGGGGCGGCGGCCGGCGCCGAGGTGACCATCGTCTCGTCGGACAAGGACCTGATGCAGCTGATCGACGGCGGCATCGCCATGTACGACGCGCTCAAGGGCCGGCCGATCAGCGCCGCCGACGTGGCGGCGAAATTCGGCGTCAGTCCCGACAAGGTGGCCCAGGTCCAGGCGCTGGCCGGCGATTCGTCCGACAACGTGCCCGGCGTGCCGGGCATCGGCGTCAAGACGGCGGCCGAGCTGATCGGCGCCTACGGCGATGTCGAGACGCTGCTGGCCCGCACCGATGAGATCAAGCAGCCCAAGCGGCGCGAGAACCTCAAGGCCTTTGCCGATCAGGCGCGCGTCTCGCTGCGCCTCGTCACCCTGAAGGACGACGTGCCGGTGCCGCTGCCGCTGGCCGAGCTCAGGTCCGACCCGCCCGACGCCCAGAAGCTGATGGACTTTCTCGAAACCCAGGGCTTCAAGTCGGTGGTGCCGCGCGCCGCGGCCTGGCTCGGGCGCCAGGGCGCCGGTCCCACCGCAGCGGCGGGTGCGGTGACGGCGGCGCCCGCGCCCAAACCCGCGCGGGTGGCCATCGACGGCTATGTGCTGGTGCAGGACGAGGCCGAGCTCGGCGCGTGGCTTGCCGAGGCCCGACGCACGGGCGTCGTCGGCTTCGACACCGAAACCACGGGGCTCGACGCGACGCGCGCGGAACTGGTCGGCTTCAGCCTGGCGCTGGCGCCGGGGCGCGCGTGCTACGTGCCGGTGGCGCACCGGCCGCGCGACGCGTTCGACGGTACGATCCGGCAGATCGGCCGTGACGCCGCGCTCGCGCTGCTGAAACCGCTGCTGGAGGATGACATGGTCCTCAAGATCGGCCACAACATCAAGTACGACGCGGTCGTGCTGGCCGGTTACGGCGTCGACATCACACCGGTGGACGACACCATGCTGCTGTCGTTCGTGCTGGAAGGCGGCCTGCACGAACACAACATGGACGCCTTGGCCCGGCTCCACCTGGACCACACGACGATCGCGTTCAAGGACGTGGCGGGGTCGGGCAAGAACCAGGTGACGTTCGATCTGGTGCCGCTGGATCGCGCGCGCGACTACGCGGCCGAGGACGCGGACGTGACGCTGCGCCTGCACGGCCTGCTGAAGCCGCGCTTGATCGCCGAGCACATGGTCACCATGTACGAGACCATCGAGCGGCCGCTGATCCCGGTGCTGCGCGACATGGAGCGCGCCGGCATCCCGGTCGAGCGCGCCACGCTCGAACGTCTCTCCGCCGATCTCGGGCGGCGCCTGGTCGAGCTGGAGGCGGTGATCCACAAGCTGGCCGGCCACCCCTTCGCGATCGGCTCGCCCAAGCAGCTCGGCGAGGTGCTGTTCGACGAGATGGGGCTGGGCGGCGGCAAGAAGGGCAAAACCGGCGCCTATGGCACCGGCGCTGACATCCTCGAGGACCTAGCCGCCCAGGGCCACGACCTGCCGGCCCGCGTGCTCGACTGGCGCCAGCTCGCCAAGCTCAAGAGCACGTACACCGACACCCTGGTCGAGCAGATCAACCCGGTGACGGGGCGCGTGCACACCTCGTTCGCCATGGCCGGTTCCTCGACCGGCCGGCTCGCCTCGACCGACCCGAACCTGCAGAACGTCCCGGTGCGCACCGAGGAAGGGCGCAAGATCCGCGAGGCGTTCGTCGCCGCGCCCGGTCACGTACTGCTGTCGGCGGACTATTCGCAGATCGAGCTGCGCCTGCTCGCGCACATCGCCGACATCGCCGCGCTCAAGCAGGCGTTCCACGACGGCGCCGACATCCACGCGCTGACCGCCAGCCAGGTGTTCGGCGTGCCGGTCGACGACATGGACCCGGCTGTGCGGCGCTCGGCCAAGGCGATCAACTTCGGCATCATCTACGGCATCAGCGCGTTCGGCTTGGCGCGTCAGCTCGGCATTCCCCAGGACGCGGCGGCCAAGTACATCAAGGCCTATTTCGAGCGTTACCCGGGCATCCGCGCGTACATGGAACAGACGCGCACGTTCGCCCGCGCCAACGGCTACGTCTGGACCATGTTCGGCCGGCGCATCCACACGCCCGGCATCGTCGACAAGAACCCGGCCCGGCGTGGCTTCTGGGAACGGGCGGCGATCAACGCGCCGCTGCAAGGCTCGGCGGCCGACATCATCAAGCGCGCCATGATCCGGATACCGGGCGCCCTGGCGACGGCGCGGCTCCGTGCGCGCATGCTGCTTCAGGTGCACGACGAGCTCCTGTTCGAGGTGCCCGAGGCCGAGGCCGAGCGCACCGCCCAGGTGGTCAAGGCCACGATGGAAGGCGCCGCGCGCCTCTCGGTGCCGCTGGTCGTCGATACCGGCACCGGGCGCACCTGGGCCAGCGCGCACTGAGCTCAGGGCGACGGTGCGCCGTCGTCCCGCGCTACCGTCAGGCGCAGGCCGCCGAGTGTGAACAAGCACCGAAGTTTGACTCCTTTTGGCGCACAACCGTGACCCCGGCGGATCGTGAAGTTTGGATGCCGCTTGAACTACTTACGGAACCCACGGTGGGGTCAGCCTTCGGCGCCGATCGGGGGTCAATCCCCGTGCCAATTCACAGCGGGGTTTGAACCGCCCCGGGTTTGCTGGAGGCTCCAACCCTTGAGAGGATGGAGCAATGAAGGCATCGAAGAGCTACTTTCCTGAAGTCCGCGAGCGCGCGGTACGGATGGTTTTCGAAC
>Ga0194119_10004438_pt1 | contig 21731 bp, 20 predicted proteins | sample TA2MahC100mmetaG_FD_148620 | JGI IMG/M metagenome (GOLD analysis project Ga0194119, IMG submission 148620) | Freshwater microbial communities from Lake Tanganyika, Tanzania - TA2015018 Mahale Deep Cast 100m | ecosystem: Environmental > Aquatic > Freshwater > Lake | place: Tanzania: Lake...
GGGCCAGTAATCCAATCCCGCACGGCGTACGGAGGCTTCATCCACACTAAATCCCAAAGGATGGATTAAGTGCAATGTGGCATCTACGCAGGCACAAAGCCTAGCGATTGAGCCGGTATTTTGGGGGATGACCGGCTGGTAAAGAACGATATTGAGGTTACTTTTCTCCATTTTTTGTACTCTTCTACTTGAGCTCTAATCATTATGCCACTAGAATCGCCGCCATGCAGCGCTCCCTTCATATTAAAACTTTTGGTTGTCAAATGAACGTCTATGATTCTGATCGAATGCAGTCCATTCTTTCGGACAGAGGGTTTCGCGCAGAACCGGAATTGCGAAAAGCCGACGTCATTTTGATTAACACGTGCAGTATTAGAGATAAATCGGAGCAGAAGGTTTTAAGTCTTTTAGGAGAACTCAAAGGACTGAAACAAAAGGATCCTAAAAAAGTTATCGCGATTTCAGGTTGTGTAGGACAACGGATGGGGCGAACTTTGTTGCAGAGAGTTCCTCATTTAGATCTTGTTTTAGGGCCCGATGCTATCGACCGCGTAGGAGAGCTCATTGAAAATGTTATTAGTCGAGGAGAGCGTTTAGTTGAAGCTAAGTTTGATGCGGAAGGGCGCAGTTATTCTCAGCCTTGCGTGGTTCATAAAGCTAAACCTTCTGAGTTTTTAACTATCATGAAAGGGTGCGATCACTTTTGCACTTATTGTATTGTTCCCTTTGTGCGAGGGAGAGAGAAAAGTCGCAGCATTGAAGAAATCATACAAGACGTAAAGAATTTAGTTGAGAAGGGGACTAAAGAGGTCACGTTCTTAGGACAAAACATCAACACTTACGGCAAAGGGACTGGGCAAAAACTGTCTCAGCTCATTGAAGCTACTAATCAAATTCAAGGATTAGAGAGGATTCGTTATGTAACTTCTCATCCTAGAGATTTGGGCGAAGACCTGATCGCTCAATTTGGAATGGTCGAAAAGTTGTGTCCCGCACTCCATTTGCCCTTTCAGTCAGGAAGCAACCGAATTTTGAAAGCAATGTCGCGTTTATACACTCAGGAATTATATTTAAGTAAAATAGAACTTTTAAGAAAAACAAGGGCCGATATTGCCTTGTCTACCGATGTGATTGTGGGATTTCCTGGAGAAACCGAAGAGGACTTCCAGGAGACTTTAAAAGTCTTAAAAGAGGTGAAGTTTTCAAGTGCATTTATGTTTAAATACTCTCCTCGCCCCGGAACTAAAGCGGCAGAGTTTGGAGAAGAAGTAGCAGAGCCTATTAAAGAGGAGCGTTTGGCTCGTGCACAAGAAGTAGTTTATTCTCAAATCGAATTAGAAAATAAGCGTTATGATGGGACAACGGTTCCGGTTCTGATTGAATCGATGGATAAAAAGAAAAAATACTTCTCTGGAAGAAATCCTCATGCCAAACTGGTCCATGTCATGAATGTGGGTGAGGCCTCGGTGGGTAAAATCATTGATGTAGAAATCACCGAAAGCAATGTCAGTTGTTTGAAAGGATTTTATGTCGGAGCACCCAAAAAACATTTTAACGCTGGAAGAGTTGAAGAAAATCTTTCCGCATCGCTATCAATCGCCTAAAATCGACCCGTCCGTTTTTGTGGCATCAGGCAGCCACATTCTTGGGGATGTAACCATCGCAAAAGAGAGTAGTGTTTGGTTTAATTGCGTGATTCGAGGAGATGTGAATTTTATTCGCATCGGCGAAAGAACAAACATTCAGGATATGACTCTGATTCACGAGTCTTACCAGAAAAGCCCAACCCGCATTGGTAGTTCGGTGACCGTCGGCCATTCGGTTGTTTTGCATGCTTGCACTATCGGCGATTTTTGCTTGGTGGGAATGGGAAGTGTTGTTCTCGATGAAGCTGAGTTAGGGGACTACGTCCTTTTAGGGGCTGGAAGTTTAGTCACTCAAGGGACAAAAATTCCTTCAAGAAGCAAAGCCTTTGGTCGCCCTGCTAAAGTCGTTGGACAGCTGACTGAAGAGGAAATCCGCTTTCTCAAACATAGTGCGGACCATTATGTGCGTTTGCGCCAGACGTACTTGTGACCCGACTAACTTATAGACAACAAAGGGGAAGTAGACAGGATTCGTTAGGATAGCGTGCTCAGAAAGTTGGCAGTCTCATTGCACCTTTCATGGTTATTATGGTGAAAAGAGTAGTGACATTATTTATGGTGATGTTAGCCCTGTCCGGATGCGGGGCCTCTTCAGCCGTTAATTTGTACAAAGTTTCTGAGGATTTGGCCTGTTCGAGTCAAAAGCCCGGTAGAACTTTTCAAGAAGACTGTAATACCTGCATGTGTGATTCTTCTGGAAGAAAAGTTTGCACATTAATGGCCTGTCGATGAAACTAGAGGGCAGTACACTCTAAGCTCGAACCTCAATAAGCCATCCAACGTCGCTTCTTCAGTCGATAAGTAAAGATGATCAAGCACCCAAATACGAAACAAACCGGTGGTAAAACGAATAGGGTTGTTACCGTTCCAACAAAGTAGATAACAAGACCTAAGAGAAGGGGAACCCATAATTGCTGAAGTCTGATTTGAAGTATCTTCGGTAAGGGAATGTTTTGTTGTAGGGCAGGATATAAATTGAAAAGGCTAAATGGGGAAAGCATGAGGCCAACCAAGACGCCGTCAAATAGGGCGGCGCGAATGAGGGAACTCGGAAAGCTCTGAAGAGTCATAGAGACCAAAGTGAAAAAGGGGGCTGACAATCCACCCGTTAGGAAACCCAAAAGGAAACCTGAGAGCAGGGTGAAAGGAAGAATGGCTGAGGAGTGTTTTGTGGGATTGCAAATTGAAATAACGAGATCGACCGCTCCGGATTCGTAAGTTGCCGTAGCCACCAACGATGAAATGAGTAGAGCTAGAAGCGGCTTCTTCCATCGAGAAAAAATTTCTCCCCAGGGTTCTAGTTTAAATCGTAAACATTCAACTAGTAATAAGGCTAATCCAAGCCTCGTTAACGTTGGAATAGAGCGGAGGTTGGGAATGAAAATACCACCGATTTCTATCGCAGTAATAACGCCTACAAACCAGCCGATTTGGGGAAGTTCCCAAAGAAGGGGAACTTGGTTGGGAAGGTTTGGTACTAAAAAAGTTAGAAAACAAAATAAAATAGAAAAAGATAGATACCTAGGAGTCCACAGAGTATTTAAGACCGAATAGATATTGGACAACTCAAGGCCATAGATGACTAAGCTTAAAGTTAAAATGACAAGTTGAGCATTAAGAAAAGGTTTGAGTTTTTTGATTTCATTTCCTGGATGGTACAAAATCGGGCCGACCAAAGTGTAGACCAGAGGATTCCAAATTCCGATTAAGCCGGATAAGGACGAGTTAACCAAGTTTTCTATCTTAGAACTAGCTGCTCTGGCTTTTCTTTGTTTGTATAACGGTCGCAGAGATAAAAACAACGAGAGTAACAGAAGCCCTGGAAATAATCGATCTGTCGTTACTAAATTAACGGAAAGTTTGGGTAAGCTTTTAATTAAAGGGATCAAGTTGAGCCCGTTAATAAAGAGCAAATGAAGAAATAAAAGAAACACCTTTGCGATAGGAGAAATGGCGATAGGTAATAAGAAGATAAAAACTAGCAACGGAAGAAAACAAAGCGGGAGAGGAAAGTTAATTAAAAAGCTACGAACTAAAATGGGCTTAATTGAAGAATCGGTGAAAATTTCAAAGCCTAAGTTCCACTGGGCGAAAATTCCAAATCGCGAAATGTGGGATGTTTGAGCTCTTAAGATGCAAGTAGGTAAATTTTTATCAGTAGTAATTTCTGGGTTGGGAGTGATTTTTTCGGTGAACCAGCGTTCCAAACTTGAGTTTTGGTTAGATAAAAGCTCTCGACATTGGCCCGCTACCTGTTTTTGAATTTCAATGGCTTGGGATAATTCTAGATCAAGTCTTTGGGTGGCCACTTCCCGTTGAGAGAAAGGGACAGCCACCAAGAGAATAGCAGCTACAAAAGTGGCTAAAAGCCACTGAATTATTCGATTAAATGGAATCATAAGATAAAATGCGGTGTCACTATTTTATCTTCGATTGGTAGTTAATTGAAGCAAGAAACAGGTAGGTGCTCTATAAGTCTTTGCAATTTAAGAAAAAATAGTTCGGACCAGCCTCTTAAAAGACCCACTCAAAGATACCTGCTCCCTTTGAGTGGGCTTTTTAAGAGGTTCAAACGGCCATGAAGTTGGTTTAAGGCGCGAAATTTATTGGCCGTTTGACGATGAGGTGAATTATCAAATGAAACTTTAAAGAAAACTTATCAAATCTTATAACCTTGGTCCTCTATAAGTCTTTGCAATTTAAGAAAAAATAGTTCGGACCAGCCTCTTAAAAAGCCCAATCAAAGAGAGCAGGTATGAGTCTTTAGGTTTTTATTGCCCAGCGTTACTCTTCTACAATTCCGTAATAAGTTAAGCCCAAGTGATTGATGAGTTCTTCTCCACCCATAAAGCGTAGGGTGTTGTGGAGTTTAAGGAGTTGGACTTGAAGGTCGTGCTCTGGTTTAAGTCCGGGAGCTGCCAAGGGGCTTTTGAAATAGAAGGATAACCACTCCTGAATTCCGAAAAGCTCAGTTCTTTGAGCTAAGTCCATGAAAAGGGCCAAATCTAATACAATTGGGGCTGCCAAAATACTATCTCTGCAGAGGAAGTTCACTTTAATTTGCATGGGATATCCCAGCCATCCGAAAATATCGATGTTATCCCATCCCTCTTTGTTGTCGCCTCGAGGCGGGTAATAATTGATTTGAACTTGGTGGTGAACATCCCCATAAAGACTGGGGTAAGTTTCGGGTTCTAAGATTTGTTCTAGCACCGAAAGCTTGGAAACCTCTTTAGACTTAAACGAGCCAGGATCGGCCAAGACCTCTCCATCTCTATTTCCAAGAATATTGGTAGAGTACCAACCGGATAAACCTAACAACCGGCTTTTAAGTCCGGGGGCCAGAACAGTTTTCATGAGTGTTTGACCGGTTTTAAAATCGCTTCCACTGATAGGAACTCTAAGTTCTCTAGCTAACTCTTGAAGAGCAGGGCACTCGACACTTCGGTTGGGCGAGCCATTGGCGTAAGGAACTCTTTCCATCAGGGCTGCATACGCATAGATTTGGCTCGGGGAAATCATGGGATCGTTTTCCAATAAGGCTTTTTCAAATTTGGCTAACGACTCATGACAAGCTGCCTGTTCTGTGTAGCGTTCTGTACTCGCGCACCACACTATAACCAACCGCTCACAGTTGTTTTCCTTTTTAAATCTTTGAATATCGTCTCTTATTTGGTCGGCTAAATCTTTTTTGGTTTTCCCGGTCTTTTTGTTTTTACCATCAATGAGAGTGATGTAGCTCTTATCAAACACTGCACTCATCGGCCTAATTTTTGATAAAGGCTCTTTTAATTGATCGAGGAGCGTTTGTTCCAACACTTTAGCTTTTGAAGCGGCTTCGTAAACATTATCTTCGAAGATGTCCCAACCGCCGAAACAGAGATTTTCCAAAGAAGCCAAGGAGATAAAATCTTTGATCATGGCAGAGCGATTTTCGCTTCGTTTGCCTAATCTTAATTGGCCCATCTGAGTTAAGGAGCCTACCGGGTTAGCCAAACCACGTTTCACAGCTTCGACGCCGGCAATAAAGGTGGTGGCTACCGCCCCCATACCAGGAAGAAGAACTCCTAGTTTTCCATTAGCGGGGGTTATTTTTACATTTGTCTTGGTCATAGATTTTTCCTTGTTCAAGTGCATAGCAAGTTTTTCGGTAATTTAAAAGAGCAGAATTGTTGGGAAAATTGAAATATAAGGCAAACTCGAGATAAAGAAAAACTTTGTCTTAACTCTTTTCAGCTAAATCCGATTTGATAGAATGGGACCCTATGTGGCGAGAAATATTTAAAAACAATAAAATTACAGTGACTTACAATCCCACGCCGGCTGCGGCCTCGTCTAAATCATCTCGCCCAAAATTTGCCATACCTGCCTCACAAAAAAAAACGGAGGGTGATCATAAGCTCTCAAGCTTAGTGCCCCACACGCGAGGGGTTTTCCAGAGTCGGGATAAGACGAATCTTTACTATGAAGTGTATGGTCAAGGGCGTTCTTTACTGATGTGTTACGGGTTGGTCTGTCGAAGGGAGCATTGGAGACATCAACTGGCCCATTTTGCGAAAAGTCATCAAGTGATTTTGTTTGATTATCGCGGACATCAATTTTCCGGCCGTCCTTCAAATGATCAGCATTTAACTTTAGAGTGGTGTGCTCGAGATATCCAGGACCTTCTTAGTTATCTCAAAATCAGTGAAGTCGTAGGGGTTGGACACAGCATGGGGGTAGGGATCTTAACCCGAGCGGCAGTTCTTGACCCTCATAAATTTAAGGCGGTTGTTTTTATTTGCGGTACCGTTAAAAATCCATTCGAACAAATGTTTCATACCAATCGAATGAACCGCGTGCATGTAGCCTCAAAACTCTTATTTGATTTGATGCCAGACACTGTTTCGCTCCTCTGGAAAACGCTCACTAAAAATAGTTTATTTAACTTTATTTTGACTTCTCAATTGGGATTTAACGCTGAAAAATCTCATGAGCAGGATGTTAATAGCTACATTGAGGGTGTTAATCAGATTCCTTTTTCAGTTTTTCACGCACTTATTGATGATTACACGCGGTTTGAGGGTTTGAGTTGGTTAAAACAGGTTCAATGCCCTGCGCTAGTTATTGCCGGCGGACAAGATGTGATTACTCCCAAAGAGGTTCAAGATGAAATGTTAGCTTCGTTAAAAGAAGCTGAAATGCATCTTATTTCAGAGGGTAGCCACAATGTTCATACCGATTTTCCCGAAGAAGTGAATCGAGTTATGTGTTCGTTTTTGGAGAAACTAAATTACAAATGAAATTAGTTTTTTACTTAGTAAACTTATGGGTAATCGCGGCATGCACGACTCCTGGGCCTCTTAAAGGTAAAAATAATGTCGACCGTGAGCAATTATTATCCCGCATTTGGATAAATCAGGAGATGAGACTCAAGGAGGTACAAAGTTTTCGAGCTAAAATTCAATTAAGTCTAACGGAAAAAGGACGGTCCTTAACAGGAACCGGTTTTTTAATTTCAACTCCTTTAGGTCTTAGACTTGAATTGAGAGACCCACTAGGAAGGCTGCAGTATTCTGTGGCTGTGATTGAGAACAATAAATTTGTCGCCTACTATCCTTCACAGAACTTAGCTTATCTGGACTCAGTTGCAGGAAGAAAGTATTTGAGCTCCTTTTTGAAATTGAACATCGGATTTCTAACTTTAAAGGATATTTGGTTAGGAATATTGCCCTTTAAGAAATCAGAGACCAGACTTGTTTCGGTTGCAGCTTCGGAAACTGAAGGATTAATTGATTTGGTACTGGAAAGCTCTCAAGGGCTTTGGAATGCCATAGTAGATCCAGAAACCGGTGATGTTATCAAGTTAAAATGGCAGAGTTCCGAGTTTAAGCCGGAGTTTGAGTTTTCAGAGTTTTCGCGGTGTTGTGAGTCTTTGATTACCCAAAATGAGTTGCCTCGAATTGGAAGAGCGGTTTATTTAAAAAATAATCAGGAAAGTGAAGTCGAATTGGAGTGGTCTGAGATTGTTTCAGGCGTGGAAAAAAAATCCGAAATCTTTAAAATGGAAATTCCTGCTTCGGTAAAAAAAGTAAAATTCAAATAGAAGTTTATTTAATCAAAGCCCTAAAGACTTCTGAAAGTTCCCTAGGACAAAGAGGGGCCTTAAGAGAATCATAAAGTCCGGCTTCGTAAAGTCCTTTGAGCCTGAAAACAGAGTCTTCGCAATCAGAATCCTTATTAATGAGGGTGACTGGGATTTTAAACTCGTGATGGATAAGAGCAACGATTTCTTTAGGCTCTGACCAAGAGAGATCAGATTCAATCAAAATGAGATCCCATCGCTTCCAGGAAAAGAGTTGAATGTTTAAGGACTCAGAGCCAGTAGCACATTCCACAGAAATTCCATGGAATGATTGCAGTAGGCCTAAAGATTCTCCATTGTTTGAAAGGTAGAGAATCTGTTTTTTTTTACCCGATTGAGCCCGTCCGAAGTTAGGCAAAAAAACAACGTTATTGTAGTTCATGGATGATTTTTCCCCCGAAACCCTTATTCTAATAGGTAAGAAATTCAAAATGCAAGTTTGAAGAAGCGAAATTATTATACCGTGAAGGTATCATCTAAAGTGCTCAGATAAATATACGATTTTTGTTAAGTATATGACCCCACAGACATTATGAAATTTTCTCCATAATTGATGCCTGGTTTACAAAACCAACTTTTCTTAAACTAAATTTAGGCTTCGGAGAAAAAAATGAAATTAGCACGACGGCTGACTTTAATTTCTCTTGTTCTTCTTTTATCAAACTGCGGTACGGAATGCCCTAACGAAGAAAGGTTGGAAAACCTGAGTGTAGCCCGCCTTGCGGAGCTTAAGGAAAAAACCAAGAAGCTTTCTCAAGATTCCATAAGATTTAATGCTTTGGCGGCCAAATTAAATTTTAGAGACGACATTGTTTCCCAACAGCTCATTGTAAAATTTAAAAATGAAACTTCAGCCAGAAAGGTCCAAGATGTTCTGACCACCCTTGGCTCGTTCGAAATTTATCGTTTCAAAACTAACTCCGCTTTACAGATTCGAATCCCCTCTGCTGTGACAAGAGCTGATCTTCTGGCTAGCGCCGTAGCTCTGAGTGAATTGAAAGATGTTGAGTATGTTCATCCCAATGCAGTTATCAGATTAAGGAGCGACTCTGGGTTTAATGGAGTTCCCAATGATCCCTTGTTCTCTGAGTTATATGGGCTCAATAATACTGGTGCGACCGGCGGAAGAGCGGATGCCGATATTGATGCGCCTGAAGCTTGGGCCACTACGACTGGATCTAGTTCGGTGGTAGTAGGTGTTATCGACACTGGTATCGATTACACGCACCCAGATCTGAAAGATAATGTTTGGTTAAATATCGGAGAAACCGGTTTGGATCAAAATGGAAATGACAAGGCCACCAATAGAATTGATGACGATAACAATGGCTACATCGACGACTCCAAAGGCTGGGATTTTGTAAATAATGATAATGATCCTATGGACGATAACGGCCACGGCACGCACGTCAGTGGAACCATTGCTGCTAGTGGTAATAATGGAGTGGGCGTAATTGGTGTTGCTTGGAATGTGAAAGTAGCCGGATTAAAGTTTCTCGATGCCGGTGGAAGTGGGTCTTTGGCGGATGCCGTTCGCGCTGTCTAATACGCAAACGCAATGGGTATTTCCATCACTAATAATAGCTGGGGCGGTGGGGGATTTGATTTTACGCTGTATGCAGCCCTTGAATTGGCAAATCTGAAAGGTTATGTTTTTGTAGCTGCTGCGGGCAATAGCAGTTCAGATAATGACAAAACTCCCTCTTATCCAGCCAGTTACGATTTGCCCAACATCATATCAGTAGCGGCCAGCGATTCCTCCGATGCGCTTGCCACTTTTTCTTCGTTTGGCTCAACTTCTGTTGATATTGCTGCACCCGGAAAGGATATCTTATCAACCGTTCCGGGCGAACAACAGTATGCGATGATGAGTGGAACATCAATGGCAACTCCCCATGTGGCTGGGGTTGTAGCTTTAATCAAATCTCAATTCCCTGAAGCGAACCCGATCCAAATCAAAGCTCGATTGATGGGCTCATCAGACAGAATTCCTGCTCTTACTGGTAAAGTGGCTTCAGGTGGGCGTTTGAATGCAAATTGTTTGGAAGTTGACAAGATAGCTCCATCAGTCGTTCAGGGGCTCAGAGTCAGTTTTCGTGGGATCACAAAAGCCAAAATTGAATTTAATGCGTCTGGCGATGATGGAAATTCAGGGGCTGCTTCATTTTATGATATTCGCTTTTCCTCCGAACCTATTTTAAACGAGGACCAATGGTTAATTGCTGCTCCAGTAAAATATCAAGAAGTGGCGGCGGGTTCTAAATGGGTCCTATTGGCTAGAGAATTTAGACTTAACACCAGAGGCTACATTTCTGTTCGTGCTTTTGATAATGTTGGAAACATCAGCCCACTTTCTGCTCCTGTGGCTTTATCACTACTTGATCCTGAAGTAATTTTTGAAGGAGATGCCAACCAACAAAACGGAATGGTTTTCGAGGGAGAGCCTCTTTGGGGAGTTGAAGAAGATGAGAGTCGTGGAAAGGTTTTATCGGATAGTCCAAATGAAGACTATGGACCAAACGCTGAGAGCGCCATTTTATTACCTGCTTTTAGAGTCCTTTATCCAGATGTGATTTTATCTCTAGCTACCAAAATTAGCTGTGAGCATGGTTATGATTGGGCTGTTATCGAATACTCGGTAAATAATGAAAGCCTATTCCGGGAACTAGCACATTACTCAGCTCTCAATTGTAATTGGGCAAATCTAGCATTTCAGCTCGGTGATAAAGTAAAAGCTGGAGATTTAGTGAGACTGCGCTTTAGATTTAAGACGGATGATACCGAGCATTTTGATGGGTGGCTCATTGATGACATAAAAGTGGTTAGTGTTCCTAGGCCCAAAGCACCCAGTAATTTTGTAGGGATCTCAGGTTTGAAGGCTTCACTGATGTGGGTAGATAACAGCGCAGAAGAAGACGCCTTTGAGGTCTTTGACCAAAATGGGAAGGTTTTGACTAGGTTCCTGGCCAATCAGGTAAGCGGTCTTTATTCAGGAAATTTGTCAGCTTCATTGAGAATTAGAGCCTGTTATGGCGAGGGCAGAGAGAAAATTTGTTCGCTTTCTAGTGAACCGATGATTTTAATTCAAGAGGCAGTTATTCAATCAATTAGTCCTAACACCGGATTTTCTGGTGAGTTAGCGATTATCAATTTGAAAGGATTAAACTTTTCGCAATCATTGGCAGTGAAAGTGGGGACTAGAGATTGCCTAGTTACTTCGGTCTCTCAGTTTGAAGCTAAATGTAATTTCATGCCACCTCAAGTTTCGCGAGCTCAGGGCGGTACGAGATATACTGTCTCAGTCAAGAACCCGCAGCAGCAAAGTTGGAACCGACTGCAAAATGCCTTCTTAGTGCGATTGCCGTTAAAGCTGGATAGGATGACTCCATCATCTGGTCCCTTAGCTGGAGGAACGCTAGTCCGTCTGTTTGGGCAGTCATTTAGTTTGAGCGACCAAGTCTTAATCGGAAATAATCATTGTACTGCCGTTTCAGTAAATCATTTGGGTACCAATTTGGATTGCCTAGTACCAGCTTCCCTTGTTGCAGGTGCTGTAAAAGTAACTGTGATCGGATTGGAATCTAGAGAAAAGTCGATCGAGAATGGGTTCACTTATGTGTCTCCCCCATCTGTCGAACAATTATCCACAGATCGGGTTCATTTTAACTCTAGATCAATTAGTCCGAAGGAAATTACCATCTCAGGTAAGGACTTTAGTCTTTCTGAAGTAAGTGTTCGGATTGGTAATAAAGTATGCACGGTGGTTGCAAGATCAACTACTACTATAACTTGTAAATTACCCAATCATGCTGCGGGGACTTACCTTTTAAAAGTAACCAATTCTGATGGACAGTTCAGTTGGGGCCCAGAGATAACTTATGTCAAACAGAATTAGCAAAACATCGAACCAATCCCGCTAGTAAAATAAGTAATAAATTTTATACCTGCACCCTTTGAGTGGGCTTTTTAAGAGGCTGGTCCGATATATTTTTTCTTAAATTGCAAAGACCTATAGAGGACCAAAATTAAAAGATTTGATAAGTTTTCTGGGAGTTTCATTTGATAATTCACCACATCGTCAAACGGCCAATAAATTCCGCGCTTTAAACCAACTTCATGGCCGTTTGAACCTCTTAAAAAGCCCAATTAAAGGGTGCAGGTAATAAATTTTCCGCTTAAACGACACTCAACGCGCTGCGATTACTCCGTTTCTGTCAATTGAGGTTCTATTTTGAAAAATTCCCCAAAAATGCTCAAACATTTTTGTCATTTTTCCGAAACGGTAGTTGGAGAGGAGACCTATGGAAAAAATTCTAGTGATTGAAGATAATAAAGATTATCAGTTCCTCATCCAAACTTCTCTTGGGAAAGAATACCGCGTCATTGTGGCCGATAACGGCAACCTTGGTGTTGATTTAGCTAAGGAACAGCGACCGGATTTGATTCTTCTCGATATTAGTTTGGGAGAGGTCGATGGTTTTGAAGTCTGTCATCGTCTTCGCGCTCAAAAAGATACGCAAAAAATTCCTGTTATTTTTCTTTCATCTCGAAGTGACACCAATGCGAAAAAGATGGGATTTGATCTTGGAGCCGATGATTATGTACAAAAACCATTTGAAGCAGAGGAATTGATTGCTCGAATTAAAACTCGAATTAAGCAAAGTAGAGCATCCCGCGAAAATCTACCTAGTTTTGAATTTCAAGGCTTAAAAGTGGATTTTGTGGGGCATCGGGTATTTTTAAGTGATAAAGAAGTGGGCTTTTCAGCTCTTGAGTTTAAGCTTCTATCCTTCTTTATTCGACATCCCGATCGAGTTTTAGCTAGGGACAAAATCCTAAGCAGTGTTTGGGGAGAGACTTTTGTGAGTGATCGTGTTGTTGATTCTCACATTCGAACCATTCGTAAGAAACTAGGACCTTTCAAAGGTCACATCGAATCTATTTATGGGGAGGGGTATCGGTTCAATCCGAGCCCCCTTTCCCAGGGAAAAGCCTCAGAAGAAGATGATGACGAAGAAAAAACAGCCGCCTAATCCCCACTTTTCATTCCCTTCCCGTTTAACTGTTTAATTTGGTTATAATGTACTTATGAGAAAAAGGCCCTTCCTTCTGTTTCTCTGTTCCTTATTGTTTTTATACTTTCCTGTGGAGTGGACTATTCGTTTGAGTTCCGGTCAACCCTTTCGTTGGGTTGAAGCTCTTTTTTTTGTTCTGCTTCCCCTTTTCCTTATTTTTGGACTGATTAAAGTCACTAAAGTGGGTTGGTACACTTTGGTGTCGATGATAGCCCTTTGGGGGATTCAAGATCTAAATCTCTATTACAGCACGAGAGGGCAAGCCTGGAGCCTTCTCTCCCACTTAGGAATTTACTTACTAAGTCTGAGTTATTTTATCAATCCGAGGGTTCGTCATCTTTACTTTGATCCGAAAATGCGATGGTGGAGAACCAAACCTAGATTTGAGACCTTTTTGCCTTTGGTGATTCAGCGAGAGAACCATTGGGACTATCCGACGATGAGAAATATCTCTGAAGGGGGATGTTTTTTAGAGACCTCTCAGCTTGGTGGTGTAGCTGAAAAAGTTTTTGTCTATATTCTATTACCCATTCCCTTAAGTGTTTCAGTGATCAAAGTCGAAGGGGAAGTTCGTTGGGTCTCTAACTCGCAAAGTAAGCGTGGAATGGGAATCCAGTTCCATGGGCTATCTCAAAGCGAGCAGTCGGTTATTCGAGAATTTGTTCATCGTGGCTTTTAAGAGTTCACTTGAAAAGTCTTAACTCTATAGGCAGAATCAGGCCCTTATGGGATATGCTTCAACAATACCACTTTCAGCTAAGAAAATTGCCCGGTGTCGTCAAATTGCTAAATCAATAGGCGCCCAAGTCGCCGACCTCGTTAAAACGAACTCAACCGTGGGAACCGAAAGGGCTGTACTTCGTTTATTGGGCTTTAATGAAGCTGTCCCGAATGAGCAGGGGCTACTCTTCCCTGTCGCCAATTTAATTACCGATCAAGTGAAAGCTCACGATCGTTTACATGAAGGGGCTTTATATTGGATTGCGAATGCGATAATAGCGACGAAAAACGATATTCCCAAGCTTCAAGAGCGGGTCATGGCTCGCGAAGTAGATGTGGGGTCTCTGGCGCCGCAAGATCCCAAACAGGTAAAAAGTTTAGCCCAAAGATTAGCTAAAGAGTCTTTTCAAAAGCTCATTCAGTCTCGAAAAGACAGAAACCAAACAGCTAAAAAGCTAAAGGATCCTGTTAAAGAAAAAAGACCACTCAAGTATGTGATTGTGGCCACGGGAAATATTTTTGAGGATGTCACCCAAGCCAAAAGTGCGGTTTTAGACGGTGCTGATGTGATAGCCGTAATTCGAAGTACTGCCCAATCTCTTTTGGATTATGTTCCCCAAGGAACAACGACCGAAGGGTTTGGTGGAACCTATGCGACCCAAGCCAATTTTAGGGTCATGAGACAAGCTTTAGATGAAGTCGGCAAGGAAGTGAATCGATACATTCGACTGACCAACTATTGTTCCGGTCTTTGCATGTCGGAGATTGCAGCTCTGGGGGCGTTGGAGGGGTTGGATTGCCTGCTTAATGATGCAATGTATGGAATTCTCTTTAGAGATATCAACATGAGAAGAACCCTCATCGATCAGCACTTTTCACGACTCATTTGTTCGAAAAGTGGAATTTGGATCATGACGGGTGAAGATAACTACATGAAGACGACAGATGCCGCAGAGAGTGGAGACCAAGTTCTAGCGTCTCAGTTTATTAATGAAGTTGCGGCTTTAAATGCGGGAATGGCGAAAAACCAAATGTCGATTGGTCATGCGATGGAAATGGATCCGAACTATGAAAAGGTCATCCTCATGGAAATCGCTCGTGCTCAAATGACTCGACAAATTTTCCCCGAAGCTCCCTTGAAATATATGTGCAACACGAAATACAAATCGGGGGATATTTTTACAAGTCATGCGATCGATACTATCTTTAATTTAATTGGATCGATGACTAATCAGGGAGTTATCCTACTTGGAATGTTGACCGAAGCGGTTCACACGCCATTTTTACAGGATAGAAGTGTGAGTATTCGAAACGCCAACTATGTGGTTGGGGGAGCGGCAGGGCTAGGAGATGAATTCGGCTACCGTTCGGATGGTGTTATTGCCAAGTTTGCCCAAAAAGTTTTAGACGACGCGGTTAAACTTTTAGAAAAAATCGATGATATGGGAATCTATAAGGCCATTGAAAAACGCACTTTTGCTGATGTCAGTCGTACCATCGATGGAGGTAAAGGGGCCGATGGAGTGTTTCAAGTCGAGCGAGGTCGGTATCTGAATCCATTTTTTGAACTTATGGGGAGTAAGATCTAGTGGGGAAGATCAACTTCAATAATTTATTGCCTTACGGGGATACGACGGAAGACGGAGCTTTCCAACTTAGTTTCACTTTGCCTGTGGAGCCTTCGGCTAAAGCTCGTGAAGCAGCTACACAGATGGTTCGTAATTGGGGCTTTTTTGATGTCAAGATTGCCCATATGTCTAAAATCGGGGTGAATTATTCTCTCTTTGTTGTTTTTGCCAGAACTGAAAAAGGTGTCGATTACGCCAAGCTCGAAGTGCCCGATTTAGGTGGGGAGAAACGAAGTTACAAAGAGATAGATCGACTGATTTTAGCCAATGTAAAGAGGCCCATTCGTGTGGTGGGGGCTTGCACAGGATATGATGCCCATACAGTGGGATTAGATGCTATTCTTAACATGAAGGGTTTTGACGGTGATATTGGGCTTGAACGCTATAAAGGCTTTCGAACGGTCAATATGGGTAGCCAGGTTCCGACCGAAGAGCTTATTGAAAGAGCCATCAAGGAGAAGGCTGATGCGATTCTTCTCTCAAAAGTGGTCTCTCAGAAAGATATTCATATTTCAGATATGAGGGATCTAATCGTGAGGCTAAAGAAGCGAGGACTTGAGGAAAAGTTCATACTCATTGCCGGGGGGCCTAGAGTTACTCATAAAATGGCCTTGGAAGTAGGCTTTGATGCTGGATTTACTATTGGAGCAAGGCCGAGTGATGTGGCAAACTTTATTTATGAGCAGATGATTGAGCGGCTTGATAAAACCGAAACACAACCAGCAATAGGAAAGAAAAAAAGTGGTAAGTAAGTCAAAAATAATCGGACGAGAGCTCGAGTTGTTACAACTCAAGAAAGTCATGGGTCTAAATCGTAATATTTTGATTGAAGGCCCTGTGGGGGTTGGAAAAACTTTCCTTGTTCAACAGGTTCTATTTGATCTTAAGAAAAAATTTGAACGAATTGATGGAGACACTCGATATACCGAACAGAAACTTACAGGATGGTTTGACCCTCCTATCGTGCTAAAAAAAGGCTATTCGAAAGATTCTTTTATTGAGGGACCGTTAGTCACGGCGATGAGACAGGGTAAAGTTTTGTTTATTAATGAGCTAAATCGGATGCCGGAAGCCGTTCAAAATATTCTTTTACCTGCTATGGATGAAAGAAGAATTACGATGCCTAAATTGGGAGAACTCGAGGCAAAACCGGGTTTTTGCGTGATTGCTACGCAGAACCCCAGAGAATTCACAGCGACTCATGCGCTTTCTGAAGCTTTATTAGACCGGTTTGAAATGATTCAATTAGATTATCAATCTCGAGACCAAGAGTTGTTGATACTCAAGCAGGAGGTTTCATCCAAGCTTAAGGGTAATGTTTTAGAGAGATTAGTAGATCTAATTAGAGCTACGAGAAACCACGCTCAGATCAAACGAGGGGCAAGTATTAGAGCTGCTCTAGCTATGGCGAAGCTATTAGAAATCGGTTTGGAATTTGAAGTGGCCGCACTGATGGCGCTTCCCAGTCGGATTGAACCTATCTCGAGTGAAGAGGATTTGAGAGAGTTAATTTTAAATTTAATTTCGCTGAATGAATTTCCTCACTTAGTCGAAAAAAAAAAGAATTAAGCCCTAAAAGTCGATTTGAGGGACCGGCCCTGACCGTGGCCCCCGTTTTTTTTCCGCCGGAATTGGCAGAACAGCAGGAATTCCAGGATATGGAAGGGGGAATCGGGGATGTTAAGACCCATCTCATGCGCCAACTCTATTATCAACGGGGAGGGCAAATTCAATCGAATGAAGAGTCCGACCGAAAGTTGGTTTCATTGGTTTTGGATCATGCCAAACGAGTTATAGCTCATCCTTCAAGACCCCAAATCACTAAAAAGGAATCGTTTGTAAGAGCCCCCTTTGGAGAGATTGTTTTGGAGGATACTCTTGAAGAGACTCCCATTTTAGAGGAAGTTACTCCCGAAACACTTCTTGTCGAAATGACTCAGGAAAAGCCTTTTACCTGTGTGGCTATGATTGATGCGAGTTCCTCAATGTCCGGGGATAAGCACTTACTTGCCAGTATTGCAGTAGCGGTTTTGTTGTTTGAGATTCAATCAAGAGACGCCTCAGTGATTGTGTTCTCTTCTAAACCTCAAATCATCAAAAAGCTTTCGGTGGAAGAGCCGATTCAATCGACGGTTCTTAAATTTTTAAAGTCTCAACCCCGAGGTTTCACCAATATTGCGATGGGATTGGAAGAAGGGTTAAGTCAATTTAAGCACTTTGCTGCCGGGAAGCGAAGGATCGGTCTAATTGCGACCGATGGTCGTTCTACCGAGGGAGATAATCCCATAGAGATAGCCAAGAAATTTGATTTTTTAATTGTCTTACATCTTCATGGTCCCGGCAGTCACTTAGAGTCCTCTCAAGCCATGGCAACTCATGGAAATGGACTCTGTTTGGAAGTTGAAAACTTTGAGCAGTTACCAAAGAAAATTTATGAGGCGGTTAGACTGCTCGCCAGACGTTGAATTGATAAGTTTTCTAACCCAGGTCCTCTTTAAGTCTTTGCAGTTTAAGAAAAAATAGTTCGGACCAGCCTCTTAAAAAGCCCACTCAAAGGGTGCAGGTATTAAGTTTTCAAGGTTATTTACTCACATCGGGGCCATGAAGTTGGTTTAAGGCGCGCAATTTATCGGCCGTTTGACGATGAGGTGAATTATCAAATGAAACTCCAAGAAAACTTATCAAATCTTATAACCCAGGTCCTCTTTAAGTCTTTGCAGTTTAAGAAAAAATAGTTCGGACCAGCCTCTTAAAAAGCCCACTCAAAGGGTGCAGGTATTAAGTTTTCAAGGTTATTTACTCACATCGGGAGCTGGAGGGCTGTCACAATTGGGACAGGGTTTAGCGACCTGTCTGGCTAGCCCAGTCCACATTAAATAAATTTGGAGATTAGAATTGCGAATAGCAACTGCGATGGTTACAGCAATCATAACCACAAGCATCATATATTCGACAACTGCTTGTCCTTGATTCTTTTTCACACCCTAATTTTATCATAAGAGCATGGGTAAACTGGCAGTTAAATTTATCAGAGCGTGAGCCAGTGTTGGGACAAGAATTTTATTTGTTCTCCAGCGAAGATACCCCAGCCAAAGACCTGTCAAAAGTGTGTACAGCAATTGAAACAATAGAAATGGCCATGAGACATGGTGAATATTTTGGAGATGCCAAAGAGAAAACACAAGACTTGTAAAAACTAATTGTGAAGGCAGAGGGTTGGTAAGCGTAAAAAAGGCTCCTTTGAATAGCGCAGTAAAAAGGCCCCAGAGCCAACCTCTAAATAAGAGCTCTTCGCCAAGAGGAATGCAGAGTAAAAACCAAAAGAGGTCTTGAGCGGGATTTTCAATCTTTGCTGAAAAATAATTTCCTTGAATCCAACCAAAGACAAAAGCAATCAACAGTGGAACACAGAAAGTGGGTAGGACCTTTAAGCAAGCCGTGGAGGTTTCGCAAAGTATTCGAACTCGTTTGGGAAGTGATAAGTAAAAAAAAGCGCAAACAAAAGGGAAGAAACTCATTTCGAGAAGTTTGTTGTGTGCGATTAGCGGAAGGGAAATCCAAGAACTGACTAATTGATAAAAGGAGTGAATAGACGGCAACAGTGAGAAAGCAAGAGTTGCTCCCAAGGACATTGAAATAAAAATACCTAAAGCTCGATTTCTCGCAGAAATAATCGAGAATTCGCTCATAGTTGTTTTAAATTAAGTTTGTTTATCAGAGTTTCAGGAATCGGTTGCGCCTTAATGGGGTTGAGTTTGACATAAACTAATCGCATTTCGATCCAGAAATAGGGAGTTTGAATAAAATCCTCAGGCAATTTTTGAAGATAGCCAGAAAACGTTCTGTAGTTTGGCGATAAACTGACTAACTGTTGTTCGAGGGTAACCGTGGCCCTTGAAAATTTAAGGCATCGAGTAAGAACTGAAAGTTTTTCACCAAGTAGAGCCGGTTTAATGTACTTAGATTGAGTGTCTGTAAGGGCAAAGGACATTCCATCTTTCAGCATTTCCGTATATGGGTAATCGATATCATCAAGCGCTCGAGCCCTGGCCCTTTCACAAAGTACCAAATAGTTAGGGTGATGAACGATATTGCCTGCATCGAGCAAATCAAAATCGATTGTTAGCGGAAAAACATGCGTTTCTTCGAATCTCATAAAGGAATTCTTATTCAAAATAGCCACCGTGTCAGCCATTTTTAGCTTAAAAGTAGGTAAAAAATGACCTGACACTCAAAGAGGCTTATTCTATATGTAAAAAAGTGAGCTCCCCCGCTAAAATTCTCGTTCGAACCCCCAATTGGATTGGGGACCATGTGATGGCACGGCCATTTTATCGAGCACTTAAAAAAGCCTATCCTCATCACTCGATCCATTTTCTAGCAAGCGAAGCTTTGTCGACTTTTGAGGATTCCGATTTTTGTGTAAAAAAGAGAGTTTTAAAGCAAGAGGCAAAAAGGGGGGTGCGCCGATTTTTTGAGCTAGCATCAGATTTGGCTAGCGAAAAATATGAATTTGCCGTTTCTCTAACTTCGAGTTTTTCAAGCTCTGCTCTTTTATATGCAGCCCGAATTCCGATTCGAGTGGGCTTCTCCCAAGGGGGGAGTCAGATCTTTTGGACTGATAGCTTAAGTTGGAAAGGGATCAAATCGGGGAAGCACAAAACAGAACTTTATTTAGAGTTGATAAACTTTTTAACGGGAAAGACTTGGACTTTAGAACTTGATATCGATCAAAAAGATTCTCAACCTTCTAAACTGATTTTGGTGGCCCCTGGAGCTTCAATTGGCTTAAGAGTCTGGCCCTATTTCAAGACATTGGTTAGGGCTCTTTCCTCTCAATATCCGGATTACGAGATTCGATGGGTAGGGGGGAAATCGGAAGCCCATTGGCATCAAGAAATTCAAGAAGAAGGACTCAGAAACGTGAGGGATGGGATAGAGAAAACTACGCTATCTCAATTGATAGAGTGGTGTCGCAGAAGCGCTTTGGTGATTGCCAATGACTCTGGAATTGCACATCTAGCCGGAACTTTGGCCTGTGTTCCAACTCTTGTGCTCTTTGGTCCCGGAGATCCTAACTATATTCGACCATTAGGTCCCAACGTCCTAAAGCAAACACCCCTCGATGTTCCCTGTCATCCCTGTGAGAAGGCCTATTGCCATAAAAAATATGGCTACCAAGTCTGTCTAAGGCATATCTCCATTCAGGATGTTCTTATGTCGGTTCGCGAAGTGATTCCAAGTTGAGTTTACTCTACTTTTCGGTATGATACCCAACTATGAAAATAACATCTTTACTATTTGTTTTAGGCTTTTGGATCGTTTCTACTTTTTCCCTTTCCTTGAGGGCTGAAGAAAATAGATCTACTAAGGATATCACGACAAGGCTTGAATCTTTATTTGAAGCCTCCAAAAAAGTAAATTTGGAAGGTCCCGAAAAACAAAAATCTCGAGATACTATTGAGAAGGCAATGGATTGGGAAAAGATTGCTAAACTGTGTCTTGGAGCCAAATTAGTCAAAAAAAATTCCGGAAAAAATTTTGAAGAGTTTCGTAATCTTCTTAAAGACGTTGTGATTCGAACTGCTTTCACTCGATTAGACAAATTCTGGGAAACGAACACTAACTACAAATTTGAAAATATTGAAGTTCAAGGGGATTCTGCCAAAGTTCCGACAAAATTTTTCGTCAAAGGGGAGCCTTTTGAGCTTGAGTATTACTTTTCCAAAAAAGGTAATGATTGGTTTATTTACGATATTTCATATGAGGAGGTACGGTACTCTACTAACATCAGTGAACAAATTGATGCATTTTTAAAAGAAGGCAATTTCATGACGTTACTTAGCAAGTTAAAAAAACGACGAGATGATCTGATTGAAGAGGCTTCAAAGCCTAAAAAGACTTAGTCCTTTCATAAAACGTGTTTCACTCTCAACTTTTTCATTCTCTTTTTATTTCAGTTGTATCGATCACAGCTGTTTCTGTTCTTTTTGCTCGAACTCGTATTCCGACCGTAATTGGATTTATTTTGACGGGATTATTGATTGGTCCCTCCGGGCTTCGATGGATTGATTCGATGCCGGATGCTCAAGGTATCTCCGAATTGGGGATTGTTTTTTTGATGTTTTCGGTCGGACTTGAAATCTCGCTATCCCAATTAAAAAAAATGGTTCGCCCGCTATTAACGTTAGGGTTGTTTCAAGTGGCTGTGACCATTAGTATTGGAACTCTCTTTTTTGTTGCTATTTTGAAGTTACCCCTCGGCTCTGCATTTGTAATGGGCTCCTGTTTGGCCTTAAGTTCGACGGCTATTGTTTTAAAATTGCTGGCCGACCGAAGAGAAACTGAAACTCCCTATGGTCGGTTGAGTCTCGTTATTTTACTTTTCCAAGATATTGCGGCTCTTCCTCTAATGGCATCCATTCCTTTGCTTGCAGGTCAGACTCTGATATCGAACCAGGATTCATCCTTGGGAGGAGTTGCGGTCGGCATTCCGGTTTTTATCTTGGGATGTGTTCTTTTGGGCCGTTTTGTAATC
>Ga0194119_10004439_pt1 | contig 21729 bp, 21 predicted proteins | sample TA2MahC100mmetaG_FD_148620 | JGI IMG/M metagenome (GOLD analysis project Ga0194119, IMG submission 148620) | Freshwater microbial communities from Lake Tanganyika, Tanzania - TA2015018 Mahale Deep Cast 100m | ecosystem: Environmental > Aquatic > Freshwater > Lake | place: Tanzania: Lake...
ACGACTTCGGCGTTCCCCTTCGCACCGTGCTGCTAGGGCCGACCAGCCGGACACTCCTCCAACCGCATCACGGCAGCTTATTCAAACCCACAGATTGTGCTACACAGCCGGATTTTGCACCAGAGCCCTACTTACTGGGCGATTGGTGAAGCGTGCCTGAAATCAGCGGTTATAGCGCGGTGTGACGCCACGCAGGCGGTTCCATACGGCATCGCATGCGTCTATGGTGTCGTCGCTCAACCGGCCCTCGGTGGCCGCGGTGACATTCTGTTCCAACTGCTCCAGCCGGCTGGCGCCGAGAATTACGCTCGCTGCAGATGTATGGTGGAGCACCCAATTCAACGCGAGGCTCACTGGCGTACGTCCGGCCGCCTCTGCGACGCGGGTAAGTTCATCGACCGCATCGAAGAATGCGGGGTGCCAATAGCGGTCAAGGTACATCTGATTACCTTGAAAGCGCGTGCCCGCAGCGGGCGCCTCCCGTTTCTGCTTGCCCGTGAGGAGGCCGCCAGCCAGTGGGTTGTACACCACCGTCGCCACATCGTAGGCGCGCGCAAAGGGCACGAACTCCTCCTCCAGCCCGCGCGCAATCAGGTTATGCATCATCTGCGCCACATGGATGGGCCGATACCTTTTTTCGCTGGCGACGGCGCGCGCCTGCGCCACTTGCCAGGCCGCGTAATTAGAGATGGCGGGATAGCGCACCTTGCCCGCTTTCACCAACGCGTCCATGGCGTCCAGTGATTCTTCCACGGGCACCGTGTAGTCCGGCATGTGTAGATAGTAGAGATCGAGGTAGTCGGTTTGCAGGCGGTGCAGCGTATCGTCGATGGCGCGGAACATCGCTGCGCGAGACAACCCCGATTCATCCGCGCCCGGGCCCATCACGCCGCGGCATTTGCTGGCCAACACCACCCGGTTGCGCCGGCCTGCGAGGATGCGCCCCAGCATCTCTTCGGCACGGCCCTGGTTGTAGACGTTGGCGGTGTCCAGGAACTGGATGCCTCGATCGAGACAGTAGTCGATCATGCGGCACCCGGTGGCTTCGCCGGTCTGGCCGCCGAACGTCATGTTGCCAAAGCACAGACGCGAAACAGTGAGATCGGTACCCGAAAGTTGCGTGGTTTCCATGTGTTGGATATCGTAGCGCGGCGCGGTACCAGAACTGAACCCGGTGAGAGTCCTGCATTGGTACCAATCGAAAACAGTCAGGGCGTGCCTTCAACCAAACGGGTCCAGAGCCCAGTATTGGGTCATGAAGAACAAGACGACGCTCCTGATAAGCACGCTCCTCACGATCCTCTCCTCCACGACCCTGTTCGGCACCAACATCCAGCACACGGGCCTGGACTGGGACCGCGCCATGACGATCGAAATCAAAGCGGACGGCAACGTGAGAAATGCGAACGCTGGTGTGGGCGTCCTGCTGGTGAACGGCGCTGATTACGTCGACGCCCTCTGTGTGAACCTCTTCCAAGCGATTTATCTGAACACCACTTACGCTGCCCAATCGATTGCGCCGGCAAGCTACGACGTCGATGGCGGCAACGCGCCTGCCTATCTCGCCGAACGGTACCTATCGGCCAGCCTGACCGATGTGGGCGGCGCGGCGCTGCAGTTAGCCGTGTGGGACCTCATTGACGACGGCGGCGACGGCTTCGCGGCTGGCCGCATCCGCAGCACTGCAAACACCAATGGCTCCGTGCTGGCGCAGGCCAATAACTGGCGGATGGAAGCCATGGGCCAATCCGGCGCGGCGAGCATCTTCACGGCTGCCCCTGGCACCACTGCCTTCCAACAGCAGATCTACCTCACGGGCAACCCGGGCGGCGGCGAAGTGCCGGAGCCGGGCAAGCTGGTGATGCTGGTGGTGGGTGTGGCGGGCGTCGCCTTCGGCTCCTGGAGCCGCAACCGCGCGGCGGCTCGCTAACCGCAAACAGTTTTCTTGAGTTTCCGTTCTCTCCTTAACCTCTCCTTTTGCTACTTTGCACCCGGCGCTTCGGCGCCAGGCTTTTTCTTTCCGGCAGCGCATAGTGCAGCGTGTAGAAATGCTGCTTGCCTTCCTTCCGGATTTCGAGTTTCCCTTCCAGGTCCGCCAACTCGCCGCTCCCGGTGCCTGGCGAAATCACTACGCTGATCTCCATACGCCCGGGCGACATCACTCCGCTGTGCTGCATCACAAAGCTGCCGGCGCGTCCATCCAGCGTGCCGGTGAAGCGCTCAAGCGCCACGTAGCCGCCGCTAGGCTGGGAACCGTCGCCGGTGGCCATCATCTCCACATGGCTGTTGCCCGCCAGCGGCCCGTCGAACTGCTTCGTCAAAGACAAATGCACAAATCCATCGTCCGGCGCCGGGCCTGGGCCAGGCGGCAGCATCTTCACCTGAAACGTTCCCTTTGCCGTCTTCATCCGCGTCTCCTGTGCGAAGGTGGCACTGGCGAGAGTAATTGCGAAAATGGTGCGGTAGGCATAGCTCATTCGCATTTTCGATAGCGTGCCTTGCGCCGCCCATGATTGGAAAAACCCGCCAAATCACCGCCTTCGATACCGGGGCCGGCCCGCCGCGCAGCATTCTTCAGTGCGAGTTCCCGCCCGGCGAGTTTGCCCACGCGCGCCGCCTGCCCGCCCCGGAGTTGTCCCCGTGGATCATGCACTATTGGCTGGTGAGTTGGAACTTGCCTCCGGATGTGCGCCACTCCGTGGAGACGCTGCCGCACCCGAATGTGCAACTCGTGTTTTCGAGTGCATCGCCTGCCAGCGCGCTGGTACACGGCGTCCAGCCGTCGAAATTCACCAGCGTACTCTCAGGCTGCGCCAGTGCGTTTGGCGTAAAGTTTCAGCCTGGGGGATTCCGCGGTTTCTATGCCGGAGACGTGGCGGCGCTGCGGGGAAGACGGTGCCGGCACGTGACCCGTTCGGAGCGGAGATCGAAACTCTGCTGCCCATTCTGACCGGAGATGCAGAGGAACCGGCGAAGATCGCTGCAGCGAATCGCTATTTTCTCGAACGCGTGCCGGCGCCAGACGCTCAGGCCCAAGTGGCTGCGTCCGTAGTGCAACTTGCAGCCTCGGACTTGGCTATCCACTCCACCCGTGCATTGGCTCTACGCGCAGGCTTGAGCGAACGCAGTCTGCAGCGGCTGTTCAGCGGCTATGTGGGTGCAACGCCCAAGGGGGTGATCCGCCGGTTCCGTTTGCATGAACTGGTGGAGCGGCTCCATGCGGGCGAGGCGATGAATTTTGCCGCGCTCGCGCAGGAACTGGGCTACTTCGATCAAGCCCATCTCATCGGCGACTTCCGCCGCTTCACAGGCTCCACGCCGGAACTCTACCGGCGCCAGCGCGGCGGCCGCTCTTAGGCGTTCAGCCGGTGCGACACGACCCAGCGGAACGTGGAGGTCATCAGGTTGAAGTGTCCCATGATCGCCGTGCGGATGTTCATCTTCGACTCGCCGTGCTCGCGCGCGCCGAGCGGCATCGCCACTTCTTCCACGCGGCAACCGGTAAGCAGCGCCTTCACCATGATCTCGGTGACAGCCGAAAAGCCCGTCGAGTGAAACGTGATCGAGCTAAGGCGCGAACGGCGATAGGCGCGGAACAGGCACGTATAGGTGTGGATGTGCGCGCCCACCATCACTTTGTAAACCTGCGAAGCGCTCTTGCTCAAGCCAATGCGCAGGGGGCTGGCGTCGGCCTGGTTGTTGCCGGGGTGCCACAGTGACGCTGTCACCACGTCGGCGCCACGTTCGATGCGCTGCACAAATTCCGGGAGCCGTTCGGGCGGATACGTGCAGTCGCTGTCGATCGTGCAGGCGATGTCGTCGGTGGTGTTTGAAAAGCCTGTGCGCAGAGCTGCGCCCAAGCCCAGGTTGCCGTCGTGGTGGATCACGCGCAGCCATGGGGTGCGAGCGGCTTTGGCGTCCAGCATGGCGCCGGTCGAGTCGGTTCTGCCGTCGTTGATGGCCAGCACTTTCCATTGTCCCTGGCGGCTCTGCATAACCGTACGCAGGCGTGCAAACAGGTTCGGGAGGCCTTCCGACTCGTTCCAGCAGGGCACAATCACTGTTACTTGCATGTCGCTGTTACCCCACAATAGAGGCCGGACTCGCACTTGAACAGTCCTGATAGTTTCAGCGGGCATGTACCAGTGGCTGTGGTACCCCGAGGGCTTCCGGGTGGCTTTTCTCCCTGCGATTTCGCTGTTTTTCGCTGGTTCGCTCGTGGCCGCCGCGCCGCAACATGTTGTTTCCACGGGGCCTGCAATCACTGAGATTCTCTACGCGTTAGGCCTATGACTAAACGTCGAAGGGGTCTCTTCCTTCTGCCATTTCCCGGCTGAAGCGCAAGAAAAAAGTGAAAGGCGGGACCTCCCCACCCGTGCTGCGAGTACGTTGGGACGGCTGGGCGTATGCACGCTGGAGTGCAGTTTGAAACCGATGGAGACAATTCGCTGCGGCTGCTGGCGATGCCAGGGCGGGTCGCAAACTCATTGCGTCGGGCGTGGCTGGAGGCCGTCCGTGGTTTTGGTTGTGGGCTGTGCGGCCGGGCGGTTGGAAGGCCCTGTGGTGGGGGGCAGGGCTCGCAATCGAATGAACTCCGCCGCGGCACTGGGTGCCGCAGCGATGATCGCACTGGGTTAGCAGGACTCGGCCAAGGGTGCCTCTTCGTTCACGGCGCTGCTGGCGTGCGTGACGATGAAATCATTGAGCCAGTCTCGTTCCGTGCCTTAGCGGAACCCCGTGCATTCCCGTCTGTGTAGGGTGGGCTTATAGCCCGCGCGTTGGCGCTTCAGTCCCGCCCCTCCGCCCGTGTACGGCCACTGAAGAAGCAGGAGTTCCCCCGCGGCTTTCCGGAGAGCTTGCCTAGCTCCACAACTCGTGCAGCGGCGCGTAGAGATCGCTGTCAGACTCCGGCACATAGTAGAACCCACGCTTGAACGGGTCGTCATATCGAACGCTCGTCCAATCGATCCCCATCGCCGAGTAGATCGTGGCTTCGAAATCTTCGACGCGCAGATCGCGGTCGCGGCTCCAGCCGTACTCCTTGGTCAGGTTGCCGAGGTCGTCTGTGGAGCCGATCGTACGCCCGCCCTTCACGCCCGCGCCCGCAAACACGGCGAACTGCTGCAGGTGGTGGTCGCGGCCGTCCGTCGGCGTCAACTCGCCGACCGTGCGTCCGAACTCGCCCATGACCACGATCAGCGTCTCATTGTACGTGCCGTTCGCCTTCAATTCGTCGATCAGCGCTGAGATGCCGTCATCGAGAGCCTTCGCCATCGGCGGCAGCGCCGTGTAGATGGCATTGTGGTGATCCCAGCTTCCGTAGGTGATCTGGATATACCGCGTGCCGCCTCGCGCGCCCAACACCTTCGCCGCGTTCAGGCAGGCATTGCCGAAACCGGTTGTCCCAAACCGCGCGGCCTCGGCCGCGGTGTAACGGAACGCTTTCTCCACCTCGGGGTTAAACATCATCGCCTTGCCGCTTTGATAGAAGCCCTCGTAGCCCGCCATCTCCGTTCCATGCGGATTGACGGCGGCATCGCGCAGCGGCGCGTCCAGCTTCTGGAGCAGCGCGTACTTGGCGTCAAACCGCGTTTGTCCGTCCGTGTTCGCCGTGTCCGGCAACCCGGAGACGGCGGGCGTGATCTTCAGCGGCGCGTACGTGGCGGGGAGATAACCGGAGCCGATTCCCGCACCCGAATTCAGTGCGAGGAACGTGGGGAAAACTTGTCCGGGCATGCGTTCGTTCGCCTTCTCGGCGGCGATGATCGAGCCGATATTCGGCGCAATGTCGCCGAGCGCGGCGGCCGGCGAACGGCCAATCTGCGCCCATGCCTGTGCGAGGTTGTGTTGCAGCGCCCAGGAGCGCACCGAACGCGCAACCGCGAGTTCGCCCAACCGTCCGCCCAGCTTGGGCATGATGCCAGTGGGCCACACGATCCCCTTGATCGTCTCCGGCTTCATCACGGCAAGCGGCGTGTCGGGCGTGGGCTTGAAGTCAAACAGGTCCGTGTGGCTCGGCGCGCCCGACAGTAGAATGAACACCAAGTTCTTCGCCTTGCTGATTGGCGTGGCGCCGCCGCGCTTGATCTCCTGTCCCAGCGCGGGCCGCTCCAGCAGGACCGAGCCAGCGACGCCCGCGGCGAGCGAAAAGAACCCGCGGCGAGAAAAGTAAGGCCGGAGCACAGGGAAGCGATGCGAGTGCGGACGGCGCTCCACAAACCGGCGGAATGACGATTCGTTTTTCATGGTAGTGATTCTCCTGGTACGTTCCGGTCAGTAGTTGTAGATGAAGTCCACTTTGTTGTAGAGCGACCACAGCAGATCTTCCACAACTTGCTGTCGAGCCGTGTTGCCCGAAGCGCCGGCCAGCGCCACCGACGCCGTGCGCGACTCCTCCTCGCTCGGCAACCGGTTCAGCACGGTCAGGAATAGCTCGTTCACCAACGAACTGTTGTTGGCTGCCTGATACTTGTTCAGTAATTGCCGGGCCAGGCTGGCGGTGGCACCCGTGCCCGAGGCGCGCGTCCGTGTGTGGACAAACGCATCGTTCATCAGATTGAGAGCCTGCGTCACCGAACCGTCAAGCCGGCGATCTTCGTCCATGCGGTTGCCGCGCAGGAAGCTGCCGAGGAACGAGCCCAGCGGTTCGGCGGGGATGCGGAAGGTGTCGGGCAATTGCATCGCCCAGCTCAACCGCTCCAGGCCCACCACGTTCAACTGTGTATTGGCGATGTTGCTGGTCTGCACGATCGCGTCCATGATTTCCTCGCCCCACAACCGCCGCACGAACTTGCGTGCGAACAGCTTTTCGTACTCTGGCTTCCAGGTTCCGTCGTAGCGCGACGAGAGTTGATAGGCCTCGGAGGTCGCGATCTTCCGCATCAGGTCCTTCAGGTTGAATCCGTTCGTGGCGAAGTCCTTGGCCAACGCATCGAGCAGCGCCGGGTTGGTGGGCTGAATCGTCCACGGTTCGGCGGGCGGGGCGTTCGGATCCATGCGGGCGAGGTCAAACTGATTGGCCGGCTCCACAATGCCGCGCACGAAGAACTGCTTCCAGATGTAGTTGACGATGGTGCGCGAAAACTGAATGTCGCCGGTGATGAAACGCGCCAGCGCCACGCGATAGTTCTCACCCGGATTTGGTTTGCCGCCGTTGGCGAATGGATACTCGGGCGCCACGTTGCGCAGCGTGCCGAGCGGCTCTCGCGGCGGGCGGTTCCCGGTGGTGGTGTTCAACGGATAGTCCACGCGGAACGTTGTGTTGTCCTCAATCGCGTAGTAGTACGGGTTTGGCTGGCCCGGCGTCACCGGAATGCGCCGGTGGCTGGTGCGCGAGAAGAACGAAGCGAGCTGCCAGGACTTGAGACGGGTTTCTTTTCTGCCCCACACGCTCAACGGGTCCATGTGCCCGCGGCCGTCGTGGCACAGGATGCAGTTCTCGTGCGCGATGCCGAGGAACTTCTCCGCCGTGTTGGCGGCAAGCTGGTCGAAGATATCCTGCCCTGAGCGCGGACTCCCCGTCACAAAGCCGCCAAGGACGAACCCGAGCTTGCCGTCTTCAAACGTGTTCCCGCCTGAGGCCGTCAACAGCTCCGTGGCCATCACGTTGTAGCGCTTGTTGGCGGCGAGCGACTCTTTGAGGTAGTTGTAGAACGCGTTGCGGCCTTCATTGTACCGGCGCACCTGGTTGTTGTCGAACGAGTTCTCATACAGGTCGCCGAAGAACATCTGCCACCGGTCCACCCACTCGGAGCGCGCCATCAGTTCGTCCACGTACTTGTTGCGCTTGTTCGGGTCCGGATCCTGCACAAACTGCAGGAGCCGCTCCACGGTGGGCGCGCGGCCGACCAGATCGAACGTCACGCGGCGGCAGAATTCGTAGTCGTTCGTGCGTGGCGCCGGGCTTGCGCCCGCGTCCTTCATGGTTTGGAAAAGGTGCGTATCGATGACGCCTTGCGGATCGGCGCCCGGTTGCGCCGCGGTTGAGGAGAGCCCCCAACTCGCTCGCGTCGCAGCGGCACGGCCCAACAGCGGCACCACTTGCACGGTCAACTCGCTCATCCGGTATTGCCGCCGGGCTTGCGCGGTCAGGCCCGACGCTTCATGCTCCTCCCGCTCCGGGCTGAACAGCGAGCACTCGGCGTGGAGCGATGCCAGCGGGGCGTCGCCCTCCTCCTGTTGCGCCGGGGCCATCGTCACCAAGGCCGTCGCCGTACCCAGTGCTACCGCCGCGGCTGAGGCCCACCGTTTCATATTGTTCTTGATTCTTATCATTCGTTCGTCCTTGTAATGGCTAAACCCAGTTCGCCGTACAGAGTTTCTATCGGATTTTTCGAATGTCGGGGCTCTCGGGAGACTTGCTGATTGACCTCGGGTATCTACCGGAGAGCTGGGCAAATTGCGATCGATCCCGCCTGATCATCGCGCTACCTCGCCGCCACCGCCGCCGCCACCACCATCTGCAGCGTCCGCTCCGTTGCGTTCCCTATCGTCTTCGGATCGCCCGGCTTCCATTCATCGCGTGAGGCGTCAGGCGTGTAGTTCACCGTAAGGCGCGTCAACGCAGGGTCATACTGGCTCGTATTGCCGCCCAGCTTCCACACCACCAGATCGAGCGACGGCACCACGTAGATCGCATACCCGCCCGCGCCGCCCTTCCAATAGGCATCGCGCGGCACGCCGGCCACGTGCCCGTCCTCGTTCACATTGAAGTTGAAGCTGTGCGTGAAGTGCGGGTTGTACTTGGTCATCCGCCCGCACATCCGCGCAAACTCCGCCGGCACCACCTGACGCTTGCCCCACTGGCCCTCGTGCAGCATCAGGTATCCGAACCGCAACATGTCCGTCGACCGCACCGCAATGCTGCCGCCTCCGGGCGTGTGCAGCATGCGGCCGTTCGCATCGATGCCGCCCTTCAGCTTCGGCCGGTACATCGCATAGCCCCACGTGCCAAACCCGAGCGGCGTGGTGAGGTGCTTGCGCAGATAGTCCTCCATCTCCATGCCCGTGATGTGCCGTACGATCATCGCGGGCAAGTGGCTTGACGATGTCGAGTACGAGTAGCACTCGCCCGGCGCGCACCACAGTGGCTGCTGGAGCGCAAAATCGTCCGTCGTCGACCACGGGCCGTTGTCGATCGTGGGGCTCTCCCACGTTTGCCGCGCGCCCTTCACATACACCGGGTTCATCCCCTTGACGCCCGCCGACATCGCCAGCATCTGCCCCAGTGTGATCCCGGCCTTGCGTGGATCGTCCCGCGGCAGCGTGAGTCCGGGGAGAAAATCCGGGTGGTACGCCTTGGTGTCGAGCCCTTGCGGAAACTTCGCGGCGTGCTCGCGCAGCATGATGCCGGTTGCGAGGCTCGTGAACGCTTTCCCGCACGAAGCGAGTTCGGGAAGCGCCTCGCGATGGCCGCGCCCGGAGTACTTCTCATAGATCAGGTAGCCGTTGCGCACCACCAGGAGTCCCCCGTGCGGCGCGGTCTGCTGCGTGTAGGCGAAGGCCTCGTCGAGCTTTGCCGCGTCCATGCCCGTGCGCTTGCGAATCTGCGCGGGCTCGGCCAACGTGCGCCAACCGCCTGCGGAGTCGGGCGGAGGGAAATAGCTGTCCGCGGCGAAGGCGGAAGCGGCGGCGGCAAGCAAAAGAAAAATGGGCGGCGTCATTCCGCCGCCCATTCTATCGCTTGCCACTCGCGCGGTTACTTCGAAAGCTTCTCGGTGATCGTCACCGCGTCGGCCAGCGCAAAGCTCAGGCGCGTTTCCGCGGCCAGTTCCACGTCCTTGCCGCGCGTGAGCACAACCGCGCCCGCACCGGCGCCGGCACCAGCGCCCGCGCCCACCGCGGCACCCTTGCCGCCGCCCGCAATCGCGCCAATCGCCGCGCCGATCGCCGATCCCACGGCCACCTTCGTCGCATCATCGCGCCTGGTCGATTCGCCCTGCTTCAGGAGCGGCGTGGTGCGGATCGCCACCTTCTGGCCGTCCGCCGTCATCACTTCGGTTAACTTGAGCGACATCGCCGCGAGCCCCCTGGCTTTGCCGGCACGCTCCAGTTGCACGATCCTGCCGCGCACGCGCGCATTGCTCTCGGCAATCACAAACCCATCCACCACCAGCGGCGCGGCCAGCGTCGCCGAAAACGTATCGTCCACCTTGTGGGTCTCGGTGGATAGCCGCTCACCCAACCGCACATTGAGCACGGTACCCGCTTTCACCGTCACCTCGGCGGGCTCGGGCGGCGGAGGCTGGGCGGCTTCGAGGCGCGGCTGATCGCGCCTGACGATCTCGGGCAGGGCAGGCGCCGGAGGTTCGGCGGGAGCCGGCGGTGGCGCGGGAGCCGGAGCCGCCGCCGCCGCAGGCTTCTCTTCCACCTTCGGCGGCGTCACCCCCGCGGGAGCGGCCGGCGGGGCCGCCGGAGCCGAAGTTTGCCTTTTTGTGGCTCCAACGGCCGCAGGGCGCGGCGCGCGGTCAATATTTCTCGCTGTCGTCACCGGCTCCGGTCTACTGGGCTCTGCTGCCGGCACAGACTCAACCGGGCCAGCCTCCACCGCTGGCTGCGCCACCGCAATCGGTTCGGCTACCTTGGCCGCCGCAGTAGGTGCATCGCCGCCGCTACCCCGGAAAAGCATCGCCGCCAAACCGAGGCCCAGCAGAAACGCGCCGCCCACCTTCACGTTCGTGTTGCTCATCCAGTTCTCAGACATGGGCGGTACTCCTCACCTATACAAACGCGGCGGCACCCGGCGTGGTTTCGGTAAAATGTTTAAAGCAATAGTGTCCATGAGCGTCGCAAGCACCCGTGTCCCGTCCGAGTTCCAGATCGGCCCCCACCGTTTGGCTCCGGCCACGGTGCTTGCTCCTATGGCCGGCGTCACCGATACTGTTTTTCGCCGCCTCATCCGCGCACAAATCGGGTGCGGGCTGATCATGACCGAATTTACCAGTTCGCACGGTGTGGCGCACTCGGTGAAGTCGCGCACGCAGATGGGCCGGATGCTGCGCTACCTGTATTTCGAGCCGGACGAACATCCGATCTCCGCGCAACTGTTCGGCGCGGACCCGCAGGTGATGGCTCAAGCCGCGCGTGTGTGCCAGGATCTCGGCTTCGATATTGTTGACATCAACTTCGGCTGCCCGGTGAAAAAAGTGGTGCGGTGCAACGGCGGGTCCGGTTGCCTGCGCGATCTGCCGCTCGTTGAAAGGCTTCTCAAGTCCGTACGCGCCGCCATCACCATCCCGCTTACCATGAAGTTCCGCGCCGGCTGGAACGACAACGAACTCGTGCACGTTCAAATGGCGCAGATGGCCGAGGACAACGGGCTCGCCGCCATCGCGCTCCATCCGCGCACGCGTGAGCAAGGCTACAGCGGCAAGGCAGACTGGACGCGCATCGCCGAGGTGAAAGCCGCCGTCAAGATTCCGGTGATCGGCAACGGCGACATCGTCACGCCCGAGGACGCCGTGCGCATGGTGCGCGAAACCGGCTGCGATGCGGTGATGATCGGGCGTACCGCTTCGTCGAATCCCTGGATCTTCCGCCAGATTGCCGAACACACCGCCACCGGACGCTGGACCGAACCCACCGAACAAGACCGATACGAAATCATGCAGACCTACTACCGCATGCTGGCCGAGTGCGACGTAGACGACGCCGTCGGCAAGATGAAGCAATTTGCCACCTACTTCACGCACGGCGTGCGGAACGGCGCGCGCCTCCGCGTGGCCATCTATCACGCCAAGGAAAAGCAGGAGATCCGCGATGTGGTGGATCAGTTTTTCTCCTCTGAACTGGCCGGAGCGGCGGCGTAGCAGCAGTGAAGAAAATCCGGCTCATCACAGACGGTTCCTGCCTCGGCAACCCTGGCCTGGGCGGCTGGGCGGCGGTGCTCAAGTTCAACGAACACGTCAAGGAACTGTACGGCTCTGAGCGTGAGACCACGAACAATCGCATGGAAATCACGGCGGCCGTCGAAGGCCTGCGCGCGTTGAAAGAGCCCTGCCAGGTGGAGATCAAGACAGACTCCGAGTACGTCAAGAACGGTATCACCAAATGGATCGCCGGCTGGAAGCGTAACGGCTGGAAGACCGGCGACAAGAAGCCCGTCAAGAACCGCGAACTGTGGGAAGCGCTCGACGCCGAACAGGCCCGCCACCAGACCGAATGGGTGTGGACCAAGGGCCACGCCGACGACGCCGAAAACAACCGCTGCGATGAACTTGCCCAACGCGCCGCGCGCGAGCAGATCTCCAAGCGGTAGAATCGACAGGAAACGCGCGTGATGAAATTTGTTGTATCGCTCCTGCTCGCCGCCCTGAGTGCACTTGCCCAACCGGTGGTCTCCAAGGAAGAGAAGAAAGACGGCTTCAAGCCGCTGTTCAACCGCCGCAACCTCAGGCAATGGCGCGGCGATGCGCGCCTTTGGCGCGTCAGTAACGGCGTCATCGTGGGTACCACCGATGACGTGCAGATTTTGCACAACACCTTCCTCATCTACAAGACGAAGAAGGAACTGGCGGACTTCCACCTCAAGCTCCAGGTGCGCCTCCGCAACGGCAGCTCGGGCGTGCAGTTCCGCAGCGAAGAGCTCCCGGACTTTGTCGCGCGCGGTCTGCAGGCCGACATGGCCGAGGGCGACCGGTGGGGCTCCATCTACGACGAAAAAGGCAAGCGCGGCGTCATCGTCAACGGCTGGAAGGGCAAGGCGGAGAACGTGGTCAAGCCAGAGGACTGGAATGACTACGAGATCATCTGCCAGGGCGAGAACATCACCATCAAAGTGAACGGCCTCGTCACCGCGGAGCTGAAGGACTCGACTCGCCGCGCGGGCATCCTCGCGCTGCAACTCCATCGTGGCCCCGGTATGAAAGTCTACTTCCGCAAAATGCGCATCAAGCGCTTCCCGTCTGCACCCGCCGTCCCCGCCGCGTAGCAACATGCGGCGCATTGCGATCTTCGGCGGCACGTTTGACCCCATCCACAACGCGCACCTCGCCGTCGCGCGCGAGGCGGCCGATCGCTGCGCGCTCGACCGCGTGCTGATGATCCCCAACGGCAACCCGCCGCACAAACAAGGCGTGGAGCGCGTGGACTGGATGCATCGCTACAGCATGGTCGAACTCGCCTGCGCCGCCGGCGACGCGCGCCTGGAGCCGTCGAATCTCGAGCAGGGTCGCGCGCGCAGTTACTCAATTCACACCATCGAACGTGTGAAGGCCGCGCATCCCGGCGACCGCATCTTTTTCCTCATCGGCGCCGACGCGTTTGCGGAAATCCGCACCTGGTATCGCTGGGAAGACGTGCTCGCCGCCGTCGAGTTCATCGTCGTCTCGCGCCCCGGCCACACTTACGACACGCCGCCCGGCGCGCGCATTCTGCTGCTCGAAACCATGTCGCTCGACATCTCCTCGAGCGACATCCGCGCCGAACTCCGCGAAAACCGAATGCCCGCCGGCGCGCTGCCAAAGTCCGTGCGCGACTACATCGCCGCGACGGGACTCTACGGCCACGGCAAGGAATTCGGCTGCTGAAGTTGTGTGCGGTCTTCGACCATCCTTGTCACGCGCAATTCCGTGAAAGACCGGACCGCGTCCGGCGGCGTCCTGGCTGGCCGTGATGCGATCGGCAAGCGCATTCAACGCATTGCGCCGGTACGGGTATTGCTTGGTCACGCCTGACCGCGACTCAAGCTCTTCGACGGTGTCGCGCCGCCGGTGGAGGCGCTGCCAAAAAGAATCACACTCACGACGCGGCTACCAGGACTGGAGCAGGCCATGAGGACAGTGGAGATATAGCGCTCAAACGGTGGCTTAAGAGGAGCCAGTTTCCAGCCTATAGAATCAGCGGGCTCATCGCCTCCTGACTTGTCGCGTGCTCAACCGCGTTAATCTTGTTCGTGTGCTGCCGCCGACGCACGATGGAGGGCTTCCGCCCGGAGTCCGCACCGCGGCCTTGGCGGAATTCCAGGAGCGGTTTGGACGAAGTTCTCCTCGCCGGGAGTGGTTAATCGGGAGGTTCGAGGTGCTGCTCGCGCGAGTTCAAGCGACCGGGCATTGAGGAAGGCTGTTCGTCTGGGGGAGCTTTGTGACGGAGAAGGCGACGCCGGGAAACTTGGATGTGCTGCTCATCATGAGCAGTGAGTTCTCGGTCGGCACACTGCCGCTGGAGGCTCGGGACGCTTTTGATGCGGCTCGGGCGAAGCTGGTATTCGAGGCCGATGTGTTTTGGGCACGGGAGTCGATCGGGCTCGAGGTGCTCGGGTTGTGGCTTGATACCTATCAAACGACGCGCGACTTCCGGAAACGCGGTATTGTGGAAATGGAGTTGCGATGATTCGGACCGACGAGCAAATGCGACAGGCCCAGCAATGCGTGGCCAATTTAAGGCGGGTGTTGATGTCGGCGCGGAAGTCGCATTCAGCGGCCGACTATGCGCTTTTGGCGAGGCCGGTTCTATTGGAAGTACAGCAGCGCGAGTAGGAGATTCTCGAATACCTGAGCAGCGCGGAGCAGCGCTTGGCGTCTTAGGCGCCGTTGTCGCTTGGTACCCGCAACACCTTCGTCACCCAAACGGAGCCGTTCCCCCCACTCGTGGGATTGAGAGAAAATGTTCGGGCACCCGGCAGCAGCCCTGAAAACCCTTGACGCCCCTCTTCACCAAACTCAACCTCAAAACCCAAACCTCGCTCCTCATCCTCAACGCCCCGGCCTCCTTCGACACCGAACTCGCCCAACTCTCCGCCACCCTCCAGATCGCCCGCGATGCCAAAGCCACCGGCCCCGCCGTCGAGTTCGCCATGGCCTTCGCCACCCAGCAAACCGATGCCGACAAGTTCGCCAAGATCCTCGCCCGCCGCGCGCCCGATGACACGGTCATCTGGTTCGCCTACCCCAAGGGCTCGTCGAAAAAATACCGCTGCGGCTTCAACCGCGACACAGCTTGAGCCGCACTCGGCGCGCTCGGCTTCGAGCCCGTCCGCCAGGTGGCCATCGACGAAGACTGGTCCGCACTCCGCTTCCGCCGCGTCGAGTTCATCAAGACCATGACGCGCGCCTCGGCCATCAGCGACGCGGGACGCAGCCGAGTGAAATAGAATAAGCGCTGACATGGTGAACCGCCGCAGCTTTCTCGTAACCGCCGCCACCGCCGCTTCCTCCTACGGCTGGCAAGGCGCCAATGACCGCGTTCGCATCGCTATCGCCGGCATGGGCGGGCGGGGCAATGCGCTGATGACCGAAGCCCTCGCCTCCGGCAACGTCGAAGTGGCCGCCCTCGCCGACCCCGACGGACGCCGCGCCGAAACCGCCGCCGCCACACTTCTGCAGAAGTCCGGCACCCGCGCGCGCATTTACTCTGACGGACGCAAGGCGCTCGAAGACAAGGAAATCGACGCGCTCGCCGTCGCCACCTGCAACCACTGGCACGCGCTGCTTGGCATCTGGGCCTGCCAGGCGGGCAAAGACGCCTACGTGGAAAAGCCCATCTCGCACAACCTCTATGAAGGCCGCAAACTCGTGCAAGCCGCGCGCAAGTACAAGCGCATCGTGCAAGGCGGCACGCAGCGCCGCACGTGGCCGCGCTTCCGCCATGCCATCGAGCAGATCCGCGCGGGCGTGATCGGCGACGTATACCAAACCACCTTCAACTTCCCCGGCGCACGCAATTCGATCGGCTTCAAAGACCCGGCCACCACGCCGCCCTCGTGGCTCAATTGGGATGCCTGGCTCGGCCCTGCCCCGATGCAGAAGTACCACGAGAATCTCGTCCACTACAACTGGCACTGGTTCTGGGATTTCGGCAACGGCGAACTCGGCAACAACGGCATCCACCTGGTGGATCTATGCCGCTGGGCCATGAAGAAAGGCCTGCCCGCGCGCGCCTACTCCACCGGCGGACGCTTTGGCTACAAAGACCAAGCCGAAACGCCCAACACGCAAGCGGTGACGTGGACCTACGCCGACGGCACCTCCGTTGTCGGCCAACTCCGCGGCCTCTACACGAGCGAGCCGATGAGCTGGAATTTCTACGGCGCCAAGGGCCATCTGCACATGTTCGCCGACGGCCGCTACGAGATCCGCATGGGCCGCGAAAAGCAATCGACGCCGGGGCCTGACCTGCCGGTTGGCAAGGCGGAAGAGCACCTGAAGAACTTCGCCGACGCCGTGCGCGCGCGCGATCAATCCAAGCTCAACGCCGAGGTGGAGGAAACGTATCTGTCCACGGGCTTCTGCCACTTGGGCAACATCGCACATCGTCTGGGACGCGAAGTGAAGTTCGACGCCACGCGCGAACGCTTCCTCAGCGATCCCGCCGCCGACGCCATGCTCACCCGCACCTACCGTAAACCCTACATCGTGCCCGCTCAGGTATAAAACATCATGTCCAAAACCATCGCAACCGCGCTTCTTTCCGCTTCTTCCGCCTTCGCCGCCGAGTATCTGGCCTTTGCCGGAACCTACACACGAGGCGAGAGCAAAGGCATCTACTCGTTCCGCTTCAATACGGCCACGGGCAAGCTCACGCCCATTGGCTTGGCCGGTGAAACCACCAACCCTTCGTTCCTCACCATTCATCAGAACGGCCGCTACCTCTACGCGGTAAACGAAGTGGCCGTGGGCACGGTGACGGCGTTCTCGATCGACAAAGCCACGGGTAAGCTCACCGAACTCAACCAGGTCTCGGCCAAGGGCTCGATCCCGTGCCACCTGCAAGTAGACAAGACGGGGCGCTACCTCGTCATCGTCAACTACGGCAGCGGCAGCACGGTGTCGTTGCCCATTCAGCCGGACGGGCGCTTGGGCGAGTCCGTCAGCTTCCAACAGCATACGGGCTCCAGCACCAGCCCGCGGCAAAAAGGTCCGCACGCGCACTCGATCAACTTCTCGCCGGACTATCGCCACGCCGTCGTTGCCGACCTTGGTATTGACAAAGTGCTCACCTTCAAATTCAATGCCAAGGACGGCGCGCTCACGCCGGCGTCGTCCATCGACATGAAACCCGGCGCCGGCCCGCGCCACTTCGCCTTCAGCCCCACTGGCAAGTTCGGTTACGCCATCAACGAACTCGACTCCACCGTTACGGCCATGAGCTACAACAAAGGCAGCGGGGCGTTCAAGGCCCTGCAGACGCTCTCCACGCTCCCCGACGGTTGGAAAGGCAGCAACACCACCGCGGAAACGCGGATCCATCCCTCGGGCCGCTTTCTCTACGGTTCCAATCGCGGGCACGACAGCATCGCGGTCTTTGGCGTGGATCGCCGCAGCGGCAAGCTCACGTACGTGGAGAACTTCGCGACCCAAGGCCGCACGCCGCGCAATTTCGTCATCGATCCTAGCGGCCAGTTCCTCATCGCCGAGAACATGGATTCGCACAGCATCGTAATCTTCCGCATCGATCAAACCACCGGCCGGCTCACTCCCACCGGCGACAAGCTCGACGTGCCTTCGCCCGTTTGCCTGCGATTCCTGAAGCTGCCCTAAAAGGTCCCATGCGCATCACGGCGATTCATCTCCATCACCTCTCGGCTCCGCTCGCGCACCGCATCGGCTGGTCGCTCAACTGGGCAGACCGCCGAAACGGACTGATCGTGGAGGTGCAAACCGACGCTGGACTCACCGGCTGGGGGGATGGCGGCGGCAGCTATGACACGCTACGCGCGCGGCCCGATCTGTTCCTCGGCCGCAACCCGCTGGAACTCGCCGCGCTACACGACGCACTCCGCGAACCGCCGCGCATGCAGCGCCGCCCCGGGCCGATGCTCGCCGGCGGGCTCGACACCGCGCTCTGGGACATTGCCGGGCAATCGGCGGGCCTCCCGCTTCACCGGTTGCTCGGTCTCGCCCAGCGCACAGCCATCCAGCCCTACTGCACCGCGCTCTACCGCAAGGAGTGGTCCGACTGGGCTGGTGCCCTTGCCGCCGAAGCGGTGGACTGGAAGCGCCGCGGGTTTCGCATTATCAAAATGAAGATCGGCTTCGGCGTGGAGACCGACGTCCAACTGGTGGGCGCCGTGCGCGCCGCCCTCGGCCCGGAGATCGGATTGGCGGTTGACTCCAACTGTGCCTACGACGCGGGCACCGCCGTGCGCCTGGGGCGCTTGCTGGAACGGTACGATCTCATGTGGTGGGAAGAGCCGGTGCTGGCTGACGACCTTGAAGGCTATGCCCGCCTCCGCGCCGCCACGCGCATTCCGCTCGCCGGCGGCGAAACCGCGGACCTCGACACCCTCGCGCGCGACTACGTCAGCCGCCAACTGGTGGACATCGTGCAACCAGAAGCGGAAATCATCGGCGTCACGGGTCTCCAGCGCCTTGCCTATCTTTGCTGGCTTTACCGCGTACGGATGGTGCCCCACAACTGGGGCACGGCCATACGAACCGCCGCGATTCTGCACGCGATGGCCGTCCTACCGCCGCTCACGGAAGGAATCTACGCCGGCCCGCCCGCGCTGTTTGAACTCGATCGCACAGAACACCCGTTTCGCGATGCCGTCATCGCCGAGACGATCGCCCCGGGTCCTGACGGCCTCATACCCGTCCCCACACGGCCCGGTTTGGGCGTCACCGTGATGCCGGAAGCCATCGCAGCATTTCGTGTGCATCTTGAAAAGTTCCGCTGAGAAAGCCGGTTTGATGAGCCTGCGAAGAGCGATGCTACGAAAAAAATAATTATTTCTGGCCTCTTTTCAACTACTTCCCAAAAATAATCGTGCCCTTTTTCGGGCCGTGTTGCTACTTTTCAAATCGGGAGGCGCTTCACGTCGCCCGCCGCGCGGCCAGTTGTGCATCGCGCAAAGTTACGGAAAGGAGACACGGCCATGTTCACCTTCGATGACCCCATCATCATCATGACTCCGCCGCCTGCCCAAAACGTTCACTAATGCAGTGGCGGGTTTGGTATTCTGCTACACTCCGGGAGGAGACAACAGAACTCTGGTTGCTCCTCCCCGACCCGCCGCCGCGCTGGGCCGCCGTTCACTCTGGATTGGCTTGTCTATGCGCGTCGCGTCACTACTCCTCCTCTTGTGTTCTCTGTTGGCTTCCACGCACTTCCCTCAACGCATCGCCGCGGGTGCGCCCGCCGCTGTACCCATGGTTCCGGGCCTGGAAGAATGGCGTAACGCTTTACGCACCGTTTACAACTCTCAACGCGCAGGCCGACTTTCGGCTGCAGGCCCGCCTCTCGAATTAGCACTGGCATTCTCCCGCCGCTATCCCTCCCATCCTTTTGCGGCCAAGACGATGGAGTATTCTGCTTTTCGCAGTGCCATTCGTTTTCAGTACTCCGACGCGATTCGAGAGTACCCCAATGTCCGCGGGCTGAGCGAAGCCATCGGCGAACGGGTGGTGGCCGCCAACGCCATGAACTCCCTGGCCAACGTCTACCTTGCCCCGGGTAACCTCTCCAGCGCCTTGGCGGCGATGGAAGCAGCGGTGGCCGCGCTGCCCGCTCAGGCCGACCCGGCCGTGCGCATCGTGCTTGAGACCAATCGCGCCCGGATGTTGGTGAAGATGGGACGGCTCTCGGACGCCGACGCCACGTTCCGTCTGCTGCTCCGCCGGGCGGAAGCGGCGGGCAATCGCCAACTGCAGGCGGAGGTCTGGAAGGCCATCGCGACGGCCCACGCCGCCCAGCATCGTCTGCCGGAAGCAGAAGCGGCCATTCGCGCGTCGCTCGACCTGCGGCGCCAGTCGAGCAGCGACGTCGATTCGGATCTCGCCGATCTGGCTGCGATCGAAATAGATCGCGGTGCGTGGCAGCGCGCCATGGCCACCATAGAGGAGGCGCGCACGCTAGTGAGCCACGCGCAACGCCTGCAGCCTTGGAAGCTGGACTTTCTCGCCGCGCGGGCCGGCCTCGCCATGGGACATACCTCGCAGGCCCTGACGTGGATGCGGCGTGCGGTCAAGACGATTGAAAATATGCCGGCCTACACGATGCCGGGCGACTCGCTTCGGTCGGGCCTGGAATACTCCTCCCAGCTCTACGAGACCTTCGTAGAAGCCACCCACTCGGAATTCCGGCGAACGCGGGACGCGCGCCTGCTGGCCGAAGCCTTTGCCGTCGCCGAGTCCGGCCGCGCCGCCGCGCTTCGTGTGGGTGCACCCGGATTGGCCGTTCCCCCCGAGGCGGCCGAAGAGTATTGGGAACTGGTGCGTCAACTCAATGAGTCTAGCGCCCGGCTCCTCGACCAACCAACTGGCTCGCCGGATTCTGTGCGACATGAGCAACTCCGGCTGCGGCTCGCGGAACTCGAAGCCGGCTTCGACCAGAATCTGGCGCCGCGCCGCGCGGTCAGCGTCGCCAACCGCCCCGCTCCCCAACCGGGAGAAGCGGCCATCCTCTTTCAACTGGGAGAGCGCTCTTCCTGGGTCTGGACCCTCGCTCACGGCCAGCCGCTGGCGTTGCACCCGCTGCCCCCGGCTGCTCAGTTGAATGCTCAGATCGCGCAGTGGGCTGCTGCGCCGGCGGGCCCGGACCGGCAAGCCCAGGCCCACCGGCTCTTCCAGACCCTCTTTGCCGGTCTTCCTCCGGCCGTCCATCAGGCGCGCCGCTGGGTGCTGGCCTTGGACGACGAACTGTTCCGGGTGCCGCTTGCCGCGCTGGTGGCTGGTGAATCCGACGGCCGCCCCCTATATCTGGCCGAGAAGCACGTTCTGCAGATCATTCCCGGCGCATGGGCACTCGCCTACCGGCGCCGTGCCCGGATGGTCGGCCCGGTCCTCGGTGTGGGCGACCCGGTCTACAATGCTGCCGATCCGCGGGCAGCCGGATCGCTGCCGGTCAACCACGATGCGTCGCACGCCGTGCTGCCCAGGCTGCCAGGCTCAGCCGCCGAAGTCGAAGCTTGCACCCGGGCGTGGGCTGGTGTGCCCACGCTGTTGACCGGAACCGCTGCCTCGCGCCAGTTGCTCGCCGCACAGTTCGGGCGCGCTCCTGCCGTGGTCCACCTGGCGCTGCACGTGGTGCCGGACCCCTCGGCGTCGGCCGACAGTCTGGTGGCTCTCAGCCTGGACGCGCGGGGCTCGCCGGAGTTGATCGGTCCGGAATGGATCGCCGCCCAAAACCTGCCCGGCAGTTTTGTTTTCATGAATGGTTGCCGCTCCGGCCGCGGCACCGTTTCCCGGACGGAGGGGTTGCTCGGTCTCACACGAGGGTGGTTGCACGCCGGCGCTAGCCGCGTACTCTCCACGTATTGGCCCACGCGCGACGACGCCGGCTTGTTCGCCGGTGAGTTCTACCGTCATCTTGCCCACTGGTCCGATGAAGCCGAAGCACTCCATCGCACCCAGGTCGACATGATCGCCCGCGGGGGCTGGCACTCAGATCCGGACTACTGGGCTGCCTATTTTCTGATTGGATACCCCGCTCCATAGGTAGGGAGCATTCCCGTACGTTTGGTTCGGATACTCCGCATCGGGGGGGGGATTACTCTCCGAAAGGGGAGTCGAGTTATCATCAGTGGCTACTCCTGTCTAGGGTACTTACCTTAGGGCCCGTCGTCGGCCTAGCTTAATCAAGATAATTCCGCAATTATTTACCCACCGGGTGGGCTCTCAGGGCTTATTCCCGACGGGTTTCCTTTGTTTCGATTTTGGTTTGGTGTGCCGCACCCGATTGTTTGGACACACCTTTGTTCATGCTGCAATCGCTTGAAAGTACTCGCGGCGGGCTTGGGCTGGGGAGCGGTACCCCAATTTTCCAACCAGCCACTGCTGGTTGTACTTGGTGATG
>Ga0194119_10004440_pt1 | contig 21726 bp, 23 predicted proteins | sample TA2MahC100mmetaG_FD_148620 | JGI IMG/M metagenome (GOLD analysis project Ga0194119, IMG submission 148620) | Freshwater microbial communities from Lake Tanganyika, Tanzania - TA2015018 Mahale Deep Cast 100m | ecosystem: Environmental > Aquatic > Freshwater > Lake | place: Tanzania: Lake...
TCTTCTGGAGTGAGCTCGATGGTCGAGACAGGGCGTGCCATGGCTAAGTATGGCACAGTTCCGCCGTTATTTAAAGTCGATTCCATTACATGACACTAGCGAACGGGCGTAACAGGTTGATCTTCGAGGATCGCCTTCACCCACGGCGACTCGGCGAGATGCCGGACGCCCGCCGCCGTCGTTTCCACTGACACTGACCCCAGCGCCGTCGCTGTTTCACGCAATCGCCGTCCGCCAAAACGCCCGAGGATGAGATCGAGATCCTGCAGAGCCGGCTCGGCGGCGGTGCGCGCTTGCGCAATACGTTCAGACCTCGTGCCACGCCCGGTGGCTTTCAACTGTAGCATCACCACAACCCGTACATCTGCTTGTGGGCGCAAACGCCGAAGCCGTGCCGTGAACTGCGGGCCGAGTTTGCTTTGGTCTGCCATCTTAATCCCTATGCCAAGGTGGCCAAGGCAGCCACCGGGTCGACGAGTCCTTCAACACATTGCCCTCAATTGCCATGCAGATTTGCCACTCGATGACCTTCGTCACTCCCTGCGGGGCGCGTGGCGAGTTCCAGCCGCGTCAAGATCGCCGTCGCCTCCGCGGCGGACCCGCCGCACATCTCAGGCGACGGGCGTAGACTCACGCACACCGCGGGGCGCTCCGGGCGGCAGAAGAGCGCGCAGCGGTTGTCCGCCGTGAGATGCTCGCAGCGCACAAACGCGGGCTTGCCGAGCGAGGAGATGCCGGGCACGATGCAGCAGGCTCCACACCCGGCGCGGCAGTCCATGACTTACTTCTTGATCGCCAGCACGGCGTCCAGCGGCGTGCCGGTGACTTTGCCTTCCATCTCGCCGAAGCCCGCTTCCTGGAGTAACTCCGCGTACTGCGCAAAGCTCCGCTCGCGGCCCTCGGTACCGATCAGCATGTTCAACGACTGCATGTGCGCCGAGACGGGTCCGCTCAAATCGTCGCGCAGGAGTTTTTCGGCAATCAGCAGGCCGCCGCCGGCGGGTAGCGCCGCGTAAATGCGCGCGAGCAGGCGGCGGATTTTGTCTTCGCTCCAATCGTGCAGGATGCGGCCGAGCGCGTAAAGGTCTGCGGGCGGCAGTTCGCCGGTGAAGAAGTCGCCTTCGATCAGCTCCACGCGCGTGCCGGCGGTGAACTCGCGCGCAAATTCGATCGCGGGCACAAGGTCCAGGACGGCGGCGCTCATGTGCGGATAGCGTTCCAGCGCGGCAGCGGGCAGGTGGCCGGTGGCGCCGCCGAGATCGACAAGGCGCTGGAAGCGGGTGAGATCGAAGACCGACACGATCGACGGGCTCGTCATGCAGCCGAAGCCGTGCATGCCGAGCAGGAACTCGCGCTTCCGGTCTTCCGTCTGATAGTAGGCCGAAAACAGCGGACCCTCGCAGCCGAACGTCTCCTTCCAGCGATGCGTGCCTTCGCGGATGGCGTGTTCGAGGTTGCCCCACATGGGCCACAGCACGTCGTTCGAGTATTGGATGTAGCCGGTCATCGTGCGCGGACTGCCGCGGCGCAGATAGGCGTCGGCCGCCGGCGAGTTGGCGAAGGCAGAGCCGTGTTTTTCGAGCAGACCCAGCGAGACGCAGGCGTCCATGAGGCGCTCAAGCGAATCGGCATCCTCATCGGGCCGGCGGATCTGGTGTGCCTCGGCCGGTCCAGCGGCGAGGCGATCGAACAGCCCCAGCGAGACGGCGGTGAACATCGTCTTCGAGCGGCGGAACGCTTCGATCAGATCGACAACGCCCGAGGCGTCGGGAAGCAATGGCATCCGACGATTATCGCGCGGACGTGCCCGGTGACTACCGGTACTCGCCGTGAAGTGGGAAAGCCGTCCAGTAGTAGGTGAACTCCAGCGGCGGCAAAAGCGCCGGCAACAGCAGTGCCCTTTCTGCTAGCGGCTATCCATATGCCGTTTGCCGATCTTGCGGATGAAGTTCATTTCGATTTCCAGCGACTCGAGCCCGTGGCGTGATTCGAGAATCAACACAAGGCTAGTGTAGAGCAGGCACAGTGTGCCAACAATGCCGATCCACACCGGCACCCAATCCATGCCCTTCAAGCCGATGAACGCAGCCAGACCAATGGCCACGCTCGAAGCGATGAGGCTGCCGAGCGCCAGATACAACGAGATCATGCCGCGCTGGAGCATCTTGGCGCGGCGCGCGAGGCGATCGAGCTGATCGTAGAAGATTTCGATTTTCTCGTCCACGTGTTCTTCGTCGCTTTTGCCGTGTACGAGTTTTTCGAGCCGGTCTGAAAGGCTGCGCGCGCGGTCGACGATGCGCCCGAAGCGGATCACGGTGGACAGCAGCAGCGGGCCGCACGCCGAGATCAAGACGGCGGGAGCGATCATGCCGGTGAGCACGGCGAGGCCGAGATCTTGCGGGTTCAACGCGGTTTCCTCCGTGTTTTGGCGGCGGCGAGATGATCGTAGCCGCGCGGCGAGTGCGGCTTGCCGAAAAGTTCGATGCGGCCCGGCGCGCCGCGAGTGATGGTGCCGATGCGCGTGAGAGCCAGGCCCCGATGCCGCGCTGCGATGCGGCCCGGCGCGGTGAAAAGCAGCTCGTAATCATCGCCAGCCGAAAGCGCGTGTTCGAACGTCGCACCGGGGGCAACCGGCAGCGGGCGGTCAATCGCGGCCGAGACGCGCGAGGCGAGGCAGAGGCGGTGCAGATCGAGCGAGAGTCCGTCGGTGATGTCCATGCAGGCCGACGCTGTGCCACGCAGCCAGCGCCCGAGCGCGAGGCGCGGTTCCACCTGGGCCGCGGCGTACTTACGCGCGCCCGCCGCGCCGAGCGCTCCGCTGACGTAGATGCCGTCACCCGGACGCGCGCCGGAGCGCAAGAGCGCGGCGCCCCGCGGCGCCTCACCGATGACGACAATGTCCGCCGCGGCGGCACGGGCATGCGAAAGGTCGCCGCCCACCAGATGCGTGCGGTGTTGTTTGGCGAGCAGGAGGAGCCCCTCGTAGAAACTCTTGGTCCACGCCTCGGTGGCCCACTCCGGCACGGCGAGCGAAAGCAGGCACCAGCGCGGCCTGGCGCCCATGGCCGCGATGTCACTCAAGCCGCGGGCCAGGGTGCGGTTGCCCACCAGCGCCGGCGGATCGGCGCGCCCGAAGTGCACAGCCTCCAGCATCATGTCTGTGGTGATGACGAGATCGTTCCCCCGCCCGCCCGGCAGTATGGCGCAATCGTCGCCGATGCCCTTGCCGCGCGCGGCGATCCAGGACACCAGGCCGAGCTCGTTCACCCGCCTTGCTCCGGCGTCGTGATCTGCAAGCCGCTCGGCAACTCTTCGCCGAAGATGCGGCTCAGCGATTCGCTGTCGCGCGCCGCCTTGCCTTCAAGTAGCGGCAGGAGCCGTGCCGCTTCTTTGTGCGCTTCAATGTTTTTGCGCGCCACGATGGTGGCCGCCGCCGGCACGTCGCGATACGCATCGCCGGTGCGGCGCGTGAGGAGCGCCAGCGTTTCGGCGGCAATCGGAACTTTGCCGAGCGAGTCCACCCAGCGCGCCACCGTGTTTGCCGCCAGCACCTGATTCGTGGGCCCGTAGAACAGCTCGCGCGCGCCGAGACGCCCGATGCACCAGAGTTCGGACTCGCGTCCCTCGCCCGCCGCCACACGCTTCACCAGCGCATCGCCCAACTCCGTGCGCGTCCCCGCGGGCAGCAACTCCAGGCTCGCGGCGCAACGCCACATCTCGCGCAGCAACGATGAGTTCACGCGCACTTTTTCGCCGCGTTTGGGCAGCAGGCTCGACGACACGCGCTGATACAGATCCGTCTGCTGATTGCGCGTGAGCCCGCCCGCCACGCGTCCCCAGAAGATCCACCACTCGCTTTGGTTCTGCACGGCGTTCTGGAACACGAGCCCGGCGGCAAAAATGCGGCGGGCTTGTTCAATGCGGTAATCGTCACCCGGGAAGCCGAAGCCTGGACGCAGGCAGAGGCCCGCGAGATTCAGCCAGCGTGCTTCATATTGGGCGCCGCGTTTGCGCTGCTCAGCCAGCTCCAGAAACACGTCGGCGAACTTGCGAATGGCCGGCAGCGGCCACGAGTTGCGGCCGTGGCCCAACCCCTGTTCCAGGCGCGCGGGCAGTTGCTCGGGCTCAAGCGTGGCGCGTTCAAACGTGTCGCGGATGAGTTGCATCGCCGCGGCGACGGCTTCGTCACTCAGCATCGCCGCGGGCTTGCCCGCCGCCGACGCCGCGGCTTGCTTGCGCAGTTCAAATTGCAGGCGCCAGCGGTTCTCGCTTACCTTGGCATCCGCCCACAGCTCCAGCGTGCCCACTTCGGTGAGCTTGGACACAAGCTTCACGGGCACGGTGCGTTCCGCGCCGGGTTTGCCGAAACGGATGACGGCGTGGAGCGGCGCGTGTTGATGAAGTCGCCCTTCGGAAACATCCGCGCGGTCAAACTCCACGATGGAGCCGAGCGGATCGTCAAGGCGCGTGAGCGACGAGTACAGCTTGAAGGCCACGGGCCGATTGGCCACCAGTTGCAAGCCCGCGGCGTCCAGCTCAAGCTGCGAGCCCTCTTGCGTACCGCGCGGCATCACCGTCACGGCGCGGATCTTCGCCTCCGCCGACTCCAGCTCCACGTAGTAGGACCGCGGCAGCCCGCCCTTCACAATCAGCCCCGCGCCCGTCGAACGTACATAGCTGTAGTAAGCCGCGCCCACGGCGACGGCGAGATCGAGGTCGCAGTTTTCAAACACCAGCGGGCGGCGCCCGTGCCACTTCTCCATCACATCCACCACGCGCTCGCGCAGCAGATCCGGAATGAAGAAGCCGCCATTGAACAGAATCGCGTCGGGCTTCACGTGCCCGGCGTCTGTGAAGAACGCCGCTAGGTGCCGCGTCGCCGCGGCGTCGCTTTCATACGGCAGGCCCACTTCGCGGAACGGACTCATTTCTTCAGACGTGGGCCGGTCCGTTGATTCGCAGAACGGCAAGAAGCCGTCGAGCGCCAGTTCGAGCGCTTCTTTCCGTGTCAGTTCAGTGCGCAGCGTGCCGCCGATGAGCGACGAACCTCCGCCCAGCACCGTGATGGCTACCTTTTCCACCGTCCCGTCCGCCAGCATCTTTTCCTTGGCCGACGAACATTGCCGCCGCAACGCGGTGCGCTGGCGCGTGGAAAGCTGCGTATTCAGTTTCGATTCGCACAGCCACGCTAGCGTAAGGTCGAGATTGTCGCCGCCCAGCAGCAGGTGGCGGCCCACGGCGGTACGCGTGAAATCGATCTTGTCGCCCGTGCGGTTCACGCGGATGAGCGTGAAGTCGCTCGTGCCGCCGCCTACGTCGCACACCAGCACCACCTGGCCGTCAAACAGGTCTTTGCGCGACTGCGCGAGGTGGTTGGCAATCCACGAATAGAACGCCGCGGCCGGTTCTTCGAGCAGCGTGAGGCGTTCGAGCCCTGCAAGCTTGGCCGCTTCCACCGTCAACTCGCGCGCCTCTTCATCGAACGACGCGGGCACGGTGAGCACCGTCTCGTGCTCGGCCATCTTCAGGCCCGTAGACTTCTCCCACGCCTCGCGCATCGTCGCGATGTACTTCGCCGACGCCTCCACCGGGCTCATCACGCGGCCCGATTCCTGGGCGTCAAAAGGCAGGATCTTCGCCGTACGGTCTACCTGTGGATTCGACAACCAGCTTTTCGCCGAGTGGATCAGCTTGGTGGGCGTGAGCGCGCCTTGCTCACGCGCGTGGACGCCCACCGCGGGCGGCTCATTCAGAAACAGAAAAGACGGCAGCGTGCGCCGCGTTTCCACGCGGCCTTCTGCCACAGGCTGCGGAATGTCCAGCACATGCACGGGCGGAAACGCGGCGTCCTCAGCTTCGCCTTCGCGCGCAAACGCGAGCGCGGAGTTGGTGGTACCGAGGTCAATGCCAACGAAGTGACGCGGAGAGTCAGTGGCCATTACGGGCTACTCAACCTCGATTTCAGCCGGCGCGAGAATGGCGGCCTTCTTGCCGTGCAGCGCCAGGGGCAGGTCGATCTTTTCAATCTTCCAGCCGCGATGCCGGAGCACGCCGGCCTCCACCTTGCCGTCCGCGGGCGCTTTGCCCACGATGCGCAAACGCGTGGTGTCTTTGGCGTCGAGGCCGGCCGTGGCGAGCTGGGTATTGGTGCCTTCGACGCCGTCCACCACCGGCTTGATGGTGAAGTGACGCTCCAGCGCCGCGCGCGAATTTTTCTGGATATCGCGCACCGCGGCGCCCACCTGATCGTCCGTGTAGGGGCCGATGTCTTCCTGCAGAAAATCGATGAGCCGGGCCTCGCGCTGCAGGATCGCCAGGATCTGCGCGGCGCCATCGGCCGCCGTGGGGCCCTCGGGCGCGGCCGCTTTGGCCGGCGCGGCGGCATCGGCCGCCTTACCGGCCGGAGCGGTGGTCATCAGCCGGCGGGTCAGGTTCAGCGCGGCCATCACATCCTCTGACAGCTTGCCGCTAAACAACAGAGAAAAAAAGCTTTTGAAGGCGAGAGAAAGGTTGGACAAAAACGACCTGCCTGGCTTGTATGAATAGGGCCCGGCGCATCCGGCGCGCGGAAATGGGCCCAGGCTTTTAGGATACAATGCAAGTGCAAGCGGGCAGGCCCGGCGGTCTGCCCGTTTCTTTGTTATGGGGCACATGGATTCCAAGATTGTGATCGTCGGCCCGCAAGGAGCCGGCAAGGGCACACACGCGCAACTGCTGTGCAAAGACTACGACTTCGTTCATATCTCGATCGGCGACATCTTTCGCTGGCATATGACGCATCACACCAAGCTGGCCGCAAGGGTGACGCGCATCATGAATGAGGGGCGCCTTGTGCCGGATGAGATCGTCGAGCAGGTGGTGGCGTCACGGCTGGAAGAGCATGACTGGAACTACGGCTTTGTGCTGGATGGATTCCCGCGCACGCGCTCGCAGGCCGAGTATCTGTTTGAAGGCTGGAACCTCGACCACGCCATCTACCTGGACATCCCGGACGACATGGTGTTTCAGCGTGTGATGTCGCGCGCGGCCATGGGCCAGGGCTCCGGCTTTACCAAGCGCGCCGACGATAACCCGGCGGCGCTCCGTGTGCGGCTGCAGGAGTATCACGAGAAAACGTCGCCCCTGCTGGAGTTGTTCCAGAAGAAAGGCATGCTGTTAACGGTGGATGCCAATCGTTCCGTGCCTGAGGTGTATCAGGATATGCGCGAGGGCCTCCGTCTGCCGCCGCCGAAGAAGTAGCTTCGGCTCAGGCGCCCATAAACTGCATCAGCCCGTCCATAGCCGCCCCCAGGGCCGGCAGTGAGGGGCGTTGGCGTGACTTTATTCCCAACGCATCTAGCAGCGGCTTCAATGGCTTGAGGCTGCCGTAGTGATGCACTTCGGCGGGGCATGCGCCGATTGACCGCACGAAGCTGGCAAAGATGCGCACCAGGTGCGGACCGGCGGCGTCGGCTGCTGGGAACAATTCCGGCTTGAGCACGGCGCCGGACTGCGCGTCGACAATCAGAACCACAGTGGTGAGCGACGGGCGTTCGGAAGCGCCGCCCACGCGCAGCGGCGTGTTGACTATCTCCATCTCCACGATCAGACCGCTGGCTAGGCGGAGGCCGGTCAACTCCTCGATCAACTCGCGCTCCGGCATCACGAGGGGCTCTTCTTTGGGGGCCGGAGGCTTCGGGTGGTCCACCCAATCCACGCGGAACGTGCCGCTCTCCACGCGCCGCACGCACGGCCACTGCCTGCGGTCCGCCAAGGCGCTGAGTTGGGCAGGGCTGTGCGTGTAGCCCAGCCAAACCACGGCTTCCGGGAAATAGAGAAGGCGCTGCCCTTATTCTTCGGTGAGATACCAGTCTCCATAGCCAGGCCGCCCGGCGCGGAGTTGCAGCGTGCCCACCGAAGGCGACGCGCGGTGCCCCATGGCCTGAAGGAATTCGCGGTCCGGCTTAGTCAGCTCGCGCGCGGGCACAAACTCGGCGGAGAGAATCTGGCGGCCATGGAGCAAACCGTTGGGGCCAGGTGGGTAGCCGTGCTCCAGAATCTCCAGCAGATATCCCAGCGAGAAGTCGTTGTCGTAGATTTTCAATCCGAAGACTTCGCCGGCGCGCCCGAGAATGGTCCCGGCCACCGGTTTGGTCTGGCCCGGAACAACGTCAAAGAGCACGATGTCGTCGCCATCGATGTCGTGCCACGGCGCGCGGAGAAAAAAGCGCTGGCTGAGGCTGTACAGCGCTCGCGCGGTTGCTAGGGCGAGCGGCGTTTCGCCTTTGAGCTGTTTGGCAAAGAGCGGACCGGTGGAAGACGAGGGAGCGGATTTTCGTTTGGCCACGTTTGGCCAATCTAGCACTTTGCGGCGGGCCTCAGCGGGGTGCGCCGCTGTTCACAAAGACCCGGCGGCCAGGCCGGAGGCGCCATCCTCGCCTTCAGCGGGATGGCCCTGGTGAGTTATTCGACGCGCTTGGCCTTGTTGCCGCGAATCGCTGTGTCAATCAGCGCACGCTCGGCTTGGCGCGCTCGCTGCGCTTCCTCTTGTTGACGGCGTCCAAGTTCCTGCTGCTGCGCTCCGAGCGCTTGCTGTTGCTGGCCTAACTCTTGCTGCGAGCGGCCCGCGGACTGCTGCAGCCGGCTGAGTTCGTGCTGCATTTCCCTGATGCGCCTTTGGAGATCGCCGAGCTCGCTTTGCGTCATCTGCTGCTTGGCGGCCGAGACGCGAATGGCTTCCATCTGCGCGTTCAGCTTGGCGTGAAGTCCCGACGTGTCGACGGCTACTCCGGCTTGCTTGCGTCCGAGCTCTGATTGGCGCTCACCCAGTTCGGCCTGACGGCGGCCCAGTTCGGCCATGGGCCGATGCAATTGCTTAATGGACCGGAGAACTTCGGGGTCGGTGATCAGATAGCGCTGGCCGTTGCGCTCGTAGTAGATGCGGTCCTCGTGGACGTCGATAATCTCATTCCCGTCGGCGAAATACGTCCGGCGGCCCGCGGCGCGAGGAGGCGGCGGAGGCGGGGAGGAGCAGGAGGCGCCTGCGCAAACGAAATGGCGGAGGCGGCATAGAGAGCCACGCCAGTGGTGACGAAGATCGAAGCCAACCAACTGAACCGAACCGGACGAGCCAGCGCGCGCGTCTCGCCCAGCACGCGGTCAATCCGCTCGCCCACGTGAGCGCCGCTGCGGGCCATCGCCACCACCGGAGCAGGCGGCGCGAGGCGCGGCTGGTTGACGAAGCTGAAGAGCACTTCGGCGTACAGCGCGCGGTCTTCCACCTGTGCGAGTGCGAGGTCATCGCTCGCTTGCTCGGCGAGCGCGGCGTTGTTGCGCTGCATCCACCAGGCGAGCGGGTTGAACCAGTACACGGCGCGGTGCAAAGCCGCGAGCGTGTGGAAGAAGAAGTCGCCGCGGGCGATGTGCGCGCGCTCGTGCAGCAGCACAGCTTCCAGCTTGCGCGGCTCCCACCTGCGCCACTCGGTTGGCAGCAGAATGGCGGGACGCAGCCAGCTTGTGGTGACCGGCACGCCGATTTCGCGCGACTCGCACACGCCTGGTATTCCAGCAGGCGTCGCGCGGCGGCGCAGCAAGGCGGCGCCGGCGAGGCCGACGCCGAGATGCGCGAGAGCAACGGCGAGCCCGGCCAGGTACAACGCGGCAAGCCAGTCCACCGATGCGGCCACGGGGGCAGGCGGCAGGGAAGTGAGGATCACCCGCGGTGCGTCCGTGAAAGCGAGCGGCGGCATGGGCGCTGCTGCGCACAGAAAAACCGGGGGCATCAGCAAGACGGCCAGCGGCATCAGCAGCGCGGCCACGGTGACGGCATTCCACACCGCGCTCCGCGCCGCCGCGTCGCGCACACGGAACAACGCCAGCGCCGCCGCCACGCCCGCCAGCACCGCGGCCCGCGCCGCCGCCTCGGCGATCCACATCGTTGCTTCACTCATTTGCCTGCTCCTTTCGACTTGGCCTGCGCGATCTTCTTCGCCAGCCGTTCCAGCTCCTTGCCGTCCACCACTTCCCCATCGACGAGGCCGACGAGAAGTTGTTCCATCGAACCGCCGCAAAACCGGTCCACGATGCGCTGGACGGCGCGCGCCGCTACATGTTGGGGCTGCTCGACGGCTTCGTAAAGAAACGTGCGGCCTTCCACTGCGTGACGCACGAGACCCTTCTCTTCCAGCCGCCGCAGCACCGTGCGCACAGTGGAATCCTTGAGCGGCCGGCTGAGCGCCTCCCGGCATTGCTCCGCCGTCACAGAACGCCTCGCCGACCACACCACCTGCAGAATCTCGTTCTCGAGTTCGCCGCCGCCGTCAGTGCTACGCATTGTACCGCTACATTATGTAACAGTTTTCGCGAAGAAAGCAAGGGAAAATAGCGGAGCATGTCTGAATTGCATCGCCGCTTCGTACTGGCTTCGCGCCCCACGGGCTTACCCGTACCCGAGAACTTTCGCCTGGAGTCCGGCCCGGTGCCTGAGCCCGGCGAGGGCGAGGTGGTGCTGCGCACGCTGTATCTTTCGGTTGACCCGTACATGCGGGGCCGCTTGCGCGACGTGCCCTCCTACGCGCCGCCCGTGCAGATTGGCGAGTTGATGACAGGCGGCGGCGTGGGCCGCGTGATTACGTCGCGCCATCCCAGGTTCGCGGTGGGCGATGTGCTTGAAGGCCTCACGGGCTGGCAATCGCATTGCGTGAGCGATGGCAAGATGTTCCGGCGCGTGGATGAAACACTGGCTCCTGTGTCCACCGCGCTCGGCGTGTTGGGCATGCCCGGTTTGACGGCGTACTTCGGGCTGCTCGATATCTGCCATCCGCGCGCGGGCGAAACGGTGCTGGTGTCGGGCGCGGCGGGCGCGGTGGGGTCGCTGGTGGGGCAGATTGCGAAGATTCACGGTTGCCGCGCGGTGGGCATCGCGGGCGCGGATGACAAGGTGCAATGGATCACCGGCGAGTTGGGATTCGATGCGGCGTTCAACTACAAGACGGTGGCGGAGAAGGATTACCGCCGCACGATTGCCTCGCTGTGTCCGGCCGGCGTAGACGCGTACTTCGATAACGTGGGCGGGCCGCTCACCGATGCCGTGTTTCCGAATCTGAACCTGCGCGGGCGCGTGTCCATCTGCGGGCAGATTTCGCAGGACAACGACGAGACCGCGGTGCAAGGTCCGCGGCATCTGTTCCACCTCATCGTGAAGCGCGCGCGGGTGGAAGGTTTCCTGGTGATGGACTACGCCGAGCGGTTCAAGGAAGGCCGCGCGAAGCTGGCCGAGTGGCTGAAGGACGGGCGGCTGAAACACCGCGAGCAGATTGTGGACGGCTTTGAGAACACGCCCCAGGCTTTCATCGGAATGCTCCAGGGCGAGAACACCGGCAAGATGCTGGTGCGCGCGGCGGCGGACTAGCCGAAGATCGAAAGCGCGAGGATCGCGTCCACTGCATCGCGCGCGTTGTCGCTCACGACCGGCACGCGATAATCGGCGAGTTCATACGCCGGGCGGCGTGCGGCGTAGAGCGCGGCAAACCTTTCCGGATCGTGCGCCAGCGGCCGGTGCGTCTGATGACCCACTCGGCGTAGCGCGTCTTCCAGCGGGATATCCAGCCAAAGCGTCACACCGTTGTCGCGTAGCATTTCCGTATTGTTGGGCTGCGCAAACGTGCCGCCGCCGAGCGCGAGAATCACCGGTTGCCCATGCTGCACGGTGCGCACGCGTTCGCGCAGCGCCGCATGTTCACGCTGGCGGAATGCAGGTTCGCCCTCGCGCCCGAAAATCTCGGGGATCGTAATACCGGCTTCGGCTTCAATGTCGGTGTCGAGGTCGGCAAAGCCCCAGCCGAGTTCATAGGCGAGCGCCGCGCCGATGGTGGACTTCCCTGAACCCATGAAGCCCACCAGATAAAGAGCCGGCGTGCGGATGAGGCGGGTGTCCATCCGTTTAACTCCGCTGCCCCATCTTCAAGCCGCGGTAGATGCGTTCGAGATACCAGTCCGACGCGCGGGGCGCAAAAATGTAGAGCGGCTGCAGGAGCCACCCGAGGCGCGGCACCACTACCGTGCGCTTATCTTTCTCCACGCCACGCACCAACGCCGCGGCGCACTGCTCCGCCGTGATGCCGAACTTCTTCATGCTCCACAAACGGTCTGGCGGGCGGCCGGCGAGCGAGTTGTCCTGAAAGCCCGTCTTCACGTAGCCGGGACAAACCGTGAGGCACTTGATGCCGAACGGCTTCAGTTCAACACGCAGCGTGTCGGCGGTGGCGCACAGCGCAAACTTGGTGGCTGTGTAGTTGGTGAACCACGGCAGCGGCACTTTGCCGGCGATGGAGCTGACGTTCACGATCATGCCGCCGCCCGCTTTGCGCATGTGCGGCACGGCGAGTTGAATCAGCTCAAGCGGCGCAAAAACGTTGAGCTCATACATGCCGCGCACCTGCCGCATGTCGGCTTCGTACGCAGGCACGTACATGCCCACGCCCGCGTTGTTCACCAGTACATCGAGTCGCCCGTAGCGCGCGATAGTCTCCTCCACCGCCCGGCGGCGCACGGCGTCATTGGTGATGTCGCCGGTAACGGCCACCGCTCCGCCGCACTCGGCCGCCACGCGCGCGAGCTTGTCGGCGCTGCGAGCCACGATGGCGAGTTTGGCGCCACGCTGGTGAAAAATCCAGGCCGCCGCGGCACCGATGCCGTCTGATGCGCCCGTCAGCAAAACTACTTTCCCGTTGAGATCCATGTACAACCGATAATCGATAGTATGCATGACGAGTTGCTGCCGCTGTTTCCCTTGTCGGTCGTGCTGTTGCCGCAGAACCCGCTGCCGCTACACATTTTCGAAGATCGCTACAAGGAAATGATCGGCCGCGTGCTGCGTGAGGGCGGCGAGTTCGGTGTGGTGTTGGCGGCCGGGCAAGGCATACTGCCGGCGGGTTGCACGGCCACCGTGCAAGAGGTGATCAAGGAATATCCGGACGGGCGGCTGGACATTGTGACCATCGGCCGCCGCCGCTTCACGATTCGCGCGGTGGACCAGGAGTTGGCTTACGCGCGCGGCGACGTGGAGTTTTTCGATGACGAAAAGCCGGGCGCTTCGCAAGAGTTGCGTGCACAGGCGGCGGCAGCCTGCCGACCGATCGTCGACGAAGGTTTGGACCTCGACGACCCGCAGTTGAGCTACCTGCTCACCAAGCCAATCACCGATCCTTTGTTCCGCCAGCAGATGCTGATGCTGCGCTCCGAGCGCGAACGGCTCGAACGGCTCATTGCGTTTCTCCCGGGCTACCTCGCCGCGCAGAAGCAGGCCGAGGCGCGGCGCGAGACGGCCGGCAAGAACGGCCACGGCAAGCTGCCGCCGGGGCTGGTTCACTAAACGCGGCGATGGAACTCTGGATTGACGCCGACGACACGCTGTGGGAGAACAACGTCTTCTTCGAACGCGCGTTTGCCGAGTTTGCGGATTACCTGGCGCACTCGTGCTACTCGCGCGAGGAAGTGCGCGCGCTGCTCGATGAGATCGAGCATGTGAACAACCGGATTCACGGCTACGGGTCGGCGAATTTCACACGCAATCTGGAGCAGTGCTTTGAGCGCCACTCTGAGCGGGGCGTGAGCGCCGAAGACCGGCGTCACATCCGGCAGCTTGGCGAAGAACTGCTGCAGCACCCGCTGCATCTGATCGAAGGAGTGGAGGAAACGCTAGCCTATCTCTCCTTGCGGCATGAGTTACTCCTGTGCACCAAGGGCAACCACGCCGAGCAACAGTCGAAGATTGACCGCAGCGGCCTGGTGCGGCACTTCCGGCACGTGCGCATCGTGCGCGAGAAGGACGCTGGAACCTACCGGGGCCTCGCGGCTGAACGCGGCGTGACCGACGGGGCGTGCTGGATGATCGGCAACTCGCCGAAGTCCGACATCAACGCGGCGCTCGAAGCGGGCCTGGGCGCGGTGTACGTTCCGCACCGGCATACGTGGCACCTGGAGCATGAGCCCGTGCCGGAAGGCCATCCGCGGCTGGTGGTGCTAGAACGCTTTAGCGAATTGCAGCGGCTGTTCTGATCAGCGTGCTTGAGGTTGACGCCGCCCCTTGTTGTGCAGGTGATTGCGGCGGGCATACGACGGGTCGACCCTCGCCAGGCTTTTCAACATGTCGGCGGATGGCTTGCGATTGGTTTTAAGGCCGGCCTGCCGTTGCTCCCAGTAGTTCATCGCTTCCTGGAAAGCGGCTATCTTCTCCCGGCGGCCTTCGTCCACGCGGATCAACTCGAAGTAGGCGCGGAACTGCTTGGCGCCGGGGCCGTCGAACATGGACGTCCACCAGGCGGCCAGTGCAATCCAGCCAAGCGTTTCGTTGTCCAGATAGGTACCGCTGTTCAATCCGTGGGGACCGTGCCAGATGTGCATCGCTTCCTTGATGAGCCAGGCGATGTCGGGAAAGTTGAGATGCTGGTCGCGGACGAAGAGTTTGTCCGCGAACGTGTATTCGCAAGGCGGGCCCAGCCGCCTGAAACCGTCGACGTAGATTTTCTCCCTCACCAGGTTGTAGACCCCCTGCGCATTCAGGAAGTGGGCCGGGTGGTTGTTGAGTGAGGAGAGGTGCGACAGGACGCTTTGCTCATAGCGGTTGATATCGGTCTTTTCCGGGCCCATGGCGGGCGTCCATTCGCTGGGCGGAATGTAGATGAAGCCAGGCCGGTCCTCCGGACTGAAGCTGTAGTTGATACCGTCGTTGCTTTTCGTGCAGCCGATCAGTTGCGCCATATAGTGATTGACGATTTCCGGCACGCGCGTCTCGAAGTTGTAGACGATGATGTCCCACGGATCCTTGCGATCCCAGGTGTTCGCCAAAGCGGCCCAGGATTTGTTTCCCTCCGCCAACGCTACTTTCGCGCGGCTCTGATAGCGGAACGGCGGCCAGTTCGTCAACGGCTTCTGCGGCGGTGCGGTTTTCATAGGGTCTCACCCCGTAATGTGCGGCGCTGCGAAAAAACCGTCACGGGGAAATGAGAAAATGCCGGCATGAGCGTGGAGGCCCCTGCCAATTCCGTACATCCGAAGTCGCGCGCGGCGTGGCGCAGGTGGCTTGAAAAGCATCACGCGCGCGGGCAGGGCGTGTGGTTGATCCGGTACAAGCAGGACGCGGGCGGCGGCAAACAGCGTTTTGCCTATTCCGGCGCGATTGAAGAGGCCTTGTGTTTCGGCTGGATCGACGGCCTGGCCAAGTCGCTGGACGCCGAGCGCGGCATGATGTGGTACACCGAGCGAAAGAAGCGTAGCGTCTGGTCGCAACCGAACAAAGAGCGCGTGGCGCGCCTGACGGAGTTGGGGCTGATGCGGCCGGAGGGCCTGGAGAAGGCGCGGCGGGCGCAGGAGGACGGTTCGTGGTCCGCGCTGGATGTGGTGGATGCGCTGGTGATTCCCCCGGATCTGGCGGAGGCGATGGCACAGGCGGGCCCCGCCGCCGCGCGACATTTTGAGGCGTTTACCAAGACCACCAAGCGCGGGCTGCTCGAGTGGATTCGCTCGGCCAAGACCACGCCGACCCGTGCCAAACGCGTCGCGGCCGCCGCCGGCCGGGCGTTACGGAACGAGCCCCTGCCGCAGTTGAAGCCCGTCACGCCGCGCCCGCCCACGAGTTGAACGCGTACGCTGAAGATCTACAGCGGAATGCGCGGCCGCCCGTCCGTCCCCGTGTGCACGTTGCGCGTGGAAAGGTGAGACGGGGGCAGATCGATCACATGCGGGCGGATCACCAACAGCGCTTCGCCTTCATCCTTGTTGCGCGTTTCGTTGCGGAACAGGTGCCCCAGCGCCGGAATCTGGGACAGGCCCGCGATGCCGGTGATGGATCGCGCCTCGGACGCGCGGAGCAGGCCCGCGATCACAGCCGTTTCACCGGACGCCAGGCGCGCGCCCGCCTTGAAGCTCCGCGTGGCGATCACGGGGATGCCGTTGAGCGCCTGCCCGGTGAGCACCTTATACTCAGCCTCGATGTGGAGCGTCATTTCGTCGACGCCATGCATGTGCGGCGTGATCTTCAGCACCACGCCCAGGTCTTCGAAATTCACAGTCGGCGGCGGGCGGAACACTTCGCCGGCGGCGCCGCCGGTGTCGCCGAAGTAGCCGGCGGTGAGAACCGGATACCGTTCACCGAGGTGGAATTGCATGGGCTGATTGTCGATACCGCGCAACTGCGCGCGGTTGAGCGTGCGGCCGTTGCTCTGCGTGAAGCTGGCAAAAAGCTGGCTGTTGGCCAGGCCGATGCCGATGAGGCTGGCCCCGCTGCCGAACGACAGAAAATTCGCAAAACCTGAAGGCAGTGTAGGCGTGGTGTTGAAAACGCGCCGCACCAGCGACAGCGGGAACTCGGTGGGCAGGCGAAAGCCGAGCGTGGTTTCGCTCAGCGAACTGGCTTCGAGGAGTTCCACGTCCAGCATCACCTGGCCGCGATGCCGGATCAGATCTTCAAACAGCGCGAGCGCGGGCAGCACCTTCGACTCGCGGTCGCGAATGACGGCCACGCGCTGATTCGGATCCACGCCGAACTTCTGGATTTCCATCAGCGACTGGACCGCGCGAGCCAACTCCTGCGCCTCCTGGACCGTCATTGACGTGGGCAGCGGCACGGCAATCGCCATGGTGTGCTCAAATTCCTGGCGTTTGTTCGGCAGGTCTTTCGACACCAGAGCCATGGTGGGGGCCACCGGCACCAGAAACGTGGCGGTGGCGAGTTGCAGCGCCTCGGCCGCTTCTTTGAAATCGGCGTCTTCGATCTTCAGGCGGAGGTTGGGGAGGGACTGAAAGTCCGAATCGAATATGGCGTCAATGCCGTAGGTCTTCAGGACTTCGGTGGCGAGTGTCCGCGAGTCACCCGTCAGGTTGAACGAACGCGGGCGCGGGTCTGGCGCCAGACGAAGTGGGGCGCGCATCTGACGGGCGGCAAACAGGTCGTCAGGCGACGGAACTTCGGCGGCGGCCGCGGCGGTTTCCACCGTGCCCGGTGGCGGCTTGAACCCGGCCGCCTGCAGCGCGCGCGCCTGAAGCGTCACGGCGCGGCTCCACGACGACGGGTCCGCCTTATCCGCCCCAGCCGCCTGAGCGTAAAGCACATACGCGCGAAGCGCATCGCCCGACTTTTCCGCCTTGCGCGCCTCGGCACGGAGTTGGGCAGGAGTCTGGGCGGGCAGCAGAGTGGCGAATGTAAGACACGCCACAGACACAGCCCTGCACAGCTTCACATAAATCATGACGGCGGCAGGTCCGAGTGCGTGGAGCGCGGAGGCGTTAAACTTTGGGAGGCCATGCAAAACACACGCTTCTTCAAGATGGCGTTTGCCGCGGTCTACCCGCTCTACGTCGCCAAGGCCGAAAAGAAGGGCCGCACCAGGCAGGAGGTGCATGCCGTGATCCATTGGCTGACGGGGCACGGCGAAGCCGCACTGGCGCAGCAGATTGCCAGGCGCGCCGACTTTGCCACCTTCTTTGCCGAGGCCCCGCGCATCAACCCGAATGTATCTAAAATTACAGGGGTTATTTGCGGCTATCGCGTTGAGGAGATCGAGGATACGCCTGGGACTGCGCCGGCGGAGCAACCCACAACAGTTCGCCGCCCGGTTTCAACACGCGCCGAATCTATGACGACGGCGCAGGCAAACGTCTCGTCGGCGTAAGGAATGGCGCGAACGTTGGCTTGGCGGAGTTCGGCGCGAATGCCGCGATCGGCCAGTTGAGCCATGAGTGACGCATGGCGTCCATGGCGGTCGATACCGGCCAGGTGGCGCGCCCGGCGGGCCAATTCCGGCAGGAAGGAGCCCTCGCCGTAGCCGATCTCCAGCATCGACTCGCGCTTGGCTGTACCGAGCAGGCGCAGTACCGATTGCAATCGCAGCCATCCAGCCAAGCCAGCCATGAAGCGCATTATGGCTGATGCGAGTACACCTCCGCCAGAGCGCGGAGTACTTGAATGAGAGGGAAAAAAGATGGGGGAAAGTCCGCTTGCTTATTCAGCGCTGCCGGACCGGGAGTCGGTATTGGGCTTAAGCCGGCTCAGGGGGTGAGCCGAACTCACCGGCGGAGTAGTAGGGTACCCCGCTTCCCGATCTCGATATCGTCCCGCTGAGGGATAGCGACCTCAGACAGAACAACCAGCAACCAACCGAAGCGCCAAGGCGTCCGACGATCGGGCAGAAAGACGCCGCTTCAGGCTTTCAGGCCGCTTCAGGCTTTCAGCAAGGAGGACCATCCCCCTTGATGAATAATCTACCACCAAACGCGGGACCGCGCGTCTCAATTTGAAGGGGAGAGTCAGGCCGGCGCAAAAAAGTTATACTCAACGCATAGGCCCGATGTTTCCCGGCCCCAACCAGAGGTTTTCTATGAGAAATTTCCTACTTGCGAGCCTGCTCTCGGCCGGCTATCTGGCGGCGCAACCCGCGGCCGCCTTACCGAAAGGCATAGCCAAGGTCGCCACTGTTGAAGGTATTACGGAGTACCGCCTCGACAACGGCATGAAGGTGTTGCTGTTCCCTGACGATTCCAAGCCGAAGGTGACGGTGAATGTTACTTTTATGGTGGGGTCCAAGCACGAGAACTACGGCGAAACGGGCATGGCTCACCTGCTGGAGCACCTAGTGTTCAAAGGCACTCAGAAACGGGCGAACATCATTGACGAACTCGGCAAGCGCGGCGCGGATTTCAACGGCACTACGTCCATGGACCGCACCAACTACTTCGAGACCCTACCCGCTACCGACGAAAATCTGCGCTGGGCGCTTGAAATGGAAGCAGACCGGATGGTGAACTCGCGGATCGCGAAAAGCGACCTCGACACGGAAATGACTGTGGTGCGCAACGAGTTCGAAATGGGCCAGAACAACCCCGGCCGGGTGCTGTTTGAGCGCGTGATGAACGCGGCCTATGACTGGCACAACTACGGCAAGAGCACCATCGGCAACCGCAGCGACATTGAAAATGTACCGATTGAACGGCTACAGGCGTTCTACCGTAAGTACTACCAGCCGGACAACGCGATGATGGTCATCGCGGGCAAGTTCGATCAGGCCAAGGCACTGGCGATGGTGGCCCGGTTCTTTGGGCCAATTCCGCGTCCGGAGCGGAAGCTGGACCAACTCTACACCGCCGAGCCCACTCAGGACGGCGAGCGTACCGTGCAGGTGCGGCGCGTGGGCGACACGCAGATGGTGATCACCGCGCACCACATTCCGCCGGGCACGCACACGGATTTTGCTCCGATGGAATTGCTGGAGGTGATCCTGGGCGACACGCCCACGGGCCGGCTCTACAAAGCGCTGGTGGATAACAAGAAGGCAGCGGGCGTGATTGCCGGCAGTTTCCAGGTGGCCGAGCCCGGGCTGCTGTTTTTGGGCGCGCAGGTGAATAAAGACAAGTCCATGCCGGAAGCGCGCGAGGCGCTGCTGCGCACGATTGAAGGCGCCGTCAAAGAACCGCCGACTGCGGAAGAAGTAGAGCGCGCCAAGACTAAAATGCTGAAGCAGTTTGAACTCGGCCTCGCCAACAGCGAGCGCATCGGCGTGCAGTTGAGTGAATGGCAGTCCATGGCGGACTGGCGCATGATGTTCATTTATCGTGACCGGTTGAAGGAAGTGAAGCCGGCGGACGTGCAGCGCGTGGCGGCCAAATACCTGAAGGAAGACAACCGCACCGTAGGCGTGTTTGTGCCGATTGAAAAGCCGGACCGCACGGAGGTGCCCGCCCCGCCCGACATCACCAAGCTGGTGAGCGAGTACAAGGGCGGCGCGGCCATCCAAGCGGGCGAGGTATTTGACCCGACGCCCGCCAATGTCGAAGCGCGCGTCGAGCGCCTGACGCTGCCGAGCGGCATGAAGCTGGTGCTGATGCCGCGCAAGACGCGCGGCGGCATTGTGATGGGCCGCGTGACGCTGCGGCACGGCGATGAGAAGAGCTTATTCGGCAAGTCGCGCGCGGCCAGCTTCACGTGGTCCATGCTGAGCCGCGGCACGGCGAAACGCTCGCGCCAGCAGATCCAGGAAGAGTTCGACAAGCTGAAGGCGCAGGTGGGCATCAACGGCACGGCGCAATTCGGCTCGGCGACGATCAACACGGTGCGCGCGAATTTCCCTGCCACGCTCCGGCTGGTGGCGGAGATCTACAAGGAGCCGGCGTTTCCAGAAACCGAGTTTGAACAGGTGAAGCTCGCGGCGTCGGCGCAGGTGGAGAACATGATGCGCGACCCGCAGTTTCTCGCAATTAATGAGTTGGGCCGCCACGGCCAGACCTATCCGCGCGGCGACGTGCGGTACACGGGCACGGCGGCGGAAACGCTGGAAGACATCAAGAAGGCGACGCTTGAAGACGTGCGCGGCTTCTACAAGATGTTTTTCGGCGCGTCGAACGCCGCCCTTATGACCGTGATTGGCGACTTCGATCCGGCCGAAGTGAAGAAGCTGGCGGCGGAGTTGTTTGGTAGCTGGAAGGCCGCGACACCGGTGGTGCGCGTGACACTTCCGTACAAAACGGTTCCGCCGGTGGTGAAGAGCATCGAGACGCCGGACAAGGCGAATGCGATGTTTGCCGCGGGCTTCCCGATTCAGATGAGCGACGAGCACCCGGACTACCCGGCCCTGCTGATGGCCAACTACATGTTTGGCGGCGGCGCGGCGGCTCGTCTGTTCGTGCGCATGCGGCAGAAGGAGGGCTGGAGCTACGGTTCCGGCTCGCGACTGAACGTGCCGACCAAGGACGACTCAGGCAGCCTGTTCGCGTACGCGATTCTGGCGCCCGAGAACATGGCCAAGCTCGAAGTGGGCTTCCAGGAAGAGATCAAGAAGGCGGTGACCGAGGGCTTTGCGGAAGCGGAGTTCAACCAGCACCGCACCGCGTGGCTGCAGGAACAGAAGGTAAACCGGGCTGAGGATATGGCACTGCTGGGGATGTTGTCGGGCAACGAATATTGGGGCCGGACGATGAAGTTCCAAGGCGAGCTGGAATCCAAGGTCGAGGCGCTCTCGGTGGCACAGGTGAACGCGGCGGCGAAGAAGTACTGGGATCCTTCGAAGCTGGCGGTGTTCAAGGCGGGCGACTTTGCCAAGGTGGCGGCGAAGGCGGCCGCCAGCACGGCGAAGTAGGCGCGAACTTCCGGGGCAGGGCCTCCTGAGTAAGCCCATCTCGTCCAATTTGGCTGGCACTGGAATAACATAAGGAATAGTGGCACTCACCGAAACAGATGATGGCGGTCGCATAAGAGAGGTGCGGACGCTCCCTCACCGCGGCGACTTCGACAGAACGTGGCTTGCCATAGCCGCGAAGGACCGCGTGGCAATAGAAGCGGAAATCAACGACAGATTGGATCGGATCGTCGCATCACCCGATCCCAACTGGGGAAGCATCACCAATACTTCAATCGAAGGCGGCAAGTTGAACACGGTCACCGAGATAAGAGGGGACTGGACCGGTACTGTTTTCGATGCAATCTTCCAGGCATGCAACCTGAATGAGGACCTCGCAGGCATGTTCTATGGCAACGTCTGGAAGAAAGTAATTATCGAAGCCTCGTCGGAGGAATTTGTGGGTAGTTGGGCTAACCCGAACCACTGAGGAAACGACGCAGCTTAGGGCGCGTCGCATCGAAAGATCGTTGTTCTTGTTCGTCAACTCCGCCACGCAGGAGCGGCCCGCCTTCGTCGTCGTCGATGGCTTGCTGGAGCACTTGACGGACCGGTCGCTTGCGAAGCCGGGGCGTATCGTTGA
>Ga0194119_10004442_pt1 | contig 21722 bp, 18 predicted proteins | sample TA2MahC100mmetaG_FD_148620 | JGI IMG/M metagenome (GOLD analysis project Ga0194119, IMG submission 148620) | Freshwater microbial communities from Lake Tanganyika, Tanzania - TA2015018 Mahale Deep Cast 100m | ecosystem: Environmental > Aquatic > Freshwater > Lake | place: Tanzania: Lake...
AGCGTCGCTCGCTGCTCAACCGTCAGAACAACTGGCTTGGCAACACGCATGACGGAATCCTCCATGAGTTGAGGATTCAACGGCACTGACAGCAATAAGTTGCGTTATTTCGGAGACACTACACTAGGTGCGGTCCAGGGCCTGGGCGAGGTCGGCGATGAGGTCGGCGGCGTCCTCGATGCCGCAGGCCAGGCGGATCATGGTGTCGGGAATGCGGAAGGCCTGCCGCTCCTGGGGCGAGTAGTTCCAGTAGCTCATCACCAGCGGCTGCTCGATCAGCGATTCGACGCCGCCGAGGCTCGGCCCGATGCGCGGGATCCGCACCGCGTCGACCACGGCGGCCGTCTGCCGCCAGTCGGCGTCCTTGATGAAAAACGTCACCAGCCCGCCGCAGCCCCGCATCGTGCGGGCGGCCACGCCGTGAAAGGGATGGCTCTCGAGCCCCGGATAGAGCACCCGCTCCACGCGGGGATGGCCCTCCAGGAAGCGGGCCACGGCCAGGCCGGTGGCGTTGTGCCGCTCCATCCGCAGGGCGAGGGTCTTGAGGCCGCGCTCGAGCAGGTAGGCGTTGTGGGGGGAGTTGACGCCCCCCATGATCCCGCGGAGGTTCCGCACCGGGTCGAGCAGTTCGGCCCGGCCGATCACGGCCCCGGCGAGGAGGTCGTTGTGGCCGCCGAGATACTTCGTGGCCGAGTGGAGCACGAAGTCGACGCCGGCCGCGAGCGGCTGCAGGTTGTAGGGCGTGCAGAGCGTGGCGTCGATCAGCGTGAGCACGCCGCGACGGCGACCGAGGTCGGCGAACCGCTCGACGTCGACCACGCTGAGATGCGGGTTGGTCGGCGACTCGCTGACGAGGAACCGCGTCTTGGGCGTGATCGCCGCTTCCATGGCGTCGTAGTCGCAGGTTTTCACTTCGCGAAAGCCGACCCCGAACCGGGTCAGGTGCCGGCGGCAGAACTCCCGGCTGCGGTGGTAGCACTCGTCGAAAAACACGATTTCGTCGCCGGCGCTGACGTGGGCCATCAGCAGGCCGACGAGGGCCGCCATGCCGCTGGCGAAGAGCACCGCCTGCTCGCCCCCCTCGAGGGCCGCGAGCTTGTCCTCGACCACCCGCTCCCCCGGATTGCCGTAGCGACCGTACTCCTCCCGCGGATGCTTCTCCTCGATGAAGTCGACGATCGCCCGCGTGTCGGCGAAGGTGTAGGTGCTCGACGCGAAGATCGGGTCGGTGATCGAGTGCCCGGGCTTCTGCCGGGCCTCGCCGGCGTGCACGGCGGCCGTGGACGGGCCCGGGCCACGCGCGAAACCGGCGGCCGGGGGCCGGGCCGGGTCTGGGGCGGTGGGCTTGAGCATGCCGAAACCTCGGGCGGACGCGCGGCGGGCGGATGGTGGCAGGAGTGTAGTCGCGGTCCCGAGCGTCTTCCAGTAAAAGTGTGTCATGCCACCGCGCCGCCGCCCCCGTGAAGCCTTCGCGAGCGTTGCCCCGCGTCCGCTGGTGCCACCGGCGCGGCTGTTCGTCACGCTGGCGTCGCTGGCCGCCGCCGCGCTGTTGGTGCGCGCGGGGCTGCTCGAGAAGCTCGTGGGCGGGATCGTCGATGCCGCGGTGCAGAACATCATCACCCTGATCCTCGGGTTCTCGGGCCTGATGGCGGTGCTTGGCTGGTTTCTGTTCCAGAGCGGCCATGCGCCCGGCATCAAACGGGCGGTGGCCCTGGGCCTGCTGGCCACGGTGGGCCTCGGCTGTGCGCTGTTCCGCATCGAGCGGGTGTCGGGCGACCTGGTGCCGGAACTCGTGTTTCGCTGGCGGCCGTCCCGCGACCGCCTGCTGCCGAGCGTCGCGCCCCCTGCCGAGCGATCTCCCGGAGCGGCCTGGGCCGATGCGCCGGGCGACTTTCCGCGGTTCCTCGGGCCGCAGGGGTCCGCGTCGCTCGAGGGCCCGATCCTCGCCCCCGCCTGGGAGTCCCGGCCCCCGGAGAGGCTGTGGCGGCGGCCGCTCGGCGCCGGCTGGAGCGGCTTCGCCACCTGCGGCGATCATGCGGTCACGCTCGAGCAGCGGGGCGACGACGAGGTCGTGTCCTGCCGGTCGATCTCCACGGGCGAGGTCGAGTGGACGGTGTCGGTGCCGGGCCGTCACGAGACGGTCCTCGGCGGCGTGGGCCCGCGGTCGACTCCCACGATCGCCACGGGCGTGGTCTTCACGACCGGGGCCACGGGCCGGCTCCACGCGATCGACGGCGGCAGCGGCCGGGTGCTGTGGCGGAAGAGCGTCCTCGAAGACCTCGGCATCGATCCGGCCGCGCATGCCCTGGCCGTGGCGTGGGGGCGATCCGGCTCCCCGCTGGTGACCGAGTCGCTCGTGATCGTGCCCGGGGGAGGACCGCGGCAGGACGGCTCCGCGGTGTCGCTGGTCGCCTACGACCGGGCGACCGGCGAGCGGCGCTGGACCGGCGGCGACGAGCAGATCAGTTATGCCTCGCCGCAGTTGGCCACGATCGGGGGCCGCGAGGTCGTGCTCACGGTCAACGAGTCGAGCGTGGCGGCGCACGATCCCGTCGGCGGCGAGAGACTCTGGCGGTTCGACTGGCCCGGCCACTCCAACTCCGACGCCACCTGCTCGCAGGCATGCGTGCTCGACGGCGACCGCATCTTTCTCTCCAAAGGCTACGGGATCGGGGCGGCGATGTTCCGGCGGACGGCCGGGGAGGCGGTCGAGTTCGTGAAGCAGTGGGCCCAGCCTGCGGCCTTGAAGACGAAGTTCACGAACGTGGCGATCGTCGACGGCCACGCCTACGGCCTCTCCGACGGGATTCTCGAGTGCGTCTCGCTGGCCGACGGCCGGTCGCGGTGGAAGCGGGGGCGGTACGGCCAGGGGCAGGTGCTCCGCGTCGGCGGGCTCCTGCTGGTGCAGGCCGAATCGGGCGAGGTGGTGGCGGTGCGGTGCACCCCCGACGCCCACGACGTGATGGGGCGGTTTGCGGCGCTCCAGGGCCAGACGTGGAACAACCTCTGCCTTGCCGGCGACCGGCTGCTGGTCCGCAACGCCGAGGAGGCCGCCTGCTACCGGCTGCCGCTGGCCGCGCGAGGGCCGGTACCGTGAGCGACGCCGTCGTGTCCGCCGATCTCGAGGGCCGCACGGCGCTGGTGACCGGGGCGACGCGGGGCATCGGTCGCGCGGTGGCCCTGGAACTCGCCGCCTTCGGGGCCCGTGTGGCGATCCACGGCCGCTGCGCGGCGGCGGCTGCGGAGGTCGCCGCGGCGCTCGGCTCGGCGCACGCGGGCACGTTCCTCGCCGACCTGGCCGAGCCCGGCGCCGCCGACCGGCTGGCCGCGGAGGTCGCCGCCGCGCTGCCGACGATCGACACCGTGGCGCTCGTGGCCGGGGTCGACGTCCTCACCGGCGGGGCGGTGGCGTGGAGTTTCGAGCAAAAACTCGCCGCGCTGCTCGCCGTCGACGTCGGGGCTTCGATCGCGCTGGTGCGGGCACTGGGCCGCTCGATGGCCGACCGTGCGGGGGGCGTGATCGTGACCATGGGCTGGGACCAGGCTGCCGTCGGCATGGAAGGGGACAGTGGCGAACTGTTCGCGGCCTCCAAGGGCGCGGTGATGGCGTTCACGCGGAGCGCCGCCCGCTCCCTCGGCCCGAAGGTGCGGGTGAACTGCGTGGCTCCCGGCTGGATCAAGACCTCCTGGGGCGAGCAAGCCGGCGAGGCGTGGCAGCGGCGGGCCACGCGCGAGAGCATGCTCGGCCGCTGGGGCACGCCCGAAGACGTCGCCCACGCCGTGCACTTCCTGGTCTCGCCGGCGGCGGGCTTCGTGACCGGGCAGGTGCTGTCCGTCAACGGCGGTTTCCGCCGGGCGTGACCGGAGTGCCCCTCGTCAGCCGGCATGCGTGCCGGTGCTGAGCAGCGCCGTGATTGTCAGCGGCGGGCACGGCGGGACACGGCGTCGATGATCGCGTCGGCGATCGCCGGCAGCGGCAGCACCTGCTCGGCTGCCCCCGCCTCGATCGCGGCCCGCGGCATGCCGTAGACCACGCAGGTCGACTCGTGTTCCGCGATCGTGATGCCACCCGCGGCCCTGATCGCCCCCATGCCCAGCGCCCCGTCGCTGCCCATGCCCGTGAGCAGCGCCGCCACCACGCGGTCGCCGCCGGCCTCCGCCGCCGACCGGAAGAGCACGTCGACCGCGGGCCTGCAGTGGTGGATCGGCGGGGTCTTCAGCAGCCGCGTGCGGTAGGCGCCCGACGTAAACTCGAGGGCCAGGTGCGCGTCGCCCGGGGCGACCACGCACATGCCGGGCTCGAGCACGTCGCCCGGGCCGGCTTCGCGGACGTCGAGGCTCGCAAGCGCGTCGAGCCGCTCGGCCACGGCCCGCGAGAAGTGCGGCGAGATGTGCTGCACGATCGCGATCGGCGGCATGCCCGCCGGGAAGCGTGGCAACAGCGTCCGCAAGGCCTCGATGCCGCCGGTCGAGCCGCCGATCACGACCAGCTGGCGACCATCGGCCTTCACGGCCGGCGCCGCGGCCGGGACGATCGGGGCCGCGGGCGACGGCGGCGTCGCCGCCGCTCGGCGGGAACGGAACCGGGCCGACTGGGCCGCCGCCTTGACGTGAAACGCCAGCCGCTCGCCGAGCGTGCCGATCGACATCGTGCCGTCGGGCTTCGCCAGCACGTCGACCGCGCCGGCCTCCAGGGCGTCGAGGGCCGCCTGCGAGCCGGCCTGCGCCAGCGAACTCACGACCACCACCGGCAGCGGGTGGTGCTGCATCAGGATCCGCAGGAACGTCAGGCCGTCCATCCGCGGCATCTCGAGGTCGAGCGTCAGCACGTCGGGATCGAGCCGGGCGATCTTCTCCCGGGCCACGTAGGCGTCGCACGCCGAGCCCACCACCTCGATCTCCGGGTCGGCCGAGAGCGCGTCGGTGATCGCCTTGCGGACGAGCGCCGAGTCGTCGACGACGAGCACGCGGAGCCGGCGAGGGGAGGGGGGTGTCATCGGAAATGGCGTGGCGCAGGGATCACGACGGCCGCACGAAGACGCTGGGACGAATCTGCCGGAAGGAATGCCGCAGCCCGAGCAGGCTCTCCGTGTGCCCGATCACGAGATAACCCCCGAGGGCGAGCTGCCCGAACAGGCGGTTCACGAGATCCGCCCGCGAGGGAGCGTCGAAGTAGATCATCACGTTGCGGCAGAACACGATGTCGAGGTCGGCGGGCACGGGGTAGGCGTTCTGGAAGAGATTCACCGCCTCGACCGTGACGGCGCGACGAACCTCGGGCTTCACCCGATAGTATCCCTCCCGCGGGCCGAAGCCGCGGCGGAAGTAGCGGGGCAGCCAGTCGGCCGCGGGCAGCTCCACCTTGCCCGCCTCGTAGATGCCCAGCCGGCAGCGTTCGACCATCCGCCGCGAGATGTCCGACGCGTAGACCCGCCAGCCGGGCAGGGAACGCGACCGGGCAAACTCGGCGATCGTGATCGCGAGGGAATACGGCTCCTCGCCCGAGGCGGCCGCGGCCGACCAGACGTGCAGCGGCCGGCCCCGGTTTTTCGCCTGCGTCGCGAGGGTCGGAAGCAGCTGTCGCGAGAGCAGCTCGAAGTGCTCCCGCTCGCGGAAGAAGTGGGTGTGGTTGGTCGTGATCAGGTCGATCACCACGTCGATCTCATCCGCACCGGCCGGCGTGGCGAGCCGCCCGCAGTAGTCGGCGAAGCCCGTGCAGCCCAGCGACCGGATGTGCCGCGCCAGTCGCCCCGCCACGAGCGGCTGCTTCTCCGGGCCGAGGCAGATCCTGCTGCGGTCGTAGACGAGCCGCGACAGGAAGTCGAAGTCGCGGGGCGAGATGGCCAGGTCGGACGACGGCATGGTGGGGAGTGCCCGGCGAGGTCGGCGGGTGCGCTCAGAAGTCGCGGAAGTGACGCTCTTCGGCATCGATCGCGGTATCGGTCGCGGCGTCGGGGTCGCCCGGCATCGGAATCAGAGGGGCCCGACCCGGCGGTGGACGACGCAGCCGCGGAGGGCGCGACGGGATGGTCGAGTTCGCTGGCCGTGCCGTGACGGGCTCTGCCACGGTCGTTCGCCGGGGGGCGTCGCCCGCCGTGACCCTGCCCGGAGCCTGACGACGCCAGGCGTCTGCCGTGGACGCGAGGGCCGCCGCCGCCGTGGCCGCCCGCTCCGCCGTCGCCGCCGTCTCCTGGGTCGCCTCGTCGATGCGGGCCATGGCGATCCCGATCTCGCGGATCCCCTGGGCCTGCTCGCGGGCCGCCGTGGCGATCTCGGCCACGAGCCCGTCGGCGGCCGTCACCTTGGCGGCGATCTCGCCCAGCGACGTCGCCACGCGGCCGCACGTCGCGGACCCCTGCTGGCTGCTGGCGATCGCGGCGTCGATCTTCTCGGCGGTCTCGCGGGCGGCGGCGGCGCTCCGCTGCGCGAGCGACCGCACCTCGTCGGCGACCACGGCGAAGCCGGCGCCGGCCTCGCCCGCCCGCGCGGCCTCCACGGCCGCGTTGAGCGCGAGGATGTTGGTCTGGAAGGCGATCTCGTCGATGTGCTTGACGATCTTCGCCACCGCGCCGCTCGAGCCCTCGATCGCCCGCATCGCGCCGGTCATCTCGGCCATGGTCAGCGCTCCCGCCGCGGCGGCGGACCGCGCCTGTGCGGCGAGGTCCTTGGCCTGGGCGGCGTTGTCGGCCGTGCTGCGGATCATCGCCGACATCTGCTCGAGCGCCGCGCCCGTCTCGGTCACCGACGAGCCCTGGGCCCCGCAGCTGGTGGCGACGGCCCGTCCGGTCTCGAGCACCTGCCGTGCGGCAGACGGCGTCTGCGCCGCGGTCGCATCGACCGCGTCCGCCACCTCGCGGAGCCTGCGATGCAGGCCGCCGGCGGCCGCCGCCGCGAGGGCCACGGCAGCGAGCGTGACCACGGCCAGCACGGCGTTGGCATGCCCGAGGCTCCCCGCGCCGGAGCCGGCGGCGAGCGTGCCGATCGCGAGCATCGCGGCGGCCAGGGCGGCGACGCCGAAGGCAACGAGGGTGCGGCGGGGAAGGCGTGGCGTGGTCATGCGGCGGGCCCGTCGGCCGCCTCGGCCGGCGCGAAGTCGGCGGCCGCGATCGTGTCGAGGTCGATGAGCGTGGTGAGCCCCGCGTTGGCGGTGGCGATGCCGGTGATGAAGCGGACGTCCACCGCGCCGCCGAAGTCGGGTGTCGGTTCGATGTCGTCGGCCTTGAGCGCCACCACCTCCTCCACGCCCTCGACGATCACGCCGTACAGGCGGCTGCCCGCAGGGGCCGCCACCTGGGTCACGATGATGCAGGTGCGGTCGTTGTCCGGCGTTGACACCAGGCCGAAGCGCATCCGCAGGTCGACCAGCGGAATCACCTTGCCGCGGAGGTTCACGACGCCCCGCACGTGGGGCGGCATTGCGGCGACGGGGGTGATCGGGAGCAGGCGGATGATCTCCCGCACGGCGAGCACGGGCAGGCCGTAGAGCGCGCCTGAGAGCCGGAAGGTCAGGTACTTGCCGGCCTGTGCCTCGGCGGGCGTGCCGTGGGGAGTCGGTGCGGGAGCGTGCATCGTGCGTCCGCCGGCCGTTCAGGCCGCGGCCTCCGGAGTGGTCGTCTGCCTGAGTCGTACCAGGGCCGTGGTGTCGAGGATCAGCCCCACGCGACCGTCCCCGAGGATCGCCGCGCCCGCGAAGCCGGCCCGCTCGGGAAACATGTCGCCGAGGCTCTTGATGACCACCTCCTGGCGGCCGATCAGGCCGTCCACGAGCAGGCAGCGGCTGTCGCTGCCCGACTCCACGACCACCACGATGCCCTGCGCCGGATCGGCCACCGTGCCCGGGACGCCGAGGTAGGGCCCCAGCCGCAGGAGCGGCACCTGCCGCCCCCGCACCTCGACGAGTTCGCCGCGGCCGTGGATCACTGCGACCCGCCCGGGCTCGGGGCGGAACGTCTCCACCACCGAGAGCGTGGGAATCACGTACCGCTGGTCGCCCACCGCCACGAGCAGGCCCTCGATGATCGCCAGCGTGAGCGGGATCGAGACGGTGAACGTGGTGCCGCGGCCGGGCGTCGACTCGATCTCGATCTTGCCGCGGAGCTTTTCGATGTTGCGGCGGACCACGTCCATGCCGACGCCGCGGCCGGAGAGGTCGGTGACCGCCGCGGCGGTGGAGAAGCCGGGGGCGAAGATCAGCTCCAGCACCTCCCGCGGCTCGAGCGGGGTCGACCGGGCGATGATGCCGCGGGCCTCGGCAGTGGCCCGGATCTTCGCCGGATCGAGGCCGCGGCCGTCGTCGGCGATGCGGATCACGACGAAGCCCCCCTGGTGACATGCCTGGAGCGTGATCGTGCCGGCAGGCGGCTTGCCGGCCGCCACGCGCTCAGCGGCCGGCTCGATGCCGTGGTCGGCGGAGTTGCGGATCATGTGCACGAGTGGGTCGCCGATCTCCTCGATCAGGGTGCGGTCGAGTTCGGTGTCTTCCCCCATCAGCACGAGGCGGATGTCCTTGCCGACCCGCGAGGCGACGTCGCGGACCAGCCGCGACATCTTCTGGAAGACCCCGCGGATCGGCACCATGCGGAGCGACATCGTCGTCCGCTGGAGGTCCTTGGTGATTCCACGAAGCTGGGCGAAGGCCCGCGCCAGCAGCTCGTCGTCTCCTGCGGTCACGCCGCCGTGCTGCACGACCATCGACTGGGCGATCACCAGCTCGCCGACGAGGTCGATCAGGCCGTCGAGCTTCGTGGTGTCGACCCGCACGCTGCCGGATGCCGGCATCGGTCGTGCCGCCGGGGGCGGCGCCGGCGGGGCGGTCGGCTCGGCAGCGGGTGGATGAGGGGCCGGAGGCTCGGGCACGGCGACGCGTGGGGCCGGCGCGGTCTCGGTGGCGACCGGCGGCTGCGCCTGCGGCGGCGGAGGCGCAGCGGGCCGCGGCGTGCGGGCGAGCAAGGCCCGCACCGCTTCCATGATGCCGTTGACGGGGAGGAGGATCGTGCGGCCGGTCTCACGGCCGTCGAGCTGCGCGCCGGCTTCGGCGACGAATCGCGAGAAGGCGTCGGCGCCGCCGAGGATCACGTCGATGGCATCGCGATCCAGGCGCAGGGTGCCGCGCCTTGCGGCGTCGAGGAGGGACTCCAGTTCGTGCGCCACAAGCTGCGGGGCGGCGAGCTTCAGCAGGCCGGCGTTGCCCTTGAACGTGTGGAACGCCCGGAACACGGTGGCGATCGTCTCGGGATCCTCCGGTCGCGTCTCGAGCACGAGCACGCCCTGCTCGATGTCGCGGAGCAGGTCGGCCGCCTCCTCGCAGAACATCCGCATGATCTCGGGGTCGTGCCCGGCCGCGAGCACCTGCACCGGTTCGCCGCCGCCGAAGACGGCAGGCTGCCGCGGCGCGGGCGTCTCGGTCGAGGCGCTGGCCGACGGCTCGGCCGGCGGAGCGGCGTGCGGCACCGATGGCGCCGGGGGCAGCGGCTGCCCGCGCTCCCAGGCGGTCACGGCCTCGACCATCCACGGCTGCCAGGCATTGCACCGCGCGATCGCATCGGCGGAGAGCCGCGCGGCGTCGCTCGCCGTCCCGGAGAGCCAGCCGAGCGCCTGCTGCACGGACTCCCTGATCGCGGGGTCGGCGGCGTCGACCGCGGCGTCGAGCCGGCGGACGAGCTCGCGGAGCACGGCCGGATCGCTCGTGCCCCGTGGGTCGGCGAAGGCCAGTTCCAGGGCGATCTGTTGGAGGGCGTCTCGCGCGGCCGCAACGGCGGTGGGATCGGCGGGCATGGGCGCGGCGGCGTGGCGAGTGGAAGGGACGACGACTCGAGCCCCCAATCCTAGCTTGGCCGCAGGGATGGTTGCCGTGCGGCGGCCCGGCCGGCGGCCTGCCGTCGGCGCCGGTTGCAACGCCTGTGCGGCCGCGGCCCGCAGGGCCGGAAAGGCCGAACTACACTCGCACAGAGAGACGTCGCCGGGCCGAGACCGGCGGCGGGATGCGCATTCGGGGAGAGAAGGCAGCGACGATGAACACGCTCCAGCGGCTTTACGTGACGACGCTCGTCCCGATCATCGGGCTGGTGGCCCTGTCGGTCCTGGCATTCGTGAACCAGAACGCGCTCAACCGCGCGCAGGCGGACCGCTTCGAGTCGTACCGGCTGGCCCACGAGCTGCGGGCGAGCTCCGACGAGCTCACGCGGATGGCCCGAACGTACGTGGTCACGGGCGACCCGGCCTACGAACAGGCCTACTGGAGCATCCTCGACGTCCGCAACGGCGTGAAGCCCCGGCCCGACGGCCGCACGGTGGCGCTGCGGACGCTCATGGAACGGCAGGGATTCACCGCCGACGAGTTCGCCAAACTGAAGCGATCCGAGGACAACTCCAACGCGCTGGTCACCACCGAGACGATCGCCATGCATGCGATCAAGGGCGAGTTCGATGACGGCACGGGGGGCTACACGAAGAAGGGGCCCCCCGATCCGGAGCTGGCCCGGCGGATCATGCACGACGCGAAGTACCACGCCGACAAGGAGACGATCATGAACCCGATCGGCGAGTTCGAGGAGATGCTCGACCGTCGCACGGAGGCGGCCGTCACCGCGGCCCGGATTCGCAGCGACCGCCTGATGCTCTGCATGATCGGCCTGGCGGCGCTGGCCGCCGCGATCGCCTGGCAGAGCATCCAGGCCCACGGCCGGAGCCTGCGGCGGGCGATCGACGAGCTGTCGAAGACATCGGAGTACGTCGCCAGCGGGGCCTCGCAGGTGGCCGCCGCGAGCCGCTCGCTGGCCGAGGGCACCGCGGAACAGGTGGCGTCGATCGAGGACATCGCGGCGTCGGCCCGCGAGACCAGCTCGATGGCCACCATCAACGCCCAGAAGACGAGCACCGCCGGCGACGTGGTGGGCCGCGAGCAGGAGCAGTTCCGCGGCACCGGCACGCTGCTCGGCGAGATGGTCACCGCGATGGACGAGATCGACACCGCCGGCGGCCGCATCTCGCGGATCATCAAGGTGATCGACGAGATCGCCTTCCAGACGAACATCCTCGCCCTCAACGCCGCGGTCGAGGCCGCCCGGGCCGGCGAGGCGGGGCTCGGCTTCGCCGTCGTGGCCGACGAGGTCCGCAGCCTCGCCCAGCGGTGCGCCAAGGCGGCCCGCGAGACGGCGGAGCTGATCGAGGAATCGATCGCCCGCTCGCAGTCGGGCAAGAAGAAGGTCGACGACGTGGCCGCGGCGATCCGGACGCTCGCGGACCAGTCGGCCGGCGTCCGCACGCTCGTCGACGAGGTGCAGCTCGGCAGCCGCGAGCAGCTGCGGGCCTTGGAGCGGATCGGCTCCGCGCTCGAGCAGATCGAAGACGTCACACAGCACGCCGCCTCCGGCGCCGAGGAGGGCTCGGCGGCCGCGGATGAGCTGACGGCCCAGGCCGGCGCCCTGCGGGACGTGGTCACGGCGCTCGAGAAGGCCGTCGGATCGCAGAACCGCCGGCTGATGCGACGCTGAAAAATGCCCCGGCGTGGGCGGACGAGGCGGATTGTCCGCCCACGCCATTGGGGCATCCTTCTGGATCGTGTTCCGATCCCGGGCGGGGTCACCCGGCCGGAGCCGGGCGCCCTGCCCGAGACGGTTGCGTATGCGCTACTCCGTTCGCACCATGACGAAGCCGTGGTAGGCCTCGTTGCCGTGCTCGCCGATGTCGAGTCCCTCGACCTCCTCCTGCGCGGCCACCCGCAGCCCGACGACGGCCTTGATGATCAGCCAGCAGATCGCCGAGACCGGCACCACGTAGGCACCGACCAGCAGCACGCCCACGAGTTGGGCGATGAGCTGCTTGGTGCCGCCGCCGAAGAACAGGCCCGCGTACGGGCCGCCGACGGCAGCCGCGCCCATCGGGGTGTTCGCGACGGTGGTCGAGAGGTCGCTCGAGGTGAACAGTCCCACGCAGAGCGTGCCGAAGATGCCGCACACCAGGTGCACGCTCGTGGCCCCGACCGGGTCGTCGATCTTGATGCGGTCGAAGAACAGGACCGAGAGCACCACCAGCACGCCGGCGATCGCGCCGATGATCGCGGCACACTGAATGGTCGTGAACGCCGCGCTCGCCGTGATGCCCACCAGGCCGGCGAGGCAGCCGTTGAGGGTCATGCCGATGTCCGGCTTGCCGAGCAGCAACCAGGCCGTGATCGTGGCGGCGACGGTGGCGGCTGCGGCCGCCATGTTCGTGTTCACCGCGACCTGCGAGGCGAGGGCCCCGCCGTCGGCGGCGACGCCGAAGGTGCTGCCCGGGTTGAAGCCGAACCAGCCGAACCAGAGCACGAGGCAGCCGATGAAGGCGGCCATCATGTTGTGGCCGGGCAGCGCCTGGACTTTCCCGGACGAGGAGTATTTGCCGATCCGGGGACCGAGGATCAACGCCCCGGTGAGGGCGGCCCAGCCCCCCACGGAATGCACTGCCGTGCTGCCGGCAAAGTCCCAGAAGTTCCACTCCTTGGCGAGGTAGCCGAAGCCCCAGATCCAGTGGCCGGTGATCGGGTAGATCACCAGGGCCATCAGGAAGCTGAAGATGATGAAGGAGTGGTACTTGATCCGCTCGGCGACGGCCCCCGACACGATCGTGGCGGCGGTTCCGGCGAACACCAACTGGAAGAAGAACTTCGTCCACAGGGGCACGCTGGCCCAGGCGATCGAACCATACTGGCCGACGTACTTGTCACCCACAGCCGGACTGTTGTCAGCGGCCCCCACCATCCAGGAGCCGGAGTTGCCGACGAAGGCACCATCGCCGGCGCCGAACATCAGATCCCAGCCCAGCAGGAAATAGGCCAGCGACGTGGCCGCGAACACGATGAAGTTCTTGGACAGGATGTTGACGCAGTTCTTCGAGCGGGCAAAGCCCGACTCGACGCACCCGAAGCCGAGGTTCATGAAGAACACGAGCATGCCGCAGACCAGCACCCAGACGGTGTCGGCCGCGACCCAGAGTTTTGGCACCATCTCGTCAACGGTGGGGGATGCCGGCGTCGCCGCGGCGACCGTGGAAGGATTCTCCCCCTCGGCGAATGCCAGAGGTGACAGGTCAACCGGACCGAACAGCACCGCGGCCAGAATGGCCGCAGCGCAGAACCAACGCGTCATGCGCTTCGTGAACATGGGATCCGCCTCGTATGGATCAGGTGGGAACGAAAGGTGGGAGATGCGGAACGACCCGCAACGCGGCTCAGCAGGGCAAAGTTCGTGCCACTGAGGCTGTCTCATCGGCGAGACGAAGCCGGCCTGCCGTCCGGTCGAGCGCCTCTGGCGCGGCTTTTTTCCGGGGGGTTCTCGTCCCCCCGCCCAGCCCCCCCAGGTCCTGAAAATGCCCCGCATTCGCGCCGATGGAGCGCGTCGTGGCCGCCAGGGCCGCCCGCTTCACAGGCAGCGAGTGATGCAAGTCCGGGCAGGGGCCAGGTTCAAAACGTGACCACCAACCCCGCATCGTGGGGATCGCCCGGGTCGGGCTGAGCCCCTTGGCGGGCCACGTCCTCGTCGAGCGCGTCGACGAGCCGCTCGTGATGGGCGACGCCCGCGGCCGCGAGGAAGTTGGCCAGCAGCCGGAATCCGTGCCGCGTGAGGATGCTCTCCGGATGAAACTGGACCCCGTAGGCGCAGCGGCGTTCGTCGGCGATGGCCATCACGGTGTCCTCGCTGTCGCGGGCGATGATCGTGAAGCCGGCCGGCAGCGCGGCGGCATCCACGATCAGCGAGTGGTAGCGGCAGGCCGTCATCGGGCTGGGTATCCCGGCAAACAGATTGAGGCCATCGTGGATCACGGCGCTCGTCCGGCCGTGTGTCGGCTCGCCCGCCCGCACGATCCGGCCCCCCTCCGCGGCGGCGAGCACCTGATGGCCGAGGCAGACGCCCAGGATCGGCACCCGCCCCAGGGACCGCTTCACGAGGTCGAGCGAACAGCCCGCCTCCGCGGGCGTGCAGGGGCCCGGCGAGATCACGATCGCGGCCGGTGCCGCCGCGAGGATCGCCTCGGCGGTCGCGGCATGGCTCGAAACCACGGCGGCGTCGACCCCGAGCAGGTGGAAGTGCCGGGCGAGGTTGAACACGAAGCTGTCCCGGTTGTCGACGACGACGATCATGCGGGCGGTTGCTCCAGTCCCCCGCCGATGCCCAGCGCGTCGAGCACCCGGAACATCCCTTCCGCCTTGGCCAGGGATTCCGCGTGCTCCGCCGCCGGATCGCTCGCGGCCGTGATCCCGCCGCCGGCGGCGCAGGCGATCGTGCCGGGCGACATGACCAGGGTGCGGATCAGGAGGTTGAAGTCCGCGGTGCCGTCGAGCCCCACGTAGCCCAGCGAGCCGCAGTAGCACCCGCGGGCCGCCCCTTCGAGCGCCGAGATGATCTCGCAGGCCCGGTGCTTGGGGGCGCCGGAGATGCTGCCGCCGGGGATCGCCGCCTCCAGGACGTCGAGGGCGTTCAGGCCACGCTCGAGCCGCCCCGACACGATCGAGACCAGATGCTGCACGTAGCGATACCGCTCCAGTCGGCAGAGGGCCTCCACGCGAACGCTCTCGGGCGAGCAGACCCGCGACAGGTCGTTGCGGAGCAGGTCGACGATCATCACGTTCTCCGCCCGATCCTTGGCGCTGGCCTCGAGGTCGGCCGAGGCATAGAGGTCGGCCTCCGGCCGCGCCGTCACCCGCCGTGTGCCCTTGATGGGATGCGTGCGGACCAGCCCCCTGGCAACCTGCAGGAACCGCTCGGGCGACATGCTGGCCACCTGCACGCTGCCCGCGTCGAGGAAGCAGGCGAAGGGCGCGGGATTCACCTCCCGCGCCCGCAGGTAGAGCGTCATGGGATCGACATCGGCGGTCACCTCGAACCGCTGCGCCAGGTTGACCTGGAAGATGTCGCCGGCCCGCACGAACTCGATCCCCCGGCGAACCATCTCCAGGTAGGCATCGGGGGTGTGCGTCGACCGCACGCCCGCGCGGCCCGGCAGCGGGAAGCGAGCGGCCGACGAGCCGGCCGTGGCCGCGGAATCGCGTGCGGCGGCGCCCCCTTCGAGCACGGCGGCCAGCCGACTGCGGGCTCGCGCGGCCCGCTCCAGCGGTCCGCGGGCCGGCACGCCCTGCGACATGAACCAGCCGCGGCCGAGATCGTGGTCGTAGGCGAAGACGAGGTCGTAGACGTGCAGCGAGAGCAGGGGGTCGGGGCCCGCGGCGGCAGGGGGCTCGAGTCCGAGACGGGCCAGCCCGCATTCGTAGGCGATCAGTCCGGCCACGCCTCCTTGGAAGGGCGGCAGTCCGGGGACGGTCGGGCTGGCGAGGTCGCCGAGCAACCGCCGCACGGCGGCGAAGGCGGCTGCGACATCCTGTCGGCAGGCGGACCAGTCGGCGCGGCGCTGGACCTGCCAGGAGTGGATGGGGTCCGCCGCCACGAACGAGTAGCGGCCCAGGCGCGGCGGCGCCGCGCCGTCGGCCGGATCGGGTCGATCGACGACGGCGCTGTCGAAGAACACGGCGTGCGACAGCCGGCCCGCATGCCGAAACACCGCCACGGGATCGAGGTCGGGGGCGGCCTCGGCCACCAGGCAGCCGGACGGCGTGAACCAGGAGTGGCCCAGCCAGGCATGCCGGGGAGCGGCCGGCGCCGCGATGAAGCCCGACGCGGAGGCAGTAGGGGAGTTCATGCCGGGGCGGGCTTCGTGGGGGTGGCCTCGGTGCCCCGTCGGGCCGAGGTCTCGGCAGCGCGGGCGGCCGCTCGAGAGGGGCCGTGCCCGATCTCCTGCTCGGTGAGATGTCCCCAGTCGAGTGGCTGGTCCTGCCGGTAGTCCTTGCCCAGCGTGACCGCGGTCACCGCCTTCGCCATCTCGTAGCCGAGGTAGAAGGCGTGGCTCGGGTCGACGTCGTCGCGGCCCGCGGCGGCGAGGTCGTCGAACAGCTGGAACGGGTCGCGGGAGTGCAGGTGCAGCCCGGCGCCCACCAGGTGGATCGTGCCCGCTTCGGCGAAGATCCGGAAGTTCTGGTCGCGGATGGCCGCCGCGAGCCGGTCGAGCGACTCGTGTCCGTGGGCCCGCGGCTTGCCGCCACGGAGCGTCACCAGCTGCGGCTCGACGTGCTTGGGGAGCGTGCGGTTGGTGACGGCGTGCCAGACCAGGGCGCGGGCCAGCGCGCACTCCCGCACGCTGCTGGAGGCCCAGTGGATCACCTCCGTCGTGAGCACCGAGCGGATGCCGGTCTCCTGGCAGAAGCCGAGCAGCAGGACGTTGATGCCGGCGGAGTCGACATCGGTGAGCTCGGTGAGGTTGCCGATGCCCATCATGATCTCTGCGGCCGGATGGCGACGGCGGACGTCGAGGTAGCGGCCGAGGCTCTCCGCGAACCCGAAGCCGATCGGCTCGAGCACCGGATCGAGCCGATGCCGCACGCCCGCCTTCGCCACCGCCTCGATCGTCGCCTCGAAGCCCTCGAGGCTGGACGGCACGTCGGGCACCACCACCACCTCGCAGCCCCAGTCGGCGGCCGCCGCGACGTTGGTGGAGTTCACCGACAGCACGAGGTCGGCGCCCGCCCTCACGGCCGCGGCCACCTCCACCGGATCGAAGCTGTCGATCGACACGCGGAAGCCCGAGTCGACGAGCGACCGAACGGCATCGCCGACCCCGGCCCACCGGTCGCCCGGATCGCAGCCGACGTCGATCCGGTCGGCGCCGGCGGCGGCGAGCCGGCGGGCCTCCGCCAGGAGATCGGCGGCCGCCAGCCGCGGCGCGTGGTTGATCTCGGCGATGATCTCGATGTCGTGGCGGCCGTAGCCCGTCAGGTCGCGTGACTTCTGCCCGAAGAACTCGTCGAGGGCTCGCAGGTCTTCGGGGCCGCGCTCGACGGGCAGCGGCGTGACCTCCGCGCAGGCCTCCAGGGGCCCGCGGCAGCCGCCCGGGATCTGGATCCGCGTGGTTCCCGGCGGCACCTCGAGCCGCTTGGCGATCCAGGGCGTGGTCATCAGTGCGGCCACGGTGATCGGCATCACCTGCACGCTCCAGTCGAAACCCGCCCGGGGAGCGAGCCGCTCCAGCACCTGCCGCAGCGAATGCTCGGCGAGCCGGCCGGTGACGAAGTGGATGCGGGGACGGTCGGCGGTCACGATGGGCTCGCGGAACGACGGAATCGGCAGTTTATCATGCTGGTCGTCGCCTCCCGCCCCGGGTTCGTCGAGCCAGCCGCCATGATTCTCGAGGGACTCGTGACCACGATCGCCCCCGACGGCCGCCTCCACGTGGCCGCCATGGGGCCGTGGATCGCCGACGACGAGCGGGCGACGGGGCGGATCACGCGGCTCGTGCTCCGGCCGTTCGCCACGAGCCAGACCGCCGAGCACTTCGCCCGCACCGGCTGCGGCGTGTTCCATGCGACCGACGACGCGCTGCTCGTGGCCCAGGTGGTCACCGGCGCCCGTGCCGCGCCGCCGCCGTCGCGGCCGGCGACCGCCGTGGCCGGCCGCGTGCTCGACGACGCCTGCCGGGCCTGGGAGTTCGCCGTCGACCGCGCCGACCGGTCCCAGGAGCGGCACGAACTCTCTGCCCGGGTCGTGGCGGAGCATGCCGGCCGGCCGTTCCTGGGCTTCAACCGGGCGGCCCACGCCGTCGTCGAGGGGGCGATCCTCGCCACCCGCGTGCACCTGCTCGGGGACGCCGAGGTGGGCCGTCGGCTCGAGGACCTGCGGGTGCTCGTCGACAAGACCGGCGGCCCCCGGGAACGCGAGGCCTTCGCCCTGCTCGAGGCCTTCGTCCGCGGCGGCTGACGGGGGGCCGTGCGAGACCGCTCGCTCGGGGTATGCTTGGAGGGCTATGCCCGATGCCCCCTCCTCCGCATCCCTGCAGCCCGATGCCGTCGAGGTCCGCGCGCCGTCGCGGATCCATCTCGGCATGCTTTCCTTCGGCGTGAAAGCGGCCCGCGTCTACGGGGGCGTCGGGGTGATGGTCGACCGGCCGGTCGTCCAGGTGCGGCTGCGGCGGTCGAAGCGGCTGGAGGCCCGCGGCCCCCACGCCGAGCGGGTCCTGAAATACGCCAAGTCGTGCATCGAGGCCTGGCGGCTCGGCGACGCGGCGTGTGCGCTCGAGGTGATCACGGCGCCTCCGGCGCACGTCGGCTTTGGCAGCGGGACGCAGCTCGGGCTGGCCGTTGCCGCCGGCGTTCGCCACCTGTTCGCGATGGGGGCGGAGGCCTCCGTGCCCCCCGGGGCGCCGCATCCGGTGCAAGACGAGCTGTCGCCCGGCGAGCACGACTGGCTGTTCGACATCCGGGACGCGATGTCGTTCGCCAGGGCGGTGGGCCGCGGGCGCCGGTCGTGCGTGGGGGTGTACGGATTCAGCCGCGGCGGCCTGATCGTGGAGGCCGGCCGCGTGATCCGCGACGACGCCGACGACGACACGACCCGCGACTTCTCGCCGATGGTGGCCCGCGTGCGGCTCCCCTCGACCTGGCGGTGCGTGCTGCTGATCGCCCGCGAGGCCGTCGGCCTGTCGGGCCAGGCGGAGCTGGAGGCGTTCGGCCGCCTGCCGCCGGTGCCCCACGAGGTGACCGCCGAACTCTCGCGGATCGCGATGCTCGACCTGCTGCCGGCGGCGGTGGAGGGCAAGTTCATCGAGTTCTCGCTCGCCGTGCGGAACTACGGCGCGCTGGCGGGCGGGCCGTTCGTGGCCGAGTCGCGGAAGCTGCCCTACGCCCAGGCCACGGCCGATCTCCTGGAGCTGCTCACCGAACTCAACGCCGTCGGCTGCACGCAATCGAGCTGGGGGCCCGCGGTGATGGCCGTCTGCGAAACACTCGACAAGGCCGGCGGGCTGGTCGACCGCCTGGAGTCGCTCGGCATGGGCAAGCATCACGACATCGTGATCTCGAAGTTCGACCAGCAGGGCGCGATGCTCCGCGTGATCGAGTGACGCCGCGAGGCTGACGGCAGCGGTCAGCCCCGGACGGGCAGGCCGTAGGCCGTGAGCACCTGCCGCAGCTTGGCGGCGAGCGGCGGCTCGAGCGGAACCAGCGGCAGCCGGATCTCGCCGGTGTCACGGCCGAGCATCGCCATCGCGGCCTTGATCGGGATCGGATTGCTCGCCAGGCCGAGCAAATCGCGGCACAGGCCGAAGAGCTTCGCGTGGAGCGCCCGGGCCGTGGCGCGGTCGCCCGCGTCGAAGGCGTCGCAGAGCGCCTTCATGTCGGCCGGCACGACGTTGCCCACCACCGAGATCACGCCCCGTCCGCCGACGGCCAACAGCGGCAGTGTCATGCTGTCGTCGCCGGAGAGCACGGTCAGGTCGGTGGCGGCGAGGATCTGCGAGGCCTGGTCCATCGAGCCGGTCGCCTCCTTGAGCATGGCGATGGAGGGGAGTTCGGCGAGCCGGATGATCGTCTCCGGCTCGATGTTGCGGCCGGTCCGCGTGGGAATGTTGTAGACGCAGATCGGGATGTCGACGGCCTCGGCGAGGGCCTTGAAGTGCTGGTAGATGCCCTCCTGCGTCGGGCGGTTGTAGTACGGGCCCACCACGAGCGCCGCGTCGGCCCCGGCCTTGGCGGCGAACTTCGTGAGCCGCACCGCCTCGGCGGTGGAGTTGGACCCCGTGCCCGGCATCACGCGGATCCGGCCGGCGGCCGCGGCGATGCTCTCGGCGATCACCCGCTCGTGCTCGTCGTGCGTGAGCGTCGGGGACTCTCCGGTCGTGCCCACCGGGCAGATGCAGGTCGTGCCGGCCCGGACCTGGAAGTCGATCTGCTCGGCGAGCCTGGCCGAGTCGAGCTTGCCGTCGCGGAAGGGCGTGACGATGGCGACCGACAGGCCGGCGAACTTCTCGGCGCGGGTGGGCATGGCAGACGGACCTCGGAAGGTGCGGGGGCTACGGCGGGAGCCACGGCGGCCGTGCTTGCCGATTCCCGTGGCGGGCGGGAGGATAGGGTTTTTCCGAACATGCGGCAAACCCCGGACAGCGGCGGGCGAGAGGACGAACCATGGGCCAGCGGAGTGCGGACGTCGCCAGGCCGACGCTGCGGATGGGCCGGCCCCGGCAGGCGGCGGTCGCGGCGGCGGAGACGGTCGTCGCCGGCGGCGGCCATCCGGCGACGATCGGCGTCGTGCTCGGCACCGGTCTCGGCGGACTGGCCGACCGGCTCACGGGCCGCTGGTCGATGCCGTCGACGGAGACCGGCTGGCTCGCGAAATCGACCGCCACCGGCCACGCCGGGCGGATCGTCTGCGGCACGCTCCGCGGAACGCCGATCGCGATGCTCCAGGGACGCGTGCACGGCTACGAGGGCTTTCCCCCCGAGACGCTCACCCGCGGCATCGAACTGCTCGCGGCGCTGGGGGTGACGCAGGTGCTGTTGACCAACGCCTCGGGCGGCCTCAGGCACGACATGACCGGCGGCGAACTGGTGGTCGTCACCGACCACATCGACATGGTGCGGCGGCCGTGGGGCGATGCGCTCGAGCCCGACGCCGCCGGGGAACGGCCGCCGCGGCACGGCTCCTACGATCCGGCCCTCGCCGACCTGGCACTGGCGGCGACGCGGCAGGCGGGCGTGATCGCCCGCAAGGGCGTCTACGCATTCCTCTCCGGCCCGACCTACGAGACGCGGTCGGAATACCGCATGCTCCGCCGCATGGGCGCCGACGTGGTCGGCATGTCGACGGTGCCCGAGGTGGTGGCCGCGGCGCGGATGGGGCTCGACGTCGTCGTCTGCTCGGTGGTGACCAACGTCGCCAAGCCCGACGCGCTCGCGCACGTCGACACCGACGCGGAGGATGTCTGCCGCATGGCCGCCACCGCGGCAGACGGCGTGTGGGCGATCCTCGAGACCCTCGCGGCCCGCGCCGCCGGACGGCCATGCGTGTCGTGCTGACCAACGACGACGGCGTCGACGCGCCGGGCCTGGCGGCGCTCGAGCGGGCCGCGGCGGTGCTCGGGGCGACGCTCGTGGTCGTCGCCCCCGCGGAGTGCCATTCGGGCTGCGGTCACCGGGTGACGACGCGGGCGGCGATCCGGATCGACGACGTGGGGCCGGGGCGGTTTCGGGTCGCCGGCACGCCGGCCGACTGCGTGCGGATCGCCCTGGCGAAGCTGGTGCCCGACGCGGCGCTGGTGCTCTCGGGCATCAATGCGGGCGGCAACCTCGGCGCCGACATTCATCATTCCGGGACGGTCGCCGCCGCCCGCGAGGCGGTCTTGCACGGTGTGCCGGCGATCGCGGCGTCGCAGTACCACCGCGCCGGCCAGCCGATCGACTGGAGCCGCTCGGCCCGCTGGGTGGCGGACGTGCTGGCCGACCTCCGCGGCCGTTCGGTTGCGCCGGGCGAATTCTGGAACGTGAACCTCCCCGACCTGCCGGCTGATGCGGCCGACCCGCCGGCCGTCGACTGCGCGGTGGACGGGTCGCCCTTCGGCCTCGGCTACCGGCTGACCGCCGAAGGGTGGGCCTACGAGTCGAGCTACCACGAGCGGCCGCGGGTCCCGGGGGGCGACATCGACGTCTGTTTCGGCGGCGGGATCGCGGTGTCGCGGGTCCGAGCCGTGTAGCGCGGGTCGTGTGGTGGAGCGCGGGTTTTCAACCCGCGTGCGCTCGGCACAGGTTGAAAAACCTGTGCTACTCGGGGAAGGAGCGCGGGTTTCCAACCCGCGACACGTGGGCACGGGTTGAAACCCCGTGCTCCACCTACGTCACGCCAGGTCCGCGTCGAACACCCGCACCTGCGCCC
>Ga0194119_10004458_pt1 | contig 21655 bp, 20 predicted proteins | sample TA2MahC100mmetaG_FD_148620 | JGI IMG/M metagenome (GOLD analysis project Ga0194119, IMG submission 148620) | Freshwater microbial communities from Lake Tanganyika, Tanzania - TA2015018 Mahale Deep Cast 100m | ecosystem: Environmental > Aquatic > Freshwater > Lake | place: Tanzania: Lake...
CGCACCGCGAGGTTTTCCGCGATCGCCGGGCTGGATCGGAAGGAGATGGCCCGTGGGTTGGGCAAGCCCCTGCTGGAAAACCCGGCGCAGACGCGCCCGCTCGAGCGCATCGTCGAGCCGCGCATCAAAAGGATCGACGTTGACCGGCAGCCGCCTCTCGCGCCAGAGGTAATAGAGCGTGTCCTCGTAGGCCGGAAGCACAAGGCTCGCTGCAAGCCCCAGCCTCTGCGCAAGCGCGGCAGCGAATCGCCTCGCGTCTTCGCAACCGAAACGGCTGTGTACCGACTCGTCGGCCTGCAGGCGGGGATCGCGCCAGCAAGGCTGGCCGTCGCGACGCCAGTAGGCTGCGAGCGCCCAACGCGGCAAGGGCTCGCCCGGATACCATTTGCCCTGACCGAAGTGCGCAAAGCCCCCCGATCCGTAGCGCGCCTTCAGCCGCGCAAGCAACTCCGCGCCGTAGTGGCGCTTGCTCGGACCAAGCGCCTCGGTATTCCATTCGGCAGCATCGCGATCGTCGCTCGCAACGAAGGTGGGCTCGCCGCCCATCGTGAGACGCACATCGCCTTCGAGCAGTTCGCGGTCCACCTTTCTGCCAAGCGCGTCGATTGCTTCCCACTGCGCCTCGGTGTAGGGCTTGGTGACCCGCGCCGATTCGTGCACCCGCTGCACACTCATCCGGTGCGCAAACTGCACCCCGCTGGTCTCGTGTGCCCCTTCCACGGGCGCGGCATCCTCCGGCTCAGGTGTACAGGCCACCGGGATATGTCCCTCACCGGCCAGCAATCCCGACGTAGGGTCGAGCCCGATCCAGCCCGCCCCGGGCAGGTAGACCTCGCACCACGCATGCAGGTCGGTGAAGTCCTGCGCAACGCCAACCGCGCCTTCGCGCGGCGCCTCGTCGGGCTTGAGTTGCACCAGGTAGCCCGAAACAAAGCGGGCTGCAAGCCCCAGGTGACGCAGCACATTCACCAGCAGCCACCCGGTATCCCGGCACGAGCCTGAAGCCAGTACGAGGGTCTCTTCGGGCGTTTGTACCCCAGGGTCCATCCGGACGGTGTAGGCGATCCGGCGCTGCAGGGCCTGATTGATTGCGACCAGATAGTCCACCGTGGCCGCGGACTTGCCTGCGTAGTCCTCGAGGAAGGACTTCAGACACGGTGTGAGCGGCCCTTTCGCGCAATAGGCGCCGAGATTGCGCGCAAGATCCTCCGCGTAGTCGAAAGGAAAGCGCTCGGCCTCAGGTTCGAGAAAGAAGTCGAAGGGGTTGTAGACCGCCATCTCTGCAACCAGATCGACCTGGATACGCAAGGCCTCCACACGCTTCGGAAACACGATCCTGGCCAGGTAGTTGGCGTAGGGGTCCTGCTGCCAGTTGATGAAATGATCCTCGGGAGCCACCCGCAACGAGAAACTCAGGATCGGCGTTCGGCAATGCGGCGCCGGCCGCAGGCGCACGATCTGCGGTCCCAGCGCGATCGGCCGGTCATAGCGGTAGGACGTGAGATGGTGCAGCGCAAGATGAATCGACATGTTCGGAATGATGCAATATCAATGCCAGGCTGCCAAGATGAACCCTTCCACCTTCGCAGATCCCCCTCCGTGTCCGAAGGGTCCCGTGCGGCATTGAAGATCCCCTCCTCCTTCGCAGATCCCCTCCAAAGGAGGTGTACAGAGCGTGATGCCTCCGGCACGACGTCGAGTCCGACTCTGGCGGGGCCCCCTTGTGTGGATCGCGCGCAGGGGCAGTCAACCCTGGCTGATCGCCGCGCTTGCGCTCGCCGCCTGCCTCGACAGCCTGGTACCAGTGCTCCCCGCCGAAGTGTTTGCCTTCGCGCTCATGGTGCTGCAACCGAGTCGCCGGTGGCGGATCGCCGCAGGCTTTGCTGCCGCCGCCGCAATCAGCGCCCTGCTGCTTGCGAGCATGCTGAACGGTGCGCTCGTCGGGTTGGGACCCGGCGTGCCAGGCGCTGATGGGCTTTCCAATGGACCCGGCGTGCCAGGCGCCGATCTCCTTGCCGCAGAACCCGGTGCGCGATGCAGCGATTCCGCCTCAACTGGACCCCTTGGCCTCGTTACGCAAAGCCTGGACTGCGCACACCGCTTTCTGCGCGAAGCAGGTCTGCCGACGCTACCGGTTCTGGCGATCCTTTCGGTCTTCCCCGACACTCCTCGCGCCTCGGTGGCCTTTGCCACACTGCTCGGTGTTCCATCGGGCAGCGTTTTCGCGGCAGTGTTGGCCGGAAAGGCGCTGCTGTACCTTGCAATGTTGGTTGCTGTGGAGGCGTTGCTGCCCTTGGGTGCGAAGCGGAACCCAGTGCGATGGCTGCAGCGGCCGCAAGCGCTGCAACGCTGGCTGGTGCGCGAGCAAAAACGCCACGCAGGACTGTCGCAGAACCGGTGATCCGGTTCGCCGAACCCCATCGCGCATCGCAGGCCAAGGCTGTGAATCAACTGCAACACTTCGCCACAAACCACTGGAAATAAATAACTTCGCGCGCTATCCTCAGGGCTCTGGAACTTCGCCAGAGGCCTTCATGGAGTAAGCAGCATGCACACCGTACCGTTCGATATCGTAGAGTGGTCTGGCGCCGTCGTGGTGATCTGTCTTGTGGCGGTGGCCGCCCTGGGTGGGACCTTCACCCTGCTCGACGCTGCCAACCAGATCTGGAAGCGTTTCGACCCTGCCGAGAAGGAAGCGCAGGCCCGTCGGGCCGATGCGGCACGCAAGGCGAAGATGCTTGCCGAACTGCGCGCGGAAATGCAGTCGCGCGAAGCCGGCACGGCCTAGGCCAGATAGTGCTCTGCCCGGAGCCTGGATCTGCTGCACACGAGTGGCTTGAGCCCACGCGAGGCCCTCGAACCGGGGACAGATCGCTGTCGAGGGGATCGCCCCGGGAACGCCTCGGTAACGCCCTGGAATCGGCTCGCCCGGGAACGCCCTGGAAACGCCTTCTATTTCCCCTTGCGGTAGCGCTCGATCGCTTCCTTGAGGTCGCGATGCTCGCCGCAACCGAAAATACAGGCTCTGCTCAGCCGCTGCAACATGGCTTCGGCACCGGTAAGGTCGTTCTTCATGAGAAGAAGCTCGCCGTAATACTCGAGCGCGCCCCGGTGGTCGGCCTTGATCCTGAGGGCACTCGTATAGTGAAACTCCGAGCGCTCGAGGTCGGGGGGTGTCTGCTTGCGAAAGGCGTAGCCCATGAGGTTGTGCCAGTCGGCGCTTTCCGGCTGGTTCACTTCGCGCAACCGCGCAAGCGCATCCGGTACCTTACCGTCGCGGATCAGGTCGGCCGAAGTCTTCATCCACTGGCGATCCGGGGGTGCTGGCGACGAGGTGTCGGAGGCCGCGTGGGCGTTGAGCCCGCAAACCACTGTACCAAGGCCTAGAATTGCCCCGAAAAGTACCCGGGCGGCAGCAACCTTCACGCCCGGGACGGCTGCAACCCCAGTGCGTGCGGCTGAGGCTCGAAGGGAGGGCACCGTGGGAGTGCCAAACCTTCGAGGCTTCGCCGAAACTGAAAGCTGTGCTGTGTGCGTGCCGGATTCCAGGTAGCTCATCTTTACCGCTCCTCGTGATGGCATTGGGTGCTGCGTATCCAGCCGCTTCAGATCCAGTCCCCGTCGCCAAAGTCGCCCTCGAATCCCGAGCCGTCATCGGCTCCCGCGGCATCCCAGGCACTGCCTGCATCGGCCACCTGCGTAAACCCTGATTCGCCCGATGCGAAGCCCGCGGCGTCAAAGCCACCCGCTCCAGCGGCTTGCGAAGGGCTGTCGGCAAGCAGGCTCTGCATACCCTGCCAGATCGCCTGGCCCACCACCACACCGGCGGCAGCCCCGACCAGACTCCCCATGAGGCCCTGGGTCCAGCTACCCTGTGCCGCCGCGCGTGCAGGGCCTTCAGTGCCCACACCACCCGTGGGACGGGGTGGTGGCGCTCCACCCGCCGAAGCTGCCCCGGAGAAACGGGCCGGCTGCAACGCGCCCTGGGCGTAGCCCTGGCGTCCCCAGGTGCCTGGCTCGCCTGACCGCACGGCCGAGGCTGGACTTTCGCTGGCCGCCCGGGCAGCCTTGAGCGTTTCCTCGAGCTCGCGTATGCGTTGCTGCGCGACCTGAAGGGCGATTCCGAGCGCCATCGCCCGCTGCGTGAGGAGATACGCCGCGCTGGGTTGCCGCCTAAAGGCCTGCGCGATCATTTGCTCAGCCTGGAGGTCTTTTGCATCAACCCGGGCCTCGACCAGGCGACCGAGGAACTGTTGCAGATGCGCCTCTTCGGAAGGTGTCATGGCTTGCTCCGTGTTGCACGATGCGAAGGATCGTAATGGTGGATCAATACCCATGTCAGCCGCGTGAACTTCACACCGGCGCGCCAGTGGCTGCTTCCGGGCAGCGTGTAGCATCAGCACGGGGTCTTGATGTTGCGAAGGAGCCTTGTCGTGGCGCAGAGCATGTCGTGGGAGGAATGGGCTGGTCACGATGCCCTCGGGCTGGCGGCGCTGGTACGCGCAGGTGTGTTGACTCCGCAGGAACTCGCCGAGCAGGCTGCTGCGGCGATCGCCAGGGTCAACCCCTTGCTCGAGGGTGTGGTGGAAGTCTTCGACGACGCCATCGACGACCCGTCGGCCAACGGCTTCAACCCTCGGGGCGAGTTTGCAGGTGTCCCCTTCCTGCTCAAGGACCTCGGGCCTGCGATGCGCGGCAGGCTCCAGGAGATGGGATCGCTCTTCATGCGTGGCAACCGCGCCACCGCCGACACCTTCCTCACCGGCAAGATGCGCAACGCCGGCCTGAACCTGATCGGCCGCACCACGACGCCCGAGTTCGGCGTGTGCAGCTCCGCCGAGAATCCGGCCCTCTACATCACCCGCAACCCCTGGGACACCCGCTACACAAGCTGCGGCTCCTCCGCCGGAAGTGCGGTGATGGTGGCGAGCGGCGCAGTGCCGATGGCCCATGCCACCGACGGCGGCGGGTCGATCCGCATCCCCGCAGGCTTCAACGGACTGATCGGGATGAAGTGTTCACGCGGCGTCTTTTCGCTTGCGCCGGCACAGTCCGACCTCAGCGGGCTGGTATCCACGCAGGGCTGCCTGAGCCGAAGCGTGCGCGATACCGCAGCCTTTGTGGACGCCTGCCGCGGTGGAGCCCCCGGCGAGTTCATGCCCTTCTGGCTCAGCGAAATCCCGTATGCGCGCCTGATCGAGCGCGATCCGCCCCGGTTGCGCATCGCCCTCGCAGACAGTTTTGGCGACCACCGGGCGCTCGCTTCATTCTCTGCGCAACTTGCGGATGCCGGGCGCCTGCTCGAGGGGCTTGGTCATACGGTGGAATGGGCCCAGCCTGCGATCGACTACGCAGCCGCCTACGAGGCCCAAACCGTGTGCTACATCAGCAACTTCGCGCAGGTCATCGCAGGGTTGCTGGAAGCGCGCGGACTCGAGCGTCCTCCGCAGGGTCTGATCGAACCGGTGAACCTGCGTATCTGGGAAACAGGCAAGGACCTGCGCTACCGCGACCGCTTCCGCATGCAGGTCCGGTTCAATCAGATTGCCCGCGGAGTTGGCGCGTTCTTCGAGGACTGGGATGTGCTGCTCACCCCGGTCAGCGCGCTTCCCACCCCCCTGCTCGGCACGCACGCCTACCTCACCCAAAGCGACAACCCGGATGTGCACGGCTGGTTTGCGCATCTGTGGCGCAACTTTGCCTTCACGCCGCTTGCAAACCTCTGCGGCATCCCTGCCCTGTCGCTCCCGCTTGCACTCCAGCCCAATGCGCTGCCCTCCGGTATCCAGGCGATCAGCCGCCAGGCTGCGGACGGTTTGCTTTTGCAACTTGCAGCACAGATCGAACGCGCGCTCGGCGGACGCTGGAATCAGGGCACCCGAGCACAGGTGCATGTGGTTTGATCGCGCGGCGTGGATGCCCCGTTGCGCCGGCGGCCGCAGTGGTCAGCTTCGGGCGATTGTGTAGTTGTTGAGCCGCAGCATCTTGCAGAGAGCTTTCATGTTGTCGACGGTGGGCGGAATCTGGGCGGCGCGAATCCGCTGACGGAGTTCCTCGTTCTTGTAGACCATGCCCTTTTGATTGGTGACCGTGCGGCACAGGTTCTCCGTGACGATCTTCGCCACCGAGGGCCGCAAGCTCACCACTTTCACGAAGGAAGGTGCCGGGAGGAACAGCATCTCGCCGTCGATTTCGCACTCCACCGAAGCTGACCGGGGCTGGCCGTCGATCAGCCCGAATTCGCCCACATGCGCGCCGGGCTTGAGCGAAACGAGCACCTTCTTCAGTACCCCGGCACCGCGCCCGAGCAGATACACCCGAAAAGCACCCGACAACACCACATACATCCCATCGGGTGCGTCGTCTTCCTTGAACACCTGCTGCCCTGCAGCGAACTTGCGGCTGCGGGTTTGCAGCATGATTTCGGTGAGGTCGTCGCCCGAGAGTCCGGCAAAAAAAGGTACGGCAGAGATCGGAACCGACATCGCAAAGCCTCCATTTGCCTGCCCGCAAACTCCACGATTACTTTACCGCAGCGACCGCACGGAGCAACTGCAATGCAGCAACCGGACGGAGCGCTCTGGCGCTCTGGCGCTCTGGCGCTTCGGCGCTCTGGCGCTCTGGCGCTTTGGCGATGCTTGCGGCAGGTATACGATGGAGGGCCGGAGCAGGAAGGCCACCGCGTTATCCGGACGCATTCCCCGGTGGTTCACAACCTGGTCCGGCGTTTGCGCTGCGCTCGGCGCAAGCCTCACCGATCCAATCTTCAACAGGGAGACACGAACATGACGACAACCCGTATGCGCTTTGGGATCTTTCTTGCCCCTTTTCACAAACCGGGCATCAACCCCACGCTGGCGCTCGAGCAGGATCTCGAGTTGATCCAGTGGCTTGATCGTTGCGGCTACGACGAGGCGTGGTGCGGCGAGCACCACTCCGCAGGCAGCGAGATCTCCGCGAGTCCCGAGTTGCTCATCGCGGTGGCCTCGCAACGTACCCGCACCATCCGCCTCGGAACCGGCGTGGTGAGCATGAGCTACCACAACCCCTTGTGGGTCGCTGAACGTATCGTGCAACTCGACCATCTCACCCGCGGCCGGGTCATGCTCGGGATGGGGCCAGGGTCGCTCCCGAGCGACGGGATCATGATCGGCGTGTCGCAGGCCGACACCCGCCGGCTGCTCGAGGAGGCGATGGCGGTGGTGATGCAACTCCTGCGCACCGAGGAGCCGGTGAGTTTTCGAAACGACCGGTGGAACCTGCAGGAGGCGAGGTTGCATCTGCGGCCCTACAGCAACCCGCTTTTCGACATCGCGGTGCCTGCCGTGGCCTCGCCCACCGGTCCGAAACTCGCGGGTCGCTACGGCGTGGGGCTGCTCTCGATCGGCGCCACCACCGCAGCCGGCTTCGATGCACTGGCGCTGCACTGGGATGTGATGGAACAGCAGGCAGCGCACTACCGCACCCGGGTCGACCGCAGCAAGTGGCGTCTGGTGGGCCTGGTGCATTGCGCCGAAACCATGGACCAGGCGTACCGGGATGTGGAATACGGCATCGAACAGTGGTTCGACTATTTCCAGGCCGTGGCCGCCTTTCCGCAGATGGCAGTGCCCGGGAGCAACGTGAAGGAGATGATCTCCTTTGTGAACGACTCGGGGTTCGGTGCGATCGGCACGCCCGACATGGTGCACGCCCAGATCGACCGGCTGTGGAAACAGAGTCAGGGTGGATTTGGAGCGTATCTGCTGCTTGCGCACAACTGGGCGAACTTCGATGCCACCCGCCGCAGCTACGAACTCATGGCGCGCCATGTGTTTCCGCAATGGCAGGGGCAGCTGTCCACGGCCGGAGCAGCCCACCGCGCGCGCGATTCGCGGACCGAACTGGCTGCAATCCACAGCAAGGCCGTGGAGGCGGCAACCGCGCGTTTCCAGGCTGAAGTTGCAGCGCGCGTCTGAGGTGTTGATCGCCGGCGCGGGCGTGATGGGCGCCGCGCTGGCCTACTGGCTCACCCGTCTGGCCCCCGCCCTCCGGGTTGTGCTCGTCGAGCCCGACCCGGGCTTTTCGCTTGCCTCGTCTTCGCGCTCGGCAAGCTCGATCCGCCAGCAGTTCAGCTGCCCGGTCAATGTGGAGCTGTCGCAGTTCGGCTTCCTCTTTCTGCGCGAGGCCCACGCCCATCTGGCCATCGAAGGCGACGCGCCGCAGTTGAGCCTGCACGAAGCCGGCTACCTCTACCTCGCCGGAGAGCGGCAGGCCGATTCCCTGCGCGCGCTCGACCGGGAACAGGTGCCTCTCGGCGTGCGTACCGCGCTTCTCGGCGCTGCAGCGCTGCGCGAACGCTTTCCCTGGCTCTGCACCCACGATCTCGCCCTCGGACGCCTGGGGCTCGAAGGCGAGGGCTGGTTCGATGGGCCGGCGCTGCACCGCGCTCTGCTTGCCAAGGCCCGCAAACAGGGGGCCCAGGTGGTGCACGACCGGGTCGTGCATGCGCACGACCCTGCGCAGATCGCGCTGGCATCGGGCGCAGTTTGGCGTTGTGAGCACTTTGTGTGCGCAGCCGGGGCATGGTCGGGCGCACTTGCCCGAGCCTCAGGTCTTCGGCTCGAGGTTCAACCTTCGCGCCGCACCGTGTTTGTGCTGAGTTGCCCCGCAGCGTTGCCCGCGATGCCGCTTGTGATCGATCCCTCGGGGTTCTGGATCCGACCCGAAGGCAGACATTTCCTGCTCGGCTTTCCGCCGCGCGATCCCGCTCTGGGCGCCGCTGTGACAGCCGCCGAGACCACCGAGACCGAGACGACGATCGAACCCCAGTGGCAGGAACTTGACGAAGCCTCCTGGGCATCCCTTGCCCACCGCATTCCAGCCTTTGCCGCGATGCGCATCGAAAGCGCCTGGGCCGGCTACTACGACATGCATCTCCTCGACCACAACGCCGTGATCGGTGCGCACCCGCAGAGGCCCTACTTCCACTTCCTGTGCGGCTTTTCCGGGCACGGCATGCAGCACGCCCCCGGCGCAGCCCTTGCGCTTGCCGAGCAGATACTCCACGGGGAAAGTCGCAGTCTCGAGGTATCGGCGCTCGGCTATCAACGCGTACTACGCGCAGAGCCCTACCTGGAACGCAATGTGATCGGTTGATGCGCGATCCTGCGCAACTCGCCCACGATGCCGTTGGGAAAGAAGTACACCGAGCAAACGAAAAGCAGTCCCATCCAGAGCAGCCAGCGATCGGGCGAGAAGAGTGCCGCAAGCATCGGGGCTGCCTCGGTTGCCTGAGCAAGGACCCGCAACAGGTCCTGCAGGTAGGCCTGCGCGACCATGAAGACAGCCGCTCCAAGCACTGCCCCGTAGAGCGTGCCCATGCCCCCGATCACAACCATCAGCAGCACATCCATCATGATCTCGAAACTGAGCGACGTATCCGGGCCGTTGTATCGCAGCCAGATCGCCAGCATCATTCCTGCGAGCGTGGCAAAGAGGGCTGAGATCAGGCTCGAGAGCGTTCGGAAGACCACCACCCGGTAGCCGATAGCCTCGGCCCTGAACTCGTTGTCGCGGATCGCCTGGAGTACTCGTCCAAAGGGTGAATTCACCACACGCAGCAGGATCAGGAACAGGGCTGTGCTCACGGCAAGGAGCAGGTAGTAGCACAGGATCCTGCCGTCGATGTTCACGCCCAGGACCGGATCGGGAAGGAGACGGGTGGCCGAGGTGAGCAGTGCAGGCACCCGGAAACTCAGCCCGTCTTCACCGCCGGTGAGTTCGGAGAACTGCGACGCAAGGGTCTGGAATGCTGCCGCCACGGCAAGGGTGATCATGGCAAAGAAGATCGCCCGTACCCGAAGCGATACGATGCCGATCAGCAAGGCGAGCGTGAGGCTCAGACCCAGCGCAGCAAGTGCTCCGAGCGCGAGCGCATCCCATCCTGCACCCATGCGCAGCGAGGCGATCGCAATCCCGTAGGCGCCGATGCCGAAGAACATGGTGTGCGCAAAACTCACGATGCCGGTGTATCCAAGCAGCAGATCGAAGCTTGCGGCGAGCACGATGAACACGAGGATCTTCGCTGCCACGCCGAGTGCCTTCACGCCCGGAAAGAGGAAGGGGGCAGCGAGGAGTCCAAGCGCCGTGAGCGCCAGGAGCAGCGCGAGCGGGGCGCTGCGCGGAAGGTCGTAGGAGAGCACACGGGAAAGCATCTTCAGGGCTTCGCAAGCGCGTACAGACCGTAGGGTCGCCACATCAGGATCAGGGCCATCAGCGCAAGGTTGGAAAAGAGCGCAAGTTTCGGAAGCAGGTAGCCTGTGTAGTTGGCCACGAGGCCCACGAGAAGTGCTCCGATCAGCGCTCCGGCAGTCGACCCCAGTCCGCCGATGATGATCACGATGAAGATGAGCACATTCACCTGGGTGCCGATCTGCGGCACCACATTTTGCTGATAGAGGCCCCACATCACGCCACCGAGTCCGGCCAGCGCGCTTCCGGCCGCAAAGACGCCCACGAACAGCCGCCCGATCCGGTAGCCGAGCGCCTCAACCATCTCACGGTCCTGCACACCGGCACGAATGAGCAAGCCAATCCTGGTCTGCGACAGCACCCACCACTGGAGGAGAAAAACCGCGAGACCCACCACCACGGCAAGAAGTCGATACTTCTCGATCGCCGCCTCGGCGATGATCAGCGAGCCCTGCAGCATCGGCGGGGGTGGAAGCGCAATCTGCAGTGGACCCCAGATCACCTTGATGAGTTCCTCGCCAATGATCATGCCGCCCATGGTGATGAGGATCTGCTTGAGGTGTTGGCCGTAGACCGGCCGCACGATCAGGCGCTCGAAAACGATTCCGAGGAGCCCGGCGGCGAGCATCGCAAGCACCATCGCCTGCGCCACCGACCCGAGCCCCGAGGAGACCGCCACCGAGGTGGCAATGTAGGCGCCGAGCGCAATGAAGAGCCCATGGCCGAAATTGAGCACATCCATCAGGCCGAAGACGAGCGTTAGACCCGAGGCCATCAGGAAGATGATCATGCCCATCGCAAGTCCGGCCACCGTGAGCGTGAGCCAGGTGGAGGGCGTCCCCACGATCGGCAGCGCGGCCAGCATGAGTGCCGGCACCATAAGCATCGGAATCCAGTCGCGCTGCACGCTCAGGCCTTTGCGCCTTGCGCGCGCTGGCGCAGATCGAGTCCGAGCAGGGCGTCCTGAAGCGCGTCGTTGGCGGCAAGGTCACGCATCGAGCCGCGGTACGTGATCGTTCCCGAGTCCATCACCGCGACACTGTCGCCCAGACGCCGCGCGAGCGTGAAGTTCTGCTCCACCATCAGGATGCTCACCCCTTCGTCGCGCAGCGCAACAAAGGCCTCGAGCAGATTCTCCACGATCGCCGGGGCCAATCCCTTGCTTGGCTCGTCCAGGATGATCAGCTTGCGGGCCTCGATGATCGCGCGACCGATCGCCAGCATCTGCTTCTGCCCGCCCGAGAGCGTTCCCGCCGGGGCGAGCCAGAAACGTTCGATCGGCGGGAACCATCCGAAGATCCTCTGCAGGCGCGGCCCGTCGAGTTCGCGCAGGTTGCGCGCCGAACGCGCCGCGAGGAGCATGTTCTCGCGTACCGACAGGTGCTGGAAGATCCCCATGTTCTCGGGCACATACGCAACCCCCAGCCTGGCGATCTCGGTGCTCGGCAGGGTGCTCACGGCGCGTCCCTCGAAGCCGATCCGTCCATGGCTCGCTTTCCAGAGGCCCATGATCGTGCGCAGCGTGGTGGTCTTGCCCGCACCATTGCGCCCGAGAAGCATGAAGACCTCGCCGCGCCTCACCGCAAAGTCAACACCCTGAAGGATGTGGTAGGCACCAATGTGGGTGTGTACGCCATGGAGTTCGAGGATCGGATCCTCGCAGGCCGCCGAAGCCATCATGGCAGGGGGCGCGCACCCAGATAGGCCTCGCGCACGACTTTCGAGTCCATCACGTCCTGCGGGGCGCCGTCGGCCACCAGCGCGCCGTTGTGCAACACCACGATCCGGTCGGCAAGTTCGCGGACAACGTCCATCTTGTGCTCCACCAGCAGGATGACCCGGTCGCGCTGCGTCTTGAGTTTGCGGATGAGTTCGAGAATCACCGGGGCCTCGTCGTGACTCATGCCCGCTGTGGGCTCATCGAACATGTACACCTTCGGGTCGAGCGCCATCAGGAGCGCAACCTCGAGCTTGCGCTGGTCACCGTGCGAGAGTTGCGAAGCGAGCAGCGACGACTGCCCGCGCATCGCCAGCATCTCGAGCAGGGTCTCGGCTCGCGCAGTCAGATCACGGTGATCGCTCCAGATCCGCCAGGCGTCGAGTCCGCGCCTGTGCGAACCGGGCATGAGCGCCTGCAGGGCGAGCCGCACATGTTCAAGCACGCTCAGCGACGGAAAGAGCTGGGTGAGTTGAAACGCACGCCCAACTCCTTGGCGTGCCCGCTCGGAGGCTGCAAGCCCGTCGAGCAGGCGACCGTCGAGCAGGACGCTTCCGGTGGTGGGCGCAAGCTGACCCGAGATCAGATTGAAGTAGGTGGTCTTGCCCGCGCCGTTGGGGCCCACGATCGCGGTGAGCGTGCCAGCGGCAAAACTGCAGCTCACCGCCTCCACGGCCACATGACCGCCAAAGCGGATCCCTAGCCCGCGCGTCTCGAGCACCGGATGCCCCGCTCAATCAGCCAGCGCATCCCGCCGCAGCCTTCGCGGCGCGCGGATCGACCTCGGGGCCAACGCCCGCGGACCTGCCGCGCTCAACGCTTGTTGCGGATCGGCACCATCATCTCCTCGGGCTTGATCTCGCGGATCAACTCGGGCACCCCCCAGTTGAAGGCCGGATCGATCTTGATCCTGAAGTGATACATGCTTTGCATCGCCTGATGGTCTTCCTTGCGAAAGGTCATCTTGCCCTTCGGAGTATCGAAGCTCATCCCTTCCATGGCCGCAATGAGTTTCTCGGTATCGGTGTCGCCCCTGGTCTTGCCCAGCGCAGTGGCAACGGCCATTGCCGCTGCGAAACCTCCCGCAGTAAAGAAGTCGGGAGGCGACTGGTACTTGCGGTAGTGCATCGAGACCAGCGCGTCGTTGACCGTGTTCCTGGGCATCCCGAAGTAGTAGTAGGCGGCGCCTTCCATTCCCGGAAACTGCTTGTAGGCCACCATCGCGGGAAGAATGTTGCCACCCGTGGCGATCTCGATGCCGTGGCGCTTGAGGTCGAGATCGGCGATCTTGAAGGGATTGCCGCCCGCCCAGATGATGAAAATGATCTTGCGTCCCGCCTCACCGCGAAGCTTGTCGATCATGCGCTGACCGCCTGCGGTGAAGTCGGTGGTTGCCGGTGGCAGATACTCCTCATGAACCAGCCTGGCCTTCTTCAGCGCCTCGCGGAAGGCCTTCACGCCGTCACGGCCAAAGGCGGAATCCTGCGCCATGGTGGCAATGCTCACGCCATCCTTGTCAACGGCCACGGCATTGGCAATCGCATCCTGGCTGCTGTTGCGCCCGGTTCGGAAGATATAGCGATTCCAGCGCTCACCGGTGATCGAGTCGGCAACCGCAGGCTCGACCAGAAGGATCTTGCGGTACTCCTCGGCCACCGGCAGCATGGCGAGCGCCACTGGCGAAGCGGTGGGCCCGATGGCAAGGTCGACCTTCTCGTCGCCGTAGGCCGCAGCGAGCAGGTTCTTGCCCACATCGGGCTTTCCCTGATCGTCCTTCTCGAGCACCACGATCTTGCGTCCCGCGATCTGCATGCTGCCGCCGGTTGCATACTCGAACCCCATGAGGAGTCCCGCCTGGGTCTGCTTGCCATAGGCCTCAAGGGGCCCTGTCTTGCTGTGGATATGCGCAATCCGGATTTCCCTCGCCTGCGCAAGCGACTGGGGCAAGTGCACCAGCGGCGCAGCGAGCGCAGCGCCCCCGGCCATCTTCACCAACGCACGACGGCGGTTCGGCCTTGCGCCGAAAAGATCTTTGCGTTGAAACTTCATGCTGAGCCCTCCTGAAAAGCCGGATAGTACGCGATGCGCCGGCGGCTTCGGGCAAGGCGGGCGCTAAGCCTTGCGCAGGCGGATGGCTGCCACGAGTGGGAGTACGACCAGCGAGGTGGCCACGAAGAACACGAAGGCATCAAGGTAGCCGATCATCATCGACTGGCGGTGGAGTTCGCGCGCAAGGCTTGCCAGTCCGGCGGGATGATCGGTGGACCATGCGGGCGGCAGCACGGAAGCATTGAAGGGCGTGACCCGCTCTGCCAACTCGCCGTAGGCGGTGCGCGCCATGCGCAGGGAAACCGTGACCGTGAGCGAGATGTGCACTGCAGATCCAAAATTGCGCACCATGTGGTAAACCGCCGACCCGTCGGGCACGAGCCGGGAATCGAGGGTGTTGAAGGTCACCATGGTGATCGGCACCCACAGCAGGCCCACTCCGAAGCCCTGCATCACCATCGGCCCGAAAACCGCAGCGACCGTCGGCTGGGTGTCGAGATGCGCCAACTCCCAGCCAGCCCAGGCCTGGAGCAGAAAGCCCGTCACGATCATCAGGCGAGGCTCGATGCGGCTGCCCACGATCATGAAGGAAAACGCGGCGAGCGTGCCCACACCGCGGCTTCCAATCACCAGCCCAACCACCGAATCCGGGTAGCTCCCAACGTTTTGCATCAGAGGCGGCAACAGCGTCATTGGGGTGAAGTTGAGCATGCCAAACACAAAGACCAGCACCAGTCCAACCACAAAATTCCGATCGGCAAACAGGCGCAGATCGAGGAAGGGCTGGGGTGTACTCAGACTGTGAACCACGAACGCGTAGAGCGCGACCAGCGCAACGGCCGCCCAGCCGATGATCTCCGGGGCATCGAACCAGTCTGCAAGTTCACCCCGATCGAGCATTAGCTGCGCTGCCGCAAGCGCAACCGAAAGGCTGAGAAAACCTGTCCAGTCGAGCGCTTTGCGCTGGGCAATCTCACGGTCGCGGATCACAGCCAGCGTACCGAGGAGCGACACGATGGCAAAGGGCACGATCATGTAGAAGAGCCAGCGCCAGTTGTAGGTTTCAGCAAGCCAGCCACCCAGCGTGGGGCCGATGATCGGTCCGAGTACCGATCCCATGCCGTAGATGGCGAGCACCGCCCCATGGCGTTCGCGCCGGTAGGCATCGAGCACGATCGCCTGCGAGGCAGGGACAAGCGGCGCACCGACAGCGCCCTGGACTGTGCGCCACAGCACCAGCTCCTCGAGGCTTCCCGAAAGACCGCAGCCGAGCGATGCGAGGCCGAAGGCAAGCACGCAGGCATTCATGAGCCAACGCCGACCCATCCGTACAACAAGCCAGCCGGCAAGCGGGGTGGCCACCGCAGTGGCCACCAGATTCGAGGTGACCACCCAGGCGATCTGATCGGGTGTGGCCGAAAGCGTTCCCTGGATTGCGGGCAACGACACGTTGGCGATCGTGACGGTCATCGCATAGAGCACCGTCACCAGCGTGCAGGTTGCAAGAATCAGCGCCCGCTCGAGTGCGGCGGCCGGTCCTTCGCGCTGCGCAAGCTCCAGGTTCGTGTCAGCCCGTGCGGAATCCGGCTGCGGCGTGGCCGGGTCAGACTGTGCGGAATCCGGCTGCGACGGGGCCGGGTCGCCCGTCCCACCGCGCGCGGCGTTCACCTTCCGCTATCCCGTGCAGTCACGGATCGGTTCCGCTGCGCGCCGCCCACCAGGACGCAAAGGAGGGCATTCCCCGAGTCTTGCCGGTATCCACCCTCACCGTCACCGTCATGCCCGCGCGAAGTCCTTCGGGCGAGGCGCGGATCTCGAGGAGTACTGGCACCCGCTGCACGATCTTCACCCAGTTTCCGGTGGCGTTTTGCGGCGGGAGCACGGCGAACTGGGCGCCGGTTGCCGGGGCAATCGCAACGACCCGCGCCTGCCAGCGACGATCGGGATAGGCATCGGCAACCAGCAGCGCCTCCTGCCCCACGCTCAGGCTCGCGAGTTGTGTTTCCTTGAAATTGGCCTCCACCCACGGCGCATCGTGCTGGATGAGGCTGAAGACTGGGCTTCCGCGGTTCAGGTTTTCCCCGGGACGCAGCCGCAGGTTGCTCACCGTTCCAGCGCTCGGTGCCCTCACCCGGGTACGTGCCCGCGCGAGCCGGGCCTCTTCACGCGCAGCGCGTGCCTCGCGCATCCTGGGGTGCTGCTCGATCGGCAGGTCTGCTCTGCCGCCGAGGGCAACGAGTACCCGAGCGGCGCGCTCCTGGATTGCGCCGAGGCGCGCGCGCGCCGCATCCCGGTTGTGGCGTGCCTCGTCAAAGGCGTCGAGTCTGATCATCCCCGACTCGCGCAGCCTGCGTGCGCGTTCGAGCTGGGTGTCAAGAAACCGGATGCGCTCCTCCACCTCAAGTGCCTCTGCAAGCGCCACGCGATGTTCGGCGCGCTGCGTCTCGATCTCCTGGCGGATGCTCCCGATCTGCGCGTCGGCGCGCGCCAGCGCAAGTTCGAAGGGCTGCGGGTCCATGGCGAAGAGAACATCACCCTCCGCCACAGTCTGGTTGTCACGCACCCGTACCTCGAGCACCCGGCCGGATACCTCAGCACTCACCGGAACGATGTGCGCCTTGACGTAGGCGTTCTCGGTCTCCACGAAGCGGCCGCCATCGGCATACCATCGCAAGCCAAGCACCGCCGCCACAAGCGGCACTCCAAGAAGCAGGCCCAGCCTGAGAAGCAGCCGCGCGCTGCGGGAGGGCGTTGTGTTCACCCGCGCAGCGCCTCAGGCATCGCGCTGGCGGACGGTAGCGGCCCGGGCTGCCGCCTGCGAGCCTTTCCTGCGCTCCACCCCCGGGAGGCGCGACAGATTGGCCTTGACCTTGATGAGCGTATCGACGAAGGCCTCGCGTTCCAGTGCGCTCAGTCCCGACAGTGCATCGCTTCGCAGACCCGCTGCAATCTCGCGCATCTGGCGCATCACGGGTTCGGCGTCCGGACCGAGAAACACCCTCCACACCCTGCGATCCCGGGCATCGTGCTGACGGCATACCCACCCCTTGGCCTCAAGCCGGTCAACAAGCCGACCGAGGGTGGGCTTTTCCACCTCGAGGATTTCCGCCAGCTCGGTCTGGGTCACGCCGTCGCTGCGAAAGAGGTGCGTGAGCACCCACCACTGCGAGCGGGTGAGCCCCTGCTCGCGCACCCTCCGGTCGTAGGTCGTCCGCATCAGGCGTGCGACGTCATTGAGCAGAAACCCGAAGTTGCGCGACAGATCTTCCTGGATCAGGATGGCAGGCTTGGCGGTGCGCGTGGCTGGCGCGCCGGAACCCGCGCCGGCACCCTCGCTGGTATCCAGGCTGGCACTCTGTCTGGTACCCGGTCTGGTACCCGGTTTGGTACTAGGTTTGGCACTCAGTTTTGTACTCAGTTTTGTACTCAGTTTTGTACTCAGTTTTGTACTCGGTCTATTAGACAGTTTGGTACCCGGTCCGGTAGGCGGTCTGGTACTTGGATTGGTACACATTTTGAAAGCCGCATGATGATAACCTGACTTACATTAAGCCTGTTGCAGTTTCGCAGCATTGACGGACTCAACCTGGGCGAGGCGCGCAGGATTTGCGGCCGCAACCCGAAGCCTTGCGTGGAGTCCTGCCCGTCACGCCTGTCAATCCCCTCCTGGAACCGCACCAGCGTGCCGAGATCCTGCGCGCGAACCGCAGCCGGGTGGTTGTGCTCCCCGCGCCGGAAGATCCCGGGGAGCAAACCCCGGCCAAGGCCGCAAACCGGGCAATCTGGGACAGATTCGGCCGCATCCGCGCAGAACTTCCCGATCCTCAGTTCGGCATAACCGAAACCGCCAGCATCCACACGATGAATCATGCCAACGGACTCCCCACAGTCTCTTGCGCAGATGCGCATCGTGGTGAGTGCACACCCTGTTCATGGCAACCTGAACAGGGTTCACCTGCGGAGGCCTGCGGAGAGCAACGAAGAATCGCTCGCCCAGGAAATCGGTTGCCCACTCTCGTGACTCACCATCCGGCACACGATCGCCTGGGATCGATGCAGGCGCAGACCCGAGCGCTTGCCTCAGGAGGGGGCCATCGCCGCCCGCATGCGCGACTCACCTGGCAACCAGAGCACGATGAGCGTGCTCAAAGCGGCGATAAAGGCCATCGCAAGGAGGAGTTGGGTGAAGCCCGAGGCCTTGACCGCAGGCCCGAGCAGGTAGACTGCGAGCGAGCTGATGCCAAAGGAGATTGCAATCCGCACCCCACTCACCCGCGAGCGCATCGAATCGTCGATGTAGCGCACCACCATCGCATCGGTGAAGGGAATGGCACCAAACACGCTCATCATGTAGCCGATCGCAAAGGCATACCACACCCATCCCTCGCTTTGCGCCGCAAGGGCAAAGAGCACGATCTGGGTACTCACGATCCCCACGAAGAGCGGCTTGAGCGGGTAGCGATCAATGAGTCGGCCCACGCCCACCTGCGCCAGCGATGCCACAGCGTAGACCAGCGCCATGAGCAATCCCAGACTCGCCGGATCCGACACGATTCCGGCAAGTCGCTCGCTGAGTATTTGCGGGTTGCCGTTGGTGGTGATGTTGAAGAGCAGACTCCCGGTGGTGCTGCTTGCGACCATCACGAGGAAAGTGCGCAGGGCGAGGTCGCGCGGAAGGTGCACCGTTGAAGCCTTCTTGCGCGCGGGTGCCGCCTCCTCGGGAGGCGCGGTGAGCGCAAAGAGCAAGCCTGCAGCGATCGAAACCAGGCCTGGCACCACAAAAGCCATGCGCCAGCCGAAGTACTTCACCAGAAAGCCGGTGGAAAGCGCCGCGAGCGCAATACCCAGATTGCCCGCCAGTCCGTTCACACCGATCGTGACCCCGGGGCGCGCCGCCTTTTGCACCAGCATCGGAATCCCGACCGGGTGGTAGATCGCCGAGAACACACCGAGCACCGTGAGGGCCAGCGCGAGTTGCATCGGCGACTGGGTGAGTGCCACGCCGAGCGACGCAAGCCCGATGCCGAAGAAGAACACCAGCATCATCTTGCGTCGTCCCCAGAGGTCTCCCAGTCGGCCCGCGGGCACCGACCCAACGCCAAACATGAAAAAGGCTCCCACCGCGTAGGGCATCAGGTCTTCCCACCGGGCAACACCGAAGTCGGCCGCGATTGCATTGACCGCCGTGGCAAAGATGAGCAGGAAGAGATGGTCGAGCGCGTGCCCGAGATTGAGCAGCAGTGCCGGCCCGCGGGGCATGCTCAGAGGCTCCCCGCCGCAGGCCCAGTGCCTCGCGATTCGCCCTCGCTGCTGCGGGCGAGCCAGCCGATCAGTTCCGCGGGGGCGTGAATCAGGGCATCCGCGCCCCACTGCCCCACGGGCAGTTCGTCTCCACAAAAACCGTAGGCCGCCGCCACCGTGAGCATCCCCGCTCCGCGACCCGCCTGAACATCGCGCAGATCATCGCCCACGTACACGCATCGGCGCGGGTTTACCCACGCGGCACCGCAGGCATAGAAGAGATGCGCGGGATGCGGCTTGGGAAACGCGGTGGTGTCGCCGCCCACGATCGCCACGCAGCGCTGCGCAAGGCCGAGTTCGGTGAGGATCCGCCGCGCATAACGCTCGAACTTGTTGGTGACGACGCCCCAGCGCAGATCCTGCGCCTCGATGAAGCCGAGGACCTCGCCCATCCCGGGAAAGAGATCGGTATGGATCACCATCGCCGCCTCATAGCGTGCCAGGAAGTCCCCGCGGAGTAGCTCGTATCCAGGGTCTTCCTTGTGAACGCCAAGCCCGCGCGCGAGCAGTCCGCGTGCGCCCTGCGAGGTGAAGGGCCGGAGTACCTCGTCGCTCAGGGGCGCAAGGCCGCGCTCTGCACGCATCGCGTGGATGGGAAGTGCGAGGTCGCGGGCGCTGTCGACGAGGGTACCGTCGAGATCGAACCAGACCGCCTCCAGCCGGGGCATCGAATCAGGGCTTCCGGAAGGCCATGAGGTAGTTCACGCTCAGGTCCCGGTCGCGCAGACGGTAGGTGCGCATGAGCGGGTTGTAGGTCATGCCCTTGCTCTGCACCCACAGCAGACCCGCCTCGCGCGCGCCGCGCTCGAGTTCGACCGGCCGGATGAACTTTTCGTAGTCGTGGGTGCCACGTGGCAGGAGTCGCAGCACATACTCGGCGCCGACGATCGCAAAGAGGAAGGACTTCGGGTTGCGATTGATCGTGGAAAAGAATGCCCAGCCTCCTGGACGCATGAGCCGGGCGCACGCCGCGATCGTGGAGCCGGGGTCTGGTACGTGTTCGAGCATCTCAAGGCAGGTCACCACCTCGTAGGCCTGCGGTTCCTCCTCGGCAAGCGCCTCCGCCGAATGCTCCAGATAGCGCACATCAACGCCGCTCTCGAGTTGGTGCAACCGGGCCACCTGCAAGGGCCGGGTTGCCAGATCGATTCCGGTGACGCTGGCTCCGCGCCGTGCCATGGATTCGCTGAGGATTCCCCCGCCGCAGCCCACATCCAGCACGGACTTGCCCGAGAGACCCACGCACTGGTCGATCCAGTCGAGTCGCAGAGGGTTGATGTCGTGCAGCGGCTTGAATTTTCCTGCGGGGTCCCACCACTGGCTTGCCAATCCCTGAAACTTGGCGAGCTCCGCGGGATCGGCATTGGCAGGCTGCCTCGAAGCGTCCATTGCCGGATTGTCGCACCAGAAAGAAACCCCGCTCAGCGCGGGGCTCTTCGACAGCACCCGAGCCCGATGAACCGGGCTCTGCGTTCAGGGCATTGCGCGCCGCTGACGGGTGCCGACAACTTCCACTTCAACACGCCGGTTCTTCGAGCGTCCCTCGGCGGTCTTGTTGGTGGCGATCGGGTCCTTTTCGCCCTTGCTCTCGGTGTAGATGCGGTTGGCGTCGATGCCCTTGCTGACGAGATAGGCCTTCACTGCGGCGGCACGGCGGGCGCCAAGCTTGAGGTTGTACTGGTCGGTGCCCACAGCGTCGGTGTGCCCCACGGCGATCACCACTTCGAGCGTGATCGCCTTGATCTTGCCTACGAGGTCGTCAAGCATCGCCTTGCCCGCGGGCTTGAGCACAGCCCTGTCGAAATCGAAGAAGGTATCCGCCGCGTAGGTCACCTTCTCGCTCGTGGGTGCCGGAGGGGGTGGAGCAGCAGGTGCCGGAGCAGGTGCCGGAGCAGGTGCCGGTGCCATCGCCGGGGCCGGCGCAGGTGCCGGTGCAGGCGGCGGAGCAGGGTCTGGGGCGGGCGCCGCACGCGGTGCAGGTGCCGGGGCGGGCACAGGAGCGGGTGCAGGAGCCGGAGCCATCGCTGGGGCCGGCGCAGGTGCTGGGGCCGGCGCAGGTGCTGGGGCTGGGGCCGGCGCAGGTGCTGGGGCCGGCGCAGGTGCTGGGGCCGGCGCAGGTGCTGGGGCCGGCGCAGGTGCTGGGGCCGGCGCAGGTGCCGGCTTGGGAAGCAGGTCGGGGTCACATTCACGGGTGGCCATCGCAGGGGTCCAGTGCCCGGCGCGCCAGCACTCGCCGGGCGCATTGCGCACATGCGTGCCATCGGTGCTTGTGAGATAGCCGGGCCTGCCCTGGGCCAATGCCGAACCCGAGACGAGCAGGCATCCTGCAACCAATGTTCCGGTGAAGAGTTTTTT